>Ga0209121_10001975_pt1 | contig 21249 bp, 19 predicted proteins | sample Cruoilmetagenom3_FD_187292 | JGI IMG/M metagenome (GOLD analysis project Ga0209121, IMG submission 187292) | Oil polluted marine microbial communities from Coal Oil Point, Santa Barbara, California, USA - Sample 3 (SPAdes) (version 2) | ecosystem: Environmental > Aquatic > Marine > Oil seeps ...
TTTATTCTTTGGCAGATTTTACAAACCACCGAAGACAATCAAGATGAAAAAATCCATGAACTGTATGATGAGGCTTATCAAACCATGAAGAACTTAGCAAAGGATAGTAACAGAAGAGTTCGAGTTACTGCCAAAGATATTCTTTGGGTGTATAAAAAAGGGAGAGTAGGTCCTTAATATTTACTAGTACTTTTTAATCATAAGAGGTATACTACGAATATATACTGTATTATTTTATAGGTATACCATAATGAAGAATATTGTATTGATTATCACTATTTTCATACTATCAATACTCTTAGTTGGTACTGCCTATATCCTCAAGAATGATGAAATCTGCTGTAAATATAAAGTATGCAGACAACTCACAGATATATGCGTAGAAGATCAATCAGATATTCAAGTAAATAAAATCATTTCGGTAAAGAATATTTCAATTACTCTTGATAATCTAAATAGTGGAGATAAAGTTATTTCAGGTTATGAAGTTAAAGGCTCTGTTACGGGCTCATGGTTTTTTGAAGGAAGCTTTCCTGTAAAAATATTGGATAGAGAGGGGGATGTATTAGGAACTGTTATTGCGAGAACGGATGAGGATTGGATGACAGAAGAAGAAGTCTCGTTTTCGCTAGTATTGGATATTGATTTAGAGGAAGAAAGTGTCCTAATATTAAAATTTATGAAAAGTAACCCATCTGCTTTAGAAGAGAATGATGACTATGCGCAGATGAGTATCACTATAGAACCAGAGGACAATGATAAAGATATTCTTACTGTAAAAATATTTTTCCCAAATGATAAGATTAATTCTGAAATGTTAGATTGTAGTTTAGTATTTCCTGTATCAAGAGAGATACCTGAGACAGTAGCTGTGGCAAGGGCTACACTCACAGAACTATTTAATGGTCTAACAGAAGATGAGTTAGATGAAGGATATTTCACAAATATTCCAGAAGGTGTTGAAATGCAGAGTCTTTCAATAGAGGAAGGGGTTGCGAGTGTGGATTTTAATACCAAGTTAGAAGAGGGTATAGGAGGTAGCTGTAGAGTAAATAGCATCAGGGCACAGATTGAGGAGACATTAAAACAGTTTGAGAGTGTTGATTCTGTAGTTATTTCAATTGATGGTAGAACTGAGGATATATTACAACCTTAGTTTGAAACCTCTTCCAATGATTTGGCTGTGTTTAGAATAGTTTGTTCATCCAAGGCTCTTCCGACAATCTGAATACCAGTTGGAAGCTCCTTGTCAAAACCGTTCGGGATAGAAATCCCTGGAAGTCCAGCCTCTGAACTTCCCTCTGCCAGGATATCTGACATCTCCCCAAAGAGTGGATTATCTGCATGCTTATCTTCTAGAGCAGTAGTTGGTGTAGTTGGGGCTATTAGGCAGTCATATTTATTAAGTACTTTATCTAAATCATCTTTGATAATTCTTCTAACCTGCTCTGATTTTTTAAAATATTCATCTGCATATCCGGCTGAAAGGGAGAATGTTCCAGTCATTACTCTTCTCTTATTCTCTTCTCCAAATCCTTCTCCTCTAGCAGATTCATAATATGTCTTTACAGACCCTTTCTCCTTTCCTTCTAGTCCATACCTTGTACCATCATATCTAGCTAGATTGGATGAAACCTCACTTCTGCAAGTGATTGTGTAAACAGACATCGCTATTTCTGGATCTAATATATTTACATACTCAATTACTGCTCCTAACTGCTTTAATAGTTTTACACTCCTTTCAAAGTTTTTAAGAACCCCTTCCTGTATATCTATCTCTAAGTATTCTTTAGGGATACATATTTTCATACCTTTAATTTTTGAAGAATCTAAATTCATAAAGTAATCAGAGGTTGGTAAATTATATGAAGAGAAGTCGTTAGGATCATAACCAGCTATTATAGAGAGAATTATTGCCCCATCCGTGACACTCTTTGTAATTGGACCAGGGCTATCCAAAGAGGATCCCATTGCTAATACACCATACCTTGATACTCTTCCATATGTTGGTTTTAGACCAACAACACCACACCAGCTTGATGGTTGTCTAAGAGAACCTGCTGTTTCAGTACCTACTGAACCTGCGCAGAGATCTGCTGCTACTGCAGCTGCAGAACCTCCACTAGAGCCCCCAGGTAGTCTGTCTAAATTATGAGGATTTCTTGTAGAACCGTAATATGACGTTATTGTAGAGGAGCCATGACAGAACTGGTCTAGATTTGTTTTTCCTAAAAATATAGCCCCAGCTTCCAGGAGTCTCTTGGTGACTGTGGATTCAAATACTGGGGTATATCCATCTAATATATGTGAAGCGCAAGTAGTTAGAATATCTTTAGTACTAAATACGTCCTTAATTGATAGAGGTACTCCGCCTAATTTTTTCTCCTTTTCTTTTTCAAAGTTATCATCAAAATATTTTGCTTGTTTTAACGCTTTCTCTTTTGATACGGTGATATATGAGTTCAGTCCTTTATCTTTTTCTTCAATTTTTTTAAGATAGTGCTTTGTAATTTCCTCAGATGAGAACTCTTTCTTTAATAGCTTCTCCCTTATTTCAGTTATAGTTAGATTTTCCAAGATATCTCTGTATTAAATATTCCTTTTGAATTCTACCAGAATTTCATAAATGTTAAAACTATTAATATACACAGAAGAGTTAGAAGGAATCCACCAATGACCTGCTTCGTATCGTGTTTCTTTAACTGAACTCTTGACCAACCGACTAGGGGGATTAAAAGGGCAAGTAGATAGCTGTATGGGTTCTGAAGTAGATAGATAATGAAGAATATTGAAAGTGTAGAAATTATCATATGGAAGCTAATTTTCCAAAAGAGGGTTACGAGGATACCCAAAAAGAATGTCAAATTGAGGATGCTGTACATATCAACCAGTAAAATTTCTGTTGTATTTGTTGATATGTATAGGGAGATTAGAAAACAAAGTAAAAACACAGAGAATATTTTTGGTCTTTCTTCTCTTTTACTGACATCGTAATCAGATGTAATTTTGAATATTTTAAAAAGTATTCCAGTAGTAATTGGTATTAGAAAGGTAAGAAATATCAAGAGTAGTGTTGTTGAAAGAGTAACAGACAGAGTAAATGTCGAAACTAGTAGAGAGGAGAAAACAAGAATGGGAAGGAGTAGGTTAGATATTATTTTTGCTAATTCATTCTTTTTTTTCATTGCAACAGATAGTAGAAGTATGCCAAGAAGAAGGAAGAAAACTGAAAAAAGATCAGAGCTTTCAATTCCTAAAAAGAACTCTTTATCTATCCTTATCCTGTTCATGAGTAATCTGATAATAGAGTAGTTTATTAGATATATGGAGGTAATGACTCCCTTTTCGACTTTTCTTTTGTAAAGATAACCTAGTAGAGAGAAATTTAGAAGGTTTAAGATCATCTCATATGCAAAGACTGGATGGAAGTTTGCATATTGTATATATCTTGGATCTCTGTATTCTAGAGGGATGGAAATTGCCCATGGGAGAGAGGATGGTTTCCCGTATAGTTCATAATTAAAGAAATTACCAATTCTCCCAATTACATGGATTAATGGAACAAATAGTAAGATAGAGTCTGATAGTTTTAAAAATTTCTTATCCTTTATCTTGGAAAGGATAAAGGTTGATATCATTAAACAAATTAACCCTCCATAGAATGCTAGACCACCATTCCATATTGCAAATGGGTTAATAATTCCACTTTTTATCTCTTCAATATTGTGGAAGAGAAACAGTATTCTTGCCCCAATAAGAGTGGATAGGAGTATAATGAGTATTTCCGAATATTTAAGCTCTTTTTGGAATCTATGTATTAACTCTATCCCTATTACTACACCTATACCAATTAATAATCCATAGATATTCATGATTGCAATAGAGCTGATTTATTCTGATTCTCAATAATTATTAATCGATGAAGTGCTCTGGTAATTGCTACATAAAATAGCCTAGTGGAGAGATCTGTATCAGGATAGGTGTTTTTGTTTACATCTAAAAGAATTACTGTATCAAATTCTAATCCTTTAGCATCTTCAACAGGTAGGATTAATAATCCGGTTTTATAGTCGTCTTCAGAGTAATCAATCACATCTTTTTCTAAATAGTCTTTGTACTTAAATAGTCTAGAGAATGCAGATTCCGCTTGTTTTTTGTCTTTACATATTAGCGCACAGGTTACACTTCCTTTTTCGAACTCTTTTTTAATTATCTCGACTAGCTCAGAAATATCTGTTTCCTTTAATTCACTTATCTCTTTAGCATGTTTAATAAATTTAACATTATCACCATGACGAAGAACTGCTTCAGGTAGATCATACTCCTTGGGGAATCTTTTTTTGAATATACTGTTTGCAAATTCAATTATCTCTAGAGTTGTTCTGTAGCAGCGATTTAATTGATGATAGGAGTATTTATCTGCCCCCTCTTGTTTAAAGAGTTCTATCACTTTGTTCCAATCTTGAATATAGAATGGGGGAATTATTGATTGTGCAACGTCTCCAGCAAGAGTTAAATTGTTGTTTTTTGCTACCATTAATAGGGTTAATATTTGAATTAAACTGAGATCTTGTGCTTCATCAACAATTATGTATTCTTTTTTGAATTCTTCGCTTCCATGTAGTTTAAGGAAGATGTAGAGAATGGGTGCTAGATCTTCCATTCGATATTTCTTTGTTTTCCCATGTCTAGCAACACCTTTTAGTGTATATTTGGCAAGTTCTTTTGATACATATCCTTTCTTAAATATCTTTCGGTATATCTCTATAGGAAGAGTCATTCTGTTAAAATATCTAACAACCTCTTTTTTCTTGTTAGACTCGAATTCAATATCTTTTGGTAAGGAACCAATTCTTTTAGCCTTAAATTCCTTTTGTGCAAAGGTGTACTCCAAAGCAAGAATAAGTCTTTCATCCATTGAGATATTGGGATATGATTCTTTTAATTCATAGTATCTTCTCTTAAGGATATCTCTTCTAGAGTAGGGGATGTTATCTAGCAAGTCAGACTCAAATTCTTCTAAGTAGGAATCTATCAAGTTTATGAACTCTTGGGATCCTTTGTATTCCTTTATTTTTAGATCCTTCTCACTCTTGTAAACCATATATGAATCATCCCAGCCTAAGATGTTTTTAGCCCAAAACATATATGTATTTCCTTCAACATGTTCTATTCCTAAACTAGGTAATACATCGGATATGTAATCAAGGAAAACCTGATTAGGGGCTATTATTAAGGTTTTTCGTGAGTGAATTTTCTCTTTGTATGCATAAAAGAGATAGGCAATTCTGTGTAATAGAATTGTGGTTTTTCCACTTCCTGCAACACCTTGTATTATAATGGGTTTGTTTATATTCTCTCTAATAATTTCATTTTGTTGTTTTTGGATTGTAGAGACAATATCCTTCAATTTTTGTCCAAGTCTCTGGGTGAGTTGGGAAAGAAGGAATTCATCAGCAGCTACATTACCACTCTTTGCGTCATAGATACTGTTAAATCTAGCCTCAGAAATATTGAATTGTCTCTTTTGAATCAGATCTCCCCTTCTCTCTCCTGCAGGTGCAACATAGGTAAGGTCGTTTGTTGGTCCACTATTTTCGTAGTATACATTTGCGATAGGGGCTCTCCAGTCACTAATTAAAGGTTTAAATGTATCTGGATCCATCAAGGCAAATTTCCCAATATATATTGGGAGCTTAATGTCTTTCCCTTTCATATCTGTTCTAAATACTATCTTTCCGAAGTATGGGGAATCTACTTTGATAAGCTCTCTGTTAATTCTTTCAATGGTACTCTGTATGTTCGCTAATATCTTGTTATAAAGGCTTACTGCAGTTTTCCTCTCATCCATGTCAGTTTCCATTTGAATATTTTTGGCCTGTTCTTCTAGCTCAATCTCAAGGTCATGAAGGTGTTTAATCTGCTTCCGGGTAGTTTGAACATTCATCTTCGTTACCTTTTCTAGATGAGGATATTCCTCTTTTTCTGCAGGGTTCGATGGCTCTATGCTAGAGAAATCTTCTATCTTTTCTATTCTCCTATATAGGGGATTTAGCTCTTTAGTGAATGTTTGCATCTCAAAATCATGCAAAGTTAGCAAAGCTATTTTACATTATATGTTTCTATGTGTCTATTAAGGTTTATAAAATGTGAAGAATGTGTATAATTAAGAAATATGAACACTCATCTAAAAATACTTCTGTATATCGGTTTAGTAGTAGGGATATTTTATTTTGTTCAGAATAAATATTCTATTTTCGAGATATCCTTTAATGATTCCAAAAAGGAAGTAGAAGTGGAACAGGGAGAGGAGCAGACGGAGCTAAACAGTGTGGAGATATTAAATAGCGAGGAAAGAAGTATTATAGTGGAAATTGAAATAGCAGACAATCCTGGGTCTAGGAGTTCAGGTCTTTCAGGCAGGTCAACACTGGGTGATTATCAGGGTATGCTTTTTATCTTTGATAGAGAGGATAGCTACTCTTTCTGGATGCAAGGGATGCTCATCCCTCTGGATATAGTATTTATAGATAGTAAGGGTGCAGTAGTGGATATTAGAAAGAATGAGTTACCCTGTACAAAGGATTACTGTCCATCAATAATGGCTTCACAGAGTTTTAAATATGCTCTAGAAGTAAATTCTGGTTTTTGTAGGATAAATAAGGTAGATATTGGTAATGAAGTTATTTTTAATATATCATCTGAGAATTAATCTCTGATACAACGGTTATGATTGAATCTTTAGTCAATTGGTTAGTAAACACGATATCTGTTTTGGGTTACCCCGGTGTTTTTATCTCTGTTTTTGTAGAAAGTTTCTTTGCACCCATTCCAAGTGAAATAATTCTTCCTTTTTCAGGATTTGTTGCCTCTATGGGAGAGATGAATATATATTTGGTTATCATTATTGCTACAGTCGGAGCGTATTTGGGCTCCCTCCCATTCTATTTTATTGGTCAGTGGGGTGAGAAACCTCTATTAAGGTTCCTTAAAAAGTATGGGAAGTACCTGTTTATAGAACAGGATGATGTAGATTGGGCCTTTGGTTTGTTTTATAAATATGGAAAGGGAGTTGTATTTGTTGGGAGGGTAATCCCTATCGTTAGAACCTTGATATCATTCCCTGCAGGAGTTGCTCGGATGCCCTTTCTTCTGTTTACGCTATATACACTCCTTGGCTCTCTCATCTGGAACATACTTCTCACTTACACGGGATATGTATTAGGAGATAATTGGTTGGTAGTTGGTAATTGGGTAGGTAAGTATGAGCACATTATTCTGGCAATTTTAGCCATTGTCTTTCTTGCATATATCTTTAGGGGTATCTACAAAAGACTAAAGAGAAAGTAGGGATTGTCCATTCATTTCTGATGGTACTGGAATTCCCATTATCTTAAGGATAGTCGGAGCGATATCTTTAAGAGCTCCGTATTGTAGATTAAGATTTTGATTATTCAGGCCTACTATAATAAATGGAACAGGATTGTAAGAGTGCTCTGTATCCATTTCATTGGTGTCAAGGTTTATTAATTCTTCGGCATTGCCATGATCTGCAGTAATTATTACAACACCACCTCTTGCGACAAATTCTTTAACAAGTCTGTTTGTACAAGTATCAACAGTTGATACTGCTTTTATAGTGGCATCAATATTACCAGAATGAGCAACCATATCAGGGTTTGCGAAATTAACAAGGATAAAATCGTAAATATCCGTTCTAATCCTTTCTAAAAGTATATTTGTAAGTTTTTCTGCGCTCATCTCTGGTTTTAGATCGTATGTTGGAACTGAAGGAGATGGTACCTCTATTCTGTCCTCTCCATCATACTTAACATTTGTACCTCCATTAAAGAAGTATGTTACATGAGGGAATTTCTCCGATTCAGCAATTCTTAATTGTCTTAGGCCTCTCGTTGAGAGGATATTTCCTAAGGGGAGATTTATATACTGTCTTGGAAAGATTACCTCCTCGGGAAAATCTTTCCTGTACTCAACCATACTGGCAAAAAATATAGGCTCTATGTTTTTTCTTGGGAATTTGTCAAAATCTTTTTCAATTAATGCTTGGGTTAGCTGTAGTGCTCTATCGGGTCTAAAGTTTAAAAAGAGGACAACGTCATCTTGCTTAATTTCACTATCTTTTAAAAGTACTGTAGGATTAATAAATTCATCAGTTATTCCATTTGCATAGGAGTTTGTAAGACACTGTTGGTAAGAACCGCAGATTTCCCCAAGGTTAGAAGTCAACAGATCATATGCTTTTTTAGTTCTCTCCCACTGTCTATTCCTATCCATAGCCCACGCTCTTCCACAGATAGTGGCAATTTGTCCTACACCATACATGTTGATGTGCTCTTGAACTCTATTTAGAAATCCAGTACTAGCATTAACGGAAGAATCTCTTCCATCTGTAAAAGCATGTATCAGAACATTGCCTTCAAAATTGTTTTTGGAAAAGAATTCTAGTGTTGCCAAAAGGTGATTAATATGGGAATGTACGCCCCCGTCACTTACTAGTGAGAGAAGATGTATAGTTGATTTATAGTTTCTAGCATGAGATAGAGCATCTTTTAAGGTAATGTTGTTTAAAAAATGTCTGTTTTTAATAGATTGGTTTATTCTTGGAAGTGTTTGTATAACGACTCGACCTGCTCCAATATTCATATGCCCAACCTCACTATTACCTTTTGTACCACTTGGGAGCCCCACAGCAGCGCCAGAAGCTAAGAGATAGGTGTGAGGGGAGGTGCTCCATAGAGATGCAAGATGGGAGGGATTAGCACGCACTACAGCGTTACCCTCGCTTGCGGGGGCGGTTCCAACTCCATCTAGTATTATTAACATTACTTTTCTTTTTTTTGTCATACTACTTCCTAATATATTGTGGCATATTTTTGAAATTTATTCTATAATAGCAACGCGTCATTTATATATTACGACTTTAATCATGGATATTAGTATAAAGAATGCTGTTGAAAAAGATATGTACAAGAAAAGGCCAAATGTAAGAGTTGGTGATACTGTTAAATTACATCTCAAGATCAAAGAGGCAAGCAAAGAGAGAACTCAGATTTTTGAAGGTAGAGTGATTGCCATTAAAGGTCAGGGCATTGGTAGAACAATTACAGTAAGAAAAATCTCCTACGGAGTTGGAGTTGAGAGGATAGTGCCATTACATTCTACACTTTTAGAAAAAATAGAGATTGTAAAAAGAGGGACTGTAAGGAAGTCAAAACTTTTCTATCTAAGAAAGAGAGTCGGAAGAAGAGCTTTGAAGGTTAGTAATCTTAAAGATATGTATGAGACTGATGGAGATGTGGTCCCAGTTGTAGGGGAAGGGAGTGAACAAGAGGTTGTTGCTCAAAATGAAAAGGTTGTTAAAGATGAAGGGGTAAAGGAAGAAGAAAAAGGGGAAGAGAAGGAAGAAAAAAAATAGTGAATTACTACTTGCGGGAGTAGTTCAATGGTTAGAATATCTGTTTTCCAAACAGAGGGTTGCGGGTTCGAGTCCCGTCTCCCGCTTATTTTACTGCAATTACAACATAATTAGGGTATAATCGACTATGTTGGTTGGGGAAGACATTTTTAAAGATACAACAGATGAGTTTAGTAGTGGAGGAGGACGCTCTATACCAAAGATGCGACCGTCTGCCAAAGCATCAATGATTGAAAAGATTTTCAAAGAAGTATTGGGTAGAAAACCTAGTAGTAGGGAGTTGGCCTATTACAAATATGGTGTTATGGAAGAAGAAGCGATCCGATTAAAGTTAATCAAATCAAAAGAGCATAAAGAAATTCTAGAGAATGCCTCTAAATTACCCAATGTAGAGACTGAATTAAAAGATGTAAGGATTTCTGAAAGGAAACTAAATCAAAAGATCGATGATATTATCAATGAAATAGAGGAGTCAGAAAAACTACTTCGGGAGAAGAATTTAGTCATTAAAGAATTACGAGAAAAAGCTAAGAATCCATACAATTTTCCTACTAAAGCCGAAATGTATGAAGAGGGTTTTGATGTTTTCGAATCGATAAGACCTGAACCTATCGGTATTCCTAAACAGGGGAAAAGGCCCTTTAAGGATACACTTGTTGAATTAATTGACATTATTTTTAAATAGTATGAAGAACTTTGGAAAGAAATTAAAGAAGGCTAGAAGAGAGAGGGGTATGTCACAGAGGAGTTTAGGTTTAGCATTGGGTTTATCCGACAAAACAATTAGTTCTTATGAATCATCTAGGTCATATCCGAATCTAGAAGTATTAGGAAAGATAGCAGAGATATTAAAAAAACCATTAGAATATTTTATTTCCTCGAACAAAGAGGTAGAGATTAAAGATCTTGTTGAAAGGATAGAGGGGAATCAGGAACAAATTCTGAAGGATATTTCAGTTATTACTAAACTTCTTAAACAGTAGGTGGTGTTAACCATTTTTTTGCTTTTTTAGAGAGGAGTTTAATACCTTTTATTGACCCAAAGATAATTAGTGCAGTTCCACCTAATATTCCTATAAATATCCCTATTAAACCAAGGGCATAACTGGCCTGAATCGGTTGTACTACAAGAGAGTTATTTAATTCAAGTCTTTGGCTGACACTATTAGCCTTATTAATATCATGTTGCCACGAGATTATTGTAGCAGATATATCGTAATTTCCACTTCTTAATGGTTCTAAAATTGCCTGATATGAATATGTTTTATCTTTTTGGAGCGAGACAAACTCTTTATGTAATTTTTCTACTTTAAAAACAGTGGGAATGTTCCAAAGGATTTGGGTTCTTGATGCCTCTATTTTTGGTGTAATGAATATAGTAATCGTAATTTTCTTTGTTAATGGTTTTTGGGAAGTAATTTCTAGTCTTAGATCGAAATAGTCCTGGGTATTACTTATAACAGTACTTTCCTCTTCCTCATTCGCAGGGGATTCATCGGAGAGTACGGCTTCATCAACTTCGGTGGTCTTGTCTAGGTTATCATCTTGAGCTTGGATAGGTGAAAAGCTAATCAGTATTAAAACAAGGGCTAGAAATATTCTTTTCATTTTAATACTTTCCTTATACACATTTTATATATATAGTAAGCATCCTTCGCTTCTTCGTAATCTACCTCTTTATCATTATGTACAATCTTATTCCTCAACTTATGGACATTCCATAACTGTTGATATTGCTTTTTATCAAACAGGGGCTTTGCTCTTTTTAAATTAGTACCACAACTATCTGAATTACTATATCTTAAATTAAATGCTTTATTAAGTAAATTATCTAATTTTATAATAGCATCTCTCCTTGCGTATGCATCGTGATTTTTTGTCTGTATCTTAAGTTCTTTTAATCTCTCAAATATCCTTTCTTTTGTTTTTTGAGGTATTCTCTTGCTATTTATATATGCGATTAAGAAAAGCAAAGAGATTAGTATTAATATTGTAATTGTTAAAGCTATCTGTTTATCCATTTCCTCTAACTTTTTTTGAAATAAAGTAAACAGAGGCACCAACTACTAAGAATAGTAGTAGTGAAAGAAGTTTTGTTAGGATGTCTAGATCTTTATAGTCTTTAATAATTTCAATCTCTTTTGTTATCTCTTTCTCTTCTGTTGCTTGGGTTCCACTACTGGCACTGATTACAGCGGAAATATTGTTTTCAATATTTTCAGTTGGAATATTCAATCTGATTGAGTGAGATTGCCCTGGTAGTACAAAGGTCCTCCTATTGTTTTCAATATAGTCGATATATGAGGAAAGATTGAGGTTTGACTCGATAATCTGAAAAGTATCGAGGATTGTTGTTCCAGTATTTATAATATCTAAAGAGCCTATTAGATAGGGATCTGATATATTGTATGGTTGAAAGACTAGAGAGGGTTGGAAATTTGTTTTAACAGTACCCTCTGATTCATTTACTTCTATAACTAGATCATCTTGTGAGTAGAAAGGAAGTTTAGGTGTGTTAGGATCAAAATATCTGTATATTAAAGCTATATGGTCTTTCATATCTCTATTCCAGAGAGATGTTTTAGAGAGATCTTCGAGGAATGGGTCTACAACCATCCATTGGTTTTCATCTTCATCTAAATACTCCGCCCAGTAATGGTACATTCCTTCTGAGTGGTAATTAGAGATATCTGTCACATATCCTATTACAAATCTTGCAGGAATTTTATAGTACCTATATAGGGAGACTATCGAATCCGTATACTGTTCACTCGTTGATACAGATTGTTTTAGAAGTACTTCCTGTCCTCCTAATCTTTGTGCACCAGTGAGTGAGCCTACAGTTAATTTGTTAGGTTCGAGATTTTCAATCACGTACTGATAGATTGCTTTGTAAAGGAGTTCTTTTTCATTTGAGCTTTCAAGATTGTTTACATCAGAAAACTCTTCAGTTATATTCAAACCATACTCTTGTAGGTTTCTATTTATATGTCTTATCAATGATTGGTCATTTATTTTCCATAGCGAATGTTTTTCAATTTCTAGCTCCTGTTCTCTTAGATTTGGCATTCTCGACATAATAATATCTCCCTCTACCGTAAGAGAGATATCGCTTTGGGGAGCTATTTGATATTGGAGAATATAGTTACCATCAATATCTCTAAAAGAGTTGTCAGGAATTGGTTCAATATGGTTTACCGAGATATATTGATAATTATTATTTAAGGGTAAAGTAACTTCAGAAATAATCATTTCTTCTCCCATATTTATTAAATCTTTAGAGATTGTATATTTGTAACAGATTCTCTCACCAAAAGTAATCTCAACTGTATTACTATTTGGTGAGGCAGTTTTTATCTCAGTTAGATTTCCCTTGCTTGTAACTTTTGTTATTGGTGCAGAGCTCCATGATACTTCTCCAAGAGATGATGGGTAGGTGAATGTAAAATTTCTACTAATGGTATCTTTCACAGAAGAAAGTAGTGTTATTCGATCTCCTTTTTGACTCTTCTTAAAGGAGATTCTTAACTTAATTGGTTTCTCTTTGTATATAGGAGTTTTTTCTAAATCTATGACCAAGTTTGTTATCGAATCTTTTTTATGGATAGTGGGGATTAAGTTTGTTTTTCTATTAATTAAATAAACTTCTGGTTCTATCTGATCATCGGGGATAGTGATTGTATAGTAGGTGACAACAACTGGAGAGCCTTTGGTTGTCATTGTTAAATATATGGTTGAATCGAGTGTACTTCCATCCCAAGAATGTTCATAATCAGCATATACAGTGAAATCTTGTGCAAAAAGCTCTTGGGGAAATAAAAGAAAGCAAAAAAGAATGCTAGAAATCAACAGAATCTTTTTCAAATAGCCAGTCAAATCTTTCATACTTTCTCATTATTTGTTTTATAATAGGTGTTTTTGGTGTTACACCATACTTTTTTTGAATAGCCTCAAGGTTAATCTCTTCAGGTTGTTCTACCTGTTTATATTCTGGGTTACGAACTGTTTCCTGTTTGGCATTCTTCCTAATAATATAATAGGACATTCCTTTGCGCTCATCAAGGACCTCTCTTGGTCTTGCACTTCTACAGTGTACTTCGAGTACAATAAAGGCTGAGTTCTGTCTGGAGTTAACTAATGAAAATGCATAGCCAGGAGGTATAATTATTTTTTCCCGCTTCCTGACAGACATTTTTATTACGTGGTTTTCATTAAGGCCTTTGTATTTTTGAAGGATGATGACACCACCTCCGTATACAACATCAAGAATCCTAGGATAGCTATTACACTTAGTAGCAATTGTCTTTGCATATTCAATACCTGCGAGGTTAGGAAGAACTAAAAATATCGATATTTCAATTTTTTTATCTTTAAAGACATTATCCTTATCAATATCAACGTATCTCTTGTAAAATATTGCGGGACAATTAAGATCTTCATTAAGGAGTTGAGGTCTGACATCATCAAGACAAGCAGTTGTTGTTTTTCCTACGGTTAATCCTTGGGGCAAAAGATCCTCTCCACTGTAAAAGATTGGCAATCCACTAGATCGCTTAAGGTCAATTTTGGCCATACGCGTTAATTATATCACAAGGAAGCTATTTTGTCCTTGAAAAGGTTTTAGATAGCTCTGATAGGATGAAACCTAGAATAAGGTAGAAAACCAAGCCAACAAGGGGTGTTAATTCAGTACAGAACCTATCAATACATATCTCTTTTGAAAGGATTCCATCAAAGGGTTGTGTGAGAAGGGCTGACATATTGTTTGCCCAGTCAACGAAGGGGTGGGACATGTTAGCTCCAAAAATTTTTGTTAAGATAGAGAAGAAAATCACCATCTCAACGAAGGTTACTAATGTGTAAAGGATTTTGAATAGTAAAGACATAAAATTGGAATTTAGTTTAAATTATCATTGTAATACTTTAATTCTCGCATATACCTGGAGACGCCATTGGCCCATGCGTGTGCTGGATTTAAACCGCAGGGAGGGCAGTAGGTTGGCTCTATTTGAAAAGGTGTGAGGTCTGTTCCATACCCTAGTGCCAATCTTTCTGTCACTACTGCAATACCAGCATCCCAACTTTCAAATTGACTCCATCCATCGGAATTTCTATTCTCTCCTCTCCATCCCCATGCATTATGTGTTCCCCTTGGGATTAGATTACCAAAGGCTGACTCGACACCAGAAATAGAAGCGACTAGTCTCCAGTCTAATCCGTATTTATCTGCTTGTGTAATAAAGATTTTAGCAGAAGGGTACATTGGAGAGTTGTAATCAGAGAGGAATTTTTGCATAGCTATTGTTCTAGTATCTTCGGTTTGTATTCTTGTGTTACTATCAGTTTCCTTCAATATATCGGCATTTACTAATGTATTTACATCATACTTTGTTTTATAAATTTCTTGAGTATACATAGGGCTTAAATAGTTCAGTGTTATACTCTTGTTGTTTCTTACGCTACTTAGTAGCCAGTCTTTTAGAACTGTTTCAATCTTGGGGGAGATAATGAACATATAAAATAGAAAAGTAATTGCTATTAGAGGGACCCTAATTAAATTTGATCTAAAATTAATGCCTTTGCTATTCTGTTTTTGATATATACTTGAAATATGAGGCTTTTCCATATTAATCTAGTATATCAGAACTTGATGAGCTATTGAATTTATGTTTAGTCATTTACATCTGCACTCAGAGTATTCTTTGCTGGATGCAACAATTAGATTGCCTGAATTGGTAGAAAAACTCCAACAAACGGGGATGAAGTCTTGTGCCTTAACGGATCATGGTTCTATGTACGGTATCCTTAAGTTTAAAGATGCTATGAAAGAGGCTGGTCTTAAACCTATCCTTGGTTGTGAAATATATATTGCACCGAGGGATATGAGTAAAAAAGAGTATGGCATTGATAATAAGTATTTTCATTTAGTCCTTCTAGCAAAAAATCTTGAAGGATACAAAAACCTAGTAAAAATTGTTAGCCTAGCTCATATGGAAGGCTTCTATTACAAGCCCAGGATTGACTTCGAGACGCTTTCTAAATACAGAGAGGGGTTGATTGCACTGTCTGCCTGTCTAGCAGGCCCTATCTCTAGACCCATTCTTGAGGGAGATGAGGAGCTAGCAGTAAAAAGAGCTAAACAGTACTCTAAACTTTTTAAAGACTCCTTCTATATTGAAGTGCAAAGAAATGGGATGGAAGAACAGAAGATTGTGAACAAAGGGTTATTAAAAATTGCTGACGAATTAGATTTGCCAATTGTAGCAACATGTGACTCTCACTATTTAAATAGGGAGGATGCTGAGGTACAAGAGATACTGTGGTGTATAGGTGATGGTAAGACATGGGATGATCCAGAGAGAAGAAGGATGCCAACTAACGAATTCTATGTTAAAACACCTGAAGAGATGGCTGAGCTCTTTAGCGATATCCCAGAAGCTGTCGAGAATACACAAAAAATAGCTGATCAAATTGAGGAATACGATATTACCTTTGGTAGGGTAGAACCTCACTTCTTAGACTTGCCAAATGAAGAATCATCGGTCTCGTATCTTAGGAAGCTCACTATGGAGGGTGCAAAACAGAAATATGGAAAGATTTCCAAAAATTTGAAAGAGAGGATTGAGTACGAGTTAGAAATCATAGATGATAAAGGATATGATGACTACTTCTTGGTAGTCAGAGATTTTACAAAGTTTTGTAGAGATAATGGAATTGTTGTAGGAATGAGAGGCTCTGGTTGTGGTTCTGTAGTGGCATACTGTGTAGATATTACTGACTTGGAACCAATTGGATGGGAGCTTTACTTTGAGAGATTTCTTAACCCAGAGAGGGATTCTCCACCAGACTTTGATATTGATATCGCCGATGCACGAAGAGATGAGTTGCTTCAATATACAATTAAGAAATATGGAATAGAAAATGTTAAACAGATAGGAACTTTCAGTAAACTACAAACTAGACAGGCGATAAAGGACGTTGGAAGGGTACTTGATGTTGATCTCTCTGTTACAGACAGGTTAGCTAAAATGGTAGAAATTGTATTTGGAAAATCCAAAGATATTGGATATATGATAAAACATAATCCTGAATTTGCAGAGGTTATTAATTCTTCAGAAACTAATAAACGATTAGCAGAAATTGTAAAGAAGGTCTCGGGCATATGTAGGGGAACGTCTACACATGCCTGTGGCATTATTGTTACTCCTGATCCTGTTGTTAATTACTGTCCGATACAAAGAGACTCTCATGGGGGAGGGATAGGTATGACACAGTTTGAGATGTCTGATATAGAGTATGTGGGATTAATGAAATTTGATTTTCTGGGATTAAGAAATTTAAATGTTGTGGGTGAGGCAGTAAAAAAGATTAAAGTGAACAAAGGGATAGATATCGATTTGCTCTCTCTTGATCCAAATGATAGACAGACATATGAAACTATTCAGAGTGGTCATACTGTAGGAATATTCCAAATGGAAAGTGAAGGTATGAGAAGTGCAATTAGGAAGCTAAAACCTCAAACACAGGAGGACATCTGCTATCTCTTAGCCGCATATAGACCAGGTCCTATGCAGTATATCTCCGAGTATGTAGCAGTCAAAAACAGGAAGCAGGAACCAGACTATGTATTTGAAGAGCTTAAACCTATTCTTGAAGTTACCAATGGAGTGATTACCTACCAAGAACAAGTAATGAAAATAGCTCAAGTTGTAGCTGGTTATACATTAGGTGCTGCTGATCTATTAAGAAGAGCAATGGGTAAAAAGAAGATGGAAATTATGAAAAAGGAGAAACCTAAATTTATGAAAGGTGCTAAGAAAAATGGTTTTGATGAAGAAGAAACCGAGAGACTATGGAAGAAGCTCATACAATTTGCAAACTATGGATTTAACAAAGCACATAGCGCCTCCTATGCAACAATTGCGTACTGGACTGCCTATCTTAAAACTCACTATCCACTAGAATTTATGGCTGCCCTTTTAGAAGGCGATCTAGACAATTTCGATAGGGTAATCAAAGATTTAAATGAATGTGAAAGATTAGGGATATCTGTTCTCCCACCAACCATAAACGATAGTAAGGTATATTTCACAATAGAAGGGGAAAGTAGTATTAGATTTGGATTAGGGGGGATAAAGAATATGGGCGCAGACTCCGTAGAAGCGATAGTAAATGAAAAAGAGGAAAACGGTGAATACAAAAACTTAGATGATTTCATAGAGAGAACCTACAAAAAAGGGATTAAGAAAAAGGCTATCGAATATTTAATCATGTCGGGAACAATGGATCACTTTGGAGAAAGAAATGCTCTTTTAACGATATCCCCGACCATATTTGACGGAATAAAGAAAAGTGCATCTTCTCGGAGTGTTGGACAGATAGACATTTTCTCCCTTTCTCTAGCAAATGGTGACAAACCGTTACAGACTAAAGAGACTCCAATCCCACAGGTTGAAAAAACACCTAAGCATGAAGTTCTAAAATGGGAGAAAGATTTACTCGGTTTGTATTTTTCCAGTCATCCCTTGGATAATTTACAAACATTTTTTGAATCAAAAAGGAGTATTAGTATAAAGGATGCCCTAGAAAAGAAAAATAATACGATGGTTGTTTTAGGTGTAATGGTTAGTAAAGTAAGAAGGATTACAACGAGAAAAGGTGAGGTGATGGCTTTTCTTGGGGTAGAGGATAAATCAGGAGTAGCTGATGTAATAGCTTTCCCAAAGACATATCAAAAAGTTAAGAGAATATTACAAACTGGGAAACCTATGCTTCTTGCAGCAAGAGTTTCTGTTAAAAACAACGAAAAGAGCATTATCATGCAAAAAGGCAAATATATCGATGAAGCAAAATATGGGGACAACTTTGAGGGTGTTACTTTTAGGATAAGGAACAGCCACACAGAAGATGAAGTAAAGAAGCTAAAAGAATATATTGGAGCATCAAAAGGAGAGACAGCTGTGCGAATTGTTGTTAATAACGGGAAGGGAAACAAAAGTGTGCTTTTAGATAAAAAAATAAAGATGAATGGAGAAACTAAAAAGTGGTTAAGGAGATTCTAAGGTATAATATGGGATGGATAGTGTAATAGAGAGAAAACTAGAGATCCTTCCAGAAGTTTGTGGGGTGTATAAATTCCTAAATCAGAAAAGAGAAATACTGTACATAGGGAAGGCAATCAACTTGCGAAAAAGAGTTCAATCATATTTTCAAAAAGATCATTATGAAAGAGCTCGGATAAGGCAGATGATGCCGTATGTACAAGATATAGAAATAATAGAGACTAATAATGAGGTAGAAGCTCTAATTTTGGAATCAGCACTTGTTAAGGAGCATCAACCCCCTTTTAATACTGATCTAAAAGATGACAAGTCCTATGCATGGATATATATAAATAGTAAGGATAAATTCCCAACTGTTAAGATAGTGAGAAGTTTGAAAAAGGGAGAATATGAAAGAGGAAAACTTTTTGGTCCATATCCTAGTGGTTTAGTCATAAAAAGGGTGTACTCATATCTGAGAAAGCTGTCTCCATTCTGTACTTGTAAAAACAAAGATTGTGCATCCTCGTTGTATTTTCATCTTGGTCTCTGTCCAGGTCCATACGCTGGAGCGATATCTGAAGAGAAGTATAGAGAAAACATCAACAATATTATTAAATTCCTCTCTGGTAGAAAGATGGGCCATATTAGGAAGCTTGAGGAAGAAATGAAGGAGTATTCAAAAAACCGAAATTATGAAAAAGCTGCAACCCTAAGAGATAGGATTAATGATCTAAAATACATAGGTCAAGATATTGGATTTACATATTATGATGATACGCAGTCATATCAAAGTAAACGAGTAAGAGCTAGAAAAAAGAGTTTTAATACCTTAGCTATTGATCTCAACATTCCAAAGTTGGAAAGGATAGAGTGTTATGATATCTCTAATATGCTTGGCAAATTTGCATATGGATCAATGGTTGTGGCTGTAGAAGGGGAGCTAGAGAGGTCGAAATATCGGATATTTAAGATAAAGGGAGAAGACTCCCCAGATGATTATAGAATGCTAAAAGAGGTTCTAGATAGAAGATTTAAAGGAGAGGAACCACATCCTGATCTACTTCTTATCGATGGCGGGAAAGGGCAGCTGTCTGCAGTAATGGGAATTGTTCCTAGTGGGATAAGCTTAATTGGTATATCAAAAGGAAAGAGATTTAAAAGAAGTGGGGGGAGGAGAAGGGATGAATTTTGGATAGTTAGAAATGGAGGAATATATAGTATTAATCTTGATAGCCCTGAGATACTGATAGATCTCCGAGATGAAGCTCACAGATTTGCCATTAGACATTATAGGAAAAGAAGTATAAAAGAATCAAAAAAATCTATACTAGATAGAATAGAGGGGGTTGGTGAGAAAAGGAAGAGAATACTTATAAGAGAATTTAAAGATGTAAATGGGATTAGAGAAGCTACTGTAGAAGAAATTAATTTTGTTATTAAAAATAAAACGGTTTCTAAGAGAATAAAAAGAGAACTCAAGAATTAGTTCTCTTCATCCCAAGGTTTTATATTTTCGATTATATATTCAAGCAGAGGACTGTTTTCCTCTGAAGATGATATGGAGTATACGACCGAGTTGTATGTGTTGGGTACAGTATATACAACGAGAGTGCCATTATCTGATGTTATAGTAGATTTTAACCCCAAACTGCTCTTAAATGTTATAGGAATACTGTTCGCTACCCCATATACAACTTTTTCAGTACTTTTCGCTTCGCAGTAATCTACAACCATATAATCAAGCTCTTTGCTTTTCCAGTACCCTACTGGATAAATTTCTACAATCTCATTACTTCCCATCTTTTGGAAGGAAACAGATCGAAATTCCTCCATCTCTGTAGGAGCATATTTAATAATATACTCTTTAGGTATCTGTATTTTCCAAGGATAGTCTGGTAGTAGGTCTTGTTTCTCACTTGTAGCCATTAACATCTCTCTTTCAATTTCTTCCTGGACTAGAGAAGCGAGCGCACTTCTAGCATCTTCTTGAGTTACTGTTTGATACCATACATCATTGTATTTTGAATATATACGTAAACCTTTCCCATCTTTAATCCAATACTGACCATATTTTTTATCACCTGTCCCCTTAGGAACAGTTTGAATAAATTCCCAGCCTAATTTACTTAATTCTTCAAAGTAGTACTCTTCTAACTCTTCTGTTGTTGTACCTGATGGGAGAGTATATGCAGAGTTTCCACTCGCAAGAAATTCCTTTACCACAAGATCATCTAGGTTATTCTTAAACAGAAATTCTGAATTTTTGTAACTAGGGAGATTCTCAAAACCTAATATATTTGTAATTTTGTACTCTTTTTCACCATAGGCATTTTCCCTTAAAAAGAGGATGTACTTAACAGAAAAATAGAGTACACCGCTGATAAGGAGCAAGATAATAGGTATTACTAAATATTTTTGATTTTTCTTTGCTCTTCTCCTATTGTATTTACTTTTCTTCTTTTTAAAGAGTTTTTTAAATGAAATTCTCTTTCTTTTTCTTCTAATGGTGGGTTTACTACCATTGGATTTTGGCATCTTAATTGGACTTCTAGGCCTTTTCGTCTTTTTTTTCTTAAAGGGGCTTCTCATATATACCTCTCATTATATGTATGTAATATTGTAATTTCAATTAGTATATTTAGTATAGTATAATATCACTTGTATGTGCGGGATCGTCTAATGGTAGGACACCGGCCTTTGAAGCCGAGAATCATAGTTCGAATCTATGTCCCGCAATTTCAATAGTTTCTCATATGCATTAAATATATC
>Ga0209121_10001976_pt1 | contig 21244 bp, 17 predicted proteins | sample Cruoilmetagenom3_FD_187292 | JGI IMG/M metagenome (GOLD analysis project Ga0209121, IMG submission 187292) | Oil polluted marine microbial communities from Coal Oil Point, Santa Barbara, California, USA - Sample 3 (SPAdes) (version 2) | ecosystem: Environmental > Aquatic > Marine > Oil seeps ...
ATTATCAATATAATATAATAAATTTAGCAATGAAAAACAACAATTTAATAGAGTCGTTTAGTAGATATTTATTGATTTTTTAGATGCGTTTGCCCTGTGAATTCTTTAAGTTTATTTTTTGGTTATTATGATATAGCATTACTTGTGGTGTTAATAATTACAAATTATTTCTTTAGGCATAAGTTTAAAATTTTCAACTCTTGTCTTCCTGTTAGTTTTGTATTTATCTTATTCGGATTTGTACTACCTGTAATTTCTATGTTTGTTGAAATACAATTATATTCTAGTTCTGGCGATGATGCATTTAATTTGTTGTACACCTATTTTAGATTCCCTGTTTATTGGGCAATAGGATTAATTCAATTTATCATTATTGAGTTTAGAGTTAAAAAACAAATATGAAAAAAGATATTAAAATTCCAGAAGTAAAAGATGTTCATGTTGCAATAGTACAAGAAGAACATCCGGAATATAAAACCCAAGATTGGAATGCTTATATCATTAACAATAGTGACGTAGAATTAGATACTGTACTCATTGTTTCTCAAGGCTATTCGGATAAAAAAATGACACCTCCAATGCGACATACTATTGCAATATTGCCAGCTCGTAGTTATGCGAAAATTGAGTATTTACAAGAAAAAGTATTAACACTAAACAATTCATTTAAAATTACATTTTTTGAAGGCAATCAAATGTTTGATAAAACGTATTTGTTTAGAAAAAATACAATTAACGAAAAAGCTTTACAATCAATTCCTTTGATGCAGTTAAAAGGTGTTTTGGTGAAGTAGAATTCCTGCGTAGGCAGGAATCTCTCATATTTAATTGCAATAACCATTAGATTTGTCATTCTGCACTTGATGTGGAATCTAATATGTGAGATCCTGAATCAAGTTCAGGATGACAGACCTAATCTAACTTCTCAGTCAATTTCTTGAACTCAGTTTTAGGATTCTTATTCTCATATAGGATGGAATAAACAGCATTAATAATAGGCAACTCTGTTTTCTTTTTGTTCTTTTCATTTAGTAAATGGGCACTTTTTGTGGCATAATAACCTTCAGCAATCATATTCATTTCCATCTGTGCAGATTTCACGGTATATCCTTTACCAATCATGTTTCCAAACATTCTATTTCGAGAAAAAACAGAATAACCCGTAACCAACAAATCACCTAAATATGCTGAATTATTGATGTTACGCTTCATTTTATGCGTCTTTTTGATAAAACGTTTCATTTCTCTAATAGCATTACTCATTAACACACTCTGAAAGTTGTCTCCATAACCCAAGCCATGAGCAATTCCGACCGCAATAGCATAAATATTTTTTAGCATTACAGCATACTCTACACCTATTACATCATCACTAATTTTAGTATTAATATAATCGCTAGATAATTTATCTGCTATGGCTTGCGCTTTTTTGGCATCAGCACAAGAAATAGTGAGATAAGACAATCGCTCTAATGCAACCTCTTCTGCATGGCAAGGACCAGCTATTACAGCTATACTTTCAAACGGAATATTATAAATATCATGGAAATGCTCACCAACTAATAATCCCGTTTCAGGGATAATACCTTTTACTGCGGACACAATAGTTTTATTGCTAATATCTGTTGTCAATTTTTCTAATTCAGAATGCATAAAAGCAGATGGAATTACAAAAATGAGAACATCAGCCCATTCTGCTATTTCATTAATATCGTTACTGAGTTTTAACTGCTCTGTATTAAACTCTACCGAACTTAAGTAACTCGGATTATGCTGCTCTTTTAAGATATGCTCTTTTGCATAAACACTTCGCATATACCAACCGATTTCATCTAAGTTTTCGCAAAGCATTTTAACAATGGCTGTCGCCCAACTTCCGGCACCAAATACAGCATATTTTCTAGTATCACTCATAAAGATAGCATGATTATTGCATTTCAAAAATACACAAAATTTTGGCTCACCAAGCACTACTTGAATTAGAATAAATTTCATTGAAATTACCTTGCAAAACTAAATAGAAGCGCATATACAATCAATATAAAAAAGGCTTGGACTGTTCTTACGCTAAAGCTTCAGCGACACGCGTGCGCTCAGCCAGACAGTTAACAAAGTTTGCTTTTTAAACTTTGGCACGCGTTTTGAATCTCTAATAGTAATAACCTTAAAACCGTTAGATTATGAAAACATTAAAACTACTATTAGGATTTGCATTAAGTGCAACATTATTTACTTCATGTTACGTTGAGGAACAACACATAAACGATGTCCCAGGAATATCAATAAATCAATTATTGAATTCTTACGATTTATGGTATGTAGATATTAATGCAACACAAGGTTATGGCGAAACGCCGTTTTTACAAATTGCATTCACATTAACTTTTGATAACGGTCGTCTATATGCTAATAACAATTTAGTTGGTATAGGCACTCAAGGTGGAGGTTATGGAGTACAAATTGGTAATTACAACGCTTACGATATGATATTAGACGTTGACCACATAATAGATGGTTACGACAGTTTCGATGTATACCAAGTAGATAATAATACAATTGAATTGTATAACCCTTATAATGATACATCGTACTTTTTAGATGGTTACAGACGTTCAACATTTGATTATGATTATGTGTTCTACGATAACATTCATTATTTCTTACAAGAGTATGAAGCATGGGAAAAAGTGTATACCAGCGATTTTGGAGCATTAAATGAGTTCGATAATGAGAATTACCTGCAGTTTTTATCTGGTGGAAATGACTCAACATTTAGAAGTTCTCAAGATGAAAATATATACAATCCCGATAATATTTACTGGGATTATACTGGAGTATATGGAGTCGGAAATGTTTCAGGAAATATGTACCTAAAAACATTAACATTAGATTATGATTTCTTTGACAATGAATTCTTTGAACTTAGCGTTATTGATGATGGAACGATAGAGTTATTTCACGCAGACTCAGGTACAGTATACGAATTTGAAGGACGAGGTTACATAGCGTATTACAGAAGCTCTGATACAGAAGGAAAAGTAATAAAGCATGAAGACAAACCTAAAAAGCGTAAGCAAAAAACAAAAAAGGTAGAAAACCTTAGAGAAAATACAAGAAGCTAAATTTTGGTTGGTTATTTAGTTTCAAAACGCTCAGATAAAACACTTGTTTTACTGAGCGTTTTTCTTTTTTATAAAAGAATGTAACTTCTACTGATTTCTTGTGTCTTAATACTCAGCGATATCACTAAATTAAATTCGTTAGTTTAATAAGATTAAGGAGAGATTTTCGCCAACTTTACAAGTAACTTATTTTTTAAATAAATTAAATAATAAACTATGGGACTATTTTCATTTATTAAAAACACTGGAGCAAAGGTTTTCGGAATTGGAAAAACAACTGAAAAAGAAGCAGCTGAAGCAAGAGCAAAAGCCGAAGCAGCAGAACTTAATGCAGAAGAAGCAGTGGCTCGTAACTTAGAGCAAATCATTACTAATTTAAAATTAGAAGTAAAAGAATTAAGTGTATTTGTAGATGATGATATGGCAAGAGTTTCTGGTATGGCTTATGACCAAGCGACTAAAGAAAAAATAGTATTAGTAGTTGGTAACACAGTTGGTATTGCGACTGTAGATGACCAAATGACTGTTGAGCATGTTGAGCCAGAAGCACAATTTCATACGGTTGTTAGTGGTGACACTTTAGGTAAAATTGCTAAGAATTACTACGGAAATGCTATGAAATATCCTGAAATTTTTGAAGCAAACAAACCAATGCTAACACATCCTGACAAAATTTATCCAGGACAAGTATTACGTATTCCACACTTGGATTAAGTTTAGCATCGCAATATGAGATAAAAAAAAGCGTAATTTTAGATTACGCTTTTTTTATAATTCTTTCAGAACAACTTCTAAATCTTCATACTCATATGGCTTAGCCATAATAATTTTAGATTCGCTTAACAGAAAATACATTGGTGTTGCAGCGACTCCATAGGTTTTCACAATTGGGTTTTCCCATTTGCCCAATCCAATAACGTGTGTAAAATCTGGGTAGTTTTTAATATGTTCCGTCCACTGTATTTTATCTTCTTCTAATCCAAAAGCAATCACCTTAACATTAGGTTTTTCTGCTACTAGTTTTTTAACCTTTGGCAATTCCGTTATACAATGCCCACAACTACTACTCCAAAATATTACCAGATAATGTTCTGAACCTTCTAATTGATGAAGACTAGTATTGTTTTCGTCTAATAGAATATCAAAATCTGGTGCTTTAGTTCCTACTGATGTATTCTTATAAGATATAATTGTTTCCGCTAAAACTTTATTACTGGTAGCATTAGCTAACTCTAATAAATACTTTTCTGTAATATAATTTGCTAAGTCGTGATTATCTATAGATACAAAGCGTTGCCAAAGAATTTCTAATAGACTTGTTTTTATAATTAAGTCGTCATTATTAATTGCGGCAGCAACCTCATCAACAAGCTTTTTATAGGTGTCATTGCTTGGGTTTTCTACCATATTAAATACGTAAGCAGTAACTCGATCTACCAAAAACGATGAGCTCTGTAATAAATAATTGCTAAAATCAATTGAACTGAGATACTGTCGTTTAAGATTTTTAGAGTAATCACTTAAATCTTCATATGCAACCGGAATGTGTGGTCTGTTTGCTGTAATAAAAGCGGAAACCAATTTACCATTAGCAGATTCTTCGTATGCTAATTGCGTATCTTTTAAAACTTTAAAAATAGAATTGAAACCTTCTTTGTCTGCGTTCTGCTTAGAATAGTAATTACTTATGGTTTGGTTCACCATCTCTATACTTTTTAAATACGATAACCAAAGCTTGTTTTCTTCAGATGTAGTAAACTCAACACCTTTGTCGTAACTAAAATTAAAGGCTACAGTCTCTTTTCCGTCATAGATAAAGTCGAAATTATTTTCTTCTGGTGGAATCGCATATACAATCTTGTAAATTCCAGGAGTGACGGTTGAGTCTAATGGAATTTCAAAATTGCCGATACTATCTAATTTTCCTCTGTTGACATAGTTTGCACCTTCTGGTGTTGCTTTATATAAAAATGCATAAGAATAATCCTCTGCCGGTGAAAATGTGCCTTTCACTGATTGAGCAAAAGAGATAAATGGAAATATAAGTAGGATGATTAATAATTTCTTCATTATGTGTTTTGTTTATATACTGAATATCTTCAAAAATTAAGCCAATATAAAGACATTCTAATTCTTTTTAGACCTTACACTTTCTATAACTACCGTTGTCAATATTAAAGAACCTCCTACAAATGTATGTAATGTTGGAATTTCATTCAAGAAAAAATAAGCAATTATAATCCCAAAAACTGGTTGTCCACTACTAATAATACTAGCAGTACTTGCCTTAAAATATTTTAAGCTATTCACAAACATAGTATGTCCTATGGCTGTGGTCATTAAAGCTAACAAAATAACATAAGGATATTGTGTTGTAATGTTAGATGTATCCATAAAATACAAAACAGGTGCTAAAACAACGGCAAGTATAGTAACTTGGTAAAACATTAACATTGTACCATTATAATTAGCAACATGCCCTTTTAGTATTAATATTCTAAGTGCATAAAATACAGAAGAAAGCAATCCGAATAACACACCTTGTAACTGACTGCTTTTTAAGTCGAAATCTGGAGCCAAAATATAAATCCCAATTAGTACAAAAATACCTAAAACAATATGGATAGGATCAAATTTTACTTTTGAAAACAACGGTTCTAAAAGTGCTATAATAACCGGAAACGTAAATAATGAAAGCATCCCAATGGCTACATTAGACAATTTTAAAGCATAGAAATAAGTAATCCAATGAGCTCCCATAAATATGGCAGCAATAAAAAAGGTCCATCGATCCTTGCTGTAAATCTTTAGATTGATGCCTTTGTATAAACAGAACGCTAATAGAAAAATCGCGGCTAATACTGATCTCCACCAAATAATCACTGGTGTAGGCATAGCTATAAATTTTCCTAATGCACCAGAGGTACTTATAAATATTGTTGCGACAGTTAGCAACAAGAGGTGATTTAAATGACTTTTTTCATTCATTTAATGTGAGATAATGCAGCAAGTGCTTGTTTCGTAGATTTTACATTTTCGAATGTAAGCAGTAAACGTAGTCCTTTTCGAGTTTGTTTTTCTTTCATTTTGCATTTACTAGCATTCATCTGAACAAATTGTAAGACTTTAGAAAAATCCTCGCTTTGATAAAAAGCACTCTGTTGATCTTGTATAAAATAACCAATCAATTTACCTTGTTTCATAATGAGCTTTTCAATTCCCATCTTGGTAGCAATCCATTTTAAACGTACACTATCTAATAAATCTAAAACCTGTGTTGGTAATTCTCCAAAACGGTCAATAATTTCAGTTTCGAATTTCGCTAGTTCTTCTTCCGTTTTTATAGCATTTAGCTTGGTGTAAAGATTTAAACGCTCTGTAATATTATTGACATAATCATCTGGAAAAAGCAATTCGAAATCCGTATCAATAGTTATATCTTTAACGTATTTCTTAGGTTTACCATCATCTTTATATAAATCAGCAAACTCAGATTCTTTTAATTCTTCAATCGCTTCATTTAATATTTTCTGATACGTATCAAAACCAATATCATTAATAAATCCGCTTTGTTCACCACCTAATAAATCACCTGCTCCACGTATCTCTAAATCTTTCATTGCAATATTAAAACCACTTCCGAGCTCAGTAAATTGCTCTAATGCTGTAATTCGTTTTCTTGCATCATTAGTCATTGCTGAATATTCTGGAGTAATAAAATAACAGAAGGCTTTTTTATTACTTCGGCCAACACGTCCACGCATTTGGTGCAAATCACTAAGTCCAAAATTATTGGCGTTATTAATAAAAATAGTATTCGCATTTGGTACGTCTAACCCACTTTCTACAATGGTTGTACTAACCAAAACATCGAACTCTCCATTCATAAAAGCAAGCATTAAATGCTCTAGTTTTTTACCATCTAGCTGACCATGACCAATACCAATTTTAGCATCAGGCACCAAGCGTTGAATCATGCCAGCCACTTCTTTAATATTTTCAATTCTATTATGAATAAAAAAGACTTGGCCTCCACGTTGAATTTCGTAACTCACCGCATCTCTAATCGTCTCTTCTCCAAAACGAATTACATGACTTTCTATTGGGAAACGATTAGGTGGAGCCGTTGTAATAACAGATAAATCTCTTGCTGCCATTAAACTAAACTGAAGCGTTCTTGGTATTGGAGTTGCAGTTAATGTTAATACATCAACATTTTCTTTTATAGTCTTTAAGCGCTCTTTTACTGCAACACCAAATTTTTGTTCTTCATCAACAATGAGCAAGCCTAAATCCTTAAATTTTACATTTTTATTAGCAAGCTGATGCGTCCCAATTATTATGTCAACACTTCCTTTTTCTAGACCTTCAAGTGTTTCTCGTTTTTCTTTCGCAGTTCTAAAACGATTCACATAATCTACTGTAACAGGAAAGTCTTTTAATCGCTCTTTAAATGTTCTTGAATGCTGATAGGCTAAAATTGTCGTTGGTACTAATACTGCAACCTGTTTGCCATTATCAACAGCTTTAAAGGCTGCTCTTATAGCAACTTCTGTTTTGCCGAAACCTACATCTCCACAGACTAAACGGTCCATAGGACGTTCACTTTCCATATCAGCTTTTATGTCTGCTGTTGAAGTAATTTGGTCTGGAGTATCTTCATATACAAAAGAGGCTTCTAACTCTAGTTGCATATGACTATCTGGTGCATACTGAAAGCCTTTTCTAAGCTTTCGTTTGGCATATAGTTTAATAAGATTAAACGCAATTTCTTTAACGCGAGACTTGGTCTTCTGTTTTAACGTTTTCCAAGCTTTGCTACCAAGTTTATAGATTGTTGGTGGTTTACCGTCTTTACCATTAAACTTGGTGATTTTATGTAATGAGTGAATACTTAGATATAAAATATCACGCTCTCCATAAACTAGTTTTATGGCTTCTTGTTTTTTGCCTTCGACATCTATTTTTTGAAGTCCTCCAAATTTTCCAATACCATGATCTATATGTGTTACATAATCACCAATTTCGAGATTAGTAAGTTCTTTTAATGTAATGGCTTGCTTTTTAGCGTAACCATTTTTAAGATGAAATTTATGGTAGCGATCAAAGATTTGGTGGTCTGTATAAACCGCTATATGATGCTCTTTATCAATAAAACCTTGATGTAGTGACAGTACAACCGTTTTATAATGCACTTGTTCTTCAGCATCATCAAAAATATCATGAAATCGTTTTGCTTGCTGTTCGCTTACGCAAGTAATGTAATTGATAATTCCATTAGCATGATTGCTGTTTAAATCTTCAATCAGTAAATTGAATTGTTTATTGAAAGCTGGTTGTGGTTTTGTGTTGTATTCAACCGATTGGTCACTCATCACTGCTGAAGTACCAAATTCAACCAAATTATATTCTAAAAACTGACGCTTCAGTAACTCAGAATTACAAAATAATTTATCTGGTGACGCATGTTTTAAATCATCTGATAAGTTTTTGAATGCTTCTTCAGCTTTACCATAAAACTCATCAATTCTCGAAAAAATAAGTGGTGAATTCTTCGCAAATACAACTGTTTTATTAGAAATGTATTTTAAGAAACTCTCACGTTGTTCGGCAATCATTTTATTTGCCACATTTGGTATAACACTTACCTTTTTAATCCGTTCTGTTGAAAGTTGAGTTTCTACATCAAAGGTTCTGATACTATCTACTTCGTCTCCAAAAAATTCAATTCTGTAAGGCTCATCATGTGAAAAAGAAAACACATCTATGATACCACCTCTAACAGAAAACTCCCCAGGTTCTGTAACAAAATCTACACGCTTAAACTTGTATTCAAATAATACTTCGTTAACAAAATCTATGCTTAACTCGTTACCAACAGAAATTTTTAGTGTGTTCTTTTCAAGTTCCTTCTTTGTGACTACTTTTTCAAAAAGTGCATCAGGATAGGTAACAATTAAACAAGGTTTTTTTCGCGAATTAATTCTGTTTAAAACCTCAGCTCTTAAAAGTACATTAGCATTATTGGTTTCCTCAATTTGATAAGGTCTTCTGTAACTTCCTGGATAGAATAATACATCTTTATCATTGATTAATTGTTCTAAATCATTGAGATAATATGCGGCTTCTTCCTTATCATCAAAAACAACTAAAAATGGTTTTTCTGCAGTTTTAAAAACTTCTGAAATTACGATTGAAAAAGACGAACCCACAAGGCCTTTTAAATGAGTCTTTATTTGGGATTGGGCAATAGCATTTTGCAGATTTTGCAATTGCAAAGTCTGTGCATATGTTTGGGAAATGAAGGTTTTACTCAAATTCCTTTATTTGAAGGTGCAAAAGTACATGATTTTATTCATTTGAATATTCAAAAAAACCAAATGAATAAAATTTATGGACTAACGAAGTGGTTCTTGAAGTAAAGCCAAATTTTGCACTTTTTTATTGCAAAATTTAGCTTTTTTACTGAAAAAATATAAAATTTTTGAAGTCTTATTAATTGAAATAATCTTTTATTAGATATATATTTGCAACTATACAAAAACAATACATATGTCAATTTCAGATTTATACGATAGTGGATTTAGAAAACGTAATGGCGACCATTTTGCGGCGATTGTAAGAGTTGCAATGAGTGATGGTGTTATAACAGATTCCGAAAGAGAATTTTTAGATCGTTTAGCTACAAATCTAGATATATCCGAAACAGATTATAAAGTCATTTTAAAAGACTACAAATCATACCCAATTAATCCACCTGTATCCTATGATAATCGCTTAGAGCGTTTGTATGATTTAACTAGAATGGTTTGGGCAGATGGTGTTAAGGAAGATGCTCAAGAAGACCTGTTACACAAATTTTGCGTTGGGCTAGGGTTTCATGCGGTAAACGTTAGATATATATCGGATAAAGCTTTGGAACTGGTAAAAAATAAAGCAGATATCGAGGAGTTTATGTACGGAATAAAAAATATGAATCAATAAAAAAAAGCGAACAGAAATGTTCGCTTTTTTTTATGTCTTAAAACAGGTTATTAATTTTTTGCTTTTTTGTCTTCCTGTTTTTCTTCCTTTACTTCTTTAATAAGATAAATGTAAGCAGGAAAATGATCACTAAATCCTCCTGTGAACCCACTATACCCATAGCTTCTATATGGATAACCTTTATAGCGTCCATGTTTATTGGTTAAATAGGCCTTATTAAAAATACCTGCTTTATAAAATCTAAATGAAGAATAATCCTTTTCTAAAAATGGTTGTGTTATTAATATTTGATCAAACAAACTCCAAGCATCTCTATAAGCATTAGAACCTAAGCCTTTCTTAAAAAATTCTTCCATTGGATTGTAAATCCCTTTTAATCCAACTTTTTTGACTTTTCTTTCGGCTTTTAAAACATCCTTTACACTTGCATTAGTTGGGTCGTCATTTAAATCTCCCATTGTAATGATTTTGGCATAAGGATCTATAGACTGCAAAGAATCAATTATACGTTTATTTAGTTTAGCCGCACCAACGCGTTTAGACCTACTTCTTGCTTCTCCTCCACTACGCGATGGCCAGTGATTCACAATTACATGTATTAAATCTCCATCTAACTTACCACTTACCAATAACTGATCTCTGGTATACACGCGCTTTCTGGTTAAATCATCATAAATAAGTAACTCATGAGAACTTGTTGTAATTGGTGTAAAGAGTGCCTTTTGATAAAGTAATGCTACATCAATTCCTCTTTTGTCAGGAGAATCGTAATGAACAATACCATAATCCTTACTCAATAATTGTGGGTCATTCACTAAATCTACCAGTACTTGTCTGTTTTCTACTTCCGAAACTCCAATAACTGCAGGAGTATTCTTTGTGTCTTCAAAACCTATATCTGCAATTACTCTCGCCATATTACGAACTTTTTTTTCATAAACTTCGGCCCTATTAGATGCATTCATTTCCATAATAGGACTTGCCTCGTCATATTTTAATGGATCGTTTATAGTATCGAATAAGTTTTCTAAATTGTAGAATGCTACAGTATGGATTTTAAATTTCTTTTTCTCTTGTGCATTTACACTTATAAATGTCAAGACAAATAATACTATTATAGCCAGTTTTAAGTTTTTCATTTAGCGCATGTTATGTTAACATTAAATACATTACAAATCTCAAGCCAAAAGTATATATTTATTATAAATAATGTAAATTTGCAAGCCTTAAATAACTTATTATTTAATGTTCAAGGATTATTCACTTTAAAATTAGGTATGAAAAAAAGTTTAATTATTTTATTACTTGGAGTTTTTTCGTCTTTTACCGTGGCAGCACAAAGCACCATAATAAAAGGTAGCGTTAAAGATGCTGCTTCTTCCGAACCAATTCCAGATGTAACAATAACAATTGAAGAAACACAACAAACCACATTAACCGATGGACTAGGAGAGTTTGTTTTTTCTAGTAATGTACCCTTAGGAGAACAGGTTTTAAAAATCTCTAAACAAGGTTATGTTACAAAACGTTATCCTATTGTTGTTAACGAAGGGCAAACTGTAAACATTACAGATATGACTTTAGATGTAGATGTGTCTAATGATGATTTGTTTACTATTACACTTTCTGACGATGAATTAAATGATGATACAAGTGGTGCAGATAACATTTCTGGACTATTGTCTTCTTCTTTAGATGTTTTTCAAAGAACTGCAGCTTTTGAGTTTAGTTCTTCATTCTTTAGGGTAAGAGGTCTAGATTCTGATAATGGTTCAGTTTTAATTAACGGCATTGAAATGAACAAAATGTATAACGGAAGACCACAATGGAGTAATTGGGGAGGACTAAATGATATGATGCGTAACCAAGAGTTAACAAGTGGTTTAACACCTTCGGCTTATAACTTTGGAGGTATTCTTGGTACTTCAAACATTAATACCAGAGCTTCTAGTTATAGAAAAGGTGGGCGTGTCACTTATTCTTCATCAAACAGAAGTTACACCAATCGTGCCATGGCAAGTTACGCTTCTGGTTTATTAGAAGGTGGCTGGTCTTACGCTTTTATGATTGGCAGACGTTGGGGCAATGAAGGCTATCAAGATGCTACTTTGTATGACTCTAATTCATTTTTTGCTTCTATCGAAAAGAAAATAAATGATAAACACAGCATCAACTTTACTTCAATTTATACACCAAATAGAAGAGGAAAGTCTTCACCTAATACACAAGAGGTGTACGATTTAAAAGGAATTAGATACAATGAATATTGGGGTAAATTGGATGGCGAACAACGAAATTCTCGTATCAAGGAAGTTGAAGAACCAATCTTTATGTTAAATCATTATTGGGATATCTCATCAAAAACGAGGTTAAATACTAATGTTGGTTACCAATTTGGTAAACTGGGAAATAGTAGATTAGATTATGCTGGCGGATCAAATCCAAGCCCTGCATATTATCAAGATTTACCAAGTTATTATTTAGCAGATAATGATGGGCCTGACTATGCTGGAGCATATTTAGCAGAACAAAACTTTATAAATGATGGTCAAATAAACTGGGAACGGATTTTAGACGCTAATATTAACAACAAAAATAATGGAGAATTAGGAGCTTATACTTTATATGAAGATAGAAGTGACGATAAGCAACTTACTGTAAATTCTATATTAAGTACAGAGATTAACGAGAATATTTTAATTAATGCTTCTGTTAATTATAAAAAACTAAAATCAGAAAATTTTGCAGAAATTATAGATTTATTAGGTGCTTCAGGCTATTCAAATGTAGATTCATTTGATGGTTTTGAGTATGATAATCTGAATCCAGGTAGAGTTGTTGGGGAAGGCGATAAATTTAAATATAACTATAATCTCTTTGCAGATGTAATTTCAGGATATGCACAAGCACAATTTAAATACAACAAAATTGACTTTTATTTATCAGGTAGCCTTACAAAAACAGAATACCAAAGAGAAGGATTATACCAAAACGAAGCTAATATTGATAACTCTTATGGCAAAGGAGAGAAGTTAGACTTTACAGGTTATGGTGCTAAAGCAGGATTTACTTATAAAATTACCGGTAAACATTTATTTGATGTTAATGCAGGTTATATTACAAGAGCGCCATCATTGAGAAACACCTATTCAAACTCTAGATCTAATCATGATGTTGTTGGATTTGCTAATGGAGTTAATATTACAGGCGAAGAAATATCAGAAGAAAAAGTAACTTCATTTGATGCTAGCTATATTTTCCGTTCTCCAATAGTAAAAGCAAAATTAACAGGCTATTACTCTAAAATTGAAGATGCAAACGAGATTTCTTTTTATTATGCAGATGGTGTAGGAGGGTTCTTTGATGATAGTGGAGAAATAAGCATAGCGCAAAACACTGAATTTGTATCTGAAGTACTACAAGGAATTGATAAAAAACATTTTGGCGCAGAATTAGGTATTGAAGCACAAGTTACACCAACAATAAAATTAAAAGGTGCAGCATCTGTAGGTCAATTCACTTATGACAATAACCCTGAATTATATTTAGCTGCTGATGATCAAGTAGTATCTTATGGTAAAGCAACATTAAATGACTATAAAATAGCAGGAGGTCCACAACGTGCTGCGTCAATAGGATTTGAATATCGCGACCCAGATTTTTGGTGGTTTGGTGCAACAGCAAACTTTTTCTCAAATGCTTATGTTGACATAAGTCCGTTAACAAGAACAAGAAGTTTTTATACAGAACCAACAGATGGACTTCCATTTAATGATTATGACGAATCTATTGCAAAAGAATTATTAAAACAAGAAAAGTTTGATGACTATATGGTAGTAAATTTAGTTGGTGGTAAATCATGGAAAATAGACCAATACTATATTGGCTTTTTTGCAAGCGTGGGAAACCTACTTGATAAAGTTTATAAAACAGGTGGATTTGAGCAAGGTAGAAACGCAAACTATACAGAATTACTAGAGGATGTAAATAGTCCTAAAAGACGATTTGGACCGAAATATTGGTATGGTCGAGGCACCAATTACTTTGTAAATGTGTATTTTAGATTCTAAAAAAAGAAAAATTAATGAAAAATATTATAATTATGAAATGTGAAACATTCATGAATTCAATAATTTTAAATAAAAATGTTATGAATAAAACGATTAAAATTTTAAAATTAATACTTGTCCTAATGGCATCTGTAGCCATTACATCTTGTGTACAAGATGATGACTATACAATTCCTAGTAGTTTAGGAGAAGAAGAGAACATCTATCTTCAAGACTTATTAGATAATTATACAGAAGTTTCCTTTGACTATGCTAAAGCATTATATAACTCTGATCCAAATGGTGATGATGATAATAGCGATGCTATTCCTTTTGAAGTAGAAAATGATGTTTACGTAAAAGGATATATTTCATCTAGTGATAAAACAGGAAATTTTTACAAGGAATTATATATTCAGAATAGTGCTGAAAATCCAACAAGTGCTATGAAAGTTATTTTAGATCAAGTAGATAACTACAACCAGTTTAACAAAGGTAGAGAAGTTTATATTAAACTAACAGGACTTTTTATTGGTGAAGAACGTACTGGAAGTGGTATTATTACTATAGGTGGAGATACTGAATTTGACCAATATGGAGGTACAGTAACAGCATTAAACACTAATCAAATTATACTAAGTGTATTACGCTCAAGTACAACAGAAGAAATTATTCCTTTAGTTGTTACTTTTTCTGAAATTACAGATGCTCATGTAGGTATGTTTGTTCAGATTGATAATGTAGAATTTGCCGATGACTTAAACGGATTACGTTATTTTAACCCAATAGAAGTTTATGATACTGCCAGAACTTTGCAAATTTGTAGTGGTTTTAATTATGAAGAATTTATACTAGAAACGAGTTCTTTTGCAGATTTTAAAGAGTATTTGTTACCTACAGGAAATGGCTCTATAAAAGCAGTAGTTAGTAAAACATATGATGCGAGCAGTTATATTTTAGCATTAAATTCTGTAGAGGATGTTTCTATGGAAAATAGTAGATGTACTTTAGCCGAAACAATCTTTGAAGAAAGATTTGATGATGCTACAGATAATACTGATTTAGATACTACAGGATGGACCAACTATGCTGAAGCTGGTGGAGAATTTTGGACAGAACAAGTATATAATTCAAATGGTTATGCAGAATTCACAGCTTATTCAACAGGAGATTCAAGCAATATTGGTTGGTTAATAACACCTGGTATTGATTTAAATTCATATACTACCGAAACTTTGGCCTTCCAAACAGAACATGCTTACCCAGATGCTGGCCACGATGCTTTAGAGGTCTTAATTTCTACAGATTGGGATGGTACAGAAGTAGGTGTAATTAGTGCAACATGGATTTCTTTAGATTTTACATCAAGTTTAGAGGCCGATTTTGAATCATGGTATACATTCACAAATTCTGGCAACATTGACTTATCAGCATATTCTGGGACAGGATACATCGCTTTTAAATATACAGGTAGTGATACAAGTAATTTAAACACAACAATCCATGTAGATAATGTCGCAGTTTTTGGTGAGTAAATTAAGCGCCTTACCTTATACATATATTCAAAACCTGCTTTAAATAGCAGGTTTTCGATTTTTAAACACCTATAACAACCATGTTAGACACATTTTATATTACAATTTTTAATCACTATAAAAAAACTTTGGGTAAAAGAAGTCTAATTCTTTCTTTGGTTTATATAAATGTCTTAGAACTGTCAATTACACTTGCTTTAGCGGCTTTTTTTATGGCTTTTGCAAGTCAGATGAAAATTGTAGTAATGTCCATAACTAAGTTTTGGGTTTTGTATGGCTTAATTGCGTTGTTTGTTATCTTTAAAAATTGGTTGCGATATAACGGGAAGAAACGAAATATTCTTAATTCTAAACTAAAAGGAAAGCAAACATCCATATACTTATTATGGCTTTTACCGATTGGATGTTTTTCTATAGCGTTTATTTTACTACAAGTTCAATAAAAAAACGCCACCCTTTCGGATAGCGTTTTAATTATCATTTTTATTTACTGAGTTTACTCAGTCTTTTTTTCTCCACTACAACATGCCATTTTACAGTCTTCCTTACAAGCTTTCTTTTCAGCTTCAGTTTTGTCTGCACAGCATTCTTTTTTACAGTCTGCCTTGCAAGCTTTTTTTTCACCGTCGAAGTGTTCAACCTTCTTCATATCTTTTACTTTGTACACTTCACCAACCTTAGCTACTGCTTCTTCTAAAGATTTTGGAGTTACTTTGGCTTCATCATACTCAACCATAGCTAATCGTTTATCAAAGTCAACTTTTGCAGACTTAACACCTTCCATTTTAGCCATTTTCTTTTCGATGGTCTTGGCACAACCCATTGCACAGGTCATTCCGTCAATACCAAATTCAACTTTTGCGTAGGTAGCGTTTGGGTCTAACGTCTCAGCTACGTCTTTTTTAGTAACTTCTACTTCTACAGTTTTAACTTCTGGTTGCGATTCATTTTTACAAGATGAAATAACTAACGTCAAAATTGAAACGATAAAAATATTTTTTAATGTCTTCATAGGTTTAAACTATTAAATTTTGGCTAAATCTAAGAAATATTGCCGTTTCTTGCGAATGAATTAACGAATTTTGTGATTCTTTTGTTAAGCTACTGTATGAAAAACCCAAATATTAAGTGGATTTACCTTATAATTCTTTCTGTAATTTGGGGCAGTTCGTTTATTTTAATTAAAAAATCGCTTCTAGGACTTACAGCATATCAACTAGGCGCATTAAGAACTATAATAACAGGAGTTATTTTAGTTTCTGTAGGTTACAATCAATTAAAACAGATACCAAAATCTAAATGGAAGTGGATTATAATTTCTGGATTCTTAGGATCTTTTTTTCCTGCTTTCTTCTTTGCAATTGCCGAGACCGAAATTGATAGTGCTGTTGCCTCTATACTTAACTCCTTAGTACCATTAAATACAATTCTCTTAGGTTTTGCTGTTTTTAAAATTGCGTCCTCTAGACGTCAAATATTAGGTGTAATTATTGGTTTTATTGGCACAGCTATATTGATTTTAAAAGGGTCTGAATTAAATCCTAATCAAAACTATTTATATGCTGGATTTGTAATCGCATCAACATTAATGTACGCTGCTAATATAAATATCATAAAGCGTCATTTACAAGACATAAAACCTTTAGCCATTGCTGCTGGAAATTTTGTTTATATAATAATACCTGCTTTAATTGTTTTAATCTTTGATGACTTTTTTACTAAAGAGACTTTTAATAACCCTTTGCTATTAGAGTCGATAATATATGTAACTGTATTGTCTGTATTTGGTACTGCTATTGCTAAAGTTATCTTTACTAAATTGGTGCAAATTTCTACTCCTGTTTTTGCATCTTCTGTAACTTATATAATGCCAATTGTTGCTTTAATTTGGGGCATTTTAGATGATGAAGTTTTTAGTCTTATTCAAGGTTTTGCAGCTCTACTCATTTTAGCTGGTGTGTATTTAGCTAATAAACGTAAAGCATAAAAAAAACCGAAGCTTTCACTTCGGTTTTATCTATTATTTGAGATTTTAATTATTAATCGAAATCTGCATCTGATACGCCTTCATTTACTTTTATGTCTTTAACAATAAAATCAAATTTACGAGGTCCCATTGTTTGAGAAATCTTGAAAGGGAACATAATCCCACCTACTTCTTTATAATCTGCATAAAATGTAGATTGAGATCCCATTTGAGATGTTTTTTCTTCTTTAATTTTTAAACCAGTTTCAACGCTATAATAAATCGATGTTTCATCATCAACCTTTACTTTGTACGCCTTTTCACCATCTACTTTTTCAATCTTCTCTAGAGTTACTCCTCCGTCTAAATAATTAACTTCTGGAAAAGGAGATGATTCTGCTCTCACATCTTTAAGCTCGTCCTCGCTCATATCTTTACGTTGACCTTGCATAACCATGTAACCACCATCTACTCCTACAACAGTTTTCATTACAGATTGTCCCATTGCTGTAATTTCTTGAGAAAACTGATTTTTATTTGTTCTCTTCATTTCAAGATTCATCATTACACCAGGTTGTAATTCTGCTTCTGCAGTCATTATAACTGAATTCACTTTTTCTAAACGTTCTTTACCACCAATTTTAGCAATATAAGCGTTTAAAACTTTAGTTACATTCATGTCTGCTGGCATCGGAATTTCGTACGTTGGCTTTTCTACAGAACCAGCATAAGTATCAAAATACTTAATAGGAATTCCTGTTTTCTCAAGGTTCTCTAAAACTTCACTTCCTTTGCCAACTACAACTATACGTGCATTTTCAGTCTTAAAATATTTATTAGCTACACGTGTTACATCTTCTTGAGATACAGCATTAATTTTTTCTAAATATGTAGTATAAAAATCTTTTGGTAAATCATTTAACTTAATGTTTAACGCGTAATTTGCGATTGTTTGTGGGCGTTCTAAAGCCAACACAAAATCACCAACATACTTTGCTTTGGCGTTAACCAATGCACCTGCTTCTACTGGCTCTGTTTTTATACGATTAATTTCTTTAAGTGTTTGCACAACTGCACTATCAGTAACTGCATTTCTTACTGAAGCTCCAGCAGTAAAACGAGATGCATTCCATCTGCTTGTACCTACATTAGAACGTGCTCCATAGGTATAACCATGCTCTTCACGTAAGTTCATATTTAAGTAGCTATTAAAACCACCACCTAAAATTTTATTAGCAATTAATACAGAATGATAGTCTTCATCTTTCATCTGTAAATTTACATTGTTAGTCAATGAAATTTTAGATTGAACCGCATTAGGCATATCCACAAAATTAACTTGTGTATATTGTGCGTTTGGGCTAGGCTCTGGTAATGTAATATCTACACCAGTTGTTTTTTTCCATTTGCTAAAGTGCTTTTTAAGCTGTTTTTTTACGTCTCTTATTTCAACATCTCCAACAACTACGATGTAAGCATTATTAGGATTAAAATATTGTTCGTAAAAAGCTAATACATCACCAAACTCAATATTATTTACTGTTTTTTCAGAAGTAAATTCACCTCTTGGATGATTTTTTCCGTAAGATAATGCTCCACCTACTCTTCCGGCAACAGCATCTACACTCTTTGCATTAGATTTTAAGCTTTCAATAAGTTTCTCCTTTTCTTTGTCAAACTCATCTTTAGATAATAATGGGTTAATTGCAGCATCTGCCATTAACTCTATAATTCTATTAGAGTATTTAGATAATGAACTTGCATAAGCACTTTGAGCACCAAAACCTAGATTGGCACCTAAGAAATCTATTTCGTCATTAAACTCATCTTTAGGAATATTAGTTGTACCATTTCCTAACATAGCAGCAAGAATGCTAGAAACTCCAGCCTTTTTACCTTCTGTAATAGGCTTATTATCTATTCTTAAGGAATAAGATACTCTCGGTAATTTATGATTCTCCACTACAAGAACCTTAATTCCATTCTTTAATTCAAACTCCCCAGGAACTTCTAAAGTAATTTTAGGAGCTGGTCCTGGCTCTGGCATCTTTGATCTATCTATTTGCGCATTTACACCCATTGCCATTAAAAACAATACAACAAATGCAGATATTTTAGTTTTCATATTAATATTTGTTTTCATCTTACTGATCGTCTTTTTTTGGTAAATATTCTAGTACAACTCTTTGATTAGGATTTAAATACTTCTTAGCAACATCTCTCATTTCTTCTCTTGTGATAGAACGATAAATGTCAATTTCGTTATTAATTAAATTTACATCTCCATACAACATGTAATAACGTGCTAAAGAATTAGCAATACCTGATACACTAGAATTAGAATTTACAAATTGATTTTCGAATTGGTTTTGAAGTTTTTGATAATCACGATCAGAAATTAATTCTGTTTGAATCTTAACAATTTCTTCATCCATTTCAGCTAACAAAGTTTCTAAAGTAACTTCACCTAACGGTAAACCAAATAAAGCATACACACCATAATCTTCTTGGCTAATATTAACTGCCTGTACAGCTAAAGCTTGCTTTTGTTCATCTACAATTTTTTTATACAATACAGAACTTTTCCCACCACTTAAATAACTAGAAATCATATCTAACACGTATGCTTCTCTAGCCATAAAAGAAGGTGTTCTGTATGCTGCAATTACTGCTGGAATTTGAATATTTCCATCGTAAGCTGTTCCTATAATTGATTCAGTGATTGGTACTTCTTTAGGAAGGTCTCTAACGATATCTTTTCCTCTTGGAATTGGCCCAAAATAATCTTGTACCATTTTCTTAACATCGGTTTTGTTTATATCACCAGCAACAACTAAAACCGCGTTGTTTGGTACATAGAACTTTTTATTAAATGCTTGAAACTCTTCTAAAGTAGCTGCATCTAAATGTTCCATTTCACCAATAGTAGTACCTTTATATGGATGAATCTTAAACAAACGCTTCTTTACTTCGGCCAAAATATTACCATAAGGTTGATTATCTACTCGTAAGCGCTTTTCTTCTTTTACAACTTCATTTTGTGTATCTACACCAATCTGATTAATAATAGGATGTAATAAACGTTCTGACTCCATCCATAATCCTAATTCTACACTATTAGAAGGAAACACTTCGTAATAATACGTTCTGTCATCAGTTGTATTTGCATTATTACTTCCTCCATTGGAACTTACAATTGTAAACCATTCTCCACGTTCAATGTTTTCTGTACCTTCAAATAACAAGTGTTCGAAAAAGTGAGCAAAACCAGTTCGTTCTGGATCTTCATCCTTAGCTCCAACATGATACATTACAGATGTTGTTACTACTGGTGCCGAATTATCTTGATGTAAAATAACATGCATACCGTTGTCTAAATCGTACTCCTCAAACTCTACTTTTTGTGCATTGGAATGAAACCCAACAAGCAATAAAAGCGATAGAGTAAATAAGCTTTTTTTCATTATTAATTGTGTTTAAATTTTAATTTGCTTTAATATTTGTCTTTACTAAATGTAAATTGTTACATGAAGCCTCACAAAAATAAGGAATGATTCGTCTTTTTAACATAATAAAATGTGAAAACTC
>Ga0209121_10001977_pt1 | contig 21236 bp, 14 predicted proteins | sample Cruoilmetagenom3_FD_187292 | JGI IMG/M metagenome (GOLD analysis project Ga0209121, IMG submission 187292) | Oil polluted marine microbial communities from Coal Oil Point, Santa Barbara, California, USA - Sample 3 (SPAdes) (version 2) | ecosystem: Environmental > Aquatic > Marine > Oil seeps ...
GGAATCATATTGCTGAAGTAACCGTTTTCTATGTTAACCAGTTCCATCGCCGGTGGGTACGGTGGATAAGTGTATATGTGTGTGAGGGGATCATCTATGTTTACAACTGTACGTCCATAGTCAGTCAGCACCTGAAACGTGAAGTTAACGAGCCACCCGTCTCCATCGATTCCCTCGTATGTGCCTAGGATTGACTCAGTGATAAGGAACCAGCCTAAAGATGGTTCATACCTAAAGTTCCAACTGGTCCCTTCGGGCCCGTCCAAGAAATTTCCCTCAGAGGAATACGCGGTGATCATAAGCACGGATGGGTCATAGCTAACGTTTAAGGACCATGAAAAGCAATCGACAGCGTCGCGGATCATGAAGGAGAGGTCAAAAGTGGCACCATTTCCCGTAGCTTCATCAAGAACGCAAGGCGGATCCACATATATTGTCGCCGTGTAATCAGCTGATTTCACATTTGTCACAGTTAAACTTATCATAAACAGAAAGAGCATCGCCGCATAAAGCACCTTAAACTTTTTCAATCGCATTTATCCCATTTCTCCTTTTTCTCCTATCTGTAGATATTAATATCTAGTGTGGGATATAAGTATTTTATCTTTCCTCTAACTATGTTCTATTAGATAACTCCATTCATCTAATGGAAAATGGAAGCAAAATTTTGGCTGTTGCTACTTCGGTTTCCTCAGCTTCATGAAATAGAATAGTGCTGCTATTACACCAACTATCACTATTCCAGCAACCGCGTACATAAAGAAATCCTGTGCAGCCCCTGCTTCGATGGTTATCACTTCGCTTTCAGCACCTTCAGTGTTTTCGTCTCCAGCCCAACTCGCCTTAACCTCATAGGTTCCAGCATCCGACGGCTTCCAAGTGGCTGAATAGTAACCGTTGGAGTCAGTTGTCGCCGTGCCAAGTTCGCTCCAAGCTTCGTCACCTTTTCTATATTGTAACGTAACGGTGACGCCTGCAAGATTCGGATTTACCGTTCCATTTATCGTTATTTCCGACCCAACAGTAACAGAGCGTGAGCTAGCATCAATTGAAACGGTGCTGCTTCTTTTGTTTACAACAACAGTCTCAGTGGCGCTTGAAACTTTCACCGTGGAGTCTTCCAAGAGAGAGGCAACTACATCGTATGTTCCAGCGGTTGACGGCGTCCACGTATACTGATAGTAACCTGTAGAATCTATTGGCACAGTAGCAAGCAGCGTCCACTCGGTTTCTCCAGCGGAGCGATACTGCAGTGTAACATCAACATCAGCATTACCTGGAGAAACTGTCCCGTTGATCACTGTGCTCTCGCCAAAACTGATATTCGGTGGAAACATGTAGAATTCGCTTATTCCCACCACAGCAATTGTTTCCGTTAACTCATTGTTGACTGTGCTAGTTTCACGTGTATTCGTGTACGCTACAGCCTTTACCGTGCAGCGGCCAAGGTTAGCATCATCCGTCACCCAAGTGAACATAAATGTCTCCTCAGCTTCTGGAGCAAGTCTAGGCGTGCTGGTTTGATTTCCTATCATAGTGTCACCATAGTAAACCGTTACGTTGAAAGTCTTAGTTTTCTCTTCAAGAAAATCGCCTACGTTTTTGGCTGTTACGTTAATGAATACTGTGTCGCCAAGAAACACTGTGTCTGAAGATAGGGTAACATCGACGATAGCTATGTCGTGGGCGCGAGAAATCTTGACCTGAGGTATTGAATAGCTGTGAATTAACCCGTCATCATCAGTAACGTTTAGGGTGACCGCGTAGGTTCGAGCCGCATCATATACGTGTGTTACAGTGTCAGTCAAGTTTACATCTTTAACGTAAACCTCACTGGTCTCATCTCCGTAATCCCACCCGTAAGAGATAATTTCACCGTCTAAGTCGTAGCTGACTGAGGCGTTGAGGGTTATCGGCTCGTTTCTCATCGGATTTTCAAATTTCGATGGCGAATAGGTGAAGTTAGCAACTGGGTAAACACACACTTTTATCAGATTCCACGTGCTGTTGCTCAGGGTTTCGCTGTCATAGACGGTGAGGGTCACATTGTATGTGCCAAATGTTACATACTCATGAGTTATAGTCGAAGCTGAGACTGTAGTGGTGTTGCCGTCGTCGAAATCCCATTCATAGTTAACGAAGGTTCCGCCGTTTGGAGTTGAAGGCGAAGCATCAAAGGTTACTGTTTGGTTGAAAAGAGGTTTCTCAGGTAAATACGTAAAGTTGGCAACTGGATAAGCGCGCACTGTTATTGTTTGTTCCATGCCTGTTGTCAATGATGCATTGTCAGTGACCACTAGCCTAACTGTATATTTTCCATACTCTGTGTATGTCCATGTAGCGTTTTCCGTCGTAGCATCTATTGTACCGTCGCGGTTGAAGTCCCATTCCCATAGGGTGATGTATCCGTCTATGTCATAGGATGTGGAGTTGAAAGTCACCTCTTCGCCTACTAATGGGTTTTCAGGTGTAAATGTGAAGTTGGTTAGGGGGTACGGGGGGCAATTCATCCAAACTGTCACATCACCATCCGCGTATAGGTTGTTTGTTGTGTTAACTTCGTTCGGCACAGGGGTTGCTTCCGCTTTGATCGTGTACGTGCCACCGGCTACATATTTTGTGTCCCAGTAGAAGGTTAGCATTGTTTCAGCTCCCTCGTCCAAGCCTATGCCTGTTTGGATATCGATGACAACGTCATCATAATAGGTTGCGACGTCGAATGTTTCGGTGAAATCACCTTCATTAGCAACTGTTACATTAATAGCTACGACGTCTCCAAAGTCCACTATTGTGCTGTTGCATGCGACATTTGTGACTGCAATATCGTGGATACCAATGTTGACTTCTCCATCAGCTAAAATATTGTTAGTTAAGTTCTGATCAAGTCCTGGAACTGATTCATAGATATCTGGAGGCGTAAAGGAAACGATGCTTGCGTTCACACTTAATGTGTAAACACCTCTTCCTGAGAAGCCCGTTGTGTCCCAAAGGATTGTTGTGGTTCCATTCTCACCTGATCTAAGCGATGTTTTTAACACCCATGTATGCGTATAGTCGTTCCACCAATACCAGGTGAAGAAGGTTGTGTTAACGGGGATGCCGTTGACGTACAATGTCACGTTCAGAGTTTCTGTAAAACTGCCCTTGTTCAGAACTTTGGCGGTAACGTTCACTACTTCGCCTACCTGAACGTTAGCTGGTGTAGCTGTCACGTTTATGACTGCTATGTCGTGAAGGTTAATCTTTACTTTGCGGTCCCAACTGTAACTCTGCCCGTCATCATCAGTAACCGTCAGCTTCACATCATATGTGTCATTCACACCGTACGTGTGTACTATAGTCGGTATCACACCTGTACCATTGTCGCCGTCGCCGAAGTCCCATTCGTAAATATTTATGCCAGTGCCGGTTTGTCCCTTGTAAGCTTGGTCTGGATCGTAGCTGGCTGAGGCGTTGAAAGTCACAGGTTCGTCGACGATTGGACGTCCATAATTGCCAGCTTCAGTGGGGTCCGGTGAAATAGAGAATTTTGGATATGGAGCAGTTGTGTAGAATGTGCCGTTCGTAACATGCGGAATGTCCACCCACTTCTCTTCGGTGTTGATGCTGTAACAGTGCAAACGCACATTCTTTAATGTTAAAGCATGAGTTCCTGGACCTGTAACTTTGAATGTTGCGCTGGCTAACACTCCGCTTCCATTCACTGGTTGGCTATCATATGGGTCAGATCCCAGTGAACCTTGAATAGTGCAAGCTGCTGATATGTAAAAGTCGGATAAGGCATGGACGCTTGTTGAGAACATGGTGGTGGCAAAAGGTCCTAGTCCCGCCTCGAGAAAGGAACCTTCAGTTATGTTTGCTGCATCAATGTCCAACAAGTTAGGCACGCTCCACCACAGTTCAAAACCCCATCCCCTCACATTCACAGCGTCAGTAACATTTATGCCAACCGTAAAATAACGAGTCGGATCAGCCGTAATTAATTCAGGAGCTACAGCCACCACAGCCGTGCTGTTAGGTTCGTCACCAACCACAACTGGAATTGAGTTAGCTGACGCATTACTGGGAAAGTCTGCTGAAGTGAATCTTAAAATCATGGGGAATAATAGTAATGCTAAAAGGAATACTAGATATAATTTCTTTGCACCACATAAAATGATTCTCATAAATGTCTTACCTCTCCAGTCTCGGTAAAATATGGACTAATGAGCGTATTTAAGCTTTGCTTCAATGATAAAGCGCCCGTTAATTTTGCGCAAGGGTAAAAAAAATAGTTGTTTTAGTAGAAAGCTAGCCCCTTCGCCTCAAATAGGCAAAGATTCCTACTATAAGCACTATGACAATTACAACTGCGGCGATCACATAAGCTATTGGAAATTCTCCAGCTGCTTTCACATCAACGCTTCCACCGAACTTTTGATTGTTTGTTGTATCTCCATCATTGTCAACTCCAGTTACGACGCCCTTTATTGCGTACTTACCTTCCGTCACTCCAGATGTTTTCCAAATAAATTCAACCGTTTCCTCACCATCTACACTTAGGTTGCTAACAGTCTCTTCGCCTATCGAGATAGTGTCATAGTAGGCTGTGACGGTGAAAGTTTCAGGGGAAGCTCCTTCATTTACAACGGTTACACTGATGGTAACAGATTCTCCTGCTGAAACCTCAGTTTTAGACGCCTCGACAGTTTTGATGGCTATGTCATGTTCAAATCTCACAAGAACATCAGCAGTCACGTCGTTCTCCATTCCGGTGTTATCTTTCACTGTCAGCTTCACTGATTTGCCGCCACCAGTTGTATACGCATGTTTTGCGATAGCTGTCAGGTTTACAGCTTCAATATAAACCTCAGTGGTCCCATCGCCGAAATCCCACTCATAACTGACAATGTATCCAGTAGCGTCAGGGTCATAGCTGCCTGAAGCATTAAAGGTTACTTCATCATTTATATGCGGCTTCTCAGGTGAGTAAGTGAAGCTTGCTTCAGGTGGAACCCCTGCTATATTAGTGAATTCACCGTTTTCAAGGGTGCAAGATATCTCTACAGGTTCGAATCCGCCTCCAAATGGCTGCATCTCAATCAGCACAGTGTTTGGATTGGTAATATTCAAAGCTGATTCACCCATGTCTGTAACGTTAAACCTCACGATTGCCAGCGATCCATCTCCATCTACACCGCTATGCTCGCCTTTTGTAGCCCATCCAAAGTACACCCATCCCCGTTCCTGTTCCACTCGAGGTCCCCACATAATCGTTCCATCAGGCTGGTCCTTCAGGAATTCACCTTCAGTTACGTTATCGTATTGCAGAATGTCAGGGTTGAAACTCATGTTGATGTAGAATGAGAAGACGGCATGTGCACTCGTTGCGTCTTCAACTCTTACGGTAATATTGAAAGATTCACCTTGTTGGGCGTAGCTGATAGGTGGAGTGACAAAAACTCTAGTGTCAGCGGATGACACGGGTTCAATTGCTAACGCCATCATTAAAGTAATTAATGGTATCAACAAACATAAGAAAACAAATCTCGCTTTCATTGCATTTTCCTCAATTCATTCAACGTTAATATGATTGTTGATGGAGTCTATTTAAAGTTATTGCCCTATATACGCGAGCTTATGATTCAGCGGTTCCAAAGTCGTCTAACGACAAATAACTAGTGTGCAATCTGTTTAGAAGCGAGTCACAATTTCATGTGTCGTCATAATGTACTGCTACTATTATCACGTCCTGTAAGCCTACAAAACCGTCTTTGTTTATGTCAGCAACCGCGTCATATTCTGGTTCCCAATAGTAGTATCCGAAGCTTTGGTTAACTATCGCCAAGTCCAAGTCATCAACCACGCCATCCTCGTTTAAATCACCTGCGATGGAGCTTCTGTAATAGATGTCCCAGTTTCCGTCTGGATCATCGCCTCTGTTCGATGTCCAAACCACCCAAATCTCTGTGTCGTCCATTTGAGTTACACAAGGCAACGTGTCTTCCATAGTGTGTGTTGTGAATTGAATACTCTGGGAGGACCATGTATCGCCGTTGTCACTTGAAATCTTGTAGTATATATCTCCTGTGGATGTTGGTGAAAGCTCGTCTGACGGCCAAAATATCCACATTGTCTTGTCCAGAGTCTGCATAATTGAAGGTGTAGCGTCACTGTTTGTGCTGGTTGTCAGCCGCATGTCAGGTGACCACGCTGATCCGTCGTATCTCTTGTACATGATTTCGTAATCTCCATATCTGTTTGAGCACCATGCCATCCAGATATTACCGTCGTGAGTTTGGATGACTGATGGACCTTTATCTTCATTCGTGTCATAGGTGACTTGCTTTCTGTTGGACCAAGAATATCCGAAATCGGAAGATGCTTGGTAGAATATGTCGTAATTACCGTTTATGTTTGATGACCAAAATATGTAGATTGTTCCGTTTGCAACTTGGAAAGTCGAAGGGTCTACGTCTTCAACTTCGTTGTCGGTGAGTACAGTGTCATTCGACCATGATACCGTGTGGTCATGGGAGAGCTTGTAATAGATCTCGTAATCGTGTGTTGTCGCATCCTCATCAGCCGCCTCGACAGATGAAGAAGACAAGCTACGGCTGCTATGGCTGTGACCACGTGCATCCTTAGTGTCTGGGGTATGTCGGTTGTTTCTTGGTTTCTTCTTCGCATCAGAATGAGAGAGAGACTCTTTGCCAGAGTAGGTGATTGATTCTGTTATTTCCAAGTAGATGTCAACGATGTAGGTGATTTTTCCGCTTTTTCCCATAACTGAAAAAGTATAGGTTCCAATGGTCGCTGCTGGTTCAACTGAAACTGTTAAGATTGAAGTAGCGTTGTTGTTTGGTGGAGGCGTGACCTCTGTTGGATTAAACATCGTGTTGACGCCTGAAGGGGCACCTATAACCATAAGGCTGACTGGTTCATTGAAATCGTTCAATGACGTTACTGTGATAGTTGTGTTCTGATAGTTACCTTGCGGTATTGTCAAGTTTTGTGGGGATGCAGTGATGTAGAAGTCAGGTTTTGGGGGAGTGGGTTGGGGTGGTCTGTCTGATGCCCACACAACGAATATTGTGCCGTTGCTTAGTTGAGTCACTGATGGATTTGAGTCGTCTCCTGAAGCGTACACAGCTGTGAGGTTTTCTCGATAGAGCCAAGTAGATCCGTAATCATGCGACAAGGAATAGAAGAGTGACAGCTTGCCCATTGCATCCTCTGCCCAAGTGATCATAATTGTGCCGTTTTCAAGCTGTGTGATTGAGGGATAGGCATCAAAAAAAGAGTAATCCGTCAACCGGTTTATTTGGGTTGACCATGTAATTGCTGTTACAGGCATCACATTTCTTGCGACCAGATTTAGAAGTGAAAAAAGAATTAACAGTATTACTATGGATTTGTGATGCATGTTTTAACACCAGCACTTGGCTTAATTAAGATAATATAAAAAAAAAGGGGGAAGTGTTTTCGGTCTGTTCGATTTTGCTTCTAGCCTTCGGTAACCCACCAGGTGTAGGTTTTAACCTTCTCTGATGGGATCCACGCTGTTCCACCGTATCTGTACTCTAGAGTACATGTAGTTATCCATTTGCCTACGTCGTCAGGCTTTAGCGTCCAATAGCCTGTTGGCAGTTCCAGCACTTCACCGGGTTGAATGACGTAGCTCTCTGGGGATACTGGGGTGAACTTCGAGAACTCCACCCTTATTCTCAAAGAGTCTACTCGCATGGGGTTTTCAGCATCTGCTAAAAAGCTGTAGATCAGAATGGTTAAGCCATTTAGTCCTTCTTCAGTTCCGAGAGCCGGAATAACATCCAACATGGTGTCGCCGGTCCAACGGACGCCGTGCCAACCCCAATCCTCGGTTCCCCACAAGGATCCGAACCAAGAGAATGGAACTGGCTGCATAGCGTACATGTCTATGTCCATAGCATCACTAGCACCGTTGGGATACTGGCAATAGCCTTCAAGGATCAAGTTGCCGATGAGTCGATCACCTAGCGTGATATCTTCAAAGCTGTACTCGGTTGCCCACCATGCATCACCAGTGGCTTCGATGTAGCTGCCGTCGGGTTCACCGAAAACGTTTTCCGGTACGCCGTCCCACTCGAAGTACATTTCGTCGAACGCGTCGACATATAGGTATTCATAGTCTGTTGGGCCGAAACCTGTATATTTTTGGCCGCTGTAGATCTGAAGCCTTTGTCCGTCATCAACACGGTACATGTCCCAGTGAGCTCTCACTTCAACTGGCACAGTCCCTGTGTTCTTGACTTTAGTACTGAAAGTCTGTGTTTCACCAACAATCGGGTCGCGTCTCATCAACGCTCCTCTAATTAGGTTTGCGGTTGCTTCTCCGTAATATGCGCCGTCGCGGGTTTGAGTACCCATTTCAGCTTCATTGCTGTCATGAAGATGCACATCAATCAAGTCGATCGGTGAATCACCCGCGCTTACAACTTTGAAAGTGATTGTTGCCAGCAGTCCGTCGCCGTTCACTCCAACAGGATCCTTCGGCAGTATAGCCGGCATTCGGGTGTAGCCGACTAAGACCACGCCCATCAAGCTATCGATGTCAAACAGGAACCATTCTTGGAATCCAAGCATTTCTGGATCCTTAAGGAAATCGCCCTTTTGAGCTTCAGTAGCTACAATTGTCTTGGCGAAAGGCGCATAGTCAACTTTGAACCCGGTGCTCCAAACGTCCTTCGCGTTAGCAATTTTAATGCTTACGGTGAAGTATTCGCCCGGAAGTAGTCCTGAGACCTCGCTGGGATCTACGTACACTGTTGTATTTGTAGGGGACGCTGACATGCCAAGATTAGGCATCATGGCACATATGATCACTAGCATCAGTGAAGCCAGCAATATGGTATTGATTTTTCCTCTCACTCTTATTCACCTCAAAGCGGGTATGTTCGCGCGCCGCCGAAGTAGAAGCTCAGCAGAGTAGTGTCGTATGGACCGACAAAGTCGTCAGAGTCAAGATCTGCTGCTGGGTCGTACTCAGGTTCACCGTTGTAGTATCCGAACGCATAGCTCATCTGGCTCTGGTCCAGGTCGTCTATTACACCGTTGATGTCCACGTCACCAATTTCGTGGAACATGGTTTCCAGCATCGCTTCAATTTCCGTTGTTGATAGGAACCAGTTGTCGAAGGCTGTTAGATCTGCGTACATGCCTGTTTCGTCGTAGCCCTGGAATATCATGGGGCCTAATCCGATGAGCTGTGTCGGTGTTGACGTTGGTCCTGTGTCTGTTGTGTTCTTCCACACTTCATATCCTAGGATGTCAGGCAGTGGTGCTCCATCCAACCATGACCATACCTGTGGCGGAAGCAACGTAGCCAAGCCTGACCAGTCGTATAGGTAGAACTGGCCTGTAGATGACCCGTACACGGTATAGCTGTAGTCGTTGTGTATCTCCACGTCAACAACGGTCTCCCACGCATCTGTGTACCTTGGTATTGCGTTGTCTCTTAGGAATTCTATGCTGAACTTTGCGTCGTCTGCGGTGAACTGGTTGCCGTCGTGCCAGTACACGTCGTCTCGCAGGTTGTACGTGATTTTCATGCCGTCTACGATGGGCACGCCGTTAGGAGCGGTTCCAGTCCATGGACCTTCCACGATCCAATCCGTTGCTATCCAAGGCAAGTCCGCATGAGTGTACGGATTCACCTGGACCAAGCCGGTTGCAGTTGGATTGATTATGTTCCACTCGTACACCGTGCTTGCTTGGCAAGGATTCAGGCTTTCTGGAACCTCACCGTTGCAGTAGATCACCGTTTTCTCTGTGGTTCCTGGACGGTATTCGTTAGCAGTATCCCAGTGAATGCCGTAAAGTGTCCAATCGTTGTCCGAGCCGTATCCCACAGAGTTGACTATACCTGCAAGTTGAGGGTCGAAACTGTTGAAGTAGACCCTTGAGTACATCTGCAGGTACGGAAAAGCCCACGGGTTGGTTTCGTCATACAGCCATGCTTGAGCGTCGAAAGCAGCTTCTAGCTTCTCTTCGTGGTCAAGGCCGAACTTTATAGTTTCAAGCATAGGATCAAGCACTGGATCGTGCAGGCCGACGGCGTTGTACGCGCCTGGAATATCCTGGCTTGAGTGGCACATGCTATACAGGTGATCTGGGAATCTTCCAAGACCCCAGAAGATCATGTACATTTCGAAGTCCTGGTCGTCAAACACCCAGCCGGTGTACGTGTTGAAGTCTTGACCCGAGTTCGTCAGCGTGTTGAGTCCGCATCTGTGCCATTCATCCATTATGAGGGTAGCATGGTCAAACGATGTTGGTGCAGTCTCAGAGGTCGGCGACCACAGATCATAGCCTGGGATCGGGTCACCTCCGGGAGTTAACCAGTAGGCACCTAAGTCGCCGTAGCCTGTGCCGTGATACGTGTAGCCCGCAGCGTACAGGATTCCGAACACGCTTGGCGTGCCAGGTGCATCACCCATATCGCCGTGGTTGTATGGATGCGTTGGAATAGCAGGGTTTGTCCAGCCAGCCTGGGCTACAGGAACCAGTGAGTGTATCGGCGTCACCGTGTATTCGTAGATTGAGGCGATTATGTCCTCTTGAGGATATCCGTGTAGAAGGGCGTGCCTGAAGGCTACGTCGTCAAGAACAGGAAGCCTCAGGTTGAATCCGATGTGTCCCATGTGGAAGCCAGGCGCATTGGTAATAGTGTAACCCAAACCACCTAATTCTTCGATGTCAGCTGGTCTTATCATACCTTCCAACAGGTCTACCACATCTGTCTTGATTCCAATCAATTGACCGTCAGGTGACTTTATCGTCAAAACTCGCCAAGTGTCGATTCGCGTACCTTGTGGTGCATAAGCAACATTGGAAAGCAGAGGCATCAAAACAATCATTGCAATCAATGTAATCGATGCTATCTCAAATATTCTCTTCGATATCAAGTTTTTTCTCCTTCTCCTTTCTTTTTTCAGCAACTTAAACGTACATTAACTAGGCATATAAAAGTTACCCCACAATCCTACAGAACAAACATATAGAAGTCAGTATCAAACCAATTAAGATAACTTTAAATAGTTTCTGGGTGAGAATCCTACAGAATCAAGAAGGGAGAAGCACATCATGGGAGTGAGAAGTTACATAGTGAAACGAGTTATAGTTGCCATTCTAATCCTCTGGGTGATAGCCTCACTGAACTTCGTCATATTCCAAGTTATATCGCCTATAAGACCGGAAATGACGATACTGGACCCTCATTTTACCCCAGCGGTCAGGGCGGCTCTGAGACACTTATACGGCCTCGACGAGCCTTTATACGTGAGATACCTGTTGTATCTTAGAAACATGTTCACATGGAGATTCGGTCGATCGTTCTACACGATGCGTCCAGTAGTCACTGATTTGATGTGGAGACTACCTAACACAGTGATTCTTCTCGGCTTGGCTTTAATTCTAACCATTTCGGTGGGGATCCCAGTCGGAATACTTGCCGCTTCAAGAAGAGGAACGAAGGTTGACGCCGCAGCAATTGGTGCTGGCTTATTCACTTGGGGAGTTCCAACCTTCTTTATCCAGTTATTGTTTATTCTTTTCTTCTGCGCCTACCTAGGCGATTTTCTTGGTGTCACAGTGGTTCCGTCAAGAGGTATGTACAGCACACCGCCTCCAGAAGATATTCTCCCCTACATAGCTGACGTTGCATGGCACCTTTTCCTACCCATCCTTTCACTCGTAGTCGCCGGCTTTGGCTCTTGGGCTCTGTACACCCGCAACATCATGATTGATGCTCTCACCCAAGATTATATAGTTACAGCCCGTGCAAAGGGTCTTGCCGAGAGAACGGTACTATATCGACATGCCTTCAGAAGTATACTTCCACCAATTGTCACTATGGTGGCTATGGCTATACCTGGAATAGTGACTGGTGCCATGATAACAGAATACCTATTCTCGTTGCCAGGAATAGGACAATGGTACTTAACAGCTTTGACGCAATCTAACTATCCAGTCGTTCAGGCTATCCTTTTCATATACGCTGTCCTAATGATAATTGCCAACCTCGTTGCTGACCTTCTATATGGAGTGCTAGACCCGCGTATACGAGTGGGACAAAGAAGGTAGGAGGCCAGTGTTATGTCATCTCTTTTAACGCGGGAAGCAAGAATCATATGGGTAAGAAGAATCAAGGGCTTCTGGGAGGAGTTTCGAAGAAACAGAATTGGTTTAGCAGGTCTTTTCCTCCTATTTATATTTGTGTTCATGGCCGTTCTTGCCCCTTGGCTCACCCCTTATGACCCTTTAGCTGTAAACCGTGTTGCTGATGGATTTGCATTACCGCAATGGGTAACGATTCTTCCCCAATATCAAGATCTCGCCACCTCACGAACAACATCCATTTATTGGGAACCCAAGGAAGAATCCGACTTCATTCAACAGTTTGGATACAACGTGAGAATGAACTTCAAAGCTGAAACAACAGAAACGGTAACTTTTGAGTTCACCTATACATACCACAACCCACAAAAAACTCCTCCAAACGCTTTCTTCTGCGACTTCGGATGGGAAGCAGAAGTTAAAGATCTGAGTTTTCTAATCAAGGTAATCATAGAGGGCCCAGACGGGAACACAACCTTAATATGGATTCCTGCTGCTAGCTGGCAAGCCGTCAGCACGGGAGAATCTGTACATGTCGACTCGACGAATTGGGAATTATTGAAAAGATTAGGTCTTGAACTCGGCGTGGAAAATCTGGCCCGCAAGATTTTTTATGAGGAAGGCGACTACAACTTTATTCTCCAGATAAAGTTTAAGCCAAAAACAAAAGGTGCAGAATGCAACTTACGATTCACAGAAACAACATTTGTTTCACTAGGTCATGTGCATGGAATTCTAGGTTGCGACAGTAGAGGATGTGATGTCTGGTCACAGCTAGTATACGGAGCTAGAATCTCACTGATAATAGGGATCACGGCGGCTATGCTCTCAACATCCATAGGAATCCTTGTCGGAATCGCTGCAGGATACATAGGCGGCGTTGTCGACGAAACCTTGATGCGAATAGTGGACGTACTTCTATGCTTGCCCCTGTTGCCTTTACTGTTAGCTCTCGTGGCTCTATTTGGAAAAAGTGTATTCTACATAGTACTGTTCGTAGCAATATTTGGCTGGCAGGGCTTATCGAGAGTCATCAGATCTTCGATCCTCTCTTTGAGGGAGCAGTCGTTCATCGAATGTGCCAAAGCATCTGGGGCCGGTAGATTTTACATTATGACAAAGCACTTATTACCAAACATCCTTCCCGTAGCCTTCGCATCCTTAGTACTCAGTGTACCCTCAGCAATTCTATTTGAGGCTTCACTGAGTTTCCTAGGGTTCGGTGATCCCAGATCACCCACATGGGGAAAAATGCTTCAACTAGCCTTCGGATCGGGCGGATTCTCCCACTTAGCTTGGTGGTGGATACTGCCCCCTGGACTAGCAATCACGTTTCTCTGTCTGGCCTTCGTTTTTATGGGACATGCAGTGGATGAAGTTGTGAACCCGAGGTTAAGGAGGAGACGATAAGTGCAGCCTCTGTTACAGATCGAAAACCTGAAGATGTACTATGAGACAATAAGGGGATATGTCAGAGCAGTTGATGACATAAGTTTCCAGGTAGCCAAAAAAGAATCCGTAGGACTCGCTGGCGAATCTGGATGTGGAAAAACAAGCGCCGCGTTAACCATCTTAAGGCTGTTGCCATCAAACGCTAAGATAGTAGATGGAAGCATCGTATTAGCTGGGGAAAACCTTGTGAAGATGAGCGATAGGGAAATGCGCGAGAAGATTAGATGGAAAAGAATTTCCATGATATTTCAGGGAGCGATGAATGCTTTACACCCAACCTACACTATCGGATATCAAATTGCTGAACCAATAATTAAACATGAAGGTGTAAGCAAGGATGAAGCGATTGAAAGAGCTGGTAAACTGCTAGAACTTGTAGGAATGGAACGGTCAAGAGTCAACCGATACCCTCACGAGTTAAGCGGCGGTATGAAACAACGCGCTGTCACAGCCATGGCTCTCGCATGCAACCCTGACATCATAATCGCAGACGAGCCAACGACAGCGTTGGATGTGATTGTACAAGCACAGGTGTTAAAGGCGATGAAGGAATTAAAAAACCGGTTGGATATTTCCATGCTGCTGATTTCACATGATCTATCAATGATTGCAGAGACCTGCGACAAGATTGCAATCATGTACGCAGGCAAAATCGTAGAATATGGAGATATCACCAGAATATTCAAAAAGCCTTTACACCCATACACTCAGAAGCTGATCAGTGCTTTTCCAAGTGTTTTAGGAGCAAAAACCGAACTTTCGTCGATACATGGTTTTCCCCCAGACCTTCTTAAGCCTCCGCCTGGATGTAGATTTCATCCAAGGTGCCCTAACGCAACGGAAATCTGCCGAAAAAAGGAACCTCCACTGTTGAAAACAGAAAAGAACAGATATGTGGCATGCCACCTATACGGAAGGTGAAGGATGGTGAAAGACGAAGTCGCAGTAGAAGTACAGAACCTGGTAAAACACTTTGAAATAAAATTAGGATTTTTCAAGACGATAAGTACAAAACAAATGCCAGTCGTCCACGCTGTTGACAATGTAAGTTTCAATATAAAGAAGGGTGAGATATTCGGATTAGTAGGTGAGAGCGGTTGCGGAAAAACAACAACTGGAAGAGTCTTGGTAAGACTGATCGAACCTACAGATGGTAAGATATTTTTTCAAGGCGTAGACTTGCTGTCCCTTACCACCGAACATGAACTCAGAAAATTGAGAAGAAAAATGCAGATAATTTTTCAGGATCCCTACGAATCACTGAACCCGAGGATGAGCATCTTTGACATCATAGCAGAACCAATACGAATACAAAAAGTTGTTAAAAAGGATGTAGAAGTTCATGAAAGAGTAGCACAGGCAATGGAAGACTTAGACCTGATTCCGCCTGAGGAGTTTATGTACAGATTTCCTCATGAGTTAAGTGGGGGACAGAGGCAAAGAGTCGCCATCGCCAGAGCCTTCGTGCTTAGACCAGAATTTCTTGTGGCTGACGAACCAGTGTCAATGCTTGACGCTTCTATAAGAAGTGAAGTGTTGAAACTGCTATTAGATCTGCAAAAAAGGCTTCACACAGCTTTTCTTTACATAACACACGACATAGCAATAGCTAGACATATGTGTGATCGCATCGCAGTTATGTACTTGGGAAAGATAGTAGAGAAAGGCTTAACAGACGATGTGATTCAGAAGCCTTTACATCCTTACACCCGAGCGTTAATAGCTGCTGTTCCGGTTCCTGATCCTACAGCAAGAAGAATCGAAATCGTGATCAAAGGTGAGGTTCCCAGTGCTATCAATCCGCCTCCTGGATGTAGATTTCATACAAGATGCCCTAACGCAACGGAAATCTGCCGAAAAAAAGAACCTCCACTGCTCGAAATAGAAAAGAACAGATATGTGGCATGCCACCTATACGGAAGCTCAAAGGACACAAAAAGCTGAAAATACCCCCCTTAATTCTCCATCTTCAGGCGTTGAGGAAAAATCCATGAAACAAAACCTAAGAAAAATCATAGCAGTAACCTTTGTTACAATCACTGTGATCTTTGTCATTCTTAACACTTACACTTCCTACACTTATTTTACAGTATACAAAGCATTGAAAGACTTCAGCATCACAATTCAAGAGTTTAACTTGGAATTCCTTGATTCAAGCGCACGCACAGTCACTATCGTTAATGTTCACAATCCTTCAGAATGCAGATTTGAGGCTATGTGGATCGTAGAAAGACTAACTTTACAAGGAGAATTTATACTAATCGAAAGCTTGTACATGTGGGAAAGACATCTGCAGGTACACCCAATGTCCAGCGTAAACGTAACAATTCAAGCAGAAATCGACAGTGATGAAAAAACAGAATGGATAAAGGAATGGCACGATGAAGAATGGCTCATAGAGATACGAGTACTCATGAACGGGCCTTTGGTCGGCGATTTCCTGCATGACGAATGGATCCCAGTCAACGTAACGATATGATTTAAAGATGTTCACCATATATGTGCATCGAGCTATCTGTGTGAAAGGCATGAGGAAAAAGCGGTATCCTCACAGAATTAGTGCGGTTTACTTAAACGTTATTACGGCTATTTTATCTACCATCATAGCATTCCTAATATTAAACTCCCCGTATACTTGGTTATTGCACTATTTGATTTCCACATTTGTCGTCACTGTGATAGTGTTCGCATTCAAAATCCGTCTGTTCCAGATTCAAGATTCTGGGTTTTCAGATTCCGAAGAGGTAACATCTGGAGAACACGCGATGATATGGAAGATGCTGCTTGTTTTTCTTATGTTAGTTGGTTGCTTGTTTCTGCCCGTTCTCCTTGCGGGAGTTTTAGATCCGTACATCTGGTTCATATTCATAGTTAGCTTCACGTCAGGAGTTAGCATATCTGAAATAGTCTTCTACCTTCACACGAGATGATCATCAATTAGAACTACATGAGAAACAAGGTGTTTCAAATGAATGGAATAAAAACGTCTAATCCATTGGTGCGTTTGGCAATAGTGGTTGCTTCAAGTTTCAACTATGCTGGAGCTTTTCTGTTAACAGCTATCTGGAATCTCAACCCGATTTATTATATAATCATAATATTTTCCCTCAGCGTATCAATCGGAGCAATTATGGTCGACATCAGAGATGCCATCGTATATACTTACGTTTCTATGGGTGTTGGAATAGCCTTGGCTACTACCATTTTTATGGCCCCATACATAATACTTCAGGAACCCGTTTTTAGAGTAAACATGGCTCTAATGGTGTTTTTTGGCTCCACTGGAAAGGTAGTCCTCATAGGTTTGATCGTGTTCTTCTTAGGTGCTCTATTGGGCTGCTTCATAGGTGAGAAATCTCTAGAGTAAATTTGGAGACCTGGTTATACACTAATGTATCTGGTCATGTGATGTTTCTCATTCGGTCACAGTCAAGAAAGATTGAAGCCATGAAAACTTTTAATTTATCGAGAACGCATAATACTTAATGATAAAAAATGTCTACTGAACACCCATAGCAGCACAAAGGATCAAGATTGAGGAAACACAATGAACAAAAAGAATATTTCAATAACCTTCATCATCGTATTCATTTTACTCCTTTCGTTAGCTTTGCGTAACATGGTTAAGGTTCAAGCAGATACACCAGTGAGAAAAGTAGGAGTCGCCGTGGATAGCACAGTCCGATACGGCCATTACATTACCACATGGAGCTCCAACGATCCAAATGCAAAACCTGACGAAGCCCTCGTTGACGTGAACAGAACCGAATGGAAGGAAGTATCCGTCGACAATACAACTTCTACATCACTATTATTTCATGAAACAACACATTTCATCAATGGAACAGAGGATACGGCTGCCAGATATGTTGACGTAGACCAAGGAGTTGGAGACGGAAAACTCGTTTTCATTTCAGCAGGTCTCGAGAAAGGAGACTCAATATATTCAAAGGGGGACGCACTACTCCTTAGAATAAACGCAACAATTTCTCGCACATACATGGACGTAGTCAGAGAAACGAACATACTTAATTTAACGCTACCTGCAGTATCTGAGGGTCAAAACGTAGAGACAACCGTTTGTTTCTTGTGGGACAAAGCAACAGGTATTCTAACTGAAAGCATGAGCATCACTGTGAACAAAACTGGAAGTTACACAACCACATGGACGAAATATGAAAGAATTATCGGTACAAATCTCTGGGAGACCACTGACACTGAACCTCCTTATCTAACTATAGGTGTGATAGTAGCGGTATCCTTCATTATCATCGGTGGACTAGTGTTGTGGTCACGAAAGAAATGACCCATGAAGAGTTACGCCTCTGCATAGCGAAAGCCCATTCAGAAGCAAGACGTGAAAATTGTAGCCAGCAAGTGAAATGCTGCATGCAAGTATAGATATCGTTGCCAAAAGCTTGAAAACCACGAGTATCACTGGGAAGAAGTCTTGCTTTGGCTCTGCATATGAGTTGCCGAATTCACTAGATCAGCCACTTGCATTTGCGTGTATTTCCAAAAACTTCTTTCAAGCACATCCAAGGTCTCTCGCTTCTTAGCTTCCTTCGAAATGAGGAACCCACCACCAAACATCATTGTCAAGTATCCTGCAATCATTGAACGTGAAAAATACTCACCTTTACCGCCAGCCGAAAACTCCACTGTAAAATCGTTTGACCGACCTAGAATTTCTACGTTAATTCTCAACCTCAGACGTGGGATTTTACTCACTGCTTGAATCAAATATCCATCCTGCATCTTTTCAACAGCGGTTTCAAAATCTGTTTGCTCAAAAAACGGTCTCATACGTTCAGTCAATAAACCCAAGTCTACATCCTTCTCAAGCCATCGATTCTTCAATTTACCTCCCTCACAGTAAATGAGGACAATCAACCCATTTATTTCTTGTTAATAAATACTTAAGCTTCAGTGAAGTTCTGAGGTAGTTAAACCGACAGAGCCAGCGTTACTTGACAACAAGCACAAATATGCATTTAACTCAAATTAACAACAAAAAAAACTGCTGAGCAAAAGACATAAAAAGCACTTTTTCTACAATTTATGCAGGCAAGAGAAGGGACAAACGTAGGGAAGCTTACGTTATGGCTGCTTGGAAGAAAATTACTGTAATGCAAAACCTTGTCAGCCGCTTAGATGGTCCACCGAAGTGCAAAATCTGTGGTCAAACCCTAGACATTGGCAATGAAGCTTGGTCGCACATATGTCCTCGGAAACGTTATTCACACACTGAATACTATTGTCTGATATGTTACAGTAAGCTCTGGGTATAATAAAACTTTTCACATTCAGTATTCAAGAGAAGGTTTTCTATAGGCTTGAATGAATCCGTTCACATTAAGCCAGGTAACGGTGGACCTAACAGATAGTTTCCATGCATAATCATCCAACATGAATATCAGCGAATGACCCGAAATGCTTGAAGCATTACTTTTCAGATGAATTTTGAGTAATCAAACTTGGAAATCTTCGCGCGCGCTAATCTGTTCTAGGAACAAGGGACAATAGCCCCATTGTATAATGATGCTAAGGTTTAGCGCGGTCTTTCACTTTCTTCAAATAAAAGATGATTGAAATTATTACAATCATGGCAACTGCAAATAGCCAGATCAAAGTCTCATCAAACCATCTTTCTTCCAGTGGAAGAACTGTGAGATATTCGGAAACAAAGCCGTTGTGATAGCCACTTTTTGAAGCAGTCGCAGCGATTTTTATGTTGGTTTGCACGGAAACGTTTGAAATTGTGAAGGTTGCGCTTAAATCTCCATTTGCATCTGTAATGTCAGATGTGTACGTGAATTCTCCGCCACCATCAGATGTCATCTGAATCAAGGCGCCTTCCACGGCGTTTGTTTCAGATGCTACATGAACTTTGACCAAGGCTTCTTCTCCGGAGTGCATACTCATCGGATCTAAGATAAGGGAGACCGTTAGCAACGAGAGGACCTCTATAGTTTGGATTTCAATGTTATCACTCATGAAGCTTAGGTCGTCCATTACTATTAGGCTGGCATTGTAGATGCTTGGACGAGTGTAGTTGTGCTCGATTACAGACAGAGCGGTCCAACTGCTATTTGTTCCATCTCCAAAGTCAAAGAAGTATTCATCGATATGACTGTCGTCGCTTGAGGCTGTAGCATTGAACTTGACAAGTTGATTCGTTGTTAGGCTCTTCTTGTCTGTTTCTAGAACTGCAACGGGAAGCTCATTGAGACTACTAATCGGTGTAAACAGAAACGGTCTGAAATCTAAATCGGTTCCATTCCCGTTCACAGAGTTACCCTTTCCCGTCGGGTTCAATGTGGTGTGATAAGGACCAGTTTCATCACCCCAGTAATTGTGAGTCGCGTTCACCATTGCGCCGTTAAATATATTCATGCCATGTGAGTTGCGATAAATATGGTTGTAATGGACTGAATTGTGCGTATACCCATCGAAAGAGATCCCTAACGTGTTGTAACAAATGCTATTCACTGTCATATTCGCATTTATGCCCGCTAATTCTTGCGCTTGCACCCGCGTGTAAGTAAGTACGCAAACTCCTCTTTCACTTTGGGAGACGCGGTTGCCAACTATCGTAGCATCATATTTCGCAAAATGGGTATGTTCGCCAGCACAGACATAGATTCCGTTCACAGCGTTAGACACTCTGTTGTTGGAGACTACAACGTTGTAGAGGTATCTCATCCACATACCGTCAACACGCAAGCGAATCCCATCCCCAAGCTTGTCAAGAACAACAATGTTGCCGGAAATAGCTACATTATGAATGTAACTATCATAATAGCTTTTTACGTAGAGATATATCCCGTTATCTACGCACCGAAGCGTATTATTTGATATTGTTACGGAATGAACGCGGCTGTTGTACATGGTGGTGTAGTGTGCATGGAGGCGTATTCCATCCATCTTAGAGAGAATTGTGTTGCCGGAAACCGTCACGTTTCTGATTTGAGATTCAGGAGGTTGACTGGAAATGTATATTCCATGCGCGTGACTGGAGACTACGTAGTTGCCAGTAGCGATTATTCCAGAAGACACCTCTCCTTCAGCGTATATGCCATACTCGTCAGCTTTGATGGCATTATCTCTTATCATTATATTGCTTTGGCCAATAACGTGTATGCCGCTTTGAGAAATATTCATAAACTCAGACCTCTCTATAACAACCCTACCGGTGCTTTTTGTTGTTAATCCGCTCCTAGCATATTTTATCACCGAGTGTTTCATGATAAGAGAGTCGCTCGCTACTCCGGTGAACTCTATCGTGTTCCAGTCTCCAGGGATAGGTTCAGGTTTGTTTGATGTGAAGACTACCGGATTGTTCTCGTTGCCGATGGCGTAAAGGCTTCCAGTAACCCTAAACGTGAAACTTCCGTTAAATCGCACCTCCACTCCTGGCTCTACGGTTAATGTCGATCCAGCGTCCACGAGGACATCATTTGTCACCACGTAGGGGCTATGGGCAAGCTCCCATGTGGCATCACCCGAAATATGACCCCCCACGTAAGTGGCACTTTCCATCCGAAAAGCCATACTAGAGAACATCTCTGAGTATCCTAGCGTCAACACAATTAGGACAATAGGTTTTAGCTTCTTTTGCATCTCGGTCGCTATATACCAGTGAGAAC
>Ga0209121_10001979_pt1 | contig 21230 bp, 16 predicted proteins | sample Cruoilmetagenom3_FD_187292 | JGI IMG/M metagenome (GOLD analysis project Ga0209121, IMG submission 187292) | Oil polluted marine microbial communities from Coal Oil Point, Santa Barbara, California, USA - Sample 3 (SPAdes) (version 2) | ecosystem: Environmental > Aquatic > Marine > Oil seeps ...
AGAATCTCAATAAGGTGTCATTAACAGTGTTGTATGATCAGATCTTGCAGGATACCGGCTATGAAACTTTTATTAAAAATGAGAGCGATACATTGCAGGATCGATGGGCTAACGTAGAGGAACTGCGGCAGGTGCTGCTGGAGTATGAAGATAGGGGTTTAGAAGAATTCCTTGAAGCAATGGCGCTTGTAGCTGACCAGGATACTCTGCCTGACAAATTAGACGCCCCGACACTGATGACACTGCATGCTGCGAAAGGCCTGGAATTCCCGCAGGTCTTCATCATTGGTCTTGACGAATACTACTTGCCTCACAGCCGTTCTCGAGATGACCCAGAAGCTATGGCAGAGGAACGGCGTTTATTTTATGTTGGTTTGACACGTGCAGAAGATCGGTTATATCTCCTGAGGGCGCACAGGCGGCGCAGTCCCTATGGCAGCTATGAGACGATGCAGCCATCGCGTTTCTTGGACGCACTGCCAGAGAGTTTGATTCGTGGGCAAATCAGCAAGCGAAGGGAAAGCCGACAAGCTTACGATATGAGGGTTTTCCAGTGGGATCACCAATATGGATCGAATCAACGTCAAAAAAAATCCTCTCCACCTCAGGCGATTACCCAGCGGTTCTCCCCGGAGATGCGCGTATCACATCCCGTTTATGGGGAGGGCCTGGTCCGGGCCAGCCGACTGGAGTATGGCGATGAGACAGTTGAAGTATATTTTGAGGGTCTGGGATTAAAGGCACTGGTAGCTTCGATGTCCAACTTGGAAATTCTCGAGGATTGAACCAAGAGTTTGAAATGAAGCAGTATAAGATCAACGTATTTGGGTTAATTTTAATGCTGCTGATGGCGGGTATGGCTTGCAGTTTAACGTCACCAACACCGGCCTCATGGTCACGTACGCCAACAGCGGAAGCCCGGGCGGCAACCAACACAGCGATTGCATTGACTCAGCAGGCAGCCCTGGAGCATGCCGAAAGCTTGGGGACACCAACAGCGGATTTCACCAAAGAACAAACTTTTACACCAACCTATGAACCCACTGACGCGATAGATGGTCCCTGGTTGGTCTATCCTGGAGGTGAAATTGGTACGCTTTTTGCTTATGATCTGGAAGCTGATCAGACCATTGAAATCAATCTCCCAGAACCCATATATACTGCTGATCTTGTCCGGGGTCTCTCACCTGATGGGGAAACACTGATTATTCGGGCAGGTTCCCCATTAAACTTGGATGAATTAGCCCTTTATCAAATCGACCTGCCTTCTGCAGAAATTATTCAGATCTCACCATTATTATCCTTAACCCTGCAGCGAAAGATCGTGAATGCGGTCGGGTCGCGTGCGTTTGAAACACTGCAAGCAGTGACTCGTACGGAAGGGTTAGCCTGGTCACCAAATGGTCGATATCTGGCCTTTACTGGGGCATTAGATAATCAATCAAGTGATTTGTATATTTATGACACAATGAATGATCGTGTTGAGCGCCTAAATGGATTGTATTCTCAAAACGGCGTACCTTATTGGTCGCCTGGGAGCAATTTCCTGATCTCACTGGAATTCGGGGAATTTGATCAGGAGGATGGCAGCTGGCATGCGTTGAATGTTACGGGCATTCAGGTGCCGGGTTTTAATGACCAGAACACACTGTATTTCCCGGACTCTGAAAGCCAGGGCGAAGTATTCGTGGGCTGGCTCAACAGCCAGACCTTTATCAGTTATTCCCTAACACCTTCAGGCCTTGAAACCCTCCGGCAGGTTAATATTGAGAAGGAGGAGGTAACAGTCATTTTTCGCGGATCCTTTGGTGAGGTAGGTTTTGATCCCTACACGAAGACAATTGCGTTTATCGTTGGAAATAATAACTCGGCACCTAATGAAATGGTAGCGGGTATTTATCTTCTAAAACCCGGGAGTACGGCCTACAACTTGCAGCGAGCAGGCGATTGGGAAAGTTGCGTTTGGGATTCGGGCGGGATGTTCGTTGTGAGCCAATCACAAGGTGTACTCTTAATTCATCCGGATGGAGGTGATGTATTCTTAGCTGATGAAGGTGGTGTCAATCTTTCCCCCACCGGGAATTGGATGGTTGGTTGGGGAGATGGCGTGAAAGGCGCTGTTGGGGCGCGCTTGTATCAATCATCAAGCAGTCGACCACTGCAAGAACTCAGTGATATCGCCATCAAAAACGTATTTTGGCAGCCGGACTCGAAAGGTTTCTTTCTTTTTGGCGAAGAGGCTCTTTATCATTTAGAGTTTCCTGCTTTGAACCCGCAGAAAATCAGGGAGGGATTTAGTAAAGACGACCTCATTGATTTTATCTGGGTGGAATAAATGAATTCTAAAGACGGGTTCATTTGGGAAGCCTATTAAAAACGGCTATAATTAGGTCGTTATGAAACCGCCACAAAAACCGCCTGAAACGGTCGCCGTGTTGGCGCACCCGGACATTCCTGGTGCCCTTAATGTCGCCAGGGATGTAGGCGCATTCCTCCATGGTGAAGGCATTAATATCCAAACCGGCTCATTAAATGATGAAAACCTTCGCAATGCAGTCAAGGCGAAAACCTTTGATCTGTTGATTGCATTGGGGGGCGACGGGACGATGCTGCGTGCTGGACATCTATGTGCACCAGTTGATGTTCCACTGCTGGGGATCAATATTGGTCACTTTGGTTTTCTTGCTGAATTGACACGGGAAGATTGGCAGGAGTCCCTTCCAAACCTGTTGGCTGGTAAATTTAGATATGAAGCAAGGATGATGCTCAATGCCTGTTGCATCCGGGATGGTGAAAAGAAAGCTTCCTTCGATGTGATCAATGATGTCGTGGTTACCCGGGGACAGTATGTTCGCCCTATAGAAGTTGAAGCGTATCTGGATGGTACATATATTATCAGTTATGTTGCTGATGGCTTGATAGCCGCTACGGCGACAGGCTCAACAGCCTACGCCCTTGCCGCGGGTGGTCCGATCCTTCCTCCGGAAATACGCAATATATTGCTGGTTCCTGTTGCACCTCATCTCTCAGTGGACCGGGCAATTGTTCTCTCGGAAGGAGCCTCTGTAGTGATAAAAGTTCGGACGCAGCATGAAGCCGTTGTCAGCGTGGATGGGCATGAACCCGTTCACCTTTCCAGCGGTGACAGCGTTCGGATCACCGCAAATCACAAAACCTTTTATATGGTCCGTTTTGAGGATCCAAGTTATTTCTATCGCAATCTGACATCCCATATGGAAAGAAATCCCATCATAAGTAAACGAGCTGATGACCAATCGAAATAATTCAGAATCACCCGCAGATGAACAAGCTATAACGCTGCGTTGCAGCAAATGCGGTAAACCCATCACACCTGAAGAGGCTATTCAGACGCCGATTGGTTACCGCTGTAAGGATTGCGTTCGCCGTCAACAAAAGGTCTTTGATACCAGCCAACCGTTGGATTACCTATGGGGCTTCCTGATTGCTGTCATTGCATCTTTTGCTGCAAGTTTCATAATCCGGATGATAGGCTTTTTCACCTTCTTGTTGGCACCCGCAGCTGGTGTTGGTATAGCTGAAGCGGTGCGATTTGTGATCAAGAAACGCCGCAGCAAGCGTTTATTTAGGCTTGTTTCAGCTGGAGTGATCCTGGGAGGTCTTCCAGCAATTTTAATCTCGATCTTTAACCTGACCTTGGGGCTGGGATCGGGGGCGGTTAACCTGTTTAGCTTGCTGCCCCTTGGCTATCAAATCTTGTATTTGGTGCTGGCTGTACCATCAGCATATTATCGTCTATCCGGGAGTCGGCGGCCTTGAGGAGCCACAATAAAAATTTCCCATGTTAACGGAATTACACATTAAGAATTTTGCTATCATAGACGAATTGAGCCTGGATTTTAATCATGGCCTGGTGATTTTTACAGGTGAGACAGGCGCAGGGAAATCGATCATTTTGGATGCCCTGGAAGCTGTTTTAGGTGGGCGCGCAGAGGCAGCCGCTATCCGTACGGATACTGATAAGGCAATGATTGAAGCGACATTTCGGCTATCTCCTGATATCAAAGAGCCGGTCAATGAGCTGCTTGAATCAGAGGACCTGCTCGACAATCCGGATTTCGTCACGTTGGGACGAGAGATTCGTCTTGAGGGACGCAACACATCCCGAGTCAATGGTCGGGTTGTAACTGCTACGCTTCAGCGAGAGATTGGTGCCTATCTGGTGGATATACATGGGCAGTCTGAGCATCTCTCTTTATTGCACATGCGCAACCACCTGCATTTGTTGGACAGCTTTGCAAATGTAAAAGTGGATTTAAGGTTTTATCAAGATATTTATCAGCAGCTTCGAGAGGTGCAGAAGACACTCGGTCATTTACGGCAGAATGAGCAGGATAAAGCCCGGCGAATGGATATGCTCTCTTACCAAATCCAGGAGATTGAATCTGCAAAATTTGAACCTGGTGATGAAGCAGCATTAAGGCAAGAGCGCACCCGATTGGCTAATGCTGAAAGCCTGGCTAAACACTCACAGAATGCGTTGATGCTCATTGAGGATGGGACACCAGATGTCCCTGGCATCAGTGAATTATTGGGGGAAGTATCGGAAGCCCTGAAAAACCTTTCCCGCATTGATCCATCTACTGCCCCATTATCTGAAAGGGGAGAAACCACCCTGACACTGCTTCAGGATTTGGCGCTGGAATTACAAAATTATGGGGAAAGTATTGAATTCAATCCGCGTTTGCTCAACAGGATTGAAGAACGCATCGATTTGATCAACAACCTGAAGCGGAAATATGGCAGCAGCATTGAAGAGATCCTGGCTTTTGGTGTGCATGCCAAGGAAGAGCTGACAGCGATCACGCACGCAGAAGAGCATATTAAAGCACTGGAAGAACAAGAAGCACAGCTATTGATGAAACTTGCTGAAAAGGCGCATGAGCTCAGTTGTATACGGCATGAAGCAGGTGAGACACTCAGTAAGCTGGTGGAAATTGAGCTGAATGATCTGCGAATGACAAATGCCAGTTTCACGGTTTCAATCGATGAACGGACTGATATAAATGGGCTGCCTATATCAGAAGGTAAGAAGGTGGCATTTAATTCCAATGGATATGATCGTGTGGAATTCCTGGTTGAGACGAACCCTGGAGAAGGGTTAAGGTCTCTGGTGAAGACCGCTTCCGGGGGAGAGACATCGCGCTTGATGTTAGCTTTGAAGAATGTCCTGGTAAAAGCGGACCAGGTTCCAACTTTGATATTTGATGAGATCGATCAGGGCATCGGTGGGAGAGTTGGTATTGTGGTTGGGGAAAAACTCTGGAATCTCTCTCGACAGCACCAGGTTATGTGTATTACCCACTTGCCGCAGCTGGCAGGATATGCTGACCAGCATTTCAGTGTATCGAAGCATTTAGTAAATGAGCGAACTCATACTAAAGTGGCTTTACTTGAGGGAGGTAATCGACAAAAAGAATTAGCGCAGATGCTTGGCCCAGTCAGTGAAGGTACGCTGCAATCTGCGGAAGATATTCTAATGATGGTTAGAGAACGGAAATCACAACTTCTGCTTTTGCAATAATTCAAGAACGATTTGCCATATATAGAAATCAAATATAAGGTTAGAATTGGGTTAATGAAGGATCCTTTCCAATATTGGAGTGGATTAAGAAATTAAAGGAGCCGATATGCCTAGCTTGAAGGAAATCTTGGCTGTGATTTTGGGGGGTGGTCAGGGAAAACGGTTATATCCACTGACTTTGATGCGTTCCAAACCCGCTGTACCAATTGCTGGGAAGTATCGATTGATCGATATCCCGATCAGTAATTGTATCAATTCTGCTATCTACAAAATTGCCGTCCTTACACAGTTCAATACAGTTTCGTTGCACCATCATATCACCGGCACCTATAACTTTGATTCCTTCCATACAGGTTGGGTTCAGATATGGGCTGCAGAGCAAACCATGGAGCGGATGGAGTGGTATCAGGGTACAGCAGATGCAGTTCGGAAACAACTTTTAGAGATTCAATCCTCTCGTTCTCGCTATGTGCTTATCCTGTCCGGAGACCATCTTTACCGCATGGATTATTCCAAAATGGCACAATCTCACTGGGAGAACAAAGCTGATGTGACTGTAGCAGTACAGCCGACAGATCGTGCGCATGCCTCCAGATTTGGGTTGTTGAAATGGGATGATAAAGGTGAAATCGTTGACTTTGCGGAGAAACCAAAGGACGCACAAGTTCTGGATGATTTTGTATGCCGCGATGATCCTGAAAAACCATATCTGGCTTCCATGGGTATTTATATGTTTAACCTGGATACACTGGTCAATATCTTATCGCTCAAATCCAGCGGTCAAGATTTTAATGATTTTGGTTATGACATCATCCCTTACTGCGTAAAGCATAAACCCCGCGTTTATGGTTACGAATTTTCCGGTTATTGGCGTGACATTGGAACCATCCGCTCATTTTACGAAGCAAACCTGGACCTGACCAGTTCTGATCCGAGCTTTGACATCTATAACCCACATAAGCCCATCTACACCCACGCACGGTTTTTACCTGGCTCCCAGTTGTCGGACTGTCGATTGAAAAATGTATTGATCGCTGAAGGCTGTAGGATTAATAACACGGAAATTGATCATGCTGTGATTGGTTTACGCAGCATTATAAAGAGTGGTGTTCGGATCAAGGATTCTGTTTTAATGGGTGCCGATTATTATGATGATTCAGGCATTATTCCTATCCAGATCGGTGAAAATTGTGAGATCACAGGTGCAATTATCGACAAAAATGTCCGCATGGGGCAGGATGTCACAATTAAACCATTCCCTCGGGGTACTGAATTTGACATGGATACCTACTCGGTAAAAGATGGAATTGTCGTGGTACCCAAGCGAACAATCTTACCTTCCGGCACTTATATTGAACCTGAGCAATAAATATAGAGTAACTATTCAGCAATTGATGAAGCCTCATTTTTTGAAGTGAGGCTTTTATTTATTTATCGGGCGAAAGCCCTCACTCCTTAATGTTGTGAAAAACTGAATCACGATGCATGGATTTAAGTTTGTGTTGGATAATGTATAAGAGGAAAAAAATTCATGCTGACAATTTTCGAAAACAGAAAAGCTATGGATTGAGGCATTTAGGTCGATTATTCGGGTTAACGCCCGTACTTCTTTAAAATTTTGACGATCTTCCACGATTCAAGCTTAATTATTCGGGAATTTGATCCACATTTTTTATGATTATTTTCATTGTAGTCTGATCAAGTAATCTAATATAATTATTGTCCATGCGAACATATTTAGATTGTTACCCATGTTTTTTACGTCAAGCCATTGAAGCTGCCCGTATGTCCGGGGCGACCCCTGCACAGGAAAAGGAAATCGTGTTGGGCATCCTGGAGACATTAAAGGGCATCGAAGACGGTGCCACACCGCCAGTGATCGGCACAGAAGTTCATCGGCTCATACGTGATATTACTGGCAATCCAGACCCATATTTTCAAGTGAAGCAAGAAGCAACTGAAAAGGCGCTGAGAATGATGCCAAAATTGCGGTCTTTGCTGAATGCATCTGAGGATAGGCTGGGAACTGCTCTCAGATTGAGCATTGCTGGAAATATCATTGATTTTGGACCCAACCCGGAATATGACCTTTGGGATATTGTTGATCAAGTGCTGAATGAGGATCTGGCTATCGATGACACGGATGTCCTTTTAATGCGATTGAAGGAGGTAAACTCTGTGTTATATCTGGCAGACAATGCTGGCGAAACTGTGTTTGATCGACTGCTGATTGAAGAGCTGCCCAGGCCTGTAACATATGTCGTGCGGGGTGGTGCAGTTATCAATGATGCGACCATGGAAGATGCCATTGCCGTCGGGATAGATCAGGTTGCTGAGGTGATCGACAACGGCGCACGAGTCCCTGGCACAGTCCTGTCAAAGTGCAGTCCGGGTTTTCAGGAAATTTTCAATGCAGCGGATCTGATCCTTGCAAAGGGGATGGGAAATTACGAGACTCTCTCGGAGGTGGATGCGCCAATTCTGTTCTTAATGCGGGTGAAATGTCCTGTCATTGCAGATGATGTCGGTGCACCGAAAAACAGTGCAGTGATAAAAAAAGGGATCGGTTTATCCTAACAGGGTGCAATTCTATTTGGTTTCAAAATCAGATATAATTAGTGGGGTTTGTGTCAATAATCCCGATTATTGACCCTTAGATTATCTTAGGGTCTTTTTTTAATCGTGTCTTATGATTCATATTTGAAAATTATTTGATTGGAGTTGTTTGATGAGTGATGAAAAAGCGGGTTTGAAGGCAAGTCCGTCTGAAGACATTTCAATTTCGTGGCACACCATGAGCAGCACGGATGTCTTAGAGAAACTGGAAACCCAAACCGAATCTGGGCTTAGCAGCGAAGAAGTCAAGTCCCGACAGGAAAAGTTCGGCCTTAACGAATTGCAGGAAGCCCCTCCCACGACTTTTTGGGAGATGTTGTGGGACCAGATCAACAGTTTTGTTATCTATATGCTGCTGGGTGCAGCAATTATCTCGGCATTATTAGGAGATTACACCGAAGCCATTGCCATCATGGCAATTGTTATCTTGAATGCCATCATGGGTATCATTCAGGAAAGCCGTGCTGAGGCTGCTCTGGCAGCTTTGAAAAAGTTGGCTGCACCCGAGGCGAATGTGATCCGTGATGGGCATCGAGTTTCTGTGCCTGCAGGGCAGCTTGTCCCCGGTGATATTGTTTTCCTTGAGGCTGGGAATTACATCCCGTCCGATGTTCGCTTATTAGAAGCTGTAAATTTAAAAATTGACGAGGCGTCCCTCACAGGAGAATCTGTAGCAGTTGACAAAAATGCACAAACTCGTCTGGAAGCGGACATTCCGTTGGGCGATCGTAGAAATACTGCCTTCATGGGGACGCTGGTCACTTATGGACGCGGCAAGGGCGTAGTTGTCAGCACAGGGATGAACACGCAGCTGGGGATGATCGCTACGATGCTTCAGCGTGTTGAAGATGAGCAAACGCCTCTTCAGCGACGTCTTGATGGGCTTGGCAAGGTGTTGGGCTGGGGGTCCCTGACGGTTTGTGCCCTGGTTTTCATAATTGGCGCCATCCGATTTTTACTGGCATCAGGTGCTGCGAGCATTTTCAGCCAGGCGGCTCTTGAACACTTTACAGAATTATTTATGGTAGCTGTTGCATTAGCCATCGCTGCTGTTCCAGAAGGATTACCAGCTGTTGTGACGATTAGTTTGGCGTTAGGAATGCGTGAAATGGTGCGGCGACATGCACTCATTCGAAAACTTTCATCGGTTGAAACCTTAGGTTCAGCCACGGTGATTTGTTCTGATAAAACAGGGACACTGACACAAAACGAAATGACCGTCACACGTATTTGGATGGATGGTGAGTTTGTGAGTGTCACTGGAAGCGGGTATACGCCCAAAGGTGAATTTACACAGGATGGCAAATCGGTTTCTTTGGAGGATTATCCTGCGCTTAAAACTGCCCTGTGGGTGGGTACACTGAACAATGACTCCCAACTCGAGTATGCAGGGGAGCAAGCCGGTCAGGAAACCTTCCGGATGATCGGTGATCCCACTGAGGGTGCCATCTTAGTGGCAGCATTAAAAGCTGGCGCTTCTGCGAAATTGCTCAATGATGCTTATCCGCGCAAACAGGAAATTCCCTTTGACTCTTCTCGCAAAAGGATGGTGACCGTTCATGCTGTTGAAGAACCTCGAAATGATGATATCTCACCGCTCACAAAAGAGGATGGCAAGCGGGAATGGCACATCGTGGCGGTTAAAGGCGCTCCTGATGTGGTGCTGGATTTGTGTTCACACATTCAAACACTCCAAAATGGCGATGAAAAACTAACTGAAGAACGGCGCAAGGAGGTATTGAGTGCCAATGACGCCATGACAGGCGATGCTCTGCGGGTGCTGGGTGTTGCCTATCGGATGGTGCCGGTTTTGCCAGAAGAGGTTAACAGTGATGAACTTGAGCAAGATCTGACGTTTGTTGGTTTAATTGGCATGATCGATCCAGCGCGTATTGAGGTCAAGGATGCCCTAAATACCGCTCGGGACGCTGGTATCCGTACGATAATGATCACTGGTGATTATCCCAACACAGCTCGCGCTATTGCTGAGGAAATTGGCCTTCTACAGCCAGGCAGGCAGGTGATAACTGGTTCCGAACTTAATGAATTTTCTGATGAGGAAATGATTGATAATGTCAAAGTGACAGATGTATATGCCAGGGTCAGTCCTGAACATAAAATGCGCATCGTAGATGCTCTGCGTGCCAATAATGAAGTTGTAGCGATGACCGGTGATGGTGTGAATGATGCCCCTGCAATTAAAAGAGCAGATATAGGCATTGCGATGGGAATTACCGGGACAGATGTGGCGAAGGGTACTGCGGATATGGTTCTCACCGACGATAATTACGCAAGTATCGTCTCCGCAGTTGAACAAGGGCGCGTTATTTACAGCAATATCAGGAAATTTGTGTATTACCTGCTCTCTTGCAATGTTGCGGAGATCATGATCATTTTCCTGGCGACATTATTCGGTTGGCCTGTCCCGTTGACGGCCATTCAGCTTCTATGGCTGAACCTGGTAACAGATGGTGCGCCAGCACTGGCTTTGGGAACAGAGCCGGGAGATCCGGACACAATGGATCATCCCCCTCGACCCACCAATGAATCGATCATTAACCAGAATATGTCGATAGGGATAATTGTGCAGACAATTGCCATTACAGCAGTGACTCTGGGTGCCTTTGCAATTGGACGTTTTGTTGATCCCGAACACCTTGAATTTGCTGAAACCATGGCGTTTGTTACCCTGAGTATTTCGGAGTTGTTTAGAGCCTATACTGCGCGATCAGAATTCTATCCTTTGCTTAAGATTGGTATTTTCAGAAATAAATTGATGAATTGGGCTGTATTAGGTTCAATGGCACTGATCCTTGTTGTGCTATATGTGCCCTTCTTCCAGCCAATTTTCAACACAGCCCCGCTGGGGATTGCTCAGTGGCTTGAAATTTTACCCCTGGTATTGATACCTTCTGTAGCAGCAGAATTGACCAAACTCGTCATCAGCAAGAGGATGAAGTCACAGCGTCAGGTTGATGCATAAAAAACATATTCATTGGAAAAAGATGATAAACGGTCCCAATGTGTGGGGCCGTTTTTTTTGATGACTCATTCTGATACCATAAGGAGTCATTATGAAACATCCTGATTAGAGAAGATAGCTACAAGAATTTAGAAAGTGCGATAGAATTTGGGGAAGATCAACTTATCATTATTGGATTGATTATAGAAACTGGATTTATCCACAGGTTTTCAACCAGTAAATTTTAGATTGGGGATATAAGGTGGATAAATCTGTGGAGAAATAAAGGACAATAAATCACGACAAATATCAATCGAGTCAGGAGGTGCCGGACAATATTGATGCATCAAATTATATTTTAAATAGGAAGATCAATAAATTAGTTGTATTCAATCCAGGTGAATGTTTTTTCCTTCTATTCGAAGCGACTCTTAAAATGTATTATTATTCTATAGATGAATGCGAAAGTCGTTTATATTCGCATAAATTCTGGTCCGATGCTATTGCGTCAGGCCTTATTTAGCAGCACGTAAAGCGAGAGAGCAGGTTTGAATGGAAAAATTCGTTGCCGTAGCGGGAAATATCGGGGTTGGAAAATCAACGCTTGTAAAGCTGCTCAGCAAGTCATTAAATTGGATCCCATTTTATGAACCGGTGGCGGAAAACCCTTATTTGGCTGATTTCTACGAAGATATGCAAGCCTGGGCATTTCACTCGCAGATCTATTTTCTAACAAGTCGTCTGCGGATTCATCGCCAATTGATGAACATGGATGGTTCTGTTATCCAGGATCGCAGCGTTTACGAAGATGCGGAAATATTCGCACACAACCTCTATTTGCAAGATGCGATCAGTGAGCGGGATTATAATGCTTATAGTGAGCTGTATGATGTGTTGGTTGAATTTCTGCCTCCCCCGGACCTCGTTATCTACTTAAGGGCTTCCGTGCCAACCCTTCTGGAGCGTATTTCCAAGCGCGATCGTTCTTACGAGCGCACCATCAGTGCAAGCTACCTGGCAGATTTAAACGAGCTTTATGAGAGCTGGGTTGAGCATTTCGATCTATGCCCAGTCTTAACTGTGCCTAGTGATAACCTGGATTATGTCTCGAAACCTCAGCATCTGGCATTGATTGTGGACAAAGTACGCGATATCCTGATGGGGAAGGAAGAGGTACGCTTCGTTCTTTAGACCATTATCCTTCAGAAAAAAAGGACAGACGCGTGGATACGTCTGTCCTTATATGTAATGGTACATCAAGTGCAGTGGATAAAGCTGAGGATGATATTTTTGGTGGTTCTACCTGCTAAATCTCTTTTTCGGTTTCTTCTTGTGGTTTTACGTCTTCACCACGAGGTGTGACCGTCAATTTGATTGCTGTGCGAACCTTGCCATCAATGTCGACGTCAACAAACTCCGGTACACAAACGATATCAATCCCATCATTTACCAGGTATCCTTTTGCAAGGATGATCGCTTTGACCGACTGGTTAATTGCACCAGCGCCTATTGACTGAACCTCAGCAAAACGTTTCTCACGCATTACACCTGCGATTGCCCCAGCGACTGCAGCCGTGCGGGATTTTGCAGCAACTTTGATGATGTTCATAACCTGCTCCCTTGTTGAATACTTGCGGGTTCGAAGTTTATAATCTAATTGTAATTAGGGGCACATTATTGAGTGATTTAATTCTACAAGATTTTCCCACATGAATCAAGATGTGTAACCATTAAGTTTTAATGTTAATTTAATGAATAGCCAATAAATTCAATCGTGTTAGCAGTCTCTCATTAGTAAAGCTGTGCTTGTGACCGATTTTGACCTATATTTTTTAGGGTTAAAGTGGGATTTGATAGACCCGGTAGCGTTTATAAATTTTCCCACCCATGCGCTCTGCTAACATGGGGGTTTTGGGGTTATCCACAGAGGTCAATGAGAGATCAGCCCATGAATAACCCTTTTCTTTGGCTCGTTTTGCCATCTCTGAGAACAGCATCAGGCTGACGCCTGTCCCCCAATATTCCGGCAAAACCAAAACGCTTTTGACTGCCAATCCTGTGGGTTGGATGCGGCTTGCTCTTAACATTTTAACCATATCCCATGGGTAGCGCAGACCATTGACGCGATGTAATATCTCGTTCAGGTTGGGGATACCGGGGAAGAAGCCAACTGTCTGATCACCGACATCTGCAAAGAGGATCATGTACGGGTCAGCATATTTCTTAAAGGGTGCCAGGCTGTCATTCAGGGCTTCGCGATCCCAACCGACGAAGTCAACAAGGTGTGCCAGAGCTTTATTGAGTAGAAAATGCACCCGGTCAGCTTCCTTATCCCATTCATCCAACCGTGCTTCCCGAACCACTGCGATACCTCGGGCAGCGGCTTTGTCAGCAAGCTTATGCAGTAATTGGATTTCTCTGGTATCCTGCGTAATGTCGATGGCAAAGGCGATATTATCCGGTCGAAGGGGTTTGAAGCCATGATTGACAACCAAATTCTCATAATAGGGTGGGGTATGCCCGCAGTTGATGGCAGGCGGTCGGTCTCGTCCGTCGACCAGGACACCGTAGGCTGAGTCATAGTCTTGGTGAAAAGGGCCAGTCATGCGGGTTAGTTGACGATCTCGCAGCCATTTTTCAGCAGTATTAAATAATTTATCAGCGACAAGTTGATCATTGATGCATTCAAAGAACCCAAACATGCCGTCATTTAGTCCTCGTGAAGAATTAGAAGAGTGGTCAACAGAAGCCATGATCGTCCCAGCCAGCTTGCCATCTTTATGAGCCATGAAGAACTCTGCTTCACCGTGGCTGAAGAAAGTGCCTTTTTGGGGATTTAGTTGTTTCATGCGTTCAGGAAGCAGCGGTGGAACCCACAGAGGATCGTCCTTGTAGATCTGCCAGGGGAAGGTGGCATATCGGCGGCGTTGATACCAATTTTTAACTTGCTTGATGATAATCTGACTCATGGTCACTCCTGTCAATGTTGTCTTTTTGGCGTCGGATCTCCAGTTCACTGACAACATCATGGTGTTCCTGGCGAGAGAGGGGGTAGAAAATTGCAAAAATGATCCCGCCCAGCAGCAAGATGGCGGGGATTGGTCCAACAACGAGACGGATGCCTGTGAGGGTTGACTGTGGTTGAACCGCAGCGTTAGGGATGTAGCCGCTGAAGTCGAGTACAGCTAATGCTAACGGCACAGCAATTGAATTGGTCGTCTTGCTCATTAATGTGACCAGACTGTAAAACATGCCTTCATGTCGTTTGCCAGTCTCCAGCTCATCGACTTCGATGGCATCCGGGATCATTGCCCATGGAAGCACATGTGCAGCTCCCACACCCAGCCCAGACAGGAAGCATAAAGCGAGCAGGTACACGATGGAGCTGGATGCATTGACAGTGATCAATAAAATTTGTACGATCGCCCAAAATGCGATGCCATAGATGTATGCCAGCCGCTTGTTGAATTTTTTTGAGAGCCAATCCCAAAGGGGCAGGGAGATGATGGCGGTGATAAAAATCGTGGCCATGATCACCTCGGTCAAATTCTCACGCTGAACAACATATTTAATGTAGTAAAGCAAATTCGCTTCAATTATATGCATACTGGTCCATGTGAAAAGGTAAATCACCGCGCTGAAAACAAAAGGGCGATTTTTTATAGCGGATTTAAATGATGCGAATAATTTGGGTTGTTCTAAATGTGCAAAATACGGTTTTTCCCTGGTTCCGAAGAATACAAAGTACAGGGGAACGGCGGAAGCGATCCCAAAAATCAACCCCATATGAAACACATTCCCAGCATTTTCAGGTGACATTTGGCCAATGATCATCATCGGGACGACAAATGAGATCAAACCGCCAAGAATGGAGAAGAACATGCGGTATCCCGTGAGCTCTGTGCGTTCATCATAATCCTCAGTAAGCTCTGGGGTGAGTGAGAAATAGGGCATACCAACGAAAGTGCTTGCAGCATCATACAGCACAAACATGATGGTGTAAAAGACAACGAGGGCGATTTGGGTTTCTAAGGGTGGTTTCCACCACAATAAAGCAAAAATTAAACCAAATGGTAATGCCCCAAAAAGCAGGAAAGGACGACGCCTGCCCCAGCGAGTACGGGTTCGATCTGAAAGATATCCAACCAGGGGGTCATTGATGTAATCCCAACTCTTACCAATGAACAATCCGATTGCTGCAATGGCAGGTGCGATTCCCACAACATCGGTCAGGAAGATTGGGAAATAGGCAGCAACGATTGTAGAAGTCATGCTGAAACCGATATCACCAAAGCCATAGATGATTTTGGTCCATGTAGGCAATTTTTTCATCCGCTAATCCTTTTCATGGGTTGAAAGGTTCATGCTCCGCTAAAATAAAAAACCCCTTGATTGGGCTGGAGCCCATTCAAGGGGTTATTCCAAGTTATTTTACTTTATCAAATTGTCTATGGGATGAAAGTGTGCACGATGTGGTCTCATTGAATTACCTGCCTCAGGAACACAGAAACATTTAGATGGTCTCCTTCGCGCCTGGAAGCGATTTCTTCTCAGCACGTTTTTGCTTGCGCTCTTCTCTACGCAATCGTAATCCCTTAACAATCTCGTGGTGTTGTTTTCGGGTGAGAGGATAAAAAACCGCCATCATAATACCTGAGAAGAGGAGCAAAGCAGGAAATATGCCAATGACCAGGCGGATTCCCATTAGTGCACTTGCTGGTTGAACAACTCCCTGACCTTCTTGAAATCTTGATAACTGTAAGATAAACAGCCCAACAGGTTGCGCAATTGCCATACCAACTTTACCCAACAGGGTGATCAAGCTGTAAATCATACCTTCATGTCTTTCACCTGTATGCCATTCTTCCCATTCAATCGCATCGGGGATGATCGCCCAGGGTAAGACCTGCGCTGCACTGACACCGATCCCTGCCATGATGCAGAGAATTAGGATGAGCCAGAAGGGTGTTTCAGGTGTCATAAAAATCAACACTATCATCACAATAGCCCAGAATGCGACCCCGCCGATATAAGCGTAACGTTTGTTCCAGTTCTTCGAGACCCAGTTCCAAATAGGTAATGCGAAAATCGCTGTGACAAAGATGCTGACCATGATGATCATGCTTTGCGTCTGTCGCTCAAGGATGTAAATAATAAAGAATTGTAAATTTGATTCAACAACGATAATGGTCATCCAGGTGAATAAGTATATCAATGCGCCAAAAACAAAGGGACGATTCTTGAAAGCAGCCTTTAAAGAAGGCAGGAATTTTGGTGGGACTTCTGTTTGATATTCTTTCTTTTCCCTCGTCCCAAAGAATACACCGAGAATAGGCGTTGCAGCAATCACGGCAGCAACCATCGCCATGATCGTGACACCTTGTTTGGTGGCAAGTGTCCAATCGTTTCCAATGATGAGCAATGGTAGAATGTAAGCTGTCAGGCTGCCGATAATATTAAACATCATCCGGAAGCTGGTCAGCTTGGTGCGTTCGTCATAATCATCGGTCAATTCAGGTGTGAGTGCAAAATAGGGCATATAAACTGTGGTAGCCAGCAATTCATAGATAATATACGCAACAGAATAATAAATGACTAAACCGGTCTGACTTAAATTCGGGCTGAGCCACAGCAGGATGAATGAGAGCCCAAATGGGATGGCACCAAACAGCAGGAAGGGACGGCGGCGTCCCCATCTCGTGCGCGTGCGGTCCGATAGGTGGCCGATAATGGGGTCATTGATGAAGTCCCAGCTGCGACCGACTATAAAAATTATCGCCACCAAGCCCGGGGGCATGCCAACGACAGTGACCATGAAAACCGAGAAAAACGCGGTGATAAGGGAGTTGTTCATGCTGAAGCCAAGATCACCAGCACCATAAATTAGCTTGGTTATAAGGGGTAATTTCTCTTTATTTTCCATACGATTAACCTCTCGATAAGTGATAATCACTATTAATACAACACGAGTGACACTTCTAAGTTATGAAATAAGTGCCAGGTATTTATGAATACAGACAAGCTAATTATGTGTTGTGATCGTTTCTTAAAAATAGATTTTAAGAATCGAAAAGAGCATGATTATTGTTAAAATTAACACAGTGATTGTAACACCATAATCGAATAATACACAAATAAGCGATAGTGGTGAAAATCAGGTCATTTTAGAATGAACACTGCTATCCCTGATCATTAACGTTGAACGACCCACAGTCAATGTGGGTCGTTCATTATTTTTCCTATAAAGGGTGTTTAGATTAATTGTTCCCACCGCCTTGTTGGCGACCACCAGCCCATAAGGGGCGTCCGTTTTGATCTCTCACGCTAATATTTTCACCTGATGTATCGTTTAGGATCTGAATCACTTCAAAATTATCACTTTCGTAGAAGCCAGTGATTGTGAGTTCATCACCCTCTACGATGGAGAATCCTTGTTCAATCAGAAAGCTAAGGACTCGCCCTTCAAGGTCTAACTGAGATCCATCTGGAAGTTCAATTACCAATAGGTCAGCTGACACGGATACGACTGTCCCGATTTCTGTCATCTGTTCATCTACTTCAGCCTGACCTACACCAAGACCATCGCCCGGCATACCTTCGGGTTGACCACCTTGAGTTGTGCCAGATCTATTTCCTTGCTCTTCTGCACCTTTTCGGTATTCAGTTCCATCTGAATATTGTTCCCCATCACAATCATTCGATCCTCGGCCATTATCTTGACCACGCAGGTAAAGGTTGTTTTCAAGGCTCTTATTTACTGACTGGTTTTTGTTTTGATTTATATTGGCGCCATCATTCCCTTCAGAGAGATTCTTGCTCAATGCAAGGGGTTCCGTATCATCGTTTTTTGCAAGGGTGCGATTAACTGCACCGAGTACAAGCAAACCAAAAACAATTGCTAAAAACACACCAACAAAAACTTTTTTTATCATTTTTACCTCAATTCTTCTAAATCTAAAATTTTTATACAGATAACAGTATTATGCTTGTTCCAATCCTATTGAACTTGACTTGTGGCCAAGCTTTTTTGGGGATTTTACAAACATTTTTCTTGTGATATTCGTGATCCACTTCCAATGCAATACAAAATGCAGAATGGCTGTGATCGTCATCGCCACACCGCTCCAGGTGTGTATCAGATCCCAAGTTGATTTGCTGAAGAGGATAACTTCGCCAGTAGGTCCGCTTTCTGGAAAGAACATAAAATAAACACCAGAGATTGCACATATCAAGAAGCTCACCGCAATTATTGCATCCAGCAGGATGTTGTATGTCAATCGAGGGCCAAATCCATCCCTTTTCTTTCGGAACACTTGCCAGCTTCGCTTGATTGTGCCTGTAATCCATCCCCAGTGAATGATTATGTGAACCAGAGCGGCCAGTATCATAGCTGCACCGGACCAGGTATGGATGATATCCCATGTTTGCCTACTGAAGATCACGACAAGATCATAATAGGGATTTCGTCCGCCTTGAAACCCACCTGCCGGAAAAGCAAGAAAATAAAGACTGGACAACACCGCAATGACTGAACCGAATGCCAAAAGGGCATCAATCCACCAGTTTTGGCGTAATTTTGGTGTTAATGAGGTTCTTCTTTTTTTCATAGGTTTCTCCGTTTTATCTTTTTGATGGTTTCTATTGTACGGCTGTGATTTGCAGAAATGGTGGAGGGGATGTGAAGAATTTGTGAAGAGATTACACAATCTCAATAGCCGGGCTATAATATTTTTATGTCAACTGTACTGGTCATTGAAGATGAACAAGAACTTTCCAATGTACTGAAGGCTTATCTCCAGCGTGCAGGATTTGATGTGTTGATCGCTGATCGTGGAGATCAAGGGATTGATCTCTGGCAGGATAACAAACCGGACATGGTGTTATTAGATTTAAACCTGCCAGGAATGGATGGCATAGATATTGCCAGGAAGATCCGTCAAACCGATGACACACCCATCATCATGGTAACGGCACGGGTTGATGAAGTAGATCGGCTTTTGGGGTTGGAATTGGGTGCGGATGATTACATCACCAAACCCTTCTCCCCAAGAGAAGTGGTGGCAAGGGTTAAAGCAGTTCTTAGACGTGTGCAAAAGATCCCTGACCATTCACAGGATGAAATCCTGCTTGCTGACCTGAAAATTAATGCAGATGCTTATTCAGTCGAGCAATCCGGGGAAGCTATCGATTTGACACGAACAGAATTTTCATTGTTGTTAACCATGGCGCAGCAGCCAGGACGTGTTTTTTCACGGCTGCAGCTTTTAGAAGCATCACAGGGTGTTGCATTCGAGGGATATGAACGCAGTATCGATGCTCATATAAAAAATTTGCGAGCTAAGCTGGGGGATAACAGTCGAGATCCACGCTATATCGAGACAATCTTTGGTGTTGGATATCGGTTTATGAAGGTTGCTTCATGAGCATGCGATGGCGTTTGTTAGGTTCCTTTTTATTACTAATACTGATTGCCCTGGGAACGGTGGCAATCGTGACACGCTACACCACCGAGCAAGAGGTTGAAAGCTTCTTGGGACATGGGGGGCAGGAGGGTTTGGAAAACCTGGCAAACTCATTGGAGTCATTTTATTCAGAAAACGGATCCTGGAAAGGCGTTGAATCTGTCTTTCCGGGCGAACTCAGGCGTGGGAAAGGTCAGGGACAGGGATCAAATGATTCAGCCGGGAATCATGTTTTGGCTGACCGTTCTGGCATGATTCAGTATAGCCCTGAAAATAGTGATCTGGGGACAAGATTGTCAGGAGAGGATTTAACACAAACCATCCCCCTCAAGGTGTCAGGAGAGATTGTTGGATATCTAATTCCTGAAGGCGGCATCCTGGAGTTACCTGAAAATTTTGATTCTCTGTTAATTGAGCGTGTCAACCGTGCGACTCTCGTGGCAGCTTTGATATCAGGGGGATTGGCGATTCTGCTTGCGCTCATCTTGGCAGCAATAATATTAAAGCCGGTGCGGGGTTTAACCAGTGTAGTTAAGAAATTAGCAGCGGGAGATATGTCACAGCGCATATCAATTCAGGGGAAAGATGAAATTGGTACGCTGGGCGATGCATTTAACCAAATGTCCCAATCGCTGCAAGAAGCAGAATCGCGTCGTCAGGCAATGACTGCTGATATTGCCCATGAGCTACGTAATCCCTTAGCGATTCAGCGTGCCCATTTGGAAGCCCTTCAAGATGGACTCTACCCATTAGATCATGAAAATCTTGCCTTGATCGCTGAACAAAACCGGCAATTGACTCGTTTGGTGGAGGATTTGCGCACTTTAGCCTTGGCAGATGCAGGGGAATTGGCATTGAGTAAACACCTGGTTGATCTCAGGCAAATGTGCACGGAAACCCTTGCAAGGTTTGAACCGCAGGCTAGAAAAAAACAAATTCATTTATCAGCTGACTGTATAAGTGATCAAATTCTTATCGATGCAGATGAAAAACGTCTTTGGCAAATTCGAGACAACCTGATGCAAAATGCCCTGCGTTACACACCAAATGGGGGCAAAATTAAATTATCATTGCATGACACTGACAATCTGGCAGTTTTTATGATCTATAACAACGGCCCGAAAATTCCCGAGGAGGCATTGGGCCATTTGTTTGAGCGGTTCTACCGTGGGGATAAGGCGCGAGACCGTGCCAGCGGTGGAACGGGGTTAGGATTGTCCATCGCACGGAAGTTAGCAGAAGCCCATGGGGGTATGCTCACGGTCGAAAATCATCCCGATGAGGGTGTGACTTTTACACTTGAACTCCCCAAATAATTGGTTTTTTGTCTGTCTTGGGGGGAATCAGAGGATCAGGGGTGAAAAAATCACATGCTTTTCGGATCCAGTTTCCTCGCTTTTTTAGAGAATACCAGAGGTAATAAGGGGAGGACCAATAAATTGATCCCAAACAGGATCACGAAGGTGAGGCTGAAACCGGTTAGATCCGCCAACATACCGCTGAGGTACATCCCGATACCCTGGCCTACGTTTGTAAAAGCCATCAATATGGCAAACATGGAAGCAGCGATACGCGGATCAACAAATCGCATGGCGACTGCGAAGTATTCTGTCTGGTATGTCCCATA
>Ga0209121_10001981_pt1 | contig 21218 bp, 11 predicted proteins | sample Cruoilmetagenom3_FD_187292 | JGI IMG/M metagenome (GOLD analysis project Ga0209121, IMG submission 187292) | Oil polluted marine microbial communities from Coal Oil Point, Santa Barbara, California, USA - Sample 3 (SPAdes) (version 2) | ecosystem: Environmental > Aquatic > Marine > Oil seeps ...
CAACTTCGCAGCTTGCTCATCCCTCACCGCAGGTTGGCATCCGGACAGGAATACCAATACCCCTGCAACTGTCGCCGCCATTATGATACTTATCCGAGTCTTCATTGTGCTGTCTCCATTTGTTCTCCATTTCGTTTTGCGATTTGAAAATCGACAATCGGAATTCGTCAATCGACAATTTCACAGACTCCGTCCCCGTGGGTGGCGTCGCCGGGTATTGTGCCTTCGACTCCGCTCAGGGTGAAGAAAGGGGGCCTTTATGCCTCCACAGGACACCTTACGGTGGAGCGAAAACAAGCCGTGCCGCTCTGATGAATATTGTGTTTGAAATTGACGGACATGGCAAGATAATATCAATTATCAGTACTAAAAATCACGATATTTTGCATTGATACAGTGCAATAGTTTAGGTTCAATTCATGGGATGGACACATCGGAGTTCGGCTTGAAGTTCATGTGCCATTTTTGAATCCACAATTCTTCCAGCGGCACTCTTTCGACGCGGCTGTCCACGAATCCGATATTTATAGCTTTTTTATGCCGGTCGACGCAGAATCGCCCCATGAAGAATCCTTCGCCGTGAGGATATCCCGGATATCCCGTCTGGCCGGTAATGTCATCCGGCACGGCGTCGGCCGCGAAAGGCCACGAGCCGACCCAGATCGAATCGCCCAGTAGCGGCACACTGCCCTGGGCGTCCGAGTATTTCTTGAAGAAATTCCCCGCCGGAAACGCCGGAGCGTAAATCGGGTCGTCGGGCAGCAGCCATAAATTCAGGCCGTAACTGCCCTCGCCGCCCATGAAACGCCATGAGAGATATGCAGAACCGTAATACGATTCATCCGGCAGGTCCTGACGCTTTGTCGCCGGGCAAAACGCCACCCGCATCATCCCCTCGATATGCTCTTCCGGGTTATTCTTATACGCCTTCTCGCTCAGATACGGCGCCAACTGATGAAACCAGTACTCGCCGGGCTGGTGAGAAAACGGCATGGTTTTATCTTCGTGATCCAGCGCGTAAAGATTCATAGCCAGGCACAACTGCCGAAGATTACTCTGGCAGACATTCGAACGTGCCTGTTTGCGCACAGAATTCAGCGCGGGCATTAAAATCCCCATTAATAATGCTATTATGGCAATTACAACGAGCAGCTCTATCAGTGTAAATGCCCTTCGCCTATTCATAATGTCGCCACAACTTAATTGCCTATGCTTCCAAACTTTCCCATCTTACACTTTTTGGGCATCAAGTTCCACAGCCGACACGGAGGCTGGTGGGAAAATCCAGCGGCAATTTTCCGGCAGATTCTTCTGCTTCGGCACTATTTCGTCGGATTGGATCTGGATTACCTCGAATTCCGGGTCCGCCGTCAATTCGAAAATCCGGCCGGAGACGATTTTCATGCCGTCCACCCTGAGTTCTGCCGAGACGGACCGGTCTCTTTTCGTATTGATAACATGGAGATATATCTTTTCACCGCTTCGGCTGGCGGTAACATCAAGCTGCCCGGGAGCCGAACTCACAAGAACGGCCTTTTTGCCCGTATGATGCCGGTACAAGCTCATGACCAGGGCAACAGGCATCATGTATGCTTTTCCGCCCGGCACGGGAATCATCACTGCGTTGACCTGCCAGCGTGTACCGCAGAAATCAGCCAGCGTTGCAATCTTGAGCCTGTCGCCGTGCCGTTCGTGGACGTTCAACATGCGTGCGTTCGCAACTCCCGCCGCCCACGTGGAAAGCACCTCGCAACGGTTCCGACCCGGCAGGGAAAAATGGCACTCGGTCATCGCCAGTGGAATCGGGTAATCGGCCACCTGCTCTCTCATCCACTGGATCTTTTCTTCGTGCACCTTCGCGGCGTTCATCAGGCGATCCCAGGTTCGTGCCGGGTCTTTGCGGTACTCGATCCCACGCAAAGGCGAATCGGGCACGCCCCTGTCCGGATTGAACATGTGGTGAAAAGCGAGGTACTGTAAATGCTCACCTGCGATATCAAGCATCCGGCGGGCCCATCCCCGGTCGCCCCAGCCGATTAATTCGATGCCGGGATCGCGCTTCCGCATGGCCTTGGCGAAGGCGACAGTGCGTTTGGCCGCGGTTTCGCAGTCATAGCCGTTGCGGTCGTGAGAGGTCTCATTACCCAACTGCCACAGGTTGATGTTGTATGGTTTTTTTATGCCGTGCTTCAACCTTTCTTTGCTATTGGGGGCGTTGCAATATTCTACCCAGTCGGCCGCTTCTTCCGGGCCGGCTGAACGGATGTTGCCTTTAGGATCACGCTGCCATTTTTTTCTGCCGTCCGATTCGAAGTTCACGCTCATAAGCGGATCAGCACCCATCTGCCGGCAGAAATCCACAAACTCGTGTGTGCCGACCTGGTTGGATTCGATGCCGCCCCAGAGCAGATTGATCATGGATTTTCGCCGGTCACGCGGCCCCACGGCCTCCTTCCAACGATAATACGAACTGAAACAGCCGCCCCAGCGAATCAGCGAGGGCGATAGCTCTTTCGTGACCGCCACAACATCCGGCCGCCATCGGTCTTTCTTAAAATCCCACGCCGCGGCTACCGAGCCGTCCGTCGTCCCTAAAGGCTCCATGAACTGCATGTACAAATAGGGCGACAAATCGAATCGCGGCTCAGGATTCACAACCAGCAGCGGATGCGTCTCGGCCGAATACGCCGAGGGCATAGCCAATGCCGCCGCCCCGGCGCCGATTGTCTTAATGAACTGCCTTCTCGTGCTGCGATATGTACCCATATCCTGTCTCCATCACTAATCAAGGATTGCAGGCCGGCTTTCGTAAAAGCTAATTGCCAGCCATATAACTATTATAGTATCTTAATCCGCAATCTTAATCCATCATTTTCATGTCGCTTTTGCAATCATTCATGACTGGTGCGATTCATCGCACCCTGCCGCTTACAACCGAAACCTTGCCTTAAAATAAGTCATGGCGGCTCACATCATGTTGACTGGACCGGCTATATGAGTTAGAATACATGTGTTCGAACCACGATTTTATGTTTGTGAGGATCGCGACAGGCGGATAAGCCGGATTCGCCTGGTTACAGGAAGAGAGATTTAGATGTTCAGCAAATCGAGTAAACCCTTCGACTCCGCTCAGGGTGAAGAAGAGAACCCTTCATGCCGAGCGAAGACGGGGCATCATACCAAGCGAAGACGAGACAATATCGGTACACGAACCGCTGGCATAGTTTTGACGGTGGCCTGTGTCATTTCTATCACTGGATCGTTCCGGCCGGCATTTGCCTCAGACATTGACATATCTTACGAGCAGTTCAAAACCGGCAAGTATTCCCAGTGCATCGAGTCATCCCGAAAGGCCATTGAAAACGGAGCGTATCCGGTGGGATGGCGAATCCTAATGATTGAATCGATGTGGACACTCGGGCAATATGATAAGGCTGCCGAAGATATGGACATTGCCCTTTTGCACTATCCGGTGAGTATGCGTTTGCTGGAGCTTGCCCACACGGTTTACATTCACAACAATGAGCCCGGCCGTGCAAAAGACGTGCTCTCGCGGATCGTCAGGATAGGTACGAGCCGCGACTTCAGATTCGTGAGTCCCGCAGACCTCGTAGCGTTGGGTAACTCGCTGCTGCTGCTCGGGGAAGAACCCCGGCTTGTCCTGGAACAGCTTTTCACCCGGGCGATAAGGAACGATCCGAACTGCCTCGATGCCTATCTGGCCACCGGGGCTTTGGCACTGGCAAAGCAGGATTACGAGCTTGCCGCCAATCAGTATCGCGACGCCCTCAAGCGGTTCGGCAAGGACCCCGATGTACACTACGGGTTGGCAAAAGCATTTTACGAGAGTGATCGAAGTTCGATGGTCAAATCGTTGGATGCGGCTCTATATATTAATCCCAATCATGTGCCTGCGTTATCGCTGCTGGCCGAGCACCAGATCGATTGCGAAAATTATGCGGGGGCGCGCAAGCTGCTCGATCGGGCAACCGCCGTCAATGCGTGGCACCCGGAAGCCTGGGCGTACCGCGCCGTCCTGGCTCATCTTACCAACGATGCCGAAGCCATTAAGAGCCATCGCGCCAAGGCGTTAAAGTTTTGGCCGACCAATCCGAAGGTGGATTATCTGATAGGCAGGAAATTGTCCCAGAAGTATCGCTTTGCCGAGGGGGCGGCTTTCCAGCGTCAGGCATTGAAATTCGATCCGGAGTACCTGCCGGCAAAGATTCAACTGGCCCAGGACCAGCTTCGGCTCGGTATCGAAGAAGAGGGCTGGAAACTGGCCGACGAAGTGCACACAGGCGATGCGTATAACATCGAGGCCTACAATCTTAGTAACCTGCACGACCACTTGTCTGAGTTCACAACTCTCCGGGCCGAGGGATTTGTCGTCCGCATGGATAAACGCGAGGCCCAGATCTACGGCGATATCGTGATCGAACTTCTAAACGAAGCGAAGTCGACTTTATGCGAAAAATACGGTGCGCAGCTCGATAAGCCGATAGTTGTGGAGCTGTTTCCCGAGCAGCAGGATTTTGCCGTCCGTACGTTCGGTATGCCGGGCGGCGATGGTTTCCTCGGAGTCTGTTTCGGCAACGTAATAACCGCCAACAGTCCGAAGGCCCAGAGGCCCATAAGCTGGAAAGCACTTTTATGGCACGAGTTCTGCCATGTGGTGACATTGAACCTGACGCATAACAAGATGCCCCGCTGGCTGAGCGAGGGGATGTCCGTCTATGAAGAATCCCAGCGTGACCCGACGTGGGGCCAGCGTATGACGCCGGAATATCGCGGGATGATCCTCGGTGGTAAACTGACGCCGATCGGAGAGCTAAGCGCGGCGTTTTTAAGCCCGCCCACTCCGAACCACCTGCAGTTTGCGTATTACGAGTCGTCGCTCGTGGTCGAGTTTCTCGTCGATCGGTTCGGCATAGCGTCGCTCAAGGCTATTCTTGCAGACCTGGCGGAAGGCGGGCAGATCAACGATGCAATCTCCAAACACGCCGCACCGATAAAGGACATCGAAAAACAGTTCGAAACATTCGCGCGAAAGCGTGCAGAAGATTTAGCCCCGGGCATGGACTTCAAGCAGCCGGAAAAAGGGCAGCTCGATCCTGCTAATCCCGAGGCGCTGTCCGAATGGCTGGCGGAGAATACCGATAATTTTTGGGCCCTGACAATTTATGCCAAAGCCCTGCTGGCTACGAGCAAGTGGGACGAGGCGAAGAAACCGCTGGAGAAACTGATTGAGTTGTACCCTCAATACACCGGGGATGACAACGCCTATCGACTGCTTGCGGCGGCACACCGGCAGCTCGGCGAGACTCAGCAGGAACGGGATGTGCTTAGTAAGCTGGCCATGATTTCGTCTGATGCATCCTATGCTTACGGGCGATTGATTGAAATTGCGATGGCCGAGGAAGACTGGCAGAGCGTGGTCAGGTACGGCGAGAAATATATGGCGGTCTATCCCCTGCTGGCGCAACTGCATTGGCAGCTTGGTCGGGCCGGCGAAGAGCTCGGCCGTCACGAACAGGCGGTCAAGTTATTCAAGCGTCTGCTTTTGCTGGATCCCGCCGATCCTGCCGATGTTAATTTCCGTATTGGGCGATTGCTGGAGAAGAAAGATCCCGCCGAGGCGAAAAAGCATGTGCTTCTGGCGCTGGCCGAGGCTCCGCGTTTCCGCCAGGCGCATCGCCTGTTACTCAAGCTCATCGATGACACACGTGAGCCGGTCGAACCCGCATCCGGCAATCGAAATGAGCAGCCGGCCGTTCAGGAGAATCTACGATGACAAGGTTGAAATGGCTCGTTGTTATCCTGTTGATAGTAGCCTGTTTGGGAGCGGGCGTGGTGTTTGCGAGGAGATATTCCGAGCGAAGGGGAGTACCCGATTGGACGCCCGACAGAGAATTCTCGCACGATGTCTTCACATTTGTGCGAATTCGATACTCATCCGGATACGGCGGACGGGATTATGGGGATTATGGTCGTGGCCGTGGTCGCGGCCGTAGCCGTGGCTCCAGCGGCGGTCACTGGGCTATAGACTATCCCGACAGCGATCTGAACTTTTCATTTCGTCTGCACCAGTTGACTTCGATGGAGGTCGACCCTGACGGGATTATACTCGAGCTGACAGATCCGAGACTGGTCAACTATCCCTTCATCTACATTGTGGAACCGGGCCGGCTGGTTTTCAGCGAAGAGGAGGTCAAGTGCCTCAAGCGATACCTGCTGAACGGCGGATTTTTGATGGTCGACGATTTCTGGGGGCAGGCCGAATGGGATAACTTCTACTATGAAATCAAGCGGGTATTTCCCGATCTCGAGCCGCGCGAGGTTCCATTGAATCATAGCAGTAATATATTTAAGGTCCCGTTCGAACTGAAAGAGAGGCCGCAGATACCAAGCTGGCTTCATGCTCTGGAGGGGCGCCCTTATGGAATCACTTGGGAGCAGCGCAATTCCGATACGAGCAAACCTTCTTACAAGGCTATATATGATAAGAATGGCCGGATGATGGCGTTTATTTGCCATAATACCGACCTCGGTGACGGATGGGAACGCGAGGGTGAGAATGAGTGGTATTTTCGCGAGTTCTCGGAAAAAAAAGCGTATCCGCTGGGAATCAATATCGTGTTTTACGCTATGACACATTAGAAAGGAAGATAAATTTGGCTACCAAGACATACGAATTCGAACGATGGGCTGTCGAACAAATCAGCGGCGCACGCAAGCGTATCGGTGCTGAGCTCTCGAAAGTAATCGTCGGCCAGCAAGACGTCATCGAGCATTTGATCATCGCGGTGCTGTCCGGGGGGCACTGCCTGATTACCGGCGCGCCCGGTCTGGCCAAAACGCTGCTGGTCAAGTCGCTGTCGCAACTGTTTCATCTGAAGTTTCAGCGGATTCAGTTTACGCCGGACCTCATGCCGGCGGACATTACCGGCACCGAAATCCTTCACGATATTGACGGAGAGCGAAAGATGGTGTTCGTGAAGGGGCCGATTTTCGCAAATATGATACTTGCCGACGAAATTAACCGGACGCCTCCCAAAACTCAGGCGGCCCTGCTCGAAGCAATGCAGGAGCACCATGTTACCGCCGTAGGCGTATGTCACGCACTCGACGAACCGTTTTTTGTTTTTGCAACACAGAATCCTATCGAGATGGAAGGAACTTACCCGCTGCCTGAAGCGCAGCTCGACAGGTTTATGTTCAATGTCTGGATCGATTACCTGGCGGAAGATGATGAGGTGGCTGTCGTTCGCCAGACTACGACGACGGAGCCTGAGCCGATCCAGCAGGTGTTTACGGGCGAAGATTTGCTGCGGTTTCGAGAGGCGGTTCGTAAAGTACCCATCGCCGAAGACGTGGTTCGCTACGCGGTGAGAATCGCTACGGCATCGCGTCCGGACCCGAAAAACCCGCTGGATTTTATAAACGAATGGGTCACGTGGGGAGCCGGATTGCGTGCATCGCAATATATGGTGCTCGGCGCCAAGGCGCGAGCACTGCTGCACGGCAGGTCGCACGTAAGCTTCGGGGACATACGGGCACTGGCGCTTCCGGTGCTTCGACATCGCGTATTAATCAATTACCGCGCCGAGGCCGAGGGCGTAGTTATCGAAAACCTTGTGGAACGCCTGGTGAAATCGGTCAAGGAGAGTCACAAAAAATGACGGGCAAAGAGGCACAATCCGGTTCGGCGGTTACCGCCGGCAGCAGCGAGGGTATGATCGATCCGGTCTCACTAATGAGGATCAAGTCGATGGAGCTGCGGGCCAAGGTTATCGTCGAAGGATTCTGGAAGGGGATTCACCGAAGCCCTTATCACGGCTTTTCGGTCGAGTTTACCGAGTACCGGCAATATACCCTCGGCGACGATCCCCGGTACATTGACTGGCGGCTCTATGCTCGCAGCGACCGGTATTACATCAAGAAATTCGAGGATGAAACGAACCTTCGCTGCCATCTGCTGATTGACTACAGCCGGTCGATGGGCTACGGTTCCGGCGGCTACTCCAAGTCGCAGTACGCCGGAACGTTGGCCGCGACGCTCGCTTATTTTCTCTATACGCAGGGCGATGCTGTAGGCCTCGCCACATTCGATGACCAAATTAGAGAGTACATGCTCCCCCGCAACCGACCGGGTTATTTGCGCCGCTTGATGCTTGCACTGCAAGCCGAGCCCCAGGGCACTACGACCGATCTGGGGCCGCCGCTGCAGCACATTGCCGAAATGCTGACCAAGCGGGGCCTGATTGTCCTGATTTCCGATCTGCTGACGTCTATTGACCGGCTCGAACCGGATCTGGGCTATCTATGCGCGGGCGGCCATGATGTTGTGGTGTTTCATGTATTGGATCCCGCCGAGCTGAATTTTAACTTCGATTCGCCGGCACTTTTCCAGGATATGGAAACCGGGCGCAACATATACGTCGATCCGACCGACGCTCAAATCTCTTACAAGCGCAAGCTGGACAAGCATCTGGCAAAAACCGAGTCGATATGCCAAAACCTCGGGATCGACTATCATCTGTTTGCCACCGACAGACCCTTCGATCTGGCCCTGCTTGACTTTCTCCAGGATCGGATGCGCCACCACAAGCGGGGCAGACACCGGGGTCGTCCGAAGGCCAGGAGGTCGGTATGAGTTTCCTTTACCCGCTATTTCTGGCAGGAATCGCCGCTGTGGGACTGCCGATCATTCTGCACATGATTCGCCGTCAAACGCGCAAGCGGGTGACATTCAGCTCGTTGATGTTTTTGCGCACCACGGTCCCGAGATTCAAGAATCGCAGCCGCCTGGAGAACCTGCCGCTTTTAATTTTACGGTGCATCATACTATGCCTGCTTGCGTTTGGCTTTTCGCGCCCCTTCTTCCCGAGGGAAACTGCGGACACCCAGATCCCTATCGCCAGGCGGATTGTCCTGCTGATCGATACCAGCGCATCGATGCGGCGAACCGGGATGTGGACCCGGGCAATCAGCGAGACACAGTCGGTGCTGAGTAATGTCGGCCGGGCTGATCGCGTCTGCGTAATGAGCTTCGATCAGAGCGCGGAAACGCTGATAGGATTCGAACAATGGGGGACTATGGATTCGGCCCAGCGTTTGCCTGTCGCAGCCGAGCAGCTATCGAAATTGTCGCCGGGCTGGGCTATGACCAATCTCGGTAACGCCCTGGTCGCCGCGGCAGAGGCCATCGAGGACGATGAAGTCAATGACGGGCAGCAGAACTTCAGAACGCACCAAATCGTGCTTGTCACCGACCTTCAGAAGGGCAGCAGCCTCAATGCGCTGCACGCTTACGAATGGCCGCAGAGCACGGAATTGCTTCTCAAGCTGATCCCTGCCAAAGGCACGACCAACGCATCGCTGCAGTTGATTGCCGGCAAAGATTACCTGACTCGTCCGGCCGGCAATGACCAGGTAAGTGTTCGCATTGCAAACTCGTCCGATGCGGCCGTGGAGCGTTTTGGTCTGAGCTGGGCCGGCGAAGATTCCACGGAGACGTCTGAGCGGACCACGGAAATGTACGTTCCGGCGGGGCATAGCGTTGTTGTTCGTGTACCGCCACGAACGGATAGCTCGACGCCGGGAAAGCTGATCCTGACGGGTGATGACCACGATTTCGATAACACCCTATATGTAGCACCCGATTTGACTCGGCAGGCCAACATTCTTTACATAGGCAGCGAAAAAGCCGCTGATTCCGGCGGCATGCTGTTTTATATCGAGCGGGCTTTCGGAGCTGCCGGCGTGCTCGATCCGCATGTTATCTCCCGTCCGCCGGACGGCTTCACGGATGCAAACGTTGCATCGGCGCACTTGATCATTGCAACCGATGCGATCACGCCGGGAAAAATCGGCTCACTGCGCCGATACCTCGAATCAGGTGGGACCGTTCTTTGGGTGATGAAGTCTCCTGAAGCGGCCGGGACGATGGCGGCTCTTGCAGGCATCGACACCGTCGAATCTGAAGAATCCGATGTTAGTACTTATGCCATGCTCAGCCGGATTGAATTCAAACATCCACTACTGTCACCGTTCTCCGAACCGCGATTCGGAGACTTCACCCGGATTCATTTCTGGAAGCATCGACGAATCGACATCAACGATTTGCCGGGAGCCGAAGTTCTGGCCTTCTTCGACGACAACGATCCGGCATTGTTCGAGCTGCACGTGGATAAAGGATCACTTTTGGTTTTGGCATCCGGCTGGCACCCATCGGACAGCCAGCTCGCGCTTTCGACGAAATTCGTGCCGCTGCTTTACTCAATCCTCGAATACGGCGGCGTCATTGCAGGCCGGCAGGCACAGTATTTCGTCGGTGACAATGTGCCAATGTCACTTCTATCAAGGTCTGAATCGGAAAAGCTGGAGATTCTCAAACCCAACGATTCGATCATCGGCCTGAATGCCGGCCGGCAAAGCTTTACACAGACGGACCTGCCCGGAATTTATACCATTAAGTCGCCGGATGGGGATCAGAATTTTGCGGTGAACCTGCCGGCGAAGGAGTGCCAAACCGCCGTTATGCCCATCGAGGACCTCGAAGCACTCGGCCTCTCGCTCAAGCAGTCTGCCGGTCTTGCAGGCGAACGCGCCGAGCTGTCCGGTGATTCTCGATATGCAAGGGCAAGCCGTCGCAGCAGTTTTGCGGAATTGGAATACGATCAGAAGGTTTGGCGGTGGGTGTTTATTGGATTGCTTGCTGTTTCGTTTATTGAGATTGCTCTGGCGGGCTGGTTGACTCGCTCGCCTTCTATATCTCAGGGAGAACAGACATGATTGAAGAAGCTCTTCGCAAACGGCTCCGGCCAATCGTGAACCGCCGAAAGCGTTTGCTCCTGGCTTTGAGATTGTCGGCCTACTGGCTTGTTTCGGTGCTGCTCGGCGCCGGTTTGATAGGTGCCAATTGGCTGTGGGGATTCAAATCGCCGGTCGCAAACTGGGCACTGTGCATCTTGACCGTGCTTGCGACGCTGTACGCCCTGTACAAATCTCGCCGTATGCAGCCGGACTACAAGGCTGTCGCTCGACAAATTGAACGGCAAAATCCCGATATCCATGCATTGCTATTGGCCGCAATAGAGCAGGAGCCCGAACTACCCGACGGTCAATTCGGTTATCTCCAGGAAAGGGTTATTGGCGAAGCCGTAAGACATGCGATGAAACACGACTGGCTGCGGAGCATCTCGACTAAGAAGCTTTTGTTGGCGGAAATTGGCGGCGCCGTCACGTTATCATTGATCATCACTATGCTGTTGCAACTGTTGCCTTCGGCGCCTTTCCTGTTCAAAACCGATGAAAATGTGCTGGCAAAAAGAGGTTATAATATCACCGTCAGTCCGGGAGACACCAACGTAGAGGCGGGAACGCCGGTGGTAATACTCGCGAGGTTCAATGGGCGTGTGCCGTCGAAGGCCAGTCTCCTGTACGGCGCATCCGGCAAGAAGCTCCGGCATATGAACCTGGACAGGAACCTGGATGATCCCGTGTTTGGCGGCATCATTCAGGAAGTCAACAGCAACCTGCTCTATTATATCGAGTACGCGGACCAGCGGACACGTGATTATAAAATAAGCGTCTACGAGCAGCCAGCTTTGACCAGGGCCGATGCGAAGATTATCTTTCCTTCGTATACGAAACTTCCCGAAAAGGTCATTAAAGACACCCGCCAGGTCAGTGTAGTGGAAGGCTCGCAGGTTATCCTGACGTTCATTCTCAACAAAGCGGTGGCTACGGCGAAACTCGTCCCCAAAGATGGACCGTCTCTGGGGCTGACCGTCGGCAGCGAGCACCCGAACGTATATACCACTTCAATCACGGCCGTGGAGAACCGGCGTTATGAGCTGCATCTGGCTGATGCCCAGGGACTCAGGAACGAGATTCCGCAGCGTTTCGTGATCGATGTTCATAAGAATCTGCCGCCGGAGCTTAAGACCGTTTTTCCCAATCGTGACGTAGTTGCGTCGTCTATAGAGGAGCTGAGCCTGGAAGCTGAGGTCTCGGACGACTATAGTGTGACCGGCTATGGTCTCAGTTACGCTCTTGCGGGCGGACAAATCGAGGACATTACGCTGGGCTCGTCGCTGGTATTAACCGAGAAGCAGCCGATTCAGCATCTGCTGGCGCTGGAAGAGCTCAGTGTTCAGCCGGATCAGTTGTTGACGTATTACTTCTGGGCCGACGATTTTGGCCCGGACGGCCGGGTACGACGAACTTCCAGCGATATGTACTTCGCCGAGATACGTCCCTTTGAAGAGATTTTTACCGAAAGCCAGTCTTCTCAAAGCCAGCAAAACCAGAACCAGAATCAGCAGGACCGCCGGCAGGGCGGGCAGCTTGCCCAACTGCAGAAACAGATTATCAGTGCCACGTGGAACATCAAGCGGCAGGCCGAACAGTCGGGCGGCATCGATGACCAGAAAGAAGACCTCGGCGTCGTTCACGAGTCTCAGGCCGATGTGCTCGAGCAGGCCCGTTCGGCTTCGGCGCAGGCCGAGGATCCCGCCGAAGCCAAAACGCTCCAGGAGGCGGCACGGCACATGGAGACTTCGCTGGAGCATCTGGGCGGTGCTCTGGAATCCGCCTCGGAGCAAGAGTTGACGCCGGCACTGGCGGCGGAACAATCGGCCTACCAGGAGCTGCTCAAGTTGAGGCAGCGCGAGCACCAGGTCGGACAAACCCGTAGTGCTAATGCCAGCAATACTCCGCGTTCGGCCCGCTCGCAGCAGCAATTACAGCAGTTGGAGCTCGCTCAGAGGGAAAATCGATACGAGACGGAGCGCCTCGCCCAGTCCCAGGAGCAGACTGCCCAGCGAGAGGACCTTCAGGTTCTTAACCGGCTTCGCGATCTGGCACGACGGCAAAATGACATGAGCAACAAGCTCAAGGATGTTCAGGCTGTGCTTCGAGAGGCACAAACGGAACAGCAAAAGCAGGAGATTCGCCGTGAGCTTAAGCGCCTCAGAGAAGAGCAGCTCGAAGCGCTGCGAGACGTTGACGAGCTTCAGCAGCGAATGGACAGTCCCGAAAATCGCCGGCGCATGGCCGATGCGGCCGAGCGGCTCGGCCAGAGCAGATCGGGTATCCGTCAGTCGGCCGAGGAGCTGGAGCAGGAGAACGTCTCGAACGCTATCACCTCCACAACGCGCGCTCAGAGGCAGCTCGAGCAGATGCGTGACGAATTTAGAAGCAGAACATCCGGCCAGTTTACCGAACAGATGCGCAATATGCGCGAGCAGGCCCGGCAGCTTGACGAGCGCCAGAAGGAGCTTGCCGAAGAGATACAACAACAGATCGATGCAGAGCAGAAGACACTGACCGATTCCGGAGCAAGCCGCGAATTGGCGGATCGGGCGGACCGGCAGAAAGAAGGCGTCGAAAATCTGCTCGACCAGATGAAAGATGTGAGCGAGCAGTCGGAGGCCTCGGAGCCGCTGCTTTCGCGGAAACTATACGATACGCTGCGAAATACGAGCAGCGACAATCTCGACAGGGCGCTCGATGTCACCAGCGAATTGCTCAGGCGTAATTTCCTACCGCAGGCGCAGGAGATGGAGCAGCGGGCCGGAAGGGGAATCGAGGAGATGAGGAAGGGCGTCGAGGACGCGGCCGAGAGTGTGCTCGGCGACGAGGCCGAGTCGCTGCGTCTGGCGCGAGATCAGCTCGACGAGCTGATAAGGCAGGTAGACGAAGAAGCCGCTCGTGCCGGCGGTCAAGCTCGTCAGGACGGGGAGCCAAACAGGCCCGGGGGCTCGACGGCGAACCAACGGCAGCTTACCGATGCTCGATCCCGAACCGGCCGCGGACAAGGGCAGGATGGCGATCCCAACGGCCCCGCGGACAGGCAGGCAAATCAGCCTCGTGCCGAGGGCGTCCCGCCCTCGGATCGCGGGCAGGATGCCCGCGACACGATGCGGCCCGGTGATCGAACCGGCGGCGTTCGAGCCGACCCGACCGGCGGGGGCGATAATCAAGGCGGGCAGTGGGACCAGTTCGATCCGAACGGCCCGCTGACGGGCAGAGATTTCAGACAGTGGTCCGACGGCCTGCGCGACGTGGAAGAAATGCTCAGCGAGCCCGACCTGCGCAATGATGTCGCACGAGTCCGAGACCGCGCCCGCGCGATACGTGCGGAGTTCAAACGTCACGGCACAGAGCCGCAGTGGGACCTGGTCGTACAGCAGATCACCCATCCGCTGGCCGAATTGCGTAATCGCATCGGCGAGGAGCTGGCGAAGCTTCAATCGGACGAGGCGATGGTCCCCATCGACCGCGATCCGGTACCGGGACGTTACGCCGAGCTTGTGCGAAGGTACTATGAAAACCTCGGAGGCGATGAATGATGTTGCCTGGGTCAATCATTGTCCCCGCAAGCCCCTGGCTCTGGCTGGCCGTGCCGGTATTCGTTGCGGCGGTTATACTATTGGTTTGGTCGTACCGGCGCTCACCGGAGATCGGTGCGGTTCACAGGATCGCCTTTGGCCTGAGGCTTCTGGGAGTGCTGGTGCTTGCATTATGTCTGCTGGAGCCGTTATGGAGCGGGCGGCAAGTCAAATCCGGCGCGAATCTGTTTCTGGTGATTGCCGACAACAGCAGTGGGATGAACGTTCGGGATCAGGGCATGGCCCTGAGCCGCGGCGAGATGCTTAAATCCGTATTTCAAGGCGACAGGTCCGCCTGGCTCGGCACGCTGGCCGACAATTTTCAGCTCCGCGAATATCTCTTCGATTCGCAGCTTCGCCGAACGACGGATTTCTCGGAACTTATCTTTAACGGCAGGAGCTCTGCAATCGGCTCAACCCTGCGAACCGTCGCCCAGCGTTATCGCGGCAGGCCATTGGCCGGTGTGCTCCTGATGACCGACGGCAACGCTACGGATCTGGGCGAAGAATTCTATGACTTGTCGGGCGTGCCGCCGGTATACCCGGTTGTCGTGGGAGCGGCCCGGCCGCAAAAAGATATCTCCCTGGCAAATGTATCCGTCAGCCAGACGTCTTTCGAGGATGCCCCGGTAAAGATACAGGCCGACGTCGAAGCCTCCGGATACGCCGGCAAGACCGTAGCGGTGGACCTTGTCGAGAGTTCCGGCAGAGTTGTCGAATCACAAAAACGTAAAATCGCAAAGGACGACGAGAAACAGGTTTTCCGTTTTGACCTGCGTCCGGACAAGAGCGGCGTTCTATTCTATCATCTCGAGGCCGCGGAAAAAATCGCCCAGGATAACTCTTCGGATCAGCCGCAGGAGCCGTCGGAAGCAACACTGGTCAACAACCGGCACGCACTGGTCGTGGACCGTGGAAAGGGACCGCACCGGATTCTATATGTAGCCGGAAGGCCGAACTGGGAATACAAGTTCCTCCGGCGGGCAATAAGCGAAGATGAACAGGTGCAGCTTGTCGGGCTGCTTCGTGTCGCCAAACGCGAACCGAAATACGACTGGCGGGGACACACCGGGGAAATGAATAATCCGCTGTATCGCGGATTCGATAATAAAGATGCCGAAGAGGCCGAGCAGTACGATCAGCCGGTTCTCGTGCGCCTGGGCATACGTGACGAGACCGAGCTTCGCGATGGATTTCCCAGGACGGCTGAAGAGCTTTTCGACTATCGCGCGGTTATCCTGGATGACGTGGGGGCAGAGTTTTTCTCGCACGACCAGATGGAGCTGCTTCGGCGTTTTGTTGCCGAGCGGGGCGGCGGATTCTTGATGCTCGGCGGGACCGAATCGTTCCAGCGGGGCGACTTCAATCGCACACCCATCGGCCGAATGCTGCCGGTCTATCTGGACCGGTTTCCACAAAACCAAACGGGCAGGAAAATCTATTTCAACCTGACTCGTGAAGGCTGGCTGCAGCCCTGGGCAAGATTGCGCGACAACGAACAGGATGAACAACAAAGGCTCTCAACGATGCCTGAGTTCCGTGTGCTTAACCGTCTTGGAGCGGTCAAACCCGGCGCCAGTGTGGTCGCGACTGTCGGCAACGATCCGGACGTACAGTTTCCGGCATTGGTCGTACAGAGGTACGGCGGCGGGCGCTCGGCGGCGCTTACCGTCGGCGATGTGTGGCGTTGGGGCATGAAACAACCCGAGATGCGTGAAGATATGAACAAGTTCTGGCGACAAATGCTGCGGTGGCTTGTCGCGGACGTGCCGGACCGGATCTCGTTACAGGCCGCACAGAAGCACGACCGGGCGAACCAGCCGGTTGTGTTTCATGTTCGTGTCCGCAATAAAGATTTCGAGCCGATGAATGATGTTTCGATCGCAATAGAAGTGCGTGATCCCGATGGTCAGACGGTACAGGTGACTGCCGAACCCGTTCTAAGCGAAACCGGGCTGTTCGAGGCCATGTATGTCCCCCGCCGTAACGGCAGCTACTTTGCCCGTTCGGTTGTGACCGATGCCGAAGGCCTGGAGCTTGGCGATGCCCAGACCGGATGGGCCGTCGATCTCGAAACCCTTGAATTTCGGTCGATAAAAACGAATCGTCCGCTGCTGGAAAGAATCGCGCGCCAGACCGGAGGCCGGGTTGTTGAACTTAATTCGCTGGAAAGCTTCGCTCGCAGCCTGCCCAGCCGGAACGCCCCGGTTATGGACACATGGATAAGGCCCCTGTGGGATTTGCGGGGTATCTTGCCGGCGGTTTTCATTTTCATTCTGATTTGCTTTGTCGGCGAGTGGGCGCTGCGCCGCTGGAAGGGGATGCCATGATAAATTTTCGATTTTTGTGGGTACCTCTTATTGGTGTTCTGTTTTTCAACGTTGGCGCACGCCCGGCAACTGAGAATGTTGATCCGGATACTGGGAGGTCCACTGTAATTGTTGTTGTCGGAGCCGCCGGGGCACCAGAGTACGGAGCGCAATTTGTCAAATCGGCCCGTCTCTGGGAACAGGCATGTTCGAAAGGCGACAAGAAATTCATCGCGATTGGCCTGGAAGAAGATGAGAATCCGGACAATCGTAAGAAATTGCAGCAAACTTTAGCAAGCGAATCTCAGCAAACCGACGCCGCGTTATGGCTGGTTCTGATCGGACACGGAACGTTCGACGGCAGGTCGGCCAAATTCAATCTGCGAGGCCCCGACCTTGCGGCCGACGATCTGGCCGAATGGCTCAAGTCGGCGATCAGGCCTCTTATCGTAATCAATACGGCCTCATCCAGTGCCCCTTTCCTTACCAAGTTATCTGCACAAGGGCGCGTCGTGATCACTGCGACCAAAAGCGGCTTTGAACAAAACTACACGAGGTTCGGCGAATATCTCGCCGGCGCAATCGCCGAGCCGCAGGCGGACCTCGACAAGGATGGTCAGACATCGCTGCTTGAAGCATTTCTAACCGCTTCTCATCGCGTGGATGAATTCTACTCCGCCGAAGGATGGCTGGTAACGGAGCGTGCTCTGCTCGACGACAACGGCGACGGGCTTGGCACACGCGCCGACTGGTTTCGAGGCATCCGGCCGGTACAACGGGCCGAGGACGGCGCCGCTCTTGACGGCTATCGTGCCCACCAGTTTCACCTGGTCCAAAGCGAAGCCGAGAACAAAATACCGCCCCAATTGCGAGCCAGGCGCAATCAACTGGAGCTTGAGGTGGTTAAGCTGCGTGATACTAAAGAGGATTTTCCCGAAAATGAGTATTTTGCCAGGCTCGAAAAACTGCTCTATGATATCGCCCAGATTTATGAGCAGACCGACACAAACGAAGACAACCCAAAATAGGCTTTCTTGCATATCGCTCGAACATAATCTCGATCTATTCGACACAAATTAATTCCACGCTGAAAAAAAGCTTGTCAAATGCGGGATCGTAAGGATAATTGTTTTTATGAAGTTTGAACGAGTTTACTGCCGGGTCCTAAAAGTAATTCCCGGAACAAACATATTCTTTATTCAATAACCGTCTATCAGAGACCAGTCATTAGGAGAAGACCCACGATGAATGAAATTAACGAAAAAAACACATCACGTAGAGAATTTTTAAAGGATACCGGCCGAATCGCCACTTCGTCGGCTATCATAGCCGGGATTGCCCCGAGCCTTTATGCAAGAAGTAGTAACACCATCAAGTTGGCCTTGATCGGCTGTGGCGGACGCGGCGCGGGAGCTGCCGTCAATGCGCTTTCGGTCAGGGACGGCAACACCAGGCTGGTCGCCATGGCCGATGTCTTCCCCGATCGTCTGCGGGGGAAGTACGAAGCCATCCGGCGGCAGTTTCCGAAAAAAGTGGACGTGCCGACGGACCGCCGGTTTATCGGATTCGACGCCTACAGGAAGGCGATGGACTGCCTCAGGCCGGGGGACATCGCGATCCTGACCACACCGCCGGCGTTTCGCTGGGTGCATTATCCTTATGCCATCGAAAAGGGGCTGAACGTTTTCATGGAGAAACCCGTGACCGTGGATGGGCCCACCAGCAAGCGAATGCTCAAACTCAACGAGGCCGCTAAAGCAAAGAATCTGAAGGTGGGTGTGGGCCTGAATTCCCGCCATGCCCGGCATCTGCAGGAACTGGCCAAACGCGTTCACGACGGTGAAATCGGCGAGATCATCCTGGAGCGAGGCTACCGGATGCACGGGCCGGCCGGGTCCTTTCACTCTCTGCCCAAGCCGGAGGGCATCAGTGAATTGATGTACCAGATTCAGCGATTCCACAGCTTCATCTGGGCCAGCGGCGGGAACTTCAGCGACTTCTACATCCACATTATCGATCACCTTAGCTGGATGAAAAACTCCTGGCCTGTCAAGGCACAGGGGCTGGGTGGTCGCCATTATAAGACGAGCCCTGACGGCGTCGCCTATGTGGACCAGAATTTCGACACGTACTCGGTGGAATACACCTTCGCCGACGGGACAAAAATCTACTTCGACGGACGCTGTATGGACGGCTGCCATAATAACTTTTCGAGCTACATCCACGGCACCAAAGGCAGCGCCATCGCTTCCAAAAACGGCGATTGCGGCGGACCTTCGGCCATCTTCAAAGGGCAGACACCAAACCGATCCGAAATGGTCTGGGAATCCAAAGTGCCCCCCGATCAACGAAGCTGGTACCAGAACGAATGGAATGATCTGATGGACGCCATCCGCGACGACCAGCCTTACAACGAAGTGGATCGTGGCGTGAACGTCAGCCTCATCTCCTCGATGGGGCGCATGGCGGCGCATACCGGCCAGGAAATCACTTACGAAGACATGCTCAACTGCGAGCATGAAATGGCGCCGGGTATCGACAAGTTGACGATGGATTCTCCCGCACCTCTGCGTGCCAATTCCGAAGGCAGATACCCGATCCCTCAACCCGGTATAGTCAAAGACCGCGAATACAGGGACTTCGCATAAAAAAGCATGACAAACCATAACAATAAAAAATTGACCGCAGTTCCCGGTTCCGCCGGGAGCTGCGTTTTTTTAGAACACATGACCCGATTTACTTGCGCCGATAAGTAAACACTTGGTCACTATTAAAAGCCGGAATGGCGTACAAAGGGTATTTGCTCGTGGATAATCCATCGATTTTCCTTGACGGGAAGGTGGATAATTATGTATAAATAAGGAAGGAAAGGATTGTGTCAGCACTGAACGGGCGTCTGTGGTTTCTTTTCTTTCAGCGGACGCAGTTATTGTAGTTTTCCGAATAGAGGAGGAATTATTACACAAGATATAGAGTTACAGACAAAGAGATGCGCCTCACTTTTATTTTTTGCATTTCAACCAACAACTTATGTTTATTTTTTGAAGGAGGAATATTATGTCTAAAAAACCGATTTGTTTAATTTCTCTTGTTTTAGTGCTGGGCCTGGTCCTAACGAGCACGGCAAAAGCTGCTGAATCGGATCTTGCCGGCTACTGGAAGTTTGACGAGGGTTCCGGCACAACCGCCCATGACTCAAGCGGCAACGAAAACGACGGCACTCTCGTTGGTGGTGCACAGTGGGTGGCAGGTAATTTTGGCGGCGCGATACAATTCAATGGTTCTAATGCTTACGTCACGGCCTCGCATATTCCGTTGGATAGTAGAAGTTTCACTGTCACGATGTGGGTTAATCCGGTGTTGTATACTTCTGAGCAAATAGTCTTCAGTCAGGGCACTAGCGGGACCGACGCGGAGATGCATTTTCGGCTCAACGGGGACGGTAGCGTTCGTATGGGATTCTATAATAATGATCTCGATACTCCCGGCGGGCTCATCAAAGACAACAATTGGTACCACATAACTTTCTGGTACGATTTTGAGAATCAAAATAGAAGGATATATATAGATGGAGAGCTGGAAGCTGAGCTGGCTGCAAGTCCTTATCTCGGGACATCAGGTGATACTATTATTGGTTCATGGCATGGTGATACTCAGTGGTTTCAGGGCATTATTGACGATGTGCGTATCTACAACCGGATACTGTCGGATGTCGAGATTCTTGGTGTAATGGCAGGTAGTGGAGCAGAATATCCATTTGCCTCCGGTCCCGATCCGGCTGATGGTGCCTTACTTATGGACACATGGATAAGCCTTGGCTGGCGGACGGGAGATTTTGCGGTCTCGCATGATGTTTATTTCGGCGAAAATTTTGACGACGTGAACAACGGCACCGGCGATACATTCAGAGGCAACCAGGATACATTGTTTTATGTTGCCGGCTTTCCCGGATTTGCTTATCCGGACGGCCTTATCCCGGGCACGACCTACTATTGGCGAATCGACGAGGTCAATGACACCGAGCCGAATAGCCCATGGAAAGGCCCTGTCTGGAGCTTTTGGATTCCTCCCTGCACTGCCTATGACCCCTATCCGTCTGATGACGCCGAATATATAGACCTCAATGTGGAGCTTAGCTGGACGGCTGGTTTCGGTACGAAAATGAACCATGTGTACTTCGGTGACGATTTTGACGATGTGAACAACGCCGTTGTGGGTATCTCTCAGCTATCTACAACCTATACTCCGGGCACACTTGAATTAGAGAAGATTTACTATTGGCGTGTCGATGAGTTCGATGGCGCCGCCATGCATAAAGGCGATATCCTGAGTTTCAAAACCCTATCCCAAATACCCATTACTAATCCCAACCTTATCGGCTGGTGGAAGCTTGACGGTGCGGCTTCCAGCACTGCTGCCGTTGATTGGTCCGGCTATGACCATCATGGCACCATCATGGGTGACCCGGAATGGGTAATCGGATATCAAGGTGATGCGCTGGAGCTGGACG
>Ga0209121_10001983_pt1 | contig 21196 bp, 18 predicted proteins | sample Cruoilmetagenom3_FD_187292 | JGI IMG/M metagenome (GOLD analysis project Ga0209121, IMG submission 187292) | Oil polluted marine microbial communities from Coal Oil Point, Santa Barbara, California, USA - Sample 3 (SPAdes) (version 2) | ecosystem: Environmental > Aquatic > Marine > Oil seeps ...
TTTCGGGTCCAAAGCTAGGGAATGACTGAGCATATTTTCCTTCGCTTATAGCAGCACGAGCAACTAACTCCGCAGAAGTTACCGCCCCCAGCCCTCCTCTGCCATGCCATCTTATCTCAAGAATCTTAACCATAAGAAAAGACCTGCCTGCCCATAGAAACTGTAACAGTTTAGATTTTCCGAAAGCCTAAACTATATTAAATCACCCCTCCGCTGTCAAGGGTTTTGTTTTTTGGGGGGAACTTACCTATTACAAGAAACTACCCCTGAAGGGACTCGAACCCTTGCACCTGGCTCCGGAGGCCAGCGCTCTATCCTCTGAGCTACAGGGGCTAAGAGTGCAAAAACAGATAACATGGTAACACAGGACAACACTTTATTCAACGCCAATGCTTTGACAACCACCATTACGTTAAAGTATTATCACACGGATTCTGTTGGATGAGGGAGAAGCGGAATGCTTAACGCCTTGTGGATAGTGCTATTAGGAATGGCGATCATTTTCGCTGTCCTGGGAATTTTACTCTTAGTCATGATTCTCCTGAGTAAACTGCTTAAACCCAGGGAGAAACAAGAAAAAAGGATAGACAATGGATATGGCTACAGGCGAATTCCTCGGCTTCCTCAATTTGAGTTGGCAAGCCGTGGTGATGTTGGTTATCGGCGGTGTCCTTATATGGTTGGGAATTGCTAGAAAGGTGGAACCAGTTCTACTTCTTCCCATTGGTTTTGGATGTATATTAGCTAATATACTGATGCACGCTGCTGGAGCCAACGTTGCCGGACAAATCGCCTCGGTGGTAGCTGGTGGAGTGATGCTTATATTGGTGCCTATGTTTTCGTGAAGTGGTGTAATATATCAATGTAAAAAAATTGGCACAATTTAACCACAATGAACTCATTGAATCGCTTGACTCAATTCTCCGAGGTTTGAGTTCTTGGCTTAAGAGATTATTTGTAAGATGAGTAAGAGAGGGGTTGATATGTCAGTTTGGCACTCGATGGAGGCAGCACAGGCCTTAAAAGAACTGGATACTGACTTAGAACGTGGTTTGACTGATGATGAAGTTACAAGACGACTTAAAAAATATGGCTATAATGAACTTAAGGAAAAAGAAAAGCGGATTTCACCCTTCACCATCTTCATAAACCAGTTCAAAAACATTCTCATCGCGATTCTTCTTATCGCCGTTGTGCTTTCAACAGTTATCGGTGAGTTGATAGGTGCTGTCCTCATTTTGGCAATAGTTATTTTTTGTGCAGTCTTAGGATTTGCTCAGGAATATCGAGCTGAGCGAGCCCTTGAGGCATTAAAGAAGATGCTCTCTCCCACCATAACCGTGTTAAGGGAAGGTAGGGAACAAGAAATCCCTTCAAAGGAGCTTGTCCCTGGGGATATGTTACTCCTTGAAGCAGGGGATAAAATCCCGGCAGATGCCCGATTAGTCGAGTCTCACTCCTTAATGTGTGATGAGGCGCCTCTTACCGGAGAGTCAGTTCCAGTAGGTAAAGAGATAAAGGCACTACCTGAGAATGTGCGTGTCAGCGATAGAAAGAACATGCTCTTCACTGGCACTACAGTTACCTACGGCAGGTGTAAGGCGGTGGTGACGTCAACAGGGATAAATACAGAGTTTGGCGAAATTGCCAAAGAGGTGACGGCAATAGAGGCTGAGACGACTCCTCTTGCGAAAAGGATGGGAGAGGTAGGTAAATGGCTCGGTATTATATGCCTATCTGTCTGCTTCCTTATCGTGGTAATCAGCATAGTGAGGCAGGCTTTTGGGGGCGGTGCGATAGACCTACCATTCATAGTAACGATGGTGATGTTTGCTGTAGCCCTCGCCGTGGCAGCAGTCCCTGAGGCATTGCCAGCCATTGTCACCGGTGCCTTGGCCATTGGTATGCATCAGATGGCTAAGAGAAATGCCCTGATAAGGAAGATGCCAGCAGTTGAGACCCTCGGCTGCACCACAGTAATATGCTCAGATAAGACAGGTACCCTAACCAAGGGAGAGATGACTGTAAGGAAGATATTTAACTGGGGCAGCCTGAGAGAGGTCACCGGAGTTGGCTACGCCCCGGTAGGAGACTTTAGAGGCTCTGAGATGATCAAGATCACTAATGATTCATCCTTGCGATTGTTCCTTCTTGGGGGACTCTTATGCAATGATGCCATTCTACAAGAAAAAGAAGGCCAATGGTCTATTCAAGGTGACCCTACAGAAGGTGCTCTGGTTGTGGCGGCAGAAAAAGCAGGCTTACATCAGGCTGAGATAAGGCTGGAAAATCCGAGGATAGAGGAGATACCTTTCAGTTCTGAAAGAAAGAGAATGACCACCATTCATCAAATGGACAATGGCAAGAGAGTAGCCTTTATGAAGGGGGCTCCAGAGGTAGTCTTAGAGAGGTGCTCTCGTATTTCGGAAGATAGTAGGATGAGGGAGCTAGGGGAGACAGAAAAAGCTCAGATTCTAAAGGTAAATGAGGAAATGGCTCAGGAAGCATTGAGAGTTCTCGGAGTCGCCTATAGAGAACTTCGAGATGGGATTGCTTATACAGAAGAGGCTGTTGAGCAGGATATGACCTTCCTCGGTCTTGCCGGTATGATAGATCCACCGAGGGAGGAAGCCATTGAAGCCATAAAGGTATGTAAACAGATACTTATCAGACCAATCATGATTACGGGAGACCATAAACTCACCGCCGTTGCCATAGCCAGGGAGATTGGTATCTGTAAGCAAGGTGATGTGGTCCTGACCGGTGAAGAGCTGGAAAAGATGAGTGATGAGGAATATGAGAATGTCGTGGATAAAGTGACTGTCTATGCCAGGGTATCACCCATGGATAAATTAAAGATAGTTAGGGCATGGAAGAAAAAGGGTGAGGTGGTAGCAATGACTGGCGATGGGGTGAATGATGCTCCCGCCTTAAAGCAAGCTGATATTGGAGTAGCTATGGGTATAAGCGGCACCGATGTTAGTAAAGAAGCGGCTGATATGGTTCTAGGTGATGACAACTTTGCCACCATTGTGAAAGCTATCGAGAGTGGCAGATGGATATATGACAACATAAAGAAATATCTGATCTATCTATTGGAGAGCAACGTGATAGAGGTGGTTTTTATTGGAGGAGTAGTTCTACTTATGGGTCCTAAATTTTTGCCCGTTCTGCCGGCAGCTATATTATATATAAATCTAGCGACTGATGGGCTTCCTGCTATTGCCCTGGCAGTCGCGCCACCTGACCCTGACATCATGCAAAGACCACCGCGAGATCCCGAAGAAAGAGTCTTCGCCTGGGATGTGAGAGCATTCATCCTGATGATATTGATTATTGAAATCCCTATCCTCGCCTACCTTTTTTTAAGCGGACTCGGTGATATGACCCATATCAGGACACAGATATTCTTCTTCTTTGTAATTACAGAATTTGTCATCGCCCTCAACCTCCGTTCAGTGAAATACAGCATCTTCAAGGTGCCTCCGCATAAATGGCTGCTTTTATCCGTTGCCTTTAATGTTATCGCTCTTATTGTATTGATCCAGATTCCGGCAGTGCTTGAGGCCTTTGGAGTACGCAAGCTGTTAGCCTCAGACCTGGGGATAATCTTAGGCTCTTGCGTTGTCATAACCATAGGGATGGAGATTGTAAAAGTGATTCTGCGAAAAAAGATGCCAGTTGGGAAGGAGGACAACGGGGTACAATGAAGGTCCGTTCCACACTTGCTCCATGAGCCTGCAAGATTGGGGAATAGTGCTGCTGGCTGGCGTGTCTGTACTTATCCCGGTGGAAATAGCCAAGCTTATCACGGCACGGTGAACTCGTCCTTCTCTCGAGATGAGAGGAGCGGCCTGAACATAAAAGGTGGCTTGAATTTCGTCTCCAGGCTTGGTAGTGAAGTTTTTATTGCCATAGCATAAACAATTCTAAAAATAGTCGAGACTTTACCCTGATTGCGAGCGAAGCAGCACTCTCTTAGTGGTTATATAGCTGTTCCGAACGGAGGCGGATAATATCACTCGAGTTTGTTTTGACCATATCCAGTAACTAAAATGCCTGTGCCATATCAAGAAGAGAACAACGAGGCAGGCTATTTTTAGGGCAGATGGTATAATAAACCAGTAGGAGAGGTGACCGAGTGGTTGATGGTGCCGCTCTCGAAAAGCGGTAGGCAGAAATGCCTCGTGGGTTCGAATCCCACCCTCTCCGCGGAGAGGTGCTGGAGTGGCCTAACAGGCACGCCTGGAGAGCGTGTGTCGGGTTTCCCGACCGTGGGTTCGAATCCCACCCTCTCCGCCAGCCTGCGCCAAGGCTACGGCTGGCAAGCCAGATTTACTATGTGGTACGTATATATACTGAAAAGTGAAATTGACAACAACCTCTATGTAGGTTCAACGAATAATATTGCCCGCTGATTGACTGAACATAACTCCGGGAAGGTTGATTCTACGAAAAATAGGACGCCATTAAGGCTAGAAGCATATTTTGCTGTTAAAGATAAGTCCAGAGCAATTGCGCTTGAACGGTATTTTAAAACCGGATCGGGGAGGGCTTTCTTACAAGAACGAATCATTTAGCCGTCGAAGCTCTATCAGAGTGTAGTCGGCTACCCTATCCGCCAGCCTGCGCCAAGGCTACGGCTGGCAAGCCAGATTTACTATGTGGTATGTGTATGTACTGAGAAGCGCAGATGAGATGAATCTCTATGTAGGGTCAACTTGAAAAGGAATATGCTAGCATATTCTGTCCGGCGTCAACTATGTGCGAGCCACGAAGACCAGTTGACAAATCTCCAGAGGAAAGTTATCATACAGTTTTGCGATAGGTGCGCGCAAGCAGTATCCTTTTCCGAGAGGGAGGTTCCCGTGTGTGAGGTTTTATTGAATATTCGTATCACAATCGGTTTTCAATATCTCTCATCCAAGTTCGCTCGCTTTCTCGCGGAGGCGGGGGAAATCACAAAAAAAATCTAGGCAGAACGACTTTATAGAATTCCTTAACAGGATTTTAACATAATTAGCGTATTGTTGTTAAGGATAAAAATGAGAGGGAGAGGCTATCTAAAGATGTAGTGCGAGGCTTTAGCCTCGTGCCGCACGACCCTGAAAGGTCGCACTACAGGATGTGCAGGGTAAAGGCTTCGAAAACGCCCTAATTTGAACGGGAAAACAAGATTAGACAGCCTCAAGCCAAGGAAGCGAGGTGATGCCTATCGAAATGGAGTTTGGAGAACTAGATTTTCGGCGAATTTAACAATGGTACAAAAGGATGGCCAAAAAAGTTTGTAGTTTGGATTGTGGCGGCGATAAACAAATAGTTATAGAATAGAAAGGAGGGCAGGTTAATATTGATATAGTGTTAAATGAGTCTAAGTAATAACAACTAATGGAGGTGGTGTAGGTGAAGGAAATAAAAAAGTTAGGTAAAAGAGAAAGGAGGTTAGTAATGAACAGAAGAGTTAGAAAAATCGGCTGGATAGTCCTGGCTGCTTTGTTATGTCTGTCTCTTGTCCTGGTGCCAGGCTGTACTACTCCAGCTGAACAGGAAGAGGAAGAGGAGGAACTATGCAGTTCCTATATCGGTAGTGGTAAACTTGACGGCGAGGGCATCCCGCTGGACTTCTTCTCTGATTTAAACGTGCGCATAGGCTGCAGTTATGCCTTTGACTATGACACTTACATCAAAGATGCTATGTCGGACCAGGGTGTGCAGAGGGGCTCACCGGTCGTTGAAGGCCTTTATGGCTATAATCCTGACGCTTCGATGTACGAGTATGACCTGGTGAAGGCTGAGGAACACCTGAAGAAGGCCTGGGATGGCGAACTCTGGGAGAAGGGATGCAAATTCACCCTGCTCTACAACGCGGGTAACCTGCCGCGTAAGACCGCCTGTGAGCTGCTGGCCGAGGGCCTGGCCAGGGTCAACGATAAGTTTCAGGTCAGCATCCAGCCGCTGGCATGGCCGACTATCCTGGGTAAAATCTTCGGCACCAGGGATATGCCCCTGTTCCAGATAGGCTGGCTGCCCGACTATCCCCACGCCGACAATTTCATCATTCCTTTCATGTCCACCGGAGGCACGTTCTCTCACTTCCAAGGCTACGGCTCTGCTGAGCTCGACGCCAAGATCGCGGCGGCCTTTCAGGAGACGGACCCTGTGGCGCAGCAGGCTATGTACGATGAGCTGCAGCAGCGTTACTACGAGGACGCCCCTGGTATCGTGCTAGCCCAGCCGATAGTGAGGCGCTACTTTACCGACCATATAAGTGGCTTCTATTACAACCCCTGTGAGTCTGGTTATGCGGGGCGTATCCTTGATTTGAGCAAGGCGGACAATGGGGGGGATATACCGTTCAAGAACCCTGGTACCTTTGTCTTTCAGACGATAGGAGAAATCGACTCTCTTGATCCAGCCTGGATCTACGACACATCTAGCAGTATGCAGGTGGGGCTAATGATGGAGCAGCTCCTATACTATGACGGCACGAGTTCCGATGTGTTCCAGCCGCTTCTGGCTACCGACTGGGAGTGGAATGCTGCGGATCTCACTTATCGCTTCACCATTCGTGAGGGCGTCAAGTTCCACAATGGTAACGACCTGACCCCTGAAGATGTTGAGTACACCTTCGAGCGGGCAATGTGCCAGGACAGACCGGGCGGACCTATCTGGATGTACTACCAGCCGTTTTTCGGTCCAGATGTATGGGGTTACGAGGACACTACTTTTGCAGATATTGATGCGGCGGTGGAGGTCGACGGCAATGACGTGGTGTTTACGTTGGCCGGTGACTACTGGGCGTTTCCGTTCCTCCAGGTCCTGTGCGGCCAATGGGCCTGCATTGTCGACAAGGAATGGTGCATCGCCCAGGGCGACTGGGACGGCAGCGAAGCGGGCATTGACGCAGTCCTGCACCCTCAGAACGCTGGTGACACTGTACTCTTCGACAAGGTGAATGGTACCGGGCCCTGGAAACTAAACCTGTGGGAATCCGGCATTCAGGTTAAAGCTGAGAAATTCGATGGCTACTGGGGAGGCTCAGTGCCGTTTGACTTGGTCATCACCCAGGTCGTCGAAGAATGGAGTAGCCGGAAGCTGGCGTACTTGGCTGGGGATGCCGACCTTATCTATGTGCCGGCGACTCAGTTTGACGAGATGGACGATATTGAGGAAGAGACTGAGGGCCTCAACGTCTACAAAGACCTACCTTCGCTTAACATTGATGCATTCTTCTTTAATATGGCTATCTGTGGCTAAGCGAGGAGTGACGTTGCAAAGCTCCTGGTGAGCTCAGTGCGATAAGTCCAGAGACCCCCGCTTGCAGGCGGGGGTCTCTCTATGCTATAAAGGTTTGCTTTGGAACTCAGGTCTTATATTATCCGGCGCCTGCTTCTTCTTATCCCGGTCCTTTTCGGGGTGACTGTGTTCATCTTCGGCATTACGATGCTGTTCTCCCCGATAGAGCGGGCATCTCTTTATGTCACTAGCGCGAGGCAGATGTCGGATATACCGCTTATCATCGAGACTTATGGCCTTGACAGGCCATTCTTTGTACAGTACGCTAACTGGATTGGCCAGGTGTTCAGTGGCAATCTCGGCTGGTCAAGGGTGGTAGGGATGCCTGTTTGGGATGCTATCTGGAGTTTCCTGCCGGCTACCCTGGAGCTGGCTATATTCGCCACGCCGCTTATCATTTTGATGGGCATCTTCCTCGGTACTCAGGCCGCCGCCCACAAAGACAGGCCAGTTGACCATGGGACACGGGTAATGGCCATCTTCGGATGGTCACTGCCCACCTTCTGGCTGGGCTTGATACTATTAATGGTCTTCTACGGCTACTTCCGCGGCCTCCTTCCGCCGAGCCGGCTGAGTATCCAGATGGACATGGTGGTTAACTCCGTTGAGTTTATCCGTTACACTCATATTAACACTATTGATGCCATCCTCAATCTTAACGGACCGGTCTTTCTTGACGCCTTAAGACATCTTATCTTGCCGGTCATCACCCTTTCGGTGACCCAGGTGGCCTTTATTATGAGGCTGATGCGCTCCAGCATGCTGGAGTCTCTGGGCAAGGGTTACATTCTCACCGCCAGGGCCAAGGGGCTTGCTGAAAGGGTGGTGGTCAATAAGCATGCCCGCCGTAATGCCCTCATCCCGGTGATAACCGTATCAGGTTATGTGTTTGCTGCCATGGCGAATGGTGTGGTTATTACCGAGACCATCTTCACCTATAAGGGCATCGGCTGGTGGGCCTGGCAGTCGGCAGTTCGTCTGGACATAGCATCGGTGCTGGGCTTTGCGCTCTTTAATTCCGTCCTGTTTGTGCTGGTCAACCTGGTAGTGGATATCCTCTACACCCGCGTCGACCCCCGAGTCAGGTTAGGAGAAGCAGTACAGTGAGCGACTGGAAGTTTATGGCGCGGCAGCTGGTTAAGAACCCGCTTTCGCTTATCGGCATCATAATCATCGTCGTCTTTGCTATCCTTGCCATCTTCGCTCCTCTTATTGCTCCGATTCCGGAAGGTCACCGGGATCCCTATATGATACCCCGCGACGGTTACTCGGCGACGCCACAGCCTCCCAATGAGGAACACATCTTTGGCACCACCGAGGGGCAGTACGATATCTTCTATGGTGTCATCTGGGGTACGCGCTCCGCATTTCGCGTCGGCCTGGTGGTGATTGGTATTGTGGTTGCCATAGGAATCGTATTGGGCAGCCTGGCCGGCTACTTCGGCGGAGTTCTCGACGAGATTATCATGCGCATCACTGACATATTTCTAGCCTTTCCGGCCCTTATTCTGGCCATGGCAATCGTCGCTGCCATAGGGCCCAGCCTGAGGAGCGTTATGATCGCTCTTATCGTGGTCTCATGGCCTTCCTATGCGCGGCTTATCCGCGGCGATATACTCCAGGTGCGCGAGGAGGACTACATCGAGGCTTCCCGTGGCCTGGGCGCCTCAAGCGGGAGAGTTATAATCCGTCACGCACTGCCTAACTCCATCTACCCCACCCTTGTCATGGCTTCGCTGGATATAGGGGCAATAGTCCTGGCAGCGGCAGCACTGAGTTTTCTCGGTCTGGGCGCCCCCGAAGGTTATGCCGACTGGGGGCAGCTGACTTCATTCGCCCGTAACTGGATCGTAGGGCCGCCGGGTAACTCTTTGAAGTACTGGTATGCGGTGACCATTCCCGGCCTGTTCATCCTCTTCTTTGTGCTGGGCTGGAATCTTCTGGGTGATGCCTTCAGGGATATTCTTGATCCCAGGTTGGCGAGGCGCTAAAATGGAAAACCTTGTCACGATAAGAGACCTCGCAGTCAGGTTTTACACTTATGAGGGCGTTGTCCACGCCATCGATGACCTGGACCTGGACATCAGGCAGGGGGAAACGCTGGGGATAGTAGGTGAAACCGGTTCGGGAAAGTCAATGACCGCCCTGGCCATCCTTCGCCTCATCCCCTACCCCGGCAGGATAGAATCGGGCAGCATCGTATTTTTTGACAGAGATGGCGGTGGTGAACTCGAACTGCTGACATTGAGCGAGGGTAGGATGAGGTCCATTCGCGGCAACAAGATATCCATGGTGTTCCAGGAGCCGGGGTCTGCCTTAAACCCCGTCTATACCATCGGTGACCAGATCTCCGAAGTTTTCCTGCTTCACCGACGCCAGGAGCTGGGCCACCGGGCAAAGCAGCGGGTAGAAAGCCTGCTAAGCGATGGAAGCGGCCTTGCCGACAGCGTGAGGAGGCCTTTCTGGCGCTGGCAGCGCAGGCTTTACAATAAGATAGCCCAGAAATCTCATCCCGTTGAGCCCCGCCTCTTAAGCCATATCCCGCTGTTTAGGCGGCTTCTCTGGCGACTACAAGATGAGGCCAGCCTGCTCACGGTCAATATGCTGAAAGATGTAGAAATCCCCGACCCGGCCCGTGTAGCCGTTCATTACCCTCACGAACTCTCGGGGGGGATGAAACAGCGGGCGGTGATTGCCATGGCACTGGCCTGTTCTCCGAAGCTTCTCATCGCCGATGAGCCGACTACCTCGCTTGATGTCACTATCCAGGCGCAGATGCTGGAACTCTTCCGGCGTATCAAAGCGGACACAGGGGCCTCTGTTCTTTTTATTACTCACAACCTGGGAGTGGCCGCTGAAGTCTGTGACCGGGTGGCGGTTATGTACGCTGGAAGGCTCTGCGAGATAGCCGGCGTCGAGGAGATATTCCTCCACCCCTCACATCCTTATACCAAGGCTCTGCTGGATGCCGTTCCTATGCCGGGCAAGGAACTGCAGACTATCCCCGGGGCGCTGGCTGATGCGTTGAACCCGCCGCCGGGTTGCCGTTTTCACCCGCGCTGCCCAAGTGCCACGCCGATGTGCCAGCAAGAAAGGGCCAGATTGAAGGAGGTCGCCAAAGACCATATGGTGGCCTGTCATCTTTGCTAGTCTGTTACTTAATCTATGAATACGTTAATTGATATCAGAGGATTGAAGAAATACTTCCCAATACTGGGTGGTGTTTTGAGAAAACCGGTGGGAATGGTCAAAGCGGTGGACGGCGTTACCCTGACCATCAAGCAGGGGCAATGGCTGGGGCTTGTCGGCGAATCGGGTTGCGGCAAGACGACACTGGCCAAGACAGTTGTCCGTCTCTTGAGACCGACTAGCGGCCATATTTATTTTGATGTTCCCGATGAGGTCAAGGCAGAGATAGAAGCATTAGAGTCGTTGGGCAAGAACAGTGGTAAGCTGACTTCTCTTGTAAAGGAAAATGACCTGGCGACCTTTCCCGGTAGTAAGGTCCGCCTATTTCGTCGCCGTGCCCAGCTCGTCCACCAGGACCCCTTTACCTCCCTTGACCCGCGCATGAAGATAAAGCATATAGTTGCTGAACCGCTGACGATACACCGGATCCTTTCGGGCGAGGCACAGGAAAAGGCGGTCAGAGAGCTGTTGATCAGGGTTGGGTTGAGCGCAGGGCAATTGGGACGCTATCCCCACCAATTTAGTGGCGGCCAGCGCCAGCGCATCGCCATCGCTCGTGCCCTGGCTACGAAACCAGAGTTTATCGTCTTTGACGAACCGACCTCTGCTCTGGACGTCTCCGTCCAGGCCCAGATACTCAACCTTTTGAAGGATCTCAAAGGCGAGTTTGGCCTTACTTATGTTTACATCACCCATGAGCTTTTGATTGCCGAGAGTGTCTGCGATTATATCGCTGTAATGTACCTGGGTAAGGTGGTGGAGATGGGAACGCCGGAGGAGATATTTCACACGCCACGTCATCCCTATGCCCAGTCGCTAGTCGCGGCAACTCCAGTCCCTGATCCTAAGAGAAGGGTCGGTCGTATTGTCCTTCCTGGTGAAGTACCCAGTCCGGCCAATCCGCCGCCCGGCTGTACTTTTCACCCCAGGTGTTCTCGGGCCAGCCAAGAGTGCCGTGAACTTGAGCCTCCGCTCGAGCTTGTCGGCGACGACCACTACGTTGCCTGTTTCCATCCTCTGTAGAAACTAACGCCGCCTCCAGCTTTGTTCATTTGCCTAGCATATCCCATAGATTAACCACTGTCACTTTCCCTGAGATTCTTGAGTGCCACTGCCAAGATAGCGCCGGTAATTATGATATCTGAAATGCTGAATAGTTCGATAGGTCCCGTTTAGGCCAGCGCGTAGCAGCCTAGATATTTCTCCGAGATCATCAGTCCTGGACCAAGCGACTAAGGTATCCCCTAGTCCGGGCAAGCCGGAGCATCCAATGGAGAAAGAGAAATCCCAGAAACACGTAAATCAAGTTCAAAATGGTCGCCCAGACAAGACTGTCCAAGGGAATCACTCCCTCGGTTATAGCTATTCGCATGCCTTCGAACATATGTCTGGTTGGCAGGATGAACGTGATCTTTTGCAATAAAGAAGGAAATACAGATACGGGATAATAGACTGCGGAAAACGGCAGGAGTAGAAAGGGAATGAAAAAAGCCAGAATGTCGGCTGAGGGGCCGAAACGGACAACCAACCCGATGGCCACCATGCCGAGCACCCAGCCAAAAATAAGAACGTTCATAAAAAAGGGAATAATGTAAAGCCCCATGTTCCAGATGTTGAGAGCGTAGAGCAGAAAAGCAATGGGGGTAATGTAGAAGAAAGCCAATAAAGTCTGAACAACACCCACCAGAACAAATCCCAGAACCAGTTCACCCAGCTTAACTGGAGAGGCAAAAATATTGATGACATTGCGCGACCAGACCTCCTCCAGAAAAGAAACGCTGAAAGATCGCTGAGAGAGCTCGAACATGGACCAGAAGATGAAGGCACTGAGGATAAGCAATATGAAGTCCAATTTGGCGTCGCTGGGACCAATGGTCTGCACCCAGAGGGTAATGAATCCCCACAGAAACAACTCGACAGTAATGAAACCAAAAAGTGCGAAGAGTTTGGGCACACTCCGCCGGATAAGAATTACGTTACGGTAAAATATTCCAAAGACATGTAGGAAGTTCATGATGGTCTATTGACTGGTTCTTTGCCAATACTAATAAAAATCTCTTCCAGATCTTCCTGGCCAAAGGAGTTCTTGAGATTTTCGGGACTGTCATCAGCCACAATCTGTCCCCGGGAAAGGAAAATGATTCTATCTGATACCTGTTCTATTTCTCGCATATTGTGCGAGGTCCAGAGAATAGCGCCCCCAGCTTTCCGAACAAGTTTCAGGATTTTGGCCCTGAGCACTCTGGCGATGATGGGGTCCAGGGAGGCGGTAGGTTCGTCAAGTAAGAGAAATCTAGGACTGTTTACAAATGCCTTAGCTATACCGATACGCATTTGCTCGCCTGAAGAAAGTTGACCTACCTTCTTATCGGCCAACTGGCCAAGGTCAAATTCATAAATGAGGAGGCTCACCCTTTCTCTGTAATGCTGAACTCCGTAAAGAAGTGAAAACACCGTTAGTGCTTCCTTGACAGTAAGATTGTAGGGTAGAAGAGAATAAGGAGCCGTGAAGTTCATCATAGAAAGCAGTTCTTCGCGATGATCCTTGAGAGTCTTTCCGAAAATCTGGATATCTCCGCTGGTGGGAGAAACGAGCGTGAGAAGCATTTGAATAATTGTGGTCTTTCCCGCCCCGTTAGGTCCTAACAAGCTGACAATTTCACCCTCTTCTATTTCGAAAGAGGCACGGTCCACGGCTGTAAGGTTGCCGTATTGCTTGGTGACTTCTCTAACCCGCAGAATAGTAGTCATGAAAATATCCATAACTTATAGTCGAAAACGGCAGAAATTGCAATTTCCTACCGCTAAATGGCTTCATTTGTCAGCGATTTTTCCAGAGAGCAAACTCATGCTATACTTCATGAATTCGACTGTAAAATTAATGGAGAGAAGAACAATGATTGTAAAAATGTTAGTGGTCGGTCCTTTTGCCTCTAACTGCTATATCGTCGGTTCATCCTCAACTAAGCAAGGGATGATTATTGACCCCGGTGCCGAAGCTGGGAATATTTTGAGGACGGTGCAGCAAATGGGATTATCCATATCCTTAATCGTAATAACCCATGCCCATATGGACCATATCGATGCTCTTCGTGCAGTTAAGGAAAGGACCAATGCCCAGTTTGCCATTCATGAAGCAGAAAAGGACTTATTGTCTGCTGCCCCCATGCGTATGCTGATACCGCTTGGCCTCACTCCTTCTAAGTCACCCCCTCAGCCAGATAGGCTACTCAAGGACGGTGACCTAGTAGATGTAAGCGATTTACACTTTGAAGTCCTCCACACCCCGGGACATAGTCCTGGTGGAATCTGTCTTTCGGGGCATGGGGTAGTCTTTAGCGGTGATACCCTATTTAACTTTGGTATCGGCAGGACCGACTTTCCCGGCGGCAGCTACGAACGTCTTATGAAGAGCATTCGTGAAAAACTTATGGTCTTGCCTGATGAAACCATTGTCTATCCCGGTCACGGACCATCCACCACTATCGGCGATGAACGCCGAGGAAATCCTTTCCTCCAGTGATTATCCTCTCTAGAAACTTTTTAACAGTCCTTTTTTTCGCTAATATTTCCCCGTTTACCCTGGGCTAATAGTTGCCAAATCAGACTATATTCCTCAGATAATTACGATAATTTGCCAGGGTCTCTTTTAAGTTATCACCGCCGAATTTCTCCAGGCAAGCATCAGCCAGGACAGTGGCTAACATGGCTTCGGCGATTACCCCGGCGGCCGGGACAACACAAATGTCGCTCCGCTCATAGTGAGCTTTGGCTCCCTCACCGCTGCGAAGGTCTATAGAAGGTAAAGGACTAGCCAGGGTAGCAACAGGTTTGACTGCTGCCCTGACTATTATGTCCTCGCCATTGCTTATGCCACCTTCGATGCCACCGGCACGGTTAGCGGCATGTCGCCAGGGAAGAGATTGTTTCGCTTCACCCTCTCCCAGCCCTCTCCCTTCGAGGGAGAGGGTTTGTGTGAGGGGTTCGATAATGTCGTGAGCCTGCGAGCCTTTAAGCTCGGCTAAAGCAAATCCTGCTCCGATTTCCACACCTTTCACGGCATTGATACTCATTATCGCTTGAGCAATCCTGCCATCGAGACGGCGGTCCCAGCTGCCGTGGCTGCCCAAGCCGACGGGGATACCGGTAGCAATCACCTCAAAAATGCCGCCCAACGTGTCCCTATTAGCTTTGGCCTCATCGATGGCTGCCATTATGGCCTTTTCTAGCTCGACATGGGCACAACGGACTGGAGAGGTTTCCACTTGCTGCCAATCTATAGAGCTTGCTTCGCCTTGTTTCAACTGATGTCGCCCAATTGCCACAGTGTGGCTATAAATAGCAATTCCCAACTCCTCCAGGAATCTTCGGGCTATAGCTCCGACAGCTACTCTGGTGGCTGTTTCCCGGGCACTGGCTCTTTCCATAACCGGCCTGATATCCTTGAGACCATATTTAGTAACTCCGGCCAGGTCGGCATGTCCCGGACGAGGAAAGGTTACAGGCTCAGCTTCTTTCTCTACCGGTGAGACGCTTAACTGTTCCTGCCAGTTTTGCCAATCCCGATTGGTGATAAAGAGTGCGATGGGGCTACCAATAGTAAGCCCGTAGCGAACACCTGCCATGATTTCCGCCTTATCCTCTTCAATCTTCATGCGGGGGCCACGCCCGTAGCCCTGCTGGCGACGCTTGAGTTCCCTATTGATGTAGCCTTCTTCAAGGGGAAGGTCAGCCACCATCCCTTCCGCTATGGCGACTAACCCCCTTCCGTGGGATTCTCCACCAGTAAGAAAACGAAATTGTCCCATTAGCTTTGATATAGAAATAGAGGTTGCGGATAGTTATGGCTTAAGACTTCCAATAAAACCATATCTTGGGCGCTCAACCCCAATATCCTCGCCTGTATGGCATCGGCAAACCCTAACAGCAACCTCCGTATTAGTCCAGGTCGTTTATAATAATACTCCACTGTTGGAGCTTCGATGGCAGCCAGTTCTGCTGCCAAATCTATGGCTGTATCCAGGTCACCTAGCTCGTCAACCAGGCCCAACTCCTTGGCTTCGGTACCAGTGTAAAGTTGCCCCGTAGCCAAATTTCTGACCTCTTCCTTGCTTAGCCCCCTCCCTTCAGCCACCACATCAACAAATTGTTCGTAATACTCGTCGACCATTCCCTGCATGATTTCCTCTTCCTCAGGCGTCAGTTCCCTGAACCCCCAATACATGTCCTTATACTTACCGCCCTTGAAAGTTTCTATCTGGATACCCAGCTTCTCCAAAAGCCCTTCGATGTTTATTACTGTAGAGATAACCCCGATGCTCCCCGTCATTGTAGTAGGAAGGGCAACAATCTTATCCGCTTGGGTTGAGATATAGTAGCCACCTGATGCAGCCATGCCCCGCATAGTCACCACAATGGGCTTTGTTTCCTTAACTCTTTCTATCTCCCACAGGATTTCCTGGCAGGGCTCTATCTCACCGCCTGGGCTCTCTATACGGAGGACAATTGCCTTGACTGCCCTGTCACTCTCTGCTTTTGCTAAACAATTTCTTACCAAGTCCGGGGTGATGGTTGAGCCAGAGAACAATGAAGAGCCCGCGGTGGTAATAGTCCCACTGAGCGGGATTACAATAATTTTACCTGCTGCCAGTCTGGGAATTAAGATAAGCGGAATTAGTATTGCCGCAAGCAATGCTAATATGCCCAAACTGATAATAATTGCCCTTTTTTTCACCCCTTTCCTCCTGTCAATATTTCCTTAGCCTTATCGAACATTATATCAACTGGAGCTTCCCTTCCTGTCCATAGCGTGAAGGAAGCCGCTCCTTGATATACTAACATAGGTAGGCCGCCAAGCATATTGGCCCCAGCTTTTTGTGCTAGCCCTAACAAGGGTGTTAGCCATGGGTTATATACCAAGTCATAAACTAAGACGCTCCCAGGAATCACTTCGAGGCTCAAAGGGGATTGTCCTTCTTGAGGACTGTGCTTCATTCCTATTGTAGTGCAATGGACTATTAAATCGCAGTTGTCAAGCGTTTCGACTGAGCTTAGACTCTGCCACTGAAAAGCAGTGACATCTGGCTCCAAATCCTTCGAGCTTGGTGAAGCCTCTTTGATATACCTCACCAAATTTTCTGCCAGTGCTTTTGCTCGCTCAAAGATACCATCAGTAATGGCCAGTGAGGCTACTCTCCTTTGCACTAGTACAAAACCCACTGCCTTACCCACCCCACCAGCACCCAGGATGACCACCCGCTTTCCTTCAGGGTCAAAGTTCCCTTCTTTGTCTAGCGCCTCGATAAAACCATAGGCGTCAGTATTAAAACCAAAAAGCCTATCATCTTTCTTGACTATGGTATTGACAGCACCGATCGAACTTGCCAGGTCATCAACTTCGTCTAATAAAGGTAAAACTGCCTCTTTATGGGGCACGGTTACGTTAGCTCCAACATTCTGAGGTTTTCTTAAATCATTCACTCTGTCCTGGAGTTGGGCTGGGCTTGTCTCCCACAGCTCATAGCGAATATCAAGTCGATGATAATCCAGGGCCGCCTGCTGGAAATAAGGAGAAATAGAATGTTTAAGGGGATAACCGATGAGACCTATGTATCTTGGCATTGTTCTTTATCTCTCAAGCTATCCAGAAAACCTTGGAGAATAAAGGCCGCCGCCACCGCATCTACTGAAACTTTAGCCGAAGAGTTGTAATTTTTAGTTCCTCTTTTTGCCCTGGAGCGCAGTTTCTTTCCCTTGCCACTAGCTTCCATCATCAAGCGCTCGGCAGCTTTGGTAGAGAGTCGTTCGTCCCACAGTTGTACATCAAGCTGGTTGAGGTTGCTTTGTTTCGCTCGCCATGACAATTTGTCGGTGAAAGCTATTACCTTATCAGCTTGCTTCCCCAGCTCGCCGTTTAAGCGGCGAGGCAGGCCAACTACAATGTGCTCTGCCTTATATTGCTCCACAAGCTTGAGGATCTCATCTATAAGGGCATCTTTGTCTTCACTGACTAGCACGGTTAAGGGGGTAGCCAAAATCCCCTGTGGGTCGCTTATGGCCACCCCGGTTCTTTTGTCTCCGACATCTAGACTTAAGCTTCGCATTTCACCCTCACCTTAATCCTCTCCCATCGAGGGAGAGGAAAGTATGGTTTATTAATCTTTACCCTCTGAGGAAACGGAGATTTGACTCGCGATGACACCTTTGACTAATTTCAGGGCTTCGTCAATCTTGGATTCGTCTTTTCCGCCGGCTTGAGCCATGGCAGCCTTGCCACCACCACCACCACCGGTAACCTTGGCTACTTGATTAATAATATCGCCAGCATGAAATCCCTTAGCTATCAGGTCGGGAGTCACCATAGCCAAAAAGTTAGGCTTACCATTATAAACTGTAGCCAAAACTACTACGGCGCTCTTTAGCCTGTCTCGCAATACATCGCCCATTTCCCTGAGGATAGGCATGGTCAATGCTGGTACCTTGGCAACCAGCACTGTGACACCGTTCACCTGCTCCGCTTGCCCAGGCAAATCCTCCGCTATTCTGAGCGATAACTCCCTCTCCAGTGAAAATACTCTCTTACGCTCTGCTTCCAGCTCAATGGTAATGGTTTTCACCTTGTTAGGAACTTCGTCAATCGAGCCTTCTACTTCTTTGGCTAAGCTCTGCAAAGCAGTTAAGCGAGATTCAATTAAACATTCAGCTTCCCTTCCCGTTACCGCTTCAATACGATGCAGTCCTGTGCCAATGCTACCTTCACTAGTTATCAGGAATATGCCAATTTCTCCTGTTGAACTAACATGAGTGCCACCACAGAGTTCCTTACTTATTGCTGGTTCCCCGATTTCCAGCATTCGAACTTCTTCTCCGTACTTTTCTTCAAATAGGGCGATAGCACCCTCAGCAATGGCTTGCTTATAAGGGACTCTCTTGGCTTTCGCTTTTGAGTTCTGGCGTATCCATTCATTAACCTGCCTCTGAATTCCATTTAGCTGCTCTTCAGTTACCTGTCCTAAATAGGAGAAGTCAAACCTGAACCTTTCAGGCTCTACCAATGAACCTTTTTGCTCAATATGCCTGTTCACTATCTGTCTTAAAGCAGCCTGGAGGAGGTGAGTGGCAGTGTGGTTACGAGCGATATCCAGGCGGCGAATGACATCGACTTTGGCTTCTACTTCATCGCCAATGGATATGCTCCCTTCAACCACTTTTCCCCTATGTATTATCACGTCCGAAGGAGTTCTAAGGGAATTCGTGACGACTATTTTTCCCTTCTGGCTGCTGATTTCGCCGCTATCGCCTACTTGCCCACCCATCTCGCCATAGAAGGGAGTTTTGTCAAGCACCACAGCAACTTCATCTCCCTGAGAAGCGGTTTCTACAGGCTTTTCCTTGACCCTTAACTCAAGGATTTTAGATTGAGAAGCGGTCATTTCGTATCCAACGAATTCCATGCGTGTGACTGTGGCCTCCTCTTCTCCGCCAAAACCCCTGTCAGAAGCAAACTTCTGATTCATCCTGGCCCTTTCCCGCTGTCTCTCCATTTCAGCCTGGAAACCTTCCCAGTCTATAGACATGCCTTTTTCGCTGGCAATTTCGGCGGTTAGCTCTGGGGGAAAGCCATAGGTGTCGTAAAGTCTGAATACCTCCTCACCTGTTAGACCCTCTCTCCCTTGAAATGAAGCTTCGCCAATGAGCTTTTCCACCAAGTTAAGTCCGGTATCTAAGGTAGTAATGAACTTCTCCTCTTCTGCCATAATTACATCGTTAATCGAGTTCCGCTTATCCATAAGCTCAGGATATATGTGACCCATTGTGCTGACGACAACCTCAGCCATTTCATTAAGAAAAGGGTCATTCAATCCCAGTTTCCTGCCGAAGAGCGAAGCACGCCTGAGTATTCGCCGCAGGACATATCCCCTCCCTTCATTGGAAGGCATTACGCCATCGGCGATAAGAAAGGCAGTGCCGCGTGAATGCTCGGCAACGATTCTGATGGCTCGGTCAATATTCTCGTCCCGACCATACTCTTTCCCGGACAATCGACAAATGCGGTCTACCAAAGGGGAGAACAGGTCTGTTTCATAAGGAGAGGACTTGCCCTGGATAGCTGCTAAAGTCCTCTCCAGTCCCATACCGGTATCGATGTTCGGTTTGGGTAAAGGAGTGCGTTGTCCACTTTGGTCCTGATTGTATTGGGTGAATACTAGATTCCATATCTCGGAGAAGCGGCCACAGTCGCAGTTAGGCTTACATTCAGCTTTACCACAGCCAAACTCTTCACCAAGGTCATAATGAATCTCGCTGCATGGTCCGCAGGGACCAGAATCGCCAACCGGCCCCCAGAAATTATCATCTTCGCCGAATCGCAATATCTTCCCAGCGGGGACGCCGACCTCTCGCCAATAGGCGAAGGCTTCATCATCGTCAAGGTAAATGGTTATCCAGAGCCGCTCCTCAGGCAGTTTCAAATACTTGGTAACGAACTCCCAGGCCCAGGAAATAGCTTCTTTTTTAAAGTAATCACCGACACTGAAATTACCGAGCATCTCAAAGAAGGTAAGGTGTTTGCTATCACCTACCGAATCTATGTCGGTGGTGCGAAAACACTTCTGGCAGGAAGCTAATCGCTGGCTAGGTGGGGTCTCCAATCCCAGGAAATATGGCTTAATTTGCACCATGCCAGCGCTAGTCAACAGTAAAGTAGGGTCGTTGCGCGGCAATAAAGAGGAGCTGGGGATAATCTTATGCTCCCTATCCTGAAAAAAACTCAGAAAGGCTTGCCTCAGTTCGTCACTAGTCACTTACCAGTCACCTTCTTGATTTTAGAAGTTGACAGCTTTAATGTCAATCAAGCTGTAAGAGTGTGTTTGGCAATGTCATTCTGAGTGGCCCAAATGAATTTGGGCGACGAAGAATCTTAGAAATTCGTCGATTCGCTCAGGGTGATATCCCAGACATGACGCTTACGCCAACAAAGAATTTAGTTATTTCCCCTTCTTCGTGTAATCGGGGCACCAGGTGGCGTTGGGGCGCTCAGGGCGATGACAAGCAGTTCTCCAATTCCATTTACAACTGTCACAGAGGAAAATGTTCATGCCCAGGGTTTTTTTGACCCACAATTTGAGTTTGTCCAGCCAGCTTGGATTGCTTCGCTTCTTCACTTCATTCGGAGTGGCAGCCGCGGCAATAGTATTCCCTACATATCCTTAGATAGAGTGGCTAAGAATTCAGCGTTATTCTTTGTCTTAGCTAGCCTTTCCAGGATCCTTTGTGTAGCCTCGCCGTGGTTAGGGGAATCGCTATCTATCATGCTAATCACGCGCCTGAGCAGCCATACTTGTTTCAAGGTATTTTCATCCAACAAAAGTTCTTCTCTCCTCGTGCTGCTAGGCGTAATATTTATAGCTGGAAAGATTCTTCGCTCAGATAATTTTCTATCTAAGTGGAGTTCCATGTTACCTGTTCCTTTAAATTCCTCATATATGAGTTCATCCATACGGCTGCCGGTATCCACGAGGCAAGTAGCAATAATGGTTAAACTCCCACCCTCCTCAATGTTGCGAGCAGTACCGAAAAAGCGCTTGGGGGGATGCAAGGCTGTTGAATCAACACCGCCAGATAAAGTACGCCCGCTAGGGGGCAGGGCTAAGTTGTAAGCTCTTGTAAGTCTGGTAATGCCATCAAGGAGTATGACCACATCTTTGCCCAT
>Ga0209121_10001984_pt1 | contig 21191 bp, 14 predicted proteins | sample Cruoilmetagenom3_FD_187292 | JGI IMG/M metagenome (GOLD analysis project Ga0209121, IMG submission 187292) | Oil polluted marine microbial communities from Coal Oil Point, Santa Barbara, California, USA - Sample 3 (SPAdes) (version 2) | ecosystem: Environmental > Aquatic > Marine > Oil seeps ...
TAGAACTTTTAACAGCGTGGATTTTGGATATTTTATAAAGAGTTTAAAAAATATTTATGTACACCATAACGGTTTAGAAAATGTTTTTTCTCAAAATGTCACTAATAACTCTTTACAAGGTGCCATTTCTGCATTTAAAAAGGTGTTTTTTGAAATAGAACATCCAGCAAGAACAACAAAACATGTAAGTGATCCTCTAAAAGGTTCTGCTGCTAAACGTATTAATATATTTAACTACGTATAAAAGATGGTTGTTTTTTTAAAATTTTGTTTACTACCTTTATCTCATGAAACTAAATAAAAAGGAGCTTAAAGAGTTTTTAGATAACAAAGTTAATGAATATAATACTCTAGAGTTTATAGATTCAGACCCAATTTCAATTCCACATAAGTATACTTTAAAAGAAGATATAGAAATATCTGGTTTTTTTGCAGCTACTATTGCCTGGGGAAATAGAAAGAGTATTATTAAAAATGCTAATAAAATTATGGAGTTGATGGGAAACTCTCCCTATGATTTTGTTATGAGCCATCGTAATGAAGACCTGGCACAATTTGAAGGATTCGTACATAGAACTTTCAATAGTGAGGACTTAGGCTTCTTTATAAAAAGTTTAAAGAATATATATTCCAATCATAAAGGTTTAGAAGACATTTTCTCAAAAAATATTTCAAATAACTCAACACAACAATCAATTTCAGAATTTAAAAAAATATTTTTTGAAATAGACCATCCAACAAGAACAACTAAGCATGTTAGCGACCCATTGAAGGGCTCCGCAGCGAAAAGAATTAATATGTGGCTTAGATGGAATTGTAGAGATGATAGTGCTGGTGTAGATTTTGGAATTTGGAAAACAATTGATGCTTCAGCCTTGTCTTGTCCTTTAGATGTACATTCTGGGAATGTTGCAAGAAAATTAGGTCTTTTAAAACGAAAACAAAATGATGCCAAAGCTCTAGCTGAATTAGATACTAGTTTAAGGTTATTAGACAAAAGTGACCCTGTAAAATATGACTTTGCACTTTTTGGCCTAGGTGTTTTTGAAGGATTTTAATATTTTTAAGAACTTATTAATCTCTTTACCTTTTGAGCAGTACCTAATGAACATTCTCCAAGTTTAGCTGCTCTTCTTAGTGACTCACCGTTTTCAAGTTCTTGTTTAACTTTCTTGTATTTAATTAAAAACTCATCATCACTCATAGCAACACCATAAAGCCGACCTTTATATTTTCCTTTGGCTTTAGCAATCTCAATTCCCTGACGTTGACGTTCTAACATATTAGTTCTTTCCATTTCTGCCACGTTTCCAAGAACACTAATAATCATTTTAAATATTGGATTTGGTTTACTATCAACCATCGAATACATTCCAATATTTTCGACATATAAATTAACTCCGTTTTGATTAAAGAACTCTGAAACAGTTAATATGTCAAGAATATTTCTTCCCATACGGTCTATTGAAGAAATGTGAACTTCATCAACTTTATTATTAATAATATCGTTCGTTAGTTTTTTTCCCTGTGGTCTCTTGAAAAACGGAATAGCTCCACTGATTTTATCAACATAAACGGATTGGAACTTATCTGAATTAGTTTTTTGTCTTTCTATATTTTGGTCTAATGTGGAAACTCTAATATACTTTACTTTCATAATTTAAAAACCTTATTAAGTAAAGATAGTGTATATTTTTAGGGTGTCAAAAATATACACTTAAAAACTTACCTACAGTTCAAATTAAGTGTGCCATTTTGAAGCATACTCTAAAAATGAACATAACCACATTCATATTTATTCTCTTATTCCAACATAAACTTTATCCAAACTAATACCTGAACCTATTACAAGTTCATAACAAATAACATTTTCAGATAAATAAGATTGCGACTTTAAAAATTCAACTAGGTCATCTCCATAAACTTTTTCAACCCAATCCCTTTTAAATTCAAATTCTCCATCATAATAAATAAATTCAGTAGCAATTGAAACCTCATTGTTCACTTCGTTCTCTTCATCAATAATTACTTCTCCAGTTATAGGGCATGTAAAATATAATGGACTATCCATTAAAATAGTTTCGATTTTCATAAGCTTAATTTAATTATTGAATTTATAAATGACTGAAGAAATTTAGTTTCGCTAATCTATTAAGAGTATTACTTAGCTCTTCAAAAAAGTAACTTCGCAAGCTTTACAAATTCTTTTCTCCTGAACATATTCATTAATATCATACCAACCTCCAGTTTTCTGCCAAATATCTAATCCACGACCAAGAACTATTTTCCATCCATTATCCATCACTATAGAGCGGTCATGAATATAATCGTCAAACTCATATGAGAAAAGTATACCTATAGTTTCCAATGAATATGTCATTTGTTCAAAAGCTTCTTTTGCTCCGTCAATATAATCTTCATTATTACTTGTAACTAAATGTAATTTCACTTCAGCATCGGGCTCTTTTTTTTCCGAAACTAATTTAGCAAACTCCATAAAATTCCTTAGTTGGTAAGGCAATCTCACATAAGGGTCTATAACCTTTATTTTTGTAGCTCCAATAAGATATGCACCAACCAATAAATCATAGGAAATACCAGATTGATTATCTCTAAGAATCTTTTGCCCTTCCTTTAAATCAATTTTAACAGGTTCGACCTCGATAGTTTTAGCTTCCGAATTAGTGGCATCAATTTTTGATTGAATAGATTGCTTTAAAACTCCATGTTCCAGCTCTTCTAAAGTTTCAACTTGAATTATATCTCTAGTGCTTTTTATGGTGTAACTAAAATCAACTGCTTCAAATGTTTCATCCATCTTACGAAGTTGTTCTTTTACACGTTTTCTGTTTTCGATAGCAAAATCAAGCAACTCTTTAGCATCAACCTCACTCATTTCTCCTTGTGGATATATCACTTTGGCTAATCCTGCATAGGTTTTAGCTATAGAAGTTTTATCTCTAGTAGTTATTGAATCGGAAAGTTCAAAGTATTTTGAATAATCGTTGGTTCGGTCTTCTTTTCTAAGGCCTTTCAATATTTCAGCTAGGTAATCTACTATAAAACCATATTCTGAAGTAAACATATCGTTCCTTAGTTTTTGAACCTCCCATCCAGGTAAATACGCATGCATTCTATCCAAAAAAGCCGTATCGTAATAGTCCTTAGGCAATGCTTCGAACAGATTACTATGCTTTATCATATAAGGCACTGAATGGTCTGTGTTGCCGACAAAAACCATAGATGCAGAAGCTCCATATACTTGTGTTCCTCTAGAGAAAGATTTGTTAGCCATATAGTTCTTCATGATATCCACCAATCCTCGGTCAACTCGCTTTGTCTTACCAGCAAATTCATCATAAGCGACAACATCCCAATAACCAACTAAACCAATTTCTCCAGAACTATTATTTACAAACAATTTAGCTTTTGAAACTTCACCTCCAGAAATTAGTATTCCATGAGGAGATAATTCTGAGAAAATATGAGATTTACCAGTTCCTTTCGGGCCAAGCTCAATAAGGTTATAGTTGTTTTCAACAAAAGGAACCAGACGAGTTAACTGTAATAATTTGGAACGGAAAGTAAATTCTTCTGGATTTAATCCAATGGTTTGCATTAAAGCGTCAACCCATTCTTCTTTTGTAAATTGACCTCTAGCTTCTTTATATTCGTTTACGTCTGCATTGGAAACCTGGATAGGTTTAATACTTTCTATAATCCAAGGCGTACTTCCTTTTTCATCGGTTGAAAAATAAGCAAGAGTTAAAATACACCAAACACCACTGGATAATAATTTTTGATGCTCCTTTATAACTTCATCAGAAATTGGAATATTCTTTAATCCTAAATTTGCAAACGAAGCTTCGTATTGGTCTTTTACATCATTAAGTCTAACGGATATTTTATCAATTAACCTATGAGAGCCTTTTTCTCTAACTGTAGATTTTATAATTTGTGCTTCATCACGATGTACAAAGTGTTTTGCTATAATGTTTTTAACTGTTTCAACACCTTGATTTATTGTTTCTTCATCATCGGTCGCACAATATTGTCCTAATAGATATTCTAATACATACGTTGGCACAATAGCATTACCTTTAACCAACTTGGTAAGGTCTTTTCTAACAACCTTACCTCCAAAATATTCATTTAATTTTATATCAAGTTCCTTCATAATTAATTACATGTCAAAATCGTTTGTAAATGAAATATTCAACGAATAAGAATAATCCTTGTACGCTTTCCATTTTGTTGTTCCTTCTACTGGTTCTTCTAACAACAATTTAACACGTTGATTTTTATATTTTCCAGTTGCTTTGGATATCAACAAAAACTTATGCTTTATTTCTCGTTGTCTTTCTGTACCTTCTGTTATATCAAAAATGAATTTAAATTGGTCACTCAGTAACTCACCGTCTTCTGCATAAATTCCAGCACGAATTGTTCTAGGCAGTACTTGCTCACTTACCAAATTAGATTGAATAAATGATACGGCATGGATATTTGTTGTAATTCTATCCGTAGATTTTATAATATCTATATCTACTGCCGATGTTGTGTTTTGACGTTGTTTAGTTATTTTTAACAATGGAATAACAATTTCTTGAAGAGAAGCTCCACCATGTACAAATCGAGAGCCAGCACCCTTAACTCTAAGTCTGTTTATAGATTTAGGTAGAAGTACATCTGCCTCTGAAGAAATGTTTAGTTCCGAAGCTTTAAATGCCTTTGTGGTAACATCGTTAGACAAACCACTACCGATAACAAATCGTCTATTATCCTTCCAGATTTCTCCTTTATGTTTGGATATACTGAAGTCACTTTCATCTAATTCATTGTTTTGATATATAAAGCCATGGTCTGATGTAATCATCATATTATTTCCATTAAGACTATTACCAATTCGCTTAATCATATCCATTAAAAACTGAACTTCATCTTCTACAGCTTCAAACACCTTTTCCTCTGTCGTTTTATCGTCACCAGTTTTATCGATACGGTTATGATATATATAAATAAGGTCATACTGTTTTACAAAATCCCTACCATCTTTAGCTGCATTCATCTTCATGAAGTCTTCCGCTTTTACAGCAGTTGCTCTTACTCCAGAATTTGCTTCTAAGATTTTGCTTCTCCCTTGAATTCCAATGCTAGACATACCATCAACTATAATCCCATCAGATTTACCTTTAAAACTAATATCCTTGTTTGGTAATAAAGAAGCCATTCCTAATTGTGTATAAGAAGGTAAACTACTTACCATTGGCTCTATATTAGATTGAAATCTATTCTCTGCTAATAATCGTTTGTTTAATTCAACACCGCATTCATAACGTAAGGCATCCGAAATAATAACAAAAAGGCGTTGTTTTTTTGTGGTAAATGGTTTTACATATTGCTCGAAAAAACGTTGCTGAGACCAACTCTCATTTGTAGGCCAAGCTTTTAAATCATCTATGACACTTTGCCAATTATTATTAACTGTTAATAACCAATCGTTACTATATATCTTTTCAATTTTAATACTTAAATCTGACAAAATTCTATTCTGATTTGTTTGTCTATAATTCCAAACAAATTTTCTATACATTTTATCTACTTCATAAAGCTCATATGCATAGGCTTGAGTTCCTTCATTAAAACCTTTAAAAGTTATATTTCCATATCTACGTATTAGGCTAATCGTCTTAGCTCCATATTCTAAACATTGGTAAAAGTTTTCAAATTCGTTATACCAATTCTTATTCTCTCGTTGCTTTATATACTGCAATGCTTTATCAAGTGAAATCTCTTCAGCGAGTATTAAACTTGTTAACTCGTGAATAATCTTAAAATCACTTAATTTGAAAAGGTTGTCATCAATAATGGTATCTAGACTGATGTCGTTTAATTTGTTTTCCAAGTCAATATCTAAACTAATTTTCTCAGACAATTTCCCAAAACTTTCTTTGTACTGAATAGAATCTTGCCATAAGGACAGTAACAATCTAGACTCTTTTGTTATCTTAGTCTTTTGACCTAAGTCAAAATTACTATTAAAGACCTCTAAGAGGAAATCATATATAGAAGGGGTTTCTGCTTCATAATTGAATCGAGTTTTAATTTTATTCCAATAATAGTTAGCTAAATTGTAACGATTTAAGTCTTTATCATATTTCTCATTGTTATCAATATAAGCAGTACCATGTATTTGAATAAAACTACTGAGACTGACATAGTCCGAGTTAAAAATAACGGCAAGCATTTTACTTCTTATGGCTTCATGCTCATCTCCAGTTCCTAGAAGCTCCTTTAGTTTAACACGTCGGTCTTTTGCTTTAAAAAATTCAATATGCTCCGTAACCAGTTCTTTTAAATGGTAATCTAAACCAAGTTCTTGTAGGTACATGGCTTCCTGGTCTGTATGGAATACATGATTCGCCAATTCTAAATCCAACAACCAATTATCTTGATGTACGGGCTTATCTCCCGCAAAATATAAAAGAAATTTTGCCTCTGGTTGCTGCTTAATAAGAATATGTTTTACTTCAAACTCATTACCTTGCACATGTACTTTATTGAAAGACTTGTCTTCCAGGTTTTCAAACTCTTCAAATAACTCTTCTTTGGTATCGTACCAAAATATAATACGATGACTATTAAATAGTTTTTTTAAAGAAAATTCTATATTATCTAAACTCATTCTTCTAATTTTAATTGAAGGCCTTTATCTGTAACCTTAATAATTTTAACTTTCACTTTTTCTCCAACCTTTAACGTTTCCTTAAAACTATCTTGTAATGCTCTTGGTAATGAATTTTTATGTAAAAGTCCATCTTTAATTCCATCAAGCTTAACAAAAACACCAAAATCAGTTATATTCTTTATTGAACCGATAAACTGTTTTCCTTCCAACTCATTAGTTGCAACTTGGTGATTAATTTGCTCTAAAACTTTAATGTTTTCTGCAATAGTTTCACCATTAAACGATGTCATCTTTACAAAAGATACTTTAGCGTCTTTTAATTCATTTATATTTCTTTGTCTTTTATTAAAATCTCTTTTATGGAAATTATAAACACTCTCATCGTTCATTTTAATTTTTCCAAATTTCCCATTTCTATGGATAAAAACTACAACACCAATTATCTCTTTTTTACCCTTATATCGTTCTAAAACCCAGAAATTTTTAGCTTTCCTAAATACAGCATTCACGCTTTTAACCTCTGAGATTTGAATATTATAAAATTTTAATATTCGATTATAGGCCTCTTTATTGCTCCATCCATGTTCTTTTAAAACAGCAGCAATTAATTCCGCTAAAATCTTGCCTTCATCTGGTCTATTTAACTTAACTAAAATTCGAGCCTGTAAAACATACAAGTTAATCATAAAGTGAGGTTCATTGCCATAGAAAGCAGAATCTACAGCAAATTTCCAAGCACTTCCAAATTTCTCTTGTTCAAAATATAGCTCTGCTATATCGCGATATAAAAACCACTTATCACTTCCAGCCCTCGTTGATAATAATTCGTGAAATAATCGTTCGCTTTTTTCAAATTCACCTAAATGTTCTTGACTTATCGCTATTCGCATTTTAAACCATAAATCGTTATTGTAATGAAAATCGCTAATACTTTTAAGTGCTTTTTCACTAAGATTAATACACGAAGTAAAAGACTCCAGCTTTAAAAGTGCTTTTGTTCTCAAGGCATAATAAGTTTCAAAATCTGATGGCTGTTTAACTTCTTTACCTTGGGCATTTATATAAGCACTGCTTTCTCTTGACAAAAAACCACTATTTAATACACCTAATAAACTTTCAATTTTATTAGCATTGAATAAATTTTTAGAGTGTGCTTTTGCTAACTCAATGCAGCCTATAGTAAATGAACAGATATTTCTTTTTCCATTACTTAAATCTTTTTGCATTATAATATCAAACATTTTTATAATGACATTTTCATTATGCAGTAAGTCTTCAGTAGATGCTCCTTTTAAGTAGTTATTGAAAATAAACCAACTAAAATCAGTCTTAATTTTATCACTATCCTTAAAACGATTTGCAATCTCACATATAAAATTAAAGTCTACTTTATTATTGTTTTGAGTTGCCTTAAGTGCGAGTTGCGCATCATATAAATTAAATTTATCTTGAGAATCTTGAGGAAATTCAACCCATATCTTCTTACAGATATTCATCGCATCAATTGGCGATGTATTATCTAAAAGTCGTTTTGCCTCAATTTGTAATTCTCTTTTAGTCATCTCCAAAAAACAAATTATGCAGTTCTATACTTACATTACTATTAGACTTCTCTAACACCTTAATATAAGTAAACATGCCTCTTCCATTATAACCTAATCTAAACTTAATCTTGTCGTCTTCCTTTGTTAAAATGAATATATCTTGATAATTATGAGATTTAACCAATTTTAGCTCAGAACTATTTTCAATACTTTTTTCAATTAAATTTTTATAAATTTCTTTCCTAAAATCATCTGGAAAAACAACTTCATTAGTAGCTTCTATATTAGATGCATTCTGAATATTTAAAATCCCTTTTTCAATATATTCTTCTATTGTTTCTCCATTTCTTTCTGGCCTAATGGATGTCACCTTACCCGAACCATTGTTATTAAAAACCATAACTAAATCTCCTGTGCCAATGCTTGGTGTTGAGAAAAAAGCTTTAGATATATAGTCTCCAGATTTTTGTGTACGTTCTAATATAACACCAGACGCTTCAATACTTTCTGAAAAGAGACATATAGCAGCCTTAGCATTAGAGTTTAATTCTTCATTTATTTTACTTAAAAAGCGTTCGGGAATTTTAAAATCTTCAAATTCAAAAATATTGTTTTGTCTGGTTGTGTTTTCTTCCCAACCATCTTCTACTGCATCTTCAAATTGACAGTCCATAAATGGGTCTAATTCAATTGGATTGGATATAAATAATTTTGATTGCGCTGCTGTTATGCCAGAGTATAACCAACGGAAGTAACTTGCGTTAGCAACACCATTGTTTTCACCTTGTTTTACATTAATTATAATATCTTCAAATTGAGAACCAACAGATTTATGCACTGTAATACACCATCCATAAGTAGCATTTATAGCGTTTAGAATTGGGTCTTTAGCTGATAAATCCATTAATAAGCGTTGATTATATCTACGCTTATATTTGTTTTCTAACTTTCTTAAATCTATTTCGGCTCGCTCTAATTTCCCTTTTACTTTTTCTCCAGAAGCAAGTGCTATTTTTAAATCTTTAATTTGTTTTTTAAAGGTTGCATATTGCCCATTTTGGATATAGGATGTATAATCTCCAGATTGTTCGAATCTGTATTTTTCTTTATATACTTTGAGTTTTGAGTTAATTAATATTCTTAAAGCTATTTGTTCTTCCTTAGATAATTTCCCATTGCTCTTAAAGTAAGTTTCATTTAGCCATATAATAGCCTCTTGCTTATTTTCTAAACTTAAGCATTGTACTTTTAGCTTAATATAATTAAGCGTAATTCGTTGATTAGTTTGTCTATTAACTATTATAGTTTCTGTATGTTCTTTTAGTCTTTCTTTAATAAGAACGTACATACCATTATATAATCTTGTAGGATTTCCAAAGCCTGTATCGTCTGGAATATTTACATTATTATTTAACAGTAATAAATCGTCTTTTGCTATAGATTCTGAATTTTTAAGACAGTTGTTTTTAATCCAAATATTAGTGCTTTTAGCTAAATCATTTGAATAGAATAATACGGCTTGTCTAGGTTCTGAATTTAAAGGAACTGAAAACCACTTTTTTAATAAATTTAAAGAATTAGACTTATCGGAATGTACCACATCTTTTTCATTCCAATTGTATTGTAACTGGTTAAATGTTTTATCGTTTATAGACGTTGCTAAACTAACACGTAACTTATGTATATCTGTTGTATTTGTACGTTTAGGTGTTTCTCTAAAATGCTGTATTTCACCATCAAACAACTCTTTTAAAGTCTCTAAAGCTATTGCAGACTCTTCCTCTTTACCATAAGACAATGAAAACGGGTCGCCTATGCAAACTAGTTTTCTCTTTGTGCCTGTAAATGCTAAAAATTTAATTAAATCTTCTAATAATCTACCAGAGCCAAAACGTAATAATTCCGATTGATGTAAACTTCGCGAAACCAAGTGAGCTTCTTGAAGAATAATAACAGCTCTATCATCTAATAAATCGTCTGACTTGATTGGAATAACCTCTAATAAATCTTCGTTATCCTGGTCATTACTTTCTTCAGATTCACTATTTTTTTCTTCTTTAGTCTCCGATTTCCCTCCATAAATTGTGTTAAACAAACTGTCTAGAGCAATACCACTTCTGGTTTTTATTTTTCTACGTATTCTTGAAGAATGTGTCCAGGCTTCCGTTTGAGGAATATGCAGTGTTGCACTTTCAGACAAGATATAACGCATCCAATCATCGCGCTTTGAATACTCCATAGATTCTAAAACTAAAATTCCAGAACCTTCTTCTTTTAAAAATGATTGTATTTCATGCTCTACATCTCCATCTATTTCATAAATGCGTTTAGAAACCGCATGCTCTTCAATTTCAACTTCATGATGTGCTTCCCAAATTGGTGCTGGAAATATGTTATTTAAAGCATCTGCAACTTCTTTAGAATAGGTGTTTGGACTATTATAATCGTATAGAAAATCGTAAAAATCACTCTCTTGCGTAATTTTATAGTATGGTATATTCCTTGGTGTTTCTCTGTTTAATTTTATGGCTCCAGAAAACAGATTTAATGCACATGTTCTTGATGGATTAATATTGTCTTTTAAAAATATATTAGAATTTATAATATCATACATAACTTGTCTGTATGACTTTAACTGCCTAAAAGGATTTAAAAAGCGTGCACCTCCTTTAATTTCTAAACGCGTTTTATCTTTATCCGATTCGTTATACCAAGCCAGCATACCAAAATCGTCATCATGTTTTGGCAACTCTATATTACCTTGATAATCTTTTAAATCGATAATAAGGAAACCGTGGTTGTATACTAATATAGCATCTGCTCTAAACCGACTAAAATCTTCAGACTCTGGATTTCCTATAAGTAAACCATCCCATCCCTTTTGTTCAAAAAAGGCATCTAAGCCTTGTGCTATTCTTCTAAACTGAAAGTTTTCATGAGCATGTTCTGCGCGATTATGTCTAATTTCTAATGGCATAAGCTATTATTTTATAGTTTCTATATCTATCCAATCAAACTTCTTCACTTTGTCCTTTGCCTTTTTATCGTTGAGACCTTTTACCAACTTAATAGCCTCTCCAAACTTGTTGTAATTTACCAACACACCATCATCTAGGTCTATAGCGATACGTTCTGTTGCTAATGGATACAATGTATCTCGCTCGTATTCTTGTAGCTCTAATAGTACTCTTTTAAGCTTGTCTTTTTCTTTTGCTGCTTTGGTTTGTTCTGTAGCACTTCCCGTTTCTATTAAGTGGTCTAAATGCTCCATACGTACTTTTAGCTTCTCTCTGTATTCTACCAAATAACCGTTAAGAATTTGGTTAAGTGTGTCTGGTGTGTAACGATGCATATAAATTAGCACATTAAACGACCCTTTTGGTGAAGAGAACTGCCAGTAAATTGGTCTCTTCTTATAGCGCTTAATATGGTCTTTGTAAAAATCTTTTACGAAGTATTTACGGATGTCTTTACCTAAACATTCTTCTACAAAGGCCAGGTTTTTATCAAAATTATCGGTGCCGAAACTGACTTTAAGAAACTCGTAAAAACGCCCTACAATATCATCTTCAAACCACTCATCGTCTAGAATAGGGATAATATTGTCATCGTCTGGTATAAAACTAGCTGCTAGTTGCTGGTTGCTAGCTGCTAGTTTGTTTAGGTAGTCTTCTAAAGTTTCACCTTGGTTAGCGAGTATTAATCCTGGTCTATCTAAACTATAACGACCAAACATACAACCTACAGCATAACTCATAAGTTGTGCAAAGACTTCTTTAGCTTGAAACACCAATTGGTTGTTTACTATTTTGGTTTCTTCTTTTAAAATGGTAATATCTTCGAGCGGAACATCTGGTGTGAGCTCTTCTTGTAAACCATAAATGTTTATAAATTGCTTATTAAGCTCTTCTTCATTTTTATGTATTTGGATGAATTGGTTTTGCCAATATTGTTTATATGAATTATAACACTCTTCTATTTCGTCAGTCTGAAGTTTAATTAATTCATTTCTTAAGAAATTTAATGATAAATCTGTCGATTGGACATAATCTTTAGTAATTTTAATATTTATTAATACGATTCTTCTTATGTTTTCAACTAACTGGACATCATCAATAATATCAAAAGGTAATTTACCAACATCAGATGGTTGGAATGTAAGTGTAGGTGATAACACTTTTAGTGCTTCAGTTGCAACCTTTGAATTAATATACGCGCAAATTATTTTTAAATGCTCAGAATCGTAAAGACTACAAACTGCTGTATCGAAAATCGTATTTTCTTCAAAAAATCTACAACCAATATTCCCAGCTCCAATTCTTGAAAATTCTATTCCAGGTTTAAAAAAATCTTTCTCATTTGAAATTTTCCAACTCATATTCTCCCAAGAAAGCTGAGGATACTTAGCTAAGGTTTCCGTTTTAATCTCAAACCCATTATTCTCCCATAATACAACATATTCTAGGACATTAAACCATTTTCGATAATCACCTCCTTTTCTATATAAAACCCATTCATCACCTATTTCTTTATTAATAATTTCAAACCACCTTCTTAAAAATTTTTCGTTGTTTCCAGTTCGCATTCCCATTTTAGGACGAGTTTCGTCTGATAAACTGTTTTTATCGAATATTTTTAATACTTTTCTTGTAATCCAATACCCAATTGGGGTTCCTGGGATTTTTTTGAAATCTTTTTGGTCAGCAATATAACACCACTCAGACTTTCGACTTTTAATAGCTTCTATAGCTTTGATACGCTTTAACTCAGTGCTTCCTTCATCTACTAATCGTAAATAATTACTTTTAGCCTCAAATTCTGTATTCCAGAATGTAAATGACGCATTTTGGACAACTTCACCACCAATTTCGGGAAAAGTTCGAGAGCCTAAATGTAAAAGCGTGTCAAAAAAAGTGGTCTTTATAAGTTTTTCACGTAGTTTTTCGTAACTACTTAAAAACATCCAAGAGTGTTGGTTTATCATCCCTAAAAAACCTTTAGGCTGTAGCATTTTTAAACCCGCTTCCATAAAGCACGCCATTAAATCGGCTTTGCTATCTGGATAATTAGTTCTCACAAAATCGCCTAGCGATTTGTTCATATTACCGCTACCCATATATGGTGGATTATCTACAATACAATGGTATTTTACACTCAACAATACTAATTGCTTTAAAGCTGTTTGTAATTGCTGTAAGTGGCTTTTTAAGAAGATGTCTGTTGTTTGTTGTAATTCAGTTTCTACTAATTCTAGAACCGTTTTAAGTGTTCTAGTGTCAGTATGAGGTATAATTAAAGACCCTAAATTGGTAGCTTGTGCTATGTTTTTTAGGTCGTGTTTTAATTCATCACTAAGTTTTATGTCTAATTGCTTAAAGATGATGTTTAAATCTTCTTCTGCGATATTTACGTCTTGATAGCAGAGAATATTAGGTTGTAAGGCTTTTCGAAAAGCTCTACGATGGTAACTTCTAGCTTTCATTAACATAGCCATACCAGCTAGTTGTGCTGCGCGCTCATCTATTTCAAAACCAAATAGGTTTTTTTCAATAATAAGTTGTGGAATTTCACTAGGGTTATAACCTTCTTCTTCATAAATCTTACTTAACAATTCAAAACCATAAACCAAAATATGCCCAGAACCACAAGCTTGGTCTAATAATGTAATCTCTTCTGGTGAGTTTATTTTTAAATAATCATCACTTGTTACTGATGGCGACTCTATAAAATAGGGCATGTGGTCTCTCAACTTTGAGCTCGGATTGTTTTGCAACCATAATTTACCAACTGTATTTTGTACCATATATTCTACAATCCAACGCGGTGTAAACAATTGGGTTGCTGCTGGAATGTCTTCTTTTTTTACTTTGCTTTTTGAGGCAAAGACTTCATCTTTCTTTTCAGAAATGTAAAACTGGTATAACCAACCAATAATTTCTACTTCTTCGCAATCCTCAGTAGTCATACCATCGCGAATATCTTGTAAAATGGAAAACTCAGAGGTCAAATCTTCTGGTAAGAGTAGCTCTGTATAATCATTAATTTTTTCAAACAAAAAAGGAAACACTTTATGTAAGTGGTTACACGCTCCAATTAATAATTCTTTGTAAGCTTCGTTTTGAGCGTTAGTACTTTTTACCTTTCCATCTAAAACATCGTAAACATGTTGGCGTTTTACATCTAACTCTTCTGGTATATTACCTTGCTTAGCTTCATCCAATAGTTCTGGTAAGGTATAGCCTTTTTTTGGTGTTACCACACGTATGCCAATAGGTTGGTAATCGTTAGCATCCATAAAACGTAAGGCCATAAAACGGTTAAACCAGGTATAGGCAACCTTGTCTATAACTTGCGTTTTAGGCGTGCTGTTTATAGCTTCTTGAAGTTTTTTAATTTGGGTGGCTTTCTCTCGTAATTCAGCAGAATCACTAGTGAGTACCAATTCCAGTTTTGCTGAAATTTGGTTGATGAGCTTTTTACGTGCCTCTTGGGCAAAGCGTTTTAGTTGGTTGGTATCCATAATTGATTATAGCGTAATTCTAAGGTTTTGTTTAATGCGTTCTAAGTAGGCTTCTTTTAAAGCTTCCATATAGGCTTCCACATCGGATTCAGTAGTTAAATCGCGTTTATTAAAATCTACACGAATAGAGCTACGTTTAATGTATTTAGCTTGTGGTTCTGATACTTTACCATCTTCAGCTTTAGGCGCTAACAACTGCATCATTAAGTTAAGTTGTTTTGGGTAGAGGTCTTCCTCTAAATCTCGTGTCGCATTTTTTATATTGGCGATAAAGTGATTATTGGTATCGGTTACTTGTTTTTTTAAATCTTCAAATGGTTGAAGAATTTTTTGAGATTTCTCCTTTAACTTAGTAAACTCTTCACGTTCGCTTAAGTTGGCAACAATTTCGTCGTGCTTTTTAATAAAGGCCTTTTTTTCTGCTGCTATGGCGTCAACAACCTTTTTCTGTAAACTGTCTTTAGCAGCTTTGGCTAATTGAACTCCGTTACCTTTGTAAGGCGTTTGGCTATCTATTAAGGTTTGTAGTGTTTCAAATTCATCACCTTCAATATAGCTTAGGTTTGGTGTATTACGTGTTACTAGCAACTTGATGTCATTGTATATCTCAAGCTGATTCCCATTCATAAAGCGCTTTATAGGGTCTAATACATCTTCCTTAGCGTCAAGTAACTTATCTTCAAATTCGTTGATACTTATTAAATAATAACTATAATCTTTATTAGTCAGTCGGTCTAAATGGTCTGACATTGTTTGTAAGCCACTTAAGAAACGGTATTCATGCTTTCTAGCTAATAATTGATTGACTTCTACATGCATTTGCTTTAAACGGTCTTTAAAGGTCAAGGCTACATCTTTAGCTTCTTTAACACTACAGCTTTCATCAAAAGCATCGGCATATAATTGTTTTAATTGCTTTACAAATTTTGGGTCTATTTCTGTCTGTGGCTCTAGTAAGGTATTGCCATAGTTAGAAGCATTCATAAATGCATTTAAAACATCCTCATCTTCCAATAAATTAGAATCTTGTTTGAGTTCTACCTTTCCTCGTTTGTAGAGCTTTGCCGTAACCGTGAAAATAGCATTTTGGTACCAACCGTAAGGTTTTCTAGAGAAATGCGTTTTAAGGTCGTTTAAAGAGGTTCGGTCTGATTGTTTTTTACGTCGGTTAATTATATTTAGTATTTCCGATTCCGCTTCTGAAATCGTGGCATCATCAGCACCAAATAAGTCGTCTTGCTTTGAACGCACCACATTCTTAATGGTATCTTCGGTAAAGGTTGTATTTCCAAGCATACGTAGGCTAGAGTACACTATTTTAATTAAATCTTGGAAGGCATTTACCACGCGGGTTTTACCATCGCTATTAGCGCCCATTTCGTGCTTACCACCATTCATATAAACCGTAGCTTCTGCCAGTAGTTTGTTACCCAGTAAATTTAGGCTACGACGACGCTCTGCATTCTGTTGTCCTTTATCTTGAAGAATTCGTTTTAATTCTGGACGGTTACTGGTAGACTGCGTTTGTTTTACGTATTTTAAAGTACGTAAATACATTTTTAAATCTTTTATAAAGGTAGCGTCAGAAGGCAAAACAAGCTTCATGCCAGTACTACCCATGGTTTGAGACTGCATGATGGTAGTTTGCTCGTAATCGTGATAATTTTGTGTAATAATCTCTATTTCAAGTTCCTTTTCACGCCCCATGGTCATACCATCAATCTTAGAGGTAAAATCGTAATCTTGTTTATTATCTGCAAATTTTATTTTATTATCTCTAATTATCTCATCAAAGAAGACTTCTTTCAATAAATTAGAAACCGATTGCTCATCGATATCTGTATTCTTAATTTCGTCTTCAACATCTTTTTCATCATCTGTTAAAAACTCGTAGACCTCACCATTACGTTGCACATAACTTTGATGTTCTAAAGTACTTAACGCTTCGTCAATCTGTTGTTCATGAGCTTTAATATCAACGTTGATATCATCTATCATCAATACAGAGATGTTGCGTTTGGTGGTTTTAAAATTACCGTAATACTTTACCAAGAATAAGGTTTTAAGCACCCTTAATGCAAATCGGTTTTCTAGATTTTTATCGGCGAGAATAATTGAACTTTGAATTTCACCTCGTAATTCATTCTTAATACCCTCATACATTTTATCAAAACTCACTAAGGCTTTATCATCACGGTCTTCGATACTTTGTATCACTTGTTGGAACACTCCTAACATAGAACGTTCTCCTACAGAAGCATGTTTCCCTTGAAAGGCATTATGTGTTGATAGGGCACGACGACATTGTTGGAATAAATCGAACTGATAGGATACAAACGGAAACTTATTACCAAAATCGGCACCATCCTTGAATCCTTTAAACTGGACTCCAGCATCTGAAAAGGATAATAAGGTATCTAAATGCGCATGTTCTTTATTATAAATAGAGACTAAGTGATTTTGAGGTTCATCCTCTTTTTTTAATAGACGCTTTTCAATAACTTCATCAACGTTAGCAGAGGTTAGCGGTATTTTAATTTTGAATCGTGCCTGGATTCGCGAAAAGTCATTTTGCTGGCTTTTCCCCATGTCTCCAACCACTTTTTCCATATCCTCTTGCGAGGTTACTAATATCCAAGAATTACCTTTAGTTCTAGTCGCTAAAGTTTCAGCAATTGTCTGAAGATTCAGCATAAGCTTAGTGTTATCACTAATGTACTGCCCAACTTCATCTACAAAAAAGTTGACTCTAAAACCTTTAGGTTTAGTTTGAATATAATCTTGTACACGTTGGCAAAAATCTTCGATAGACTGTTTTTGTTTGTCTTCAATATCATCAAGAATATTTTCGTACTTGGAAGCTTCTGTATTGTTTAATTCGCCTAACACTTCAGCTATAACATCGGTTACCAATGGGTCGAAATAATCAATTCTTGCTTCTTCCCATGTTTTACCGTGTTTACTTTTAAAACCTTCCTTAAAAGCACTATAATGGCCTTGTTTATCCACCCACATTTCAAATTCAGCAACGTGAGGTTGAAAGCCGTAATAGCCTAAATGGTCGAAGAATACTTTGTAGAAAACAGATAATATGGCATTCGCATCAGACTTACTAGTAATCTGTGCTTGTTGGTCGATATTAAACAAAACAGACTCTGAAGGAATACGTGTAGCCGACATAACATCGCCTTTAAGCATTTCATCATTTTCTATCTTTTCAGCAAATAACTCACCACTCTTATAACCGTTAAATTCTTTGTTTTCTAATACGTAAGATAAAATTTTAAGCAAGTGAGATTTACCACTACCGAAGAAACCAGATATCCAAACACCATTGGCACCAGCATAATCATTATAAGACTGGAAAAAATCTCTTATCTTTTTAGCAATTTCGTTGGTTATTACATATTCCGCCACTTCATCAGAAATGTGGTCTCTGTCATCTGCCTTTATTACGGTCTCAATATTTCTATTGATATCCTTTTTAAATATTTTTTTAATTATCATGATTTGGTTTCTATTTTATTGATATCAAATGCTCTGTAATAGTTGTCGTCTTTAAATAAACCAAAAAGGTTTAGTTCATGGCCATTATACTCTCCTGGAAAGAAAGCTAAGGTTGGTGCATCTTTTGCCACATTTTGTAAATTATTCAATACGTTGTGCGAGCGTATGTAAGGGAATACTAATCCAATTCCCGTTAAAAAATATAATTTAGCATTAGATGCTGTTATTAATTGCTGAATTTTTGGCATCAATACTTCATGCATGTTTAATGAAGATTGCAATGCCCTAAGAAACTTTTCTTTAGACTTAGCCTTTTCTACACGAAACATTCTTTCCATACCACCTTTCTCTTCCAAAATTTCACAAACTAAATCATATAAATTAATTTCTATTACGGGAATCCCCATTGTGTCCACTTTTTTTATTAATCTTTTAATAGATTGATAAACTTCAATTTCTTTTTTAGCATCATAAGCAGCTATAAAAAAAGGGATTTCTCCTCCTAAAGCTTCTTTATTTAGAAAACTTTCTGAAGACACAGCTTTAAATATATGGTCAAATTGTTCGGATATATCTTTCATCTATTTGTTATGGTATTTTGAATATCTAAATCACTCATAAAAAACACTTTTAACCATTGTGCATCATCTTCAATAATGGTATTCACAATTTGAGTATCTAAAATTTGTGGTTGAATCGTTTTGTTTTTAGCTGAATCTATAATTCCAGCTTGAGCCAAAATGGTAAAGACTACCTGGCGTATTTTTATTTGAGATTTTTCAGTTAAAGTTTCCATCTCTGGGTGTAAATCTACTTTTCTTCTGTAGAAGGAAATATATTCACCTTCAGATATCTGGTAATCGTACACCAATAATTTTTCTCTAAGTTTTTCAACTACAAAATCTCTAATAAACCCATAGGTTTTACATATAGATAAAAAAGCCATGTGTCTTTGATTATTGTAATCACTTTCAGCTAAAATTTGTAATTGTTGTGTGGTGAGTTTAGATATCCTCTTTTGGTATTCTTTAAGCATTCGCTTACCAGTAGCCTCTTTACCATTACCAAGTTCGTTGGTGTAATCAATGATTCTATTCTCTAATGTTGCTTGAGCTACTAGTATCATGTCATTAAGCCGTAATGAGGATGCTGTAAAAGAAAAACTGTAGGTATTCGTATTTACCATTAATTTATCAAATCTTTTAGAGGAACATTTAGCAGTTCACTTAATTTTTCAAAATTCTTCTGGCTAGGAACACTTTTTTCCTTTACCCAATTGCTAACAGCAACCTCGCTAACACCCATTTTTTGAGCTAGCCATTTTTGTTTTATTCCTTTTGATTTAAATAGTTCTTTAAGCAGCATGACTTTATTAAAAATTAAAGTTTCTCTTCACTCAAATGTAAGATTTTAATTTAAAAATAGTGCATAATTATCAAAATAATTGGCTCTTTTACTTGCAGCTGCATATTTATTAATAAAGATAGATATGAAACAAAAAACACATTACACCTTTAGCGAGGTTTTGAAGCTTACGGGAATAAGCGAACGTACTTTCAGATACCGAATGAAGGTCATTAGAGAAAAATACAAAGACCAACCAAACTTGCTATTTAAGAAAAGACACAGTTGGAGAATCCATCACAGTCTTTTATTCGAATTTAATCACAAGTACCAAATAAATAATATCAATAAAAATTAAAACATATGGAATCTATTATAAAAAACATTGAATTAATGTGCACTCCGTACACCAAAGAATTATTAATAAAATACGTTAATTTACAATATGAAGAAGATGCTGACTGTAGCGACGAAAGCCTTAAAACCGAACTCCTTTGGCTATATAATAACAATGAGCTTGACCGATTGATACTTGCTGAGTATTTAAACTCAGATGCTTTAAAAATGACTGTTAATAATAAATCGAAAACAAACAATGAATCACCAAGCAAGCCGTTAACCCAACAACGGTTATCAACATTAATCAAGTCTAAACTTGAAGAAGTTGATGGCGCTTTGTGTGATTGTACGATTACAGACTACCAACTATTAAAAAGTAATAGGGGATTATTTAGTATACTAATACCCTTAAAATAATTAGCTATACACTTTCGAGTACATTCTCTTTATTTTACCCTACCTATGTTATAACGGAGGGAGTAACCCTTCTTACAGTACCTCCCTCCGTTATCATTAAGGTACCATTTGATGCTTTAAACGTACTTTTTGTACTCTAGCTATCACGTACTTGCTAACATGCAATTTTATAATAAACCCCCAAAATACTAAAAAGAAGCCCTTTTTAAATAAGTGACACTATGATGAAAAAACATTGGATACAAAAAGAGTATAAAATTTATATAGACATGCAATTTACTTTTAGTTATAGACATAGTATATTTAGAGCAGCTTAGTTAATTAGGCTTTATACAATGAAAAAAACAGGTTATAAAAAATATAGAACGATACATTTACCAAAAGTAATTGTAGACAACCTTCTTTTAAAACTACATATTGGTTTAGCCGATTTTGATAATAATATTGAAGTCTTTTTTTCTATTATAAATGAAATACTAACAAAGAGTGCTATATATAATAAACAAAATGAAGATTATTTGTTTCAATTTACTCCCTTAGATTCAAGATATCTTAAAGTTAAATATGGAAATAGTTATCCAAATTATATTCGCTTTCTAGTTAATCAAGGTATTATATGGAATGATAATTATTATCAAGGTAAAACCACATATTATTATTTATATAACTTAGATTATTATATAAATAATACTAATACACTATATAATATAAATAAAGAAATCACTAGCCCTACCTATTGTTTCCCAGATAGCATTACAATAACAACCTCAAACCATAAAAACATTAAGAAAACAGACAATCAAAAAAATAGGATTTATAATGATTGGTATAG
>Ga0209121_10001985_pt1 | contig 21189 bp, 31 predicted proteins | sample Cruoilmetagenom3_FD_187292 | JGI IMG/M metagenome (GOLD analysis project Ga0209121, IMG submission 187292) | Oil polluted marine microbial communities from Coal Oil Point, Santa Barbara, California, USA - Sample 3 (SPAdes) (version 2) | ecosystem: Environmental > Aquatic > Marine > Oil seeps ...
ATCAATATTCTGCCAACTACCATATTCGCGTGGTTGAGCTTACGGAGGAAGACCGCAAAGCTATGAGATTGACGACCGAATAATATTGTCCCAAGGCCTCAAAAGGGTGAATACATATATAGGAGAATAACACCCCGGAGCCCTTCGCTGATGATCACCAAAGTATACATATCTCACTGCCAGGAGGACGAGCTCCTGGCCCTGGAGCTGGCCCAGACGTTATGGTCCGTGAACCTGGAGAGCTTCGTGGCCGTCTACAGGCACGCCCAGGCCATCGTCCTGGCAGAGAGGATCAGGTTCGGGATGCGCCAGTCAGACTGCGTGGTAGCCATCCTCACCCTGGACGGCGTGGTTTTCCCTTGGTCAATCAGGAGATCGGCCTGGCCTCCGGGATGGACCACCTCATCGTTTTCCTGCTCGAGAGAGGGGCCGAGATGCCGGCGCTCATCCGCCACCTCAAGCCGCTGCCCTTCGGCCGCGACTCATACTGCGATGTGACAATCTCTCCGGACGCTGTGGCCCTTGCAGACTACAAACCTTTTTATACGAGTGATTTCTCTTGGAGGCAAGAATCTGATGACCGGTGGCAGCGAGAGGTCCATACTTATACCGTCTTCCGTGACGATGGAATCGGCGGACATGCGCGTCCGCACCTTCAAGGTGGGGCTTATCGCAAGAGCAGCCGCGGTATTCCGGATGAACAGGATCGTCATCTATCACGATGATCAATTCGACGATTCCCGGTTCATCAAGAGGATCCTACAGTACGCGGAGACGCCCCAGTATCTGAGAAAGATGCTATTTCCCCGCATGAAAGAGCTGAGATATGTGGGCATCCTGCCACCGTTACGCACAGCACATCATCCCAAGGTTTCAACGCTCGAAGTCGGCGAGTTCAGAGTAGGATTGGTTGTTGACGACGTCGGATCTGATGGTGGCGCAAGGGTGGAACTCGGAGTCGAGTGCCCGGTGCCCCTCCTCACCAAGAAAACGGTGAGACGAGGGCAGCGCCTGAACGTCAGAATCTTCTCGCTGGACCCGCTCGCCGCGGAGCCCGTAGATCAAAACGAGATACCCCACTACTGGGGCTACGAGACTATAGTCGTGGACGACCTGGAGGAGTACCTCCTGTCCACCGACGCCCGCCTCGTAGTCGCATCGAGAAAAGGCAGACCGGCGACCCCAGATCTCCTGGAGAATATGGCCGTACACTGCAACCTGGTGGCGATATTCGGTTCACCAGCTCGGGGCGTCGACCGGTTCTTGAGCGACGAAATGATGGATAGATGCTGCGTAATCAACACAATTCCGCATCAGGGAACGGAGACCGTTCGCGTCGAGGAGGCGATCTTTGCCACCCTCGCCCTCTTCAACCTGGTGCGCTCTCTGGAGGAGTAAATGGCAGACATACACCGACCAAGACGAGGTTCACTGGCATTCAGTCCCAGGAAGAGGGCCAATAGCCAGGTACCCAGGACGAGAAGCTGGGCCGCTGGTGAGGACAAAGCCAGGATGGCCGGCTTTGCCGGGTACAAGGCGGGCATGACCCACATCGTAATGATAGACGAGAGGCCGAACAGCCCCACAGAAGGCATGGAGATCAGCGTGCCCGCCACCGTGCTGGAGGCCCCGCCGGTTAGCTTTGCCGCCCTTCGCGTCTACGAGAAGTACAACGGCGGCGTGAGGCCCGCGGGAGAGACCTGGGCAGAAGAATTTGACCCATACCTTGCCAGGTCAATTACCGTCCCTAAGAAGAATAATGGAGACTCCCTCGAGGAGATAAGATCCAATATAGATAATATGGTCGAGGTGCGTCTAATCGCCCACACAAACCCCAGCCAGCTGGCGAGCATACCCAAGAAGAAACCAGATCTGATGGAGATAGCGATCACCGGCGGATCTGTTGCAGACCAGTTCGATCTGGCCAAAGACCTTCTGGGCAACCAGATGCCCGTATCCAGCGTCTTCGACCTGGGCGAGTTCGTCGACGTATCGGCGATCACCAGGGGCAAGGGCACCCAGGGCCCGGTCAAACGCTGGGGGATAGCGCTCCAGAAGAGGAAACACTCGAGAGGAGGCAAACGCCGTCACATAGGTAACCTGGGTCCGTGGCACCCTCACCGGGTGCGGTGGACCGTTCCCCAGATGGGTCAGATGGGCTACCACCAGAGAACGGAGTACAACAAGATGATCCTGGCGATGGGGTCCGACGGCAAGGATGTTACTCCAGACGGGGGGTTCGTAGGCTACGGCCTGGTGAGCGGCGACTATCTGCTGGTCAAAGGAAGCATCCCCGGTCCCGCCAGGAGACTGATCAGGGTGAAGAGAGCGACCCGGCCCAAGGTGGAAGCAAAGACGCCCGCGGTTATGAATATCAGCACAACTTCTAAGCAGGGGTTACGATGAAGGCAAAGGTTATCGATTTATCTGGTAACGAGGTCGGCGAGGTCGAGCTTCCTTCCATTTTCGGGGAGGAATACCGGCCCGATCTCATAAAGAGGGCAGTCTTGTCTGCACAGGCCAACAGGTTCCAGCCCAAAGGACCTCACCGCCGTTCGGGCATGCATACTTCTGCCAGGTCATGGGGAACATGTCGTGGCGTCTCCAGGGTACCCCGGATAATCAGCGGGAGGAGAGCGGCCAGGGTGCCCCAGGCCACGGGCGGAAGAAAAGCGCACCCGCCTAAGCCAGAGGCCGACAAGACGGAGAAGATCAACGCCAAGGAGAAGAAAAAAGCGATCCGGTCTGCCATAGCCGCCACCGCCGACCCGATCCTGGTGAAAATGAGAGGACACAAGTTTTCCGCAGACCTGCCTCTGGTAGTCCAGAACGATCTGGAGACGCTGGACAGGACCAAGGACGTCCAGACGTTTCTGGCGGCAAGCGGTCTCCTGGACGACGTAATGAGGGCGAAACACGGCAGAACCATCCGTGCCGGACGGGGTACGATGCGTGGGAGAAAGTATAAACATCGAAAAAGTCTGCTGATCGTGGCTTCCCAGGACGGCGGCCTCAAGAGAGCCGTCCGAAACCTTCCCGGCGTAGATTTCGCTACGGTCGAAAAGCTAAACGCCAAGCTTCTGGCACCGGGAACCCATGCGGGAAGGCTCACAATCTGGACCGAAGCATCTCTGAAGTGGTTGGGTGATAAGGATGATCGTTAAAGCTCCCTTCATCACCGAGAAGGTCACCAACATGATCGACACCAACAACACCATGGAGTTCCTGGTGGACATCAGATATACCAAGCCGGAGATCAAGAGAGCTCTGGAGAGCCTCTACGAGATCGAGGTGGTCAAGGTCAGGACGATGATTACCACCACCGGAGAAAAGAAGGCGATCGTGAAGCTGGCCGGCGACGATAGCGCGAACGAGCTGGCTTCCAGGCTAGGACTGCTGTAGGTGAGGTTATGGGACATAGGATCATACAACAGAACAGGGGTCGTGGAACACCTACCTATCGTGCTCCTTCTCATAAGTACAGGGCCGAGCTCAAACACGTGAAAGTTGATCCCAACCAGACGGTAAGGGGCGTGGTGAAGGATATCGTGCATGACCCTGCCAGGAGCGCACCCGTAGCCAAGGTCTCCCTCGATAACGGCGAGGAGAGGTATCTCCTGGTTCCCGAGGGCGTATGCGTGGGCCAGGAGATCGCCTGCGGCATCTCGGCGGAGATCAAACCCGGCAACAGCCTGCCCTTGGCGGAGATCCCCGAGGGGATCCACCTCTGCAACATCGAGTCTAAGCCGGGCTCGGGAGGGCAGTTCGCCAGGTCGAGCGGTGTTTATGCCATGCTCATCGCCCACGACGTGGCAAAGACCGTGGTCCAGCTTCCCAGCGGAGAGATGAAATGGCTCAACCCTCGCTGCATGGCCACCATAGGCGTGGTGGCCGGCGGTGGCCGGACGGAGAAGCCTTTCTTCAAGGCGGGAAAGCGGTATCACAAGTTGAAGTCGAGAGCTGCCAAGTACCCAAGGGTCCGGGGAGTGGCCATGAACGTGGTGGATCACCCATTCGGCGGCGGCGGATGGCAGCACCCCGGAAGACCGACGACTGTCGGCAGAAATGCACCACCTGGTCGTAAGGTGGGATCGATCGCGGCCAGAAGGACCGGAAAACGTTAGGGGGAATTTGGTTTGGCGAAGAAATCAGGATCAAAGCTTCCGAGAAGGAAAGAGGAGTTCACCTATCGAGGTCAGAAGATAGATGATCTCAAGAAGCTCAGCTTGAATGAGCTTGCCGATATTCTCCCTGCGCGGCAGAGGAGAAAGATAAAGCGTGGTCTTTCGAGGGATCACCGGAAACTGCTGGCCAAGATGAAGACGAGAGACGTGGTCCGGACCCACCTGCGGGACATGATAGTCTTGCCCGATATGGTGGGGAAGACCGTCGAGATCCACAGCGGTAAGGTCTTTAACCGGGTGACGATCATGCCAGAGATGGTAGGGCATTACTTCGGCGAGTACGCCATGACCAGAGGACGAGTAAACCACGGCAGCGCTGGTGTGGGTGCTACCAGGTCGAGCAAGTACGTACCGCTCAAGTGAGGTGTGAAATTGGGACGACTGAAATATTCCACAGCATTTGACAAATCGAGTTCGTCCATGGCCATGGGCATGGAGCTTCACATCTCGCCCAAGCACGCTCTGGAGATATGCAGGGCGATCAAAGGCATGCGTGTAGAGAAAGCCAAGGCGTACCTGAAAGAAGTAATCGCCCTGAAGAGAGCTGTCCCTTTCAAGCGTCATAATAAGAAGGTTGGTCATAGACGCGGTCTCAAGGGCTGGGACGCCGGGAGGTTCCCCCAGAAAGCAGCCGGGGAAGTCCTGGGCGTCTTGATCAACGCGGCCAGCAACGCAGAATATAAGGGCCTCGATCCCGATGATATGAGGATAGCTCACATCGCTACCAAGAAGGGTAGGGCTATCCGGGGATGGATGCCCAGGGCCATGGGCAGGGCCACCCCAAAGAACACGGAGACCGTATCAATAGAGATGATCCTGGCCGAGGTGAGCTGACTTGGGAGTAGAAAAAAAGTTTGTAGAAGATGGGTTCACCAAGGCGCTGGTGAACGAGTTTCTGACCAAGGAACTCAGCAGAGCCGGCTACGGGGGCATGATGATGAACCGGACCCCCATGGGTACCCAGATAACCGTTTATGCCGAGAAACCCGGGATGGTCATCGGGAAAGGCGGCAAGCTGATCAGGAGGCTCACCAGAGATCTCGACAGGAAGTTCCGTCTGGACAACCCTCAAGTAGATGTCCAGGACGTGGGCAGGTCCGAGCTGAACGCCCAGATCGTGGCCAACAGGTTGGCGAACTCTCTGGAGAGGGGCTGGTACTTCAGGAAGGCTGGCCAGTCCATGCTTCGCAGGGTGATGGATAGCGGGGCACTGGGCTGTGAGATAATCCTCAGCGGGAAGGTGACTGGTCCTCGGTCGAGGACGGAGAAGTTCCTTGCAGGCTACATAAAACATGCAGGCAAACCCTCTGAAGAGATCGTGGACCACGGGTACGCGGTAGCGGTGAAGAAGTTGGGGACCATAGGATGCCAGGTCAGGATAGTTCCTCCCGGCGTGAAACCTCCGGACGAGTTCAACATTTTGGCACCTCCGGTTGAGGAAGAAGAGGAAGCCTCTGTTCCTGTGGAAGATACAAAGAGCGAGATAGATGAACTCATAGAGGCTTCAGAAGAAGAAACCTCAAGCGAGGCCGTACCCGAAGAGGCACCTGCGGTAGAGCCAGAAGCTGTGCCCGAAGAAACGCCTGCGGTAGAACCAGAGGCTGTGCCCGAAGAAACGCCTGCGGTAGAACCCGAGGCTGTGCCCGAAGAAATGCCTACGGTAGAACCCGAGGCTGTGCTCGAAGAAACGCCTACGGTAGAACCCGAGGCCGTGCCCGAAGAGGCACCTGCGGTAGAACCAGAGGCCGTGCCCGAAGAGGCGCCTGCGGTAGAGACCGAGACTGTGCCCGAGCCCGAGCCTATTGTAGATGAGACGAAGGAACGTACCGGCAAGAACGAGGAACGCTCAGATGTGTGATACCAAGGGTGGGGCTTAACATGGCGGTATTCAGAGTAAATGAGCTGAGAAATATGAGCCCGGATGAGCTGGGCGAGGAGCTAGGCGATCTGCAGAGCGAGCTGGTCCGGGAGCGAGGGATCGTGATCGCTGGCGGAGCACCTGAGAACCCTGGCCGGATAAGAGAGTTGAGAAAGACCATAGCCAGGATCAAGACGATCCAGCGGGAGCATGCAACTTGATTATAACTCCAGAGAATATCGCCAGACATGAGATCATCGGACTCCTGGCCGAGGTTGTGGAGAGTACCAACCCCTGTCTGGTGGGGATACGTGGACGGGTGACCGACGAGACCCGGAACACCTTCCTCATCGAGACCGATGATGGTGAGAAACGCGTTGCTAAGTCTCATGTCAGCTTTGTATTCTCCCTCCCTCGCGGGAGAGTGAAGGTAGCGGGCAGCATATTGGTCTCACAACCCGAGAACAGGATTCATAAAAAAGCACGAAAACCGAGGTGGAAATTATGAGGGATATCGGACTGGACGTCAAGCCGCCTGATGAAGTGTGCGACGACCCCAAATGTCCCTTTCACGGAAAGCTTCCCGTGCGCGGCCAGGTCTTTGACGGTGTGGTGGTCAACGACAAGATGACCAACACCGTCGTGGTCCTGCGCGAGTTCGAGAAGAAGATACCCAAGTATGAAAGGTACGAAAAGAGGCGATCCAAGGTTCACGCCCACAACCCTCCTTGCCTAGGAGCAAAGGCGGGTGATGCGGTCAAGATCGCCGAGTGCAGACCGCTCAGCAAGACCAAATCCTTCGTTGTGGTGGAGGTCGTGCGATGAAGGGGAACAATGCCAATATCACCAAGGCGATCAACACGGGAACCTATCTGGAGTGCGCCGACAACACAGGTGCCAGGACCCTCCAGGTAATAGCCGTGAAACGGTACCGAGGAGTGAAAAACCGGATGCCTCGTGCGGGCCTCGGTGATATTGTAGTAGTATCGGTCAAGAAAGGGACACCCGAGATGCGAAAACAGATCCTCAACGCAGTGATCGTCCGACAGAAGAAAGAGTTTCGCAGACCCGATGGTCTCCGGGTGAAGTTCGAGGACAACGCCGCGGTAATCACCGATGACGCTGGCATCCCCAAGGGATCGGAGATAAAGGGACCAATAGCCCGAGAGGTGGCAGAGCAGTTCGGAAAGATCGCGTCCGCTGCATCGATAATAGTGTGATCGCTATGAAGAGCAAACAGCCACGTAAGCAGAGGAAAGAGAGGTTCACCGCGCCTCTCCACCGGCGGCAGAAGTACATGCATGCCCCTCTGAGCAAGGAGCTTCGCGAGGAGATGAACCGGCGCAGCGCTCAGGTGAGGCGTGGGGATACCGTCAAGGTGGTTCGGGGCGATCATGCCGGGTCCGAGGGCGAGGTCGAAGACGCAGATCTGAAGAGAGGTACTATCGCGGTAACAGGCGTTAGCGTCTTCCGTGCGGACGGGACAGAGGTGCCCAGGCAGATCCATCCATCTAACGTAATCATCACCAAGCTGGAGCTGGACGACGAGAGGCGAAAGGAGATCTTTTCGAGGTGATTTAGGTGAGCAGACATCAGAAGAGGATCGCCAGTCCCAAAAGCTGGCCCATCCCCAGGAAGACTCACAAGTGGACGGTCAAGAGCCGTCCAGGTCCTCATTCGGCAAAATATGGCCTTCCCCTCCTGATAGTGATCAGAGACCTCCTGGGGTTCGCAGACAACGCCAGAGAGGCAACCCGGATCTTGAACGAGGGCAACGTCTTGGTCGACGGGAAGGTAAGAAAGGACCATAAGTTCCCGGTAGGGATATTCGACGTGATATCTATCCCCAAGCTGGACAAGCAGTACCGCATGTTGCTGGACGCCAAGGGCAAGTTCAACCTCCACGAGTTGGAATCCGGCGTGACCAGGAAGCTCAACAAGATCAGGAACAAAACCATCCTGAAAGGTGGAACTCTACAGCTCAACCTCAACGATGGGACGAACAAGATCGTCGACGGTGAGTATAATACCGGTGACTCGGTCATTCTCTCCATACCCGACAAGGAGATCGTAGACCGGATCGAGTTTGAGGAAGGTAACCTGGTCATGGTGGTGGGCGGAGCCCACTCCGGTGAGGTGGGTAAGATCAAGAAGATCCAGATTCTTCGCAGCTCCAGACCCAACCGCGTGATAATCACCGGCAAAAAGGAGTTCGAGACCACGGTAGATCACGTCTTCATGATAGGCAAGGACGTGCCTGCCATCAAGCTGGGGGCCGAGACATGAACCCTATGCAGGAGCCTCGTATCGACAAGGTCACCGTTCACATCGGTGTGGGGGAAGGCGGCCAGAGGATGGTCAACGCTGAGAACATACTGACGACGCTAACTGACCAGAGCCCGGTGCGGTCGGTGGCCAAGAAGACCCTTCCTGCCTTCGGGATAAAGAAGAGTGAGCCCATGGGATGCAGGCTGACCCTCCGTGGAAAACAGGCCGAGGAGTTTCTGAAGATCGCCATGGAAGTGGTTGAGAAGACCCTGAGAAGCAGCCAGTTTGATGATATGGGCAACTTCTCTTTCGGGATTGAAGAGCATACCGATTTTCCGGGTATGAGATACGATCCGGACATAGGGATCTTCGGGATGGACGTCTCGGTGGCCCTCAAACGGTCCGGGTACCGGGTGGCCAGGAGGCGTGTTGCCAGGAGGAAGTTTCCCTCACGACACAGGCTGACCAAGACGGACGCCATAGAATTTGTAAAGAGTAAGTTAGACGTAGACGTCGTGGAGGCGGCATGAAGAAGAATAAAAAGAAGAGCTTCGGTCGTGGGGCTAACTCCTGCAGGCGATGCGGCAGAAAGTCGGGACTCATCAGGGCCTATGGGATATATCTCTGTCGGCAGTGTTTCAGAGAGATCGCCCGGGACATGGGTTTCGAAAAATACTCGTAGGTGATAATAGATGGTTTTGCTAGATCCCCTCGCCGATGCCATGTCCACGATAAAGAACGCAGAGAGCATCGGCAAAAACGATTGTATCATTAATCCCGCCTCCAAGCTCATCGGCAGCACCTTGAAGGTGATGGCCGACCAGGGGTACGTTGGTGATTTCGAGTTTATCGACGACGGCAAGTCAGGGATGTTCAGGGTGATCCTGCGGGGGAAGATCAACAAGTGTGGTGTGATCAAGCCCCGTTTCTCTGCCCGGGTTTCAGAGCTGGAGAAGTGGGAGATGCGGTACCTGCCTTCTAGGAACTTCGGAGTGCTGATAATGAGCACCAGCCAGGGTGTTTTGCCCCATTCCGATGCCCGGGAACGTGGTATCGGCGGCCGACTGCTGGCTTATGTTTACTAGGTGGTTCTGATGGTCAAGGAGCTGGTACGGCAGATAGTGGTCCCAGAAGGCGTCGAAGTTAATATCAGAGATACTCTGGTGACGGTAACCGGCCCATTGGGGACGGTCTCCAGGCGCATCTGGTATCCTGATATAGTGGTCAGAAAAGAAGATTCCAGCCTGATCGTGGACACGAAGATCGACCGGAAACGAAACCGGGCCATGGTGGGAACCCTGGCATCTCATCTGGGGAACATGATCAGAGGTGTAACTGACGGTTTCGAGTATCGGATGAAGGTAGTCTACTCTCACTTTCCCATACAGCTGAAGGCGACCAAGGAGAAGCTGGTCATCAGCAACTTCCTGGGAGGAAGAAAACCTCGCACAGCCAAGATCTTGGGACATACCAGGGTAGATATTCAAGGTGACGCGGTGATAGTCTCCGGTATCGATAAGGAGAACGTGGGTCAGACGATGGCCAACATCGAGCAGGCGACCAAGGTCCGAGGATTTGACATAAGGGTCTTCCAGGACGGGATATACCTGGTGGACAAGAGGTGAGCAGTTGACCGATACTGAGAGGTTGCTACGGGTTAGGGCGAGGCAGAAGAAAAAAAAGCCGGAGTTCAACCGTTGCGATTCCCACAAAAAGAAGAGGCTAACCACCAGCTGGAGAAGACCACGCGGTCTCCACAACAAACTGCGCCGCCAGGTAGCTGCTAAGGGTAGGCTGGTAAGGCCCGGTTATGGCAGCCCCAGGGCGGTGAAAGGGTACCATCCCTGTGGCAAGAGAGAAGTTTTGGTGAGATGCGCCGCCGATCTGGAGAAGGCCGAAGGGTGCGCGGTCAGGATCGCCAGGACAGTAGGGATGAAAAAGAGAGCCGAGATCGAAGCCCTCGCCCGGGAAATGAACTTGAAGATCCTTAACCCTGCCGGAGGCGAGTGATAATGCCAAACTTCACCACCCAACGGAGGCTGGCGGCCAGCGTTCTGAACGTCGGCCAGAACAGGGTATGGATCAAACCCGATCCTGACGTGGCCGACGAGATGATGGATGCCATAACCAAGGAAGACATCCGCAACATGATCGCTGCTGAAAATATAAAAGCCAGACCCAAAAAGGGGAACAGCCGCGCTAGGTACAGGGCGAGAGCTGCCAAGAGGGCCTACGGTCACAAGAAAGGACATGGCCGGAGAAAAGGGGCCAAAGGAGCGAGGATGCCCAAGAAAGAGAGATGGATGACGAAGATCCGGGCCCTTCGCAGGACGCTCAGAGAACTGAAAGACGAGGGCAAGATCGATCGTCACACCTATCGGATGCTCTACCGGAAGGCGAAGGGTGGAGAATACCGGAGCACGGCCCATCTCAACGCTTATATGAAGTCAAAAGATCTAATGAGGAGTGAGTGATGGCAACCGGACCGCGATACAAGGTGCCCTTCAGGAGGCGGAGAGAGGGCAGAACGAACTACCATTCCAGATACAAGCTCCTGTTGTCCAGAGAGCCCAGGCTGGTGATCAGGAAGAGCAACAGGAACATCACAATACAGCTGATAGTGGCCGAGCCAATAGGAGACCGGACGCTTCTGGCGGTCAGCTCAGAGGAGCTGGATAATCTTGGATATTCTAACAACGCCGGCAACGTGCCCGCGGCGTATCTGACCGGTCTTCTCTTCGGGAAGAGGATGAAGGCTCAGGATCATGACCGCGCCATCGCGGACATAGGTCTCCACGCCAGCACCAGGGGTGGGCGGATTTATGCCGCCCTGAAGGGCGTGGTCGATGCAGGGATCGATGTGCCCTACAACCCGAAGATACTCCCCACAGAAGAGCGGATCCGGGGCGAGCACATAAAGGCCTACAGAGACGTTGATGTTGTGGCCCAGTTCGAGGCTGCCCGAGAGGCTATCCTGAGGTGAAAGAGTGAGGAATTACAGAGAAGAATGGATTCCCAAGACCAAACTGGGCAGGCTCGTTTATGAGGGGCAGGTTACAACCTTCGACGAGGCGCTCAGATCCGGGCTGCCTCTCAAGGAGTCCGGGATCATCGATGTGCTATTGCCCGGTCTGGAGGACGATGTCCTGGACATAAATATGGTCCAGAGGATGACAGACTCAGGCCGGAGGGTGAAGTTCAGGGCCACGGTCATCGTTGGGAACAAAGATGGTTATATCGGTCTGGGTCAGGGCAAGGACAAACAGGTGGGCCCGGCTATTAGAAACGGGATAGACAAAGCAAAGCTGAACATCATATCCATAAAGCGAGGATGTGGCAGCTGGGAGTGCAGCTGCGGTCAGGAGCATAGCGTACCCTACAAGGTCTCAGGAACGGCGGGGAGCGTGCGTATCTTCTTGATGCCAGCGCCCCGTGGCCTGGGGATCGCGGCCGGAGAAACCGCCAAGAAGGTCATGGAGTTGGCCGGGATCCAGGACGTCTGGACCAGGACCGAGGGTAAGACCAGGACCACGCTCAACTTCGCCAAGGCCACCTATGATGCGCTGCATAATACCATCATGATGAAGTGATGATGATGTACGCGATAGTGCGACTTAGGGGTGGTGTCAACACCAGGCCTGGTATCAAGGACACCCTCAAGATGCTCCGTCTCCATCGGGTTAACCACTGCATTGTAGTGCAGGAGACTCCTCATTATAGAGGGATGATCCAGAAGGTGAAAGATTACGTGGCCTGGGGGTTGGTGGACGAAGAGATGCTGGCATCCATGCTGGAGAAACGGGGCCGGCTGAGCGGCAACAGGCGTCTGACGGATCAGTTCATCCGCGAGGATACGCCCTACAATACGATAAGAGACTTTGCGGCCGCAATCTGCGGAGGCTCTGCCAGCTTCAAGGACGCCGGGGTCAAGCCGGTCTTCAGGCTCCATCCTCCCAGGAAAGGACATCGAGGCATAAAGAAAACCGTTCAGGAGGGCGGTGAACTGGGCTTCCACGACGCCATCGGCAACCTCCTCTGGAAAATGAGGTAATATCATGCCCAAGAGCAAACTGAAGAAGTTCAGGGGAAGCAGGACCTGTGGTGGGGGTACCCACAAGAACCGCAGAGGCGCAGGGTCACGCGGTGGCCGCGGCAACGCAGGATGCTTTAAGCACCATGTCGTGCGCACCTTAATGAGGGGCCAGCGTCAGGGCAAGTACGGGTTCCACAGACCCAACGTCAAGAAGATCGACGTGATCAACGTCGGTGTGCTGGATCAGATGGTCGGCGAGGATGGTCGTATCGATCTGAGCGGGAAAAAGGTCCTCGGTGATGGCAGGATAACCCGAAAGCTCATCGTCAGCGCTGCGAACTTCTCCCGGTCTGCAAAGGAGAAGATCGAGGCAGCCGGCGGTGAAGTAGTGGTAACATGAACCAGAGCAGTTTCTTCTATGCCATAGAGCCCTTCGTGAGAAGGCTGCCTGCCGTAGAGAGACCCTCGGGGCACGTCCACTTTAAGAAGAAGATGATCTGGACGCTGAGCATATTAATTTTGTACTTCGCCCTATCCAACGTCCCCCTCTTTGGTCTCTCGCCTGCGTCTATCGACCTCTTCGGGATGTACCGCGCCTTCTTCGCCGGATCCTTCGGGACCCTGATGGTCCTGGGTATCGGTCCCATCGTCACCGCGTCTATCGTTCTCCAGCTTATGGTGGGAGCAGATCTAATAAAACTGGACCTGGGAGACCCTCGTGATCAGGCGATCTTCCAGGGAACGCAGAAGCTCCTGGTCTTCGTCATGATCATCGTAGAGGCCTTGCCTCAGGTGACGGGAGGCTACCTTCTTCCGGACCTGGGCGTCTCCCAGATCCTGGGCGTCTCCCTGGGCGTGATGTCCTTTATATTATTCGTGCAGATCTGTATCGGCGGGGTGCTGATACTCTTCATGGACGAGGTGGTGAGCAAGTGGGGGATAGGTTCCGGCGTGGGTCTCTTCATCGTCGCCGGAGTAAGCCAGCAGCTGATCACGGGCATCTTCAACTGGACCACCGGCGAGGGCGGTCTTCCCATAGGCATAATCCCCAAATGGATCTACATCGTAACCCACGACATTCTTGGTATAGAGGACTTCTTCGTTCCGGCCGGTCTGGAGCGGATCATGGTAGACTATGGGATCCTGGCTCTGATATCTACAGTAGTTATCATCCTCTTCGTGGTCTTCGTGGAGAGCACGCGGATAGAGATACCCCTGGCCCACAGCTCTGTCAGAGGTGCCAGGGGTCGTTTCCCCGTCAAGCTGGTATACGCCAGCGTTCTGCCCATGATCCTGGTCAGGGCGCTCCAGGCCAACATCCAGATGATCGGGACGCTCCTGTCAGGCAAACTTGGAGCGGTAAGTACCGCCGCCACTACCGATTCTGCGGCAGGTCTGAAGATCGTGCATACCGCTTATTCCAGCTTCTTGGGAACCTTCATCTCCACGGCGAGATACGATATATTGACCGGAGATCCGGTCACCACGACCGCGCCCCAGCCTATATCGGGCATCATGTACTACCTATCGCCCATCAATAGCCCTTCCGACTGGATACCGAGTCTCGTCGCCCAGAGTAACCCTGCGATGGAGCTGCTGGGACTCGATTCCATAGCGGGCTGGCAGATCTGGCTCCACGTATTCACCGATGCATTCGTCCTGATAGTCGGAGGCATCATATTCGCCATCTTCTGGATAGATACCACCGGCATGGGTGCCAAGAGCGTGGCCAAGAAGATACACGCATCCGGTCTGCAGGTGCCCGGTCACAGGAGAAACCCGGCCAGCATCGAGAAGATGCTGGGAAGATACATCCCCAAGGTTACCGTGCTCGGCGGAGCGATAATCGGTCTGTTGACATTGGTGGCCAGTCTCATGGGCACCCTGGGCGGTGCCGGGGGAACTGGGTTGCTGCTGACGGTGAGCATAGTCTACAGGCTCTACGAGCAGATCGCCAGCGAGCAGATCCAGGAGATGTACCCCATGATGCGCAAGTTCTTTGGTGAGACGGTATGAACGAGAATATGACCAAGTCTCTGGACAACGTCCTCCTGGCTCTAGGGTTCGCCCTGATGTTCGGGATTATGCTCAGCGAGGAGTTCAGGCATAGCATGGGCGAGGCTACGGGTATGTTGATCGGGTGGCTCCCTTTGGTCCTCCCCTTCCACATGGTCATCTTCGTCCTGGCAGCGATAACCGGTCTTTATGCCAGCCTGATCCAGAAGTACACCATGGACTGGGAGTTTCTCCGCAAACAGCAGGAGAAGATGAAGAAGTTCCAGCGAGAGTTCAAGAAGGCCCAGCTCTCCGGGGACAAGGCCAGGCAGCAGCAGCTCCAGGCAGAACAGAGGGAGATGCTGGGCGATCAGGGCGAGATGATGAAGATGCAGTTCAAGCCCATGGCCTACATCGGGATCGTATCGATACCGCTCTTCATGTGGGCTTATCTCTACATCGATCAACATACGTTGCTCCTCACCTTTCCCTTCTGGGGCCAGCATAACATCTCCGATTCGGTTATAGGACCGATATTCTACTGGTTCTACTGGTACTTCGTCTGCTCTATACCCGTCTCCCAGATCATACGCAAGGCTCTCAACATAGGCGGTATATGATGATAATCACCGTCAGCGGACCTCCCGGGACCGGCACGACCACCCTGGCACGCGAGATGGCCAGAAAACTCGACCTCGACTGGATCAACTCGGGAGACCTCTTCCGCAAGATAGCCCGGGATAGAAGCATGAGCCTCAAGGAGCTGGGCAGGTTGGCCGAGCAGAGTCCTGAGATCGACTACCAGATCGATGACGCCCAGAAGATGATCGCCATGGAGAAGGGTGGCGTCTTTGAAGGCAGGCTATCGGGTCACCTGTTGGACGCCGACCTCAAGATACTGCTCCGTGCAGGCCGGAAGATCAGGGCGGAGCGGATTGCGGCCCGGGAGGACAAGCTGGTGGAAGATGCCCTCATGGAGGGCAAGATCCGGAACGAGTGCGAGGCCAGACGTTACAAAAAGTACTACAACATAGACCTGGACGATCATGGGGTCTACGACCTGGTGATAGATACCGAGACCAAGGATGCGAAGGGCGTTTTAGAGATCGCGCTCGCCGCGGTGAGGGCCCTGAAAGATGAAGACAAAGCTTCCTTTCGATAAGGCCCGAAAGGTTCTGGTCAGAAGAGACGGCCAGACCGATCCCCATTATGGTTGCAATCCCGGTGAGCGTCCGCTCGATCGATACCTCCGGTTGGGCTGTCTGAACCTGGATAAGCCGTCCGGGCCTACCAGCCACGAGGTGGTGGCCTGGGTGGAGAAGATCCTGGACCTGGACAAAGCGGGACACAGCGGGACGTTGGACCCCAAGGTCACCGGAGTCTTGCCGGTGATGCTGGGCGATTCTACCAAGGTCGTAGACTCCTTGCTCGGTGCGGGAAAGGAGTACGTCTGTCTCATGAGGGTACATGCCACCCTCCCCCGGAAGAGGATTCTGGCAGTCTGCAGGGAGTTCAGAGGCAAGGTCTACCAGAAACCTCCCATCAAGTCCAACGTAAAGAGGGTTCTTCGCATCAGGGAGATCTATTATCTGGATGTGATGGAGATCGAGGGGCCCAGGGTGCTTATGAAGGTGGGGTGTGAGGCGGGAACCTATCTGCGCAAGCTCTGCCACGATATGGGTCTGGCGTTGGGCGTCGGTGCTCACATGGAGGAGCTGCGCAGGACCAGAAGCGGTCCCTTTCAGGAGGACGAGACCCTGGCCACCCTTCACGATCTGAAAGATGCCTTCGTGTTGTGGGAGGAGACCGGCGACGAGAAAGAGCTGAGGCGGGTGGTATATCCCCTGGAATCGGCGCTGGGGTTCCTACCCGGACTGGTCATAAGCGATAACGCCGTAGATGCCATCTGCCATGGAGCGCCCCTGGCGGCGCCGGGTCTCATCCGCCTGGAGTCAGATATAGAGATGGGCGAGAAGGTAGTTATTTATACACTGAAAGGCGAGGCAGTGGCGGTGGCCACCGCGACCATGACCTCCGAAGAGATGATGAGATCTTCTTCCGGCATAGTCGCCAGGACCTCCCGGGTGATAATGGAGCCAAGCATCTACCCTCGACGGTGGTCTTCAACAAAGAAAGGTGCCGAGGTAGTCTAGCGGTAAGGCGCAAGCCTGGAATGACGTACTGAAAGCTTGTGATCCGGTGAGGGTCGCGAGGGTTCAAATCCCTCCCTCGGCGTTTAGATAAATTTTTTTTCCGGCGAGGCTCTACTTCACCAGCGCCACCGCCGCCACCTCGTCACCGGGATTTAGGCGCATGATCCTCACGCCCTGGGTGGCCCGACCCTGGACCCTGATATCGCTGACGGGGATCCTTATCATAATACCCTCTCTGGTAGTGATCATCAGCTCGTCATCCTCGGAGACTGTCATGGAGGTCACCACCTCACCTTTCCTGGAGTCTATGTTCTTCATCCCCTTACCCCCCCGCCGGTGAGGCGAGTACTCCTCCAGGTCGGTGCGCTTGCCGTACCCCTCTAGGGTCACGGTCAGGAGTGCAGAATCGGGACTGACCACGTCCATGCTGATCACCCGGTCGTCGTACTCCAGAGATATGCCCCTTACCCCCATCGATCCCCGGTTGCTGGACCTGACGTCCTTTTCGGGAAACCGGATAGCCTTTCCGCGACTGGTGGCCAGGATCAGCTCCTGGTGGCCATCGGTAAGACGTGCGGCAACCAGGCTGTCACCCCTGAGATTCACCGCCTTGATCCCGATCTTTCGGGGATGACTGTAGGCCCGGATGGGTGTCTTGATTACCTTTCCGCTGCTGGTGGCCATAACGATGTACTCCTCGGAATCGAAGTTCTTGACCGCAATGGCCTCGGTGATCTTCTCGTCGGCATCGAGCGGGAGCAGGTTCACTATCGCCTTGCCACGGGCGTTTCTTCCCATGGAAGGAACATCGAAGACCCTCAACCAGTGAGCCTTGCCTTTGTCGGTGAATAATAGTATGTAATCGAGGGTAGATGCGATGAACAGGTCGGTCACGAAGTCCTCGCTCTTTGTCTCCGCCCCGATCACCCCTTTGCCTCCCCTCTTCTGCTGCCGGTAGGCGGTCAACGGCTGCCTTTTGATGTACCCATCGCTGGTGACGGTCACCGCCACCTCTTCATCCTCTATCATATCTTCGATCTGTACCTCGGCCTCGGCGTCGACGATCCGTGTCCTCCTGGGGTTGCCGTACTTCTCGTCCAGCTCCATCAGATCAGACTTGATTATCTCCAGGACCTCGTGAGGACTGGCCAGGATCTCTCTCAGCCGAGATATGGTGATCTCCAGGTCTTTGGCCTCCGACTCGATCTTGCCCTGCTCCAGGGCGGTCAGACGCTGCAGACGCATCTCCAGTATGGCCTTGGTCTGAACCTCGCTCAGATCAAAGCCCTCGGAGAGGGCGATCCTGGCATCGGCCGGCGAGGACGCCTTCTTGATCATATCGATTATTCGATCGATATTTTGGAGCGCCAGCAGCAGCCCTTCCAGAACGTGAGCCCGCATTTCAGCTCTGTCAAGATCGAACCGGCATCTCCGCTCGATCACCTCAGACCGGTAGGATATATACTGGACGAGCATCTCCTTCAGGGGCAGGATCTTGGGCTGGCCGTCTACCAAGACGAGGTTGGTTATCCCGTAGGTGATCTCCAGCCGGGTATGCCTGTAAAGCTGGTTCAGAACGACCTCCGGGGTGGTTCCTGATTTCAGCTCGATCACCATGCGTATGCCCTCCCGGTCGGACTCGTCTCTCAGGTCAGATATCCCTTCGATTCTGTCCGACTTCACCAACTCGGCCGTATCTTCCAGGACCCTGGCCTTGTTGACCTGGTAGGGCAGCTCGGTAACGATGATCCGGGGTCGTCCTTCGCTCTCGATCCTGGACTTGGCCCGAAGCTTGATTATGCCTTTGCCCGTAGAATAAGCGGCCCCGATCCCCGACCTTCCGATGATGTAGCCACCCGTGGGGAAGTCGGGCCCGGGCATACAATCCATCAGTTCTGCTGTGGTGATGTCGGGATCGTCTATCAGCTTGATCGTGGCTCTGGCCACCTCTCCCAGGTTGTGAGGAGGTATATTGGTGGCCATGCCCACCGCTATGCCCGTGGATCCGTTCAGGAGGAGGTTGGGAAGTTTCGAGGGCAAGACCACAGGCTCCTTCAGGGAGTCATCGTAGTTGGGAACGAAGTCCACGGTATCCTTCTCGATATCCTCCAGCATCTCGCCCGCAATCTTCGAGAGGCGGACCTCGGTGTACCTCATGGCCGCCGCAGGGTCGCCATCTATCGATCCGAAGTTGCCCTGCCCGTCCACCAGCGGGTAACGCATGGAGAAGTCCTGGGCTATCCTGACCATGGTCTCGTAGATAGCAGCGTCGCCGTGGGGATGGTACTTACCCATAACGTCTCCTACGATCCTGGCCGACTTCTTGTAGGGCTGGTCAAAGGTCATCCCTTGCTCGTACATGGCGTAGAGGATCCGCCGGTGAACTGGTTTGAGTCCGTCTCGCACGTCGGGAAGCGCCCTTCCCACGATGACGCTCATGGCGTAGTCGATGTAAGAGGCCTTCATCTCCTCGGTGATGCCGACGTCGATCTCTGTCATCGTATTCTTACCTCACACGTCCAGGTTCTTCGCTTCTCTGGCGTGGGCCTCGATGAACTCCCGCCGGGGCTCCACCAGTCCTCCCATGAGTATGGTGAAGATGTCGTCCGCCTCCAGGACGTCCTCGATGGTAACCTTCAACAAGGTTCGTCCCACCGGGTCCATGGTGGTCTCCCATAGCTGCTCCGGGTTCATCTCACCCAGCCCTTTGTACCTCTGGATGACCGCCTTCTTGCCGCCAATCGATTCCAGGATCCGATCCAGCTCGGCATCGCTGTAAGCGTAATTTATTATCTTCTTGTTTCTCACCTGGTATAGAGGCGGCTGGGCGATGTAGACATAGCCCGCCTCGATCAGAGGCCTCATGTATCTATAAAAGAAGGTGAGCAGGAGCGTCCTGATGTGGGACCCGTCGACGTCAGCATCGGTCATTATAACCACCTTGTGGTACCTGGATTTCTCGACCCGGAAGTCTTCGCCTATGCCGGTGCCCAACGCGGTAATTATGTTCCTGATCTCCTTGTTCTTCAGGATCTTGTCCATCCTGGCCCTTTCCACGTTCAGGATCTTACCTCGCAGAGGCAGGATGGCCTGGATGTGTCTGTCTCTCCCCTGTTTTGCCGAGCCGCCGGCAGACTCGCCCTCCACGATGTACAGCTCGCTCTGGGCTGGATCTCTCTCTGCGCAGTCAGCCAGCTTCCCGGGCAGACCGCCTGTGCCGAGGGCATTCTTTCTTCTGGTTAGCTCTCTGGCCTTTTTGGCCGCCGCCCTGGCACTGGAGGCCTGGATGGCCTTCTCCAGGATCTTGGTGGCCACCGGGGGGTTCTCTTCGAAGAAATCCGATAGACCATCGGACACCAGGGACAAGACCGTGCCTCTGATGGCGCTATTTCCCAGCTTGGTCTTGGTTTGACCCTCGAACTGCGGATCGGAGAGGCGGACGCTTATCACCGCTACCAGTCCCTCTCTCAGGTCTTCGCCGGTGAGCTTGGCCCCATTTTTTAGCAGTTTGTTGGACCTGGCATAATCGTTGCCGGCCTTGGTGAGGGCTGCCTTGAAACCGCTCAGATGAGTGCCGCCTTCACGGGTGTTGATGTTGTTGGCGAAGGTAAATATCCCCTCGCTGTAGGAGTTGTTGTACTGGAGGGCCGCCTCGACGTAGGTACCGTTCCTCTCACCAGAAATATATATGGGGGTGCTGTGAAGTACCTCTTTGTTCCTGTTCAGATGCTCCACGAAGGATACGATACCGCCCTCGTACTGGTACTCCCTCTCTTTTCCGCTCTTCTCATCCTTGATGGAGATCTTGAGCCCGCGGTTGAGGAAGGCCATCTCACGCAGCCTGGTAGAGAGGGTATCGAAACTGAACACCACCTCATCGAATATGCCAGGATCGGGTTTGAACCTGACCAAGGTGCCCGTGTGATCAGATACTCCATGGACCTCCAGATCCGAGACAGGTATTCCGTGCTCGTATCGCTGCCAATAGACCAGGTTGTTCCTCCTCACCTCCACCTCCAGCCATTTGGAGAGGGCGTTCACCACGGAGACACCTACACCGTGCAGCCCGCCCGATACCCGGTAGGACTTATGATCGAACTTCCCTCCCGCGTGGAGCATGGTCATCACGATCTCCACGGCGGGTTTCTTGTAATGGCTGTGTATGTCCACGGGAACGCCCCTGCCGTCATCTTTGACGGTGACGCTCCCGTCATCGTGAAGGATCAGGTCGATCTCTGAGCAGTGACCTGCCATGGCCTCGTCTATGCTGTTGTCGACTACCTCATAGACCAGATGGTGCAGACCTGTCGTGTTGGTACTCCCGACGTACATGGCAGGCCTGCGCCTAACAGCGTCCAGGCCTTCCAGGACCTGTATCTGACTGGCGTCGTAGTCCTCGATTACGTCACTCAATGGCGAGTATACCTCCTAATAACATAAATAACCTCTAATCAAATTATCCTATTATATATAGTAGTTTCGCTCACCAGAACCGGTAAACAGCACCCTCAAAGTGTACAACCATTGTATTTTTATAGTACACAAAGTATAAATTTGTGTGATCGAGTAAATGTGAACGTAAGTGAACGTTTTCTTGTTGTACATGACTTTCGGTGATTACCATTTTATCGACAGGTTAGATTAGACAATATTAACCTACCAAACACGGAATATAACCGCAGAGTACGCAGAGGGGCG
>Ga0209121_10001986_pt1 | contig 21149 bp, 19 predicted proteins | sample Cruoilmetagenom3_FD_187292 | JGI IMG/M metagenome (GOLD analysis project Ga0209121, IMG submission 187292) | Oil polluted marine microbial communities from Coal Oil Point, Santa Barbara, California, USA - Sample 3 (SPAdes) (version 2) | ecosystem: Environmental > Aquatic > Marine > Oil seeps ...
GGTTAAGAAGTGGCCTGAGTTCATTGGGCACCCCATTAGATACATTGGAAAGCCCTACAGTTGATTTAATCTCGGGCAAAACGTCCTCGAGTATCTTTACAAATTCCAAACAGGCTACAGCGAATCTCTGCCCTTCGCCAGCAGTACTCACAGGAAGAATTATAGGGTCAACCCAGATGTCTTCGTTAGGAATCCCCAATTCATTAGCATAGGTTACCGTGTCCATAATACTCTCTATCTTAGAATCAACATCTGGAGGCATCCCCTTATCCGTTATTACCGAAATCACCACATTGCAGTTATATTTTTGGGCTAAAGGAAGCATTTGCTCTTTGGAGTCAGTCTTCCCCGAAGCGGAATTAAGCAGAGGTCTTTTCTGGCAAACTTTTAAGCCTGCCTCCATAGCTACAGGATTCATGGTATCTATAGACAAAGGTAAATCGGTAACTTCTTGAATTGTGCTGACCAGCCACTGCATATTTTCTTCGGGGTCTTTCTTCATGGGGCCAACATTCAAGTCAATGTAATCGGCTCCAGCTTCAGTTTGAGCTTTAGCTAAACCCTGGATTACTTTGGCGTCTCTTTCCCTTATCGCTGTGGAAACTGCTTTAGCTATGACATGTATGTTTTCGCCAATGATGACCATATCGAGTACCTCCGATTTACCAGTTCGGTGTCTTGGGTAAACCATCGCAATATAGCAAAGAAAAATCTGTTTGTCAAACTCCTTGTTGGCCCTTGTCACAGCAATTTTGGCAGCTGTATCCGCTATATCAATTTAAGAATTCTTTTGAGCAGAGAAAGAAACAAGGGGTAATCAACACTGATGTCGCCGCTTTGCTATAATTTCAATGAGTATTGGGGGACAGGTAGACAGTAAAATCATGGCAATTTCCTTAGAGTAAATGGCTAAAGATTACTATGGGACTCTAGGCGTACCGAGGAATGCCTCGGATGCAGAAATCAAGAAGGCCTATCGGAAGCTGGCTATGCAATATCATCCCGATCGCAATCCCGGGAAAGAGAAATGGGCTAATGAGAAATTCAAGGAGATAAATGAGGCATACGGAGTCCTTGGTGACCCTCAAAAAAGAAAGCAATACGACCAATTCGGCACTGTAGGCGAAATGGGCGACATCTTTGGCAGCCCTTTCACCAGAACCACTTTTCAGGAAATGATGAAGGACTTCGGCGGGGCTGGCCTGAGATTCGATTTCCTGGACGACGTATTTGGCGATTTCTTGAAGGGCAGAGGTTCTTCCTTCTCTTTCAGAAGTTTCGGGGGCAGGCCTGAGAGAGTGAGATTTGAAGCTCGGCCGGGACAAGAAATCAATCTGGATGAAATACTTGGCCAGGCTCGAAGATCCCAGGATGTTCATTATGAGCTGGCAATTAGCCAGGGAGAGGCTTTGCAGGGTGTAACGAAGACGTTAAAGAGGAGGGGTAAAAGACTTGAGGTGAAGATTCCGGCCGGGGTAAGAACAGCCAGCGTGGTGAGATTGAGGAATGCTCGCCAGATAAGCGATGGCTTGCCCGGCGACATATTGATTAAAGTTATAGTTAAATAAGCTTCAGACCCACACCCATGGGAACCCGCATTTCCCATATCAAAACAGGAACTCAGACAAGGTTCCTATGGCAAGAGAGCTTCGAAAGAGCAACTGGCTGGCGGAACCCAGAGAGTGAAAAGACCCGTGAGGTACTGAAGCTTGAATTTGACAGGCGATTGGGCTTGTCCAGCGCAGCCAAGGAGGCTTTGGGCTGTCTCCTGACGAGGTGTGGCTGCCTCGGCAATGCGGTGCCAGCCTCGAATAATTGATGGTTCGACGACTTGACAGATGCTGCGCTACGGCAATAGACTTTGATATAGAAATGACAGGGCCGCAAAAGCCTCCTCCTAAACCGAAATGGGAAACCTCGGTCTACTCTGTGGGAACCAAAGAAAGGAGTCCGTTATGAGCCGCCTTGAACGAAGAATCGTTTTTAGTCAAATGGCCCCCGAACGTGATGCTGAATGTACACCAGACATATTCATGCTGTCAGGATTCGGGAACACCGGCGTGATAATCACTAATGAAGGAGTAGTAATTGTCGATAACACACCGATGACCAGCGAAAAGGTCATTAAGGCAATAAGGGAGAGAACTCAGGCACCTATCGACTCTATTATCTACACTCACGGACACGGTGACCACGCCTTTGCTACGGCAGTCTTCATAGAAGATGCCAAGCAACGAGGACATCCAAGGCCTAGAGTCATAGGCCATGACCTGGTGCCGAAACGGTTTGACCGCTATGAGAGGATGGCCCGGTATAACCGGTATATCAACGCAATCCAGAGTGGACGCAGCTATATGCCACCATCGGAAGATGCCCAGTTCCTGCCGCCAAATATTGTGTATCCTGATATCACGTACTCTGATGCCATGCAATTCAGACTAGGAGACCTTACTATCGAGCTCTACCACTATATGGGAGAGACTGATGACGGCACCTGGGTCTGGGTCCCAGAAAGAAAGGCTGCCATTGTTGGCGATCTGATGACAGGAGCCTGCCCCAATGTGGGCAATCCCTTCAAAGTGCAGCGCTACACACTGGAATGGGCAGAAGGCCTGGAGAGCGTAGCTGGAAAAAACCCGGATTTTTTGATTCCCGGTCATGGCCGCCTACTCAAGGGCAAAGAGATTCAGACCATATGTCTTGACACAGCGCAGTTCATGCGTTACATCCACGACGAAGTTATTCGCTTGCTCAACGAAGGCTGCTGGATAGAGGAAATCATCGAGCGAATCAAGATACCGGAAGAACTGGCCAACAAGCGATGGCTCGCCCCTGTGTACGGTTGTCTCACCTACATAATTCATGGAGTGCACCGCAGATATGCTGGCTGGTACAACGGAAACCCGAGTGAGCTGTTTCCCTCCAATAGCACGGACATAGCAGCCGAAGTAGCCGGGATTTGCGGAGTCGCTGCACTCATCCAGCGTGCAAAAAAATTGCAGGAAGCAGGAAATACCCAGCTTGCCCTGAATGTGCTCGACTTCGCCGTCAAGGGAGCTCAACATCCCACGAAACGCAAAGCAGCCCTTCAACTAAAAGCGGAACTACTGGACAAGAGAGCGGAAATCGAAGTTAACACGATTGCCAAGAATATTCTCCTCGTAGGAGCTGAACAGGCGGAGCAAGAAGCCAATTCACTTTAGCTTTAATCGCTTGAGAGTAGAATCCCCATATATCCTGGCCAGGTTTCCCCCGTGCTTGCGAATTTCCTCTTGATGGATCAGGAACTCAGATAGGGGCTCTCACCAGGTACGGGTGCTCTGGAACGAGCCGCCAGCCCCCGAGAAACTGATGGTCCGATGTCTTGACGAGTACTGCGCTACGAAAATATACTTTGAAACAGCAATGATGAGGCACGGAAAGTCTCCTCTGGAATTGAAATGGTAAATATTTGCTATAATTGCCGCACCGTGTGACCTGTTACAACGCATGGAGCGCGGCTGCAAAGGAAGTATAAATAAAATAAAAAATGGAGGCCTAATTAAGAAATGAACGTAATCCTGGTGGTGTTTGATTCATGGCGCAAAGACTGTGCAGGTGTCTACGGCTCCCCGCCATGGGGAAAGATACACACACCGAATTTCGACCGTTTCGCCGGGGAATCACTGGTCATGACACGGGCGTTCCCGGAGTCACTGCCCACCCTTCCCGCAAGGCGCGCGTTGTACACTGGCCGCCGGGTGTACCCCTATCACAACGATGATTTCCGCCTCAAAGGAGACTTCGTCGGAGCCCCCGGCTGGGGACCGATTCCCGAAGACCAGCCTACCCTCGCCGAGTTGCTAAGTGCGTCACGCTACCGCACCGCCCTCATCTCGGACGTGTACCACATGTTCAAGCCCTCCAAGAACTTCTGGCGGGGCTTTCACCAGTGGACATTTCTTCGAGGACAGGAGCTCGACCCCGCTCGCTCCGGACCCCGGCTGACGCAGGAAGAGGTTGATTATTGGCTGCCCAGAGAACTGCAGGACAAGCCATTCGTCAGCTTCATCCAGAGGTGCATCACCAACATCCGTGACCGCACCTATGAGGAGGACTACTTCGCCCCACGCGTCTTGAAGGAAGCGGCGCTGTGGCTTGAGCAGAACAAGGACGCCGAGAGGTTCTTTCTCACCGTGGAGTCCTTCGACCCGCACGAGCCATGGCTGGTGCCCGGCTACTACCGCAGGATGTACCTAGAGGAGGAAGGGAGGGAGAATGTGCTGTCCTTATACCGGAACGTCTCGGACCTCGACCCAAAGCTGCTCACCCGCACCCGGGCGAACTACAGCGGCGAGGTCACCATGTGTGACCGGTGGTTCGGGTTCTTCATGGATACTGTGAAGACGCTCGGCCTGCTTGACAACACGATCATTATCCTGACGTCCGACCATGGGCACTCCATCGGTGACTGCGGCTACATGGGGAAGCGGGGGTACCCCTCGGGCCCCGAGGTCTACGATATCCCTCTCATGATTCGTTTCCCGGGCGCTGAGCACGCCGGTACCAGCAGCGACCAGTTCGTTCAGCATCATGATATCACCGCGGCGATTCTTCAGGTTGCCGGTGTCGAGGCGCCAGCCGAAATTGAAGGTGATTCCTTCCTGGAGAGCGCGATTTCGGGCAGGCCAGGGAAGCGCGACCACGTAACCGTGGGCTGGGGCTCGGCGGTAACGGTAATCGACCAGCGCTGGTGGCTCAACTGCAAGACGGACGGCGCCGGGGTACTGCTCCATGACCTGAAGGAGGCGGAGCCTTTCGCGAAGAACGTGGCACAGGAGAACGTGGAAACAGTGAACCGGCTCTTCGCCCTGGCGAAGGCGGATGCCGTCGGAGGGTTCCCAGAGTGGATTCTTGAGCTTGCCCGAAGCCAACAGGACGCACCCGGGTGCAGTGACCTCGCCGCGCGCGCATAGCGAGGAACGCTATGACGGCGGGTTAGGTATGAGCATCGACCGGCCGTGCCCCAACTGGTGCGGGAGAGTCCACCTCGGATACTGCCGGCCAGATTCAGTCAGGACCTAGCAGGAATGAAATGAAAAGGGCATCATGAAGCGTACCGAAATAACAGCTCGAAGGTTCACGTTTAGAGCCTGGTCGGCTGGACGGGAAGATGGGCCATTGCTGCTATTGCTGCATGGGTTGCCCCGGACGAGCCAAATAGAAAAACATGTATAGGAGGACTGAAAAGATGGCAATTAGATTTCCCGATTCGAAGATGATTCAAACCAACGGTATCAACATGGAAATATTTGAGCAGGGAAAGGGACTTCCTGTAATCCTGGCTCACGGATTTCCCGAACTGGCCTATTCCTGGCGATTTCAAATACCTGCATTGGCGGAGGCGGGATACCGGGTTATTGCACCAAACCAGCGGGGATATGGTGAGACCGATAAACCAGAGGTCGTCGAATCATATGATATCCGGCATCTTTGTGGGGATATGGCCGGCTTGATGGATGCCCTCGATCTCGAAAAGGCTATATTTGTCGGGCACGACTGGGGTGGTCCGGTCATATGGAATATGCCACTGCTATACCCGGATAGAGTTACCGGCGTGGTCGGGATGAGTGTCCCATTTTCACCCCGGGGCAAGGCCGATCCCATTACTGTGTTGGAACAAATATTCGGCCCGGAGCATTATATCGTCCATTTCAACCGGAAACCCGGCGTGGCCGATGCGGCATTTGCCGCCAATCCCAGACGCTTTTTTAACAATATATTTCGTAAACGGCTTTGGGTTGATCAAAAAGCAGGACCCTCCACGCAACAGCCCAGCTTCAATGTGTCCTTGATGAAGATGCTCGATGTGACGAATCCGCCGGGTGAACCGCTCATGCCAGACGAGGAAATGGATGTCTTTGTTGAAGCTTTCGCTAAAGGGGGATTTACCGGACCAATTAACTGGTATCGGAATATTACGCGGAACTGGGAAACATCTGCTGACCTACCACAACGCATCGATGTTCCCTGTGGAATGATATACGGGAAATATGATATCGTACCGAGGGCGGGTGATATTTCCGAATACGTGCCGAATCTGGAAATAATCACCATTGAATGCGGACACTGGATTCAACAGGAAAAACCCGATGAGGTCAATGCGTTCCTGCTGGACTGGTTGAAACGGAATGAGCCTAAGTAATTCGGACCTCCAGTATGCAACCAGATAACCAGCGTGCCTTCCATAGTGGGCCAGAAATGAAAAGGACCAGAGTGAGTTTTCCCTGTGGCGAGCTTCTCCTCGAAGGAATACTGGCTATACCTGAAGGTGCCGGACCTTACCCGGCAGTTATAGTTTGCCATCCGCATCCCCTCTACGGTGGCAGCATGGATAACAATGTGGTCTATAGCCTCTGTAGGACACTTACACAGGCATCACTGGTTTCATTTAAGTTCAACTTCCGCGGAGTCGGTAGGAGCCAGGGTGAGTTCGGTCATGGAACAGGTGAGCAGGAAGATGTGAAAGCAGCCATTTCCTTTATAAGCACGGTAAAGGAAGTTGATTCTAAGAGAATCGGGCTTGCTGGCTATTCCGCTGGCGCTGGCTTCGCTCTTCCCGTTGGCTTTAATGACGGGCGAATTACAGCTCTGGCTGCTGTCTCACCTCCACTCTCTATATTCGATTTTGACTTCCTCAAAAGCTGCCCTAAGCCAAAACTCCTCATCTCAGGAAGCAGGGACGATCTTATACCCACCGACCAGTTCCTTGAATTTTGCCAGAATCTTCCTGAGCCCAAAGAATATGTAAGCATTGAAGGTGCAGACCACTTCTGGTGGGACTATGAATCTGGCCTGGCTGCCAAAGTGACTGCCTTCTTCACCAGAGTATTATAGTTTCAGCCTGGTTTTATGTAAAGTTCCGCTCCTTGAAGAAAGAAGCTTTCCCGCCCGATTGCAAAGTGGGTTTTACACACCCCATTCATTAATGCTAATATTGACGACTGCATCGGTGCATTTACATTTGAAAAGCTTTTCACCAGGGGATTCCTCTTCAGAACTACTAGAGATAGAGACCTTTTTGCCATGCCTTTGAATTTAGATTGGAAGCCACGTCGGATATTTTACGGATGGTGGGTTGTTGGCGCATGTTTCTTTATTTCACTATACGCGGGTGGAGTTATCTTCTATGGATTCACTGCCATCTTTGAACCGTTAGTGGACGAATTCGGTTGGAGCTATGCGCAGATTTCACTTGCCGCCTCGCTACGCGGCCTGGAGGCGGGCCTTCTTGCCCCGTTAGCTGGGATGCTTGTTGACCACTGGGGACCAAGAAGACTGCTATTCAGCGGAGTGATTATCGTCAGTCTGGGTTTGATTCTCCTAAGTCGTACTACCTCTCTGGGCATGTTCTACGGAGCCTTCGTACTATTGGGCACAGGCATGAGTACTTGTAGCGCCACAGTGTTAATGACAGCGGTTGCTAACTGGTTCCGTAAGAAAATAAGCATAGCCATGGGAATCATGATTTGTGGCTACGGAATCAGTGGCTTGCTAGTTCCGGTCATCGTTAATCTTGTTGATATGTATGAGTGGCGCACCACGATAGCCATCCTCGCTATAGGTCTGCTAGCTGTATGCCTGCCGCTGTCTCTTGTAGTAAGGCATAAGCCCGAGCAATATGGCTATCAACCTGACGGTGAAGCAGAAAACACCGTGGTACTCAACAACAGTCTGACTCAAGCAGAAACTGCCGAAGCGGATATCGGAACGAGGCAGGCTCTCAAGAGCCGCACCTTCTGGCACATAGCGCTGGCACTACTGTGTCAGGTGACGATATTAAGTACCGTGGTTACGCATGTGATGCCCTATCTCAGCAGCATCGACATCCCTAGAGCAAAGTCCAGCCTTATAGCCATGGCTATCCCGTTGGCAAGCATCGGTGGCCGCCTCGGCTTGGGCCGGCTCGGAGATAGACTTGACAAGACACGAGTGATGGCCGTTGCCTTCGCTATGATGTGTGGGGGCCTAATCTGTTTTGCATTTGCTTCCTCTGAAGCTACCTGGTTGCTTGTGCTTTTCCTCATTCTTTTCGGTATTGGTTATGGAGGCAACAACACGTTGAGGGGCTCTGCGATAAGGGAATTTTTTGGTAGAAGAAATTTCGGGGCCATCCACGGCCTCGTGGTAGGTATAACGATGTTGGGAGGCATAACTGGCCCACCACTGGCCGGATGGGTATTTGATAAGTGGGGTAGTTACCAGCCTATATGGTTTGTGTTTACCGGCCTTGCCGTTGCCGCCATACTGTTGGCGGTAACCACTCCCAAAGTCAGCGCCACAATCCAATCGGTTGATGAGACATGACCTTGCAGTCCCGCTGAGCCTTCCAAGCGCTAGGTAATGAACTCGATTCTGCCTTTGGCAATCTGGCTCAGAACACGCCGAAAGGCACAGAGCTAAGATTGCCAATTAGCTTATTAGGGTTGTTTAGTCCCGCCGTGGCTCTATTCCAGGTCTATACTTGTCTCAAGTGTTATGGATAGCGAAGCGAACAATCCAATGAAAGGTGTAGTGCTCTGCACGAGAAGACGGGAAGTGACATCAAAGTGCACACCTGATAATCCCATGAATACATTTGATTCATCCCTGGCCAATATGCAACCCAGGGAAACATTGCCGAATTGTGGCATTGACGCCTGTTTTTTCACTGACCTATAATGCCATCGTTCTGCAGACGAAAAACGGCTGAAAGAAGCACAAAGTCGGTACGCTTCAGCGAGATAAGTCCCGGGTTAGGTGTTTTCAATACTGTTATTATGATGAGTAACAATTTCGGCTTGTTCGGCAGCTTGGAAAGAGCCCAGGAGTTACTGAAGAAATTAAGCAGAACTATTTCTTCCCGCGGCAGAATAGTAGCCGAAACGAGGGATGTTTATCAAACAGACGTTCAGGAACACCTCAGCTACCAGGAACGAAACAGGAAGAGAGGGCGGATGTCCGGACAGATTCGACTCAGAGCCAGGTACCGGACGTATGCCACTCCATGGTTTGATTATCTCATGGTCTCAAAGGAGAAAATGGTAGACATTCTTGATAGTACAGATTGGAAGATAACCAAGTTTATTGACTCTGATAGGTCAACGTATGTGGCGATAATCGATAAGAGGTAAATCGAGCCTATTACTCTTTTAGGAGGTGTAAAATGGAGACAATAAAAGCCTGGCATGAAGATGATTCTTTATGGGAGACATGGGGGCCCATGATATTTACTCCGCAGAAAATAACTGACGCCGTCGAAGAGGTTACCAAGATCATCAAGCTGCTTGATATTCAACCGGGATCGAGTATTCTGGACCTCGGCTGCGGCATAGGGCGTCATTCATTGGAGTTAGCTCGCCGAGGGTATCAGGTTACCGGTGTCGATCGGACAAGAGGATACCTAGATAAGGCAAAGAAACAGGCTAAAGAAAAAAATCTGAATATTGAGTTTGTCCAAGGGGACATGCGCATTTTCTCACGGCCAGACGCTTTTGGTATTGCAATAAGCATGTTCACTTCATTCAGTTATTTTGAAGATCCTCAAGAAGACAAGCGTGTTGTGAAAAATGTTTTCGAGTCGCTGAGGATCGGAGGCAGATTCGTTATCCACATGCACGGCAAGGGAACGCTGGCCAAGATATTCACGCCAAGAGACTGGGATGAGCGTAAGGACGATGGGGTGATAGTCTTACGTGAGAGAAAGGTAAGCAAGAACTGGAGCTGGATGGAAAACCGATGGATAATGTTAAAAAGAAGTGAGCGGATCGAGCATGAACTATCCCACCGACTATACGCGGGGTCAGAGATAGCCGCTCTCTTACACGATTGTGGTTTCAATCGGGTTGACGTATACGGAGACCTGGAAGGTAACCCGTACGATCACACCGCCCGGCTGCTGGTGGTTGTGGGCTACAAGCAGTCCTAATCGATAATCTGAAGTCACAATCTGCTATCTTGTTCAATTATCTGGAATCACATCGTAGATCTTAATCTAGCGTGAATCGAGACTTTCCCTGATGCTTATTGGATAGATTGACGGATGGAGATCGTGGTGCTATCTTGTTCTCACGGTACATATTTAAGAGACTTGCTATGAAATTGCTGGCACTCGGTGGTAGTGGAAACATGGGCAGGACTGCCGTCAAGACTATCCTGGGGATGGGTAACGTGGACGAGCTCATCGTAGCCGATAGCGATCCTGTACGTATCAACAGATTCGTCGAGGAAACTAAAGACCACCGTGTACGAGCGCGCGTGATTGACGTCACCGACACCGGAGCGCTTGAGGTCTTGATGCGAGAGGCGGATGCTGTGATGAACACAATAGGTCCCTACTATCGTTTCGGTGTCCCGATTGTGCAGGCTGCCATCAAGACTGGTCGTCACTACACGGACATTAACGACGACTATCGTCCCACTGAGGAGGTGCTGAAGATGGATGACCAGGCTCGCGCAGCCGGCATCACAGCACTGATTGGCATGGGAGCCAGTCCGGGTTTGACCAACATCCTCGCGCGTCATGCAGCCAACCAGCTGGATACAGTGGATTACATACAGACGGCATGGGGTAGTACTGGTGGCGTACTTGAACCTCGGTCCCGGATACGTCCCTGGCCGCAGGGCGGGCGGATCGATGCCGCCACTGTTCATTTTCTGAATTGTGCCTCGTGGAAGATTCCCCTGTTCCAAGACGGCAAGTTCATTGAGGTCCTCCCACTCGAGGATGGCGAGGAGGTCACGTTTCCAGACGGGAAAGGCTTCTTTTACTATATCGGGCACGCCGAACCAGTAACACTGCCACGTTTCATTAAGGGACTTTCCGGCGCCTGCAATCTGTTCGGTTCATGGTTTGGACCGGAAGGCTATGATGTTCTACGATCGCTCGGGGCGAGGATCCGGGCTAGAGAATTGACTCCCGAGGAAGCCGCCGGTCTTTTCGCTGGAGAGTTGTACGAGAGGCTCATGATGCGTCCCGACGTGCCACAGGACACCGGTCCAGCCGTTGGGGGGCTCCACGCTAGTGCCGCCGGAAAAAAGGCAGGCAAGAAAATGAGATATGGTTTTGGCCTCAAGACATTTCCACCAGGTGATATGGCCGGAGAAACCGGGATACCTCTAGCCATTGCCACAGACATGCTCATCAGGGGAAAAATTACCCAGAGAGGGGTCCTTGCCCCGGAGGCATGTATCGAGCCGTTGCCTTTCTTCGAGCGGTTCAGACAGTACTGTCCTGGTCCGCCGAGGGATGTCGGCGAGGTACTGTATGAGATTGTGGAGGAACTACAGGGCGACGTCACCCGGCAGCCGGATGCCAGATGATCTCACCAGGATACAAGTCCAGGTCTTCTGGGGACTACAACTGAGCTCTCACACAGAGTCCCAAATTACGCTATTCGGCCTAACAAAATACTAGAATGTTAAACTCGAGCAATCCTTCTCACATTCTGACTTCTGTTATACCACTCTCGGAAAAAGAGGAACGCCGACTCTAATCGGACGCGTAGACAATAGACTTATGATCTTCTCACTTGTCGCCGGGAGAAACGGCGCTAACCAGTAGCCAACCATGTGTAAATCTCCAAGCCATTCCGTTAATTGTGTTTTTAAGGCTGGGAAACTACCATCCTTTAGAGCCTTCCAGGGTTCTCTTCTGTCAATATCCTGATTGAGGTGTGTCACGACAGTCCATAGAGTCTTGAGAGCCTTGCCAAATTCATAGTTGTGCAATGCTTCATCGTAGCCCTCAGGAGCAGTAGGAATCTCTGAGTCATCATAATCTCCATAGTCACTCCTATGGCATAGAGAAGTAAGTCGACTTACCAGGTTTCCCAACCCGTTTGCCAGATCGCTGTTATGTAGTGACTTCAGTCTTTCCGTTGAAAAATCACCATCCCCAAAAGGGGATACTGCACGAAGCAGATAGTATCTCACGGTGTCAGCACCGTAGTCACTGATACAGGCAAATGGATTGATGGTATTCCCTTTCGATTTACTGATTTTCTGTCCATTCTCTGTTAGAAAGCCATGTACCACTATCTCGTCGGGTAGTGGGAGTCCAGCAGAGATTAATAGAGCTGGCCAGTATACAGCATGGAACTTCCAGACATTCTTCCCGATGACATGTACCTTCAGTGTTTCTGAGTCCCAGAATGAATCCCAATCACTCCTCGCACCAAAGCCCAGTCCGGAGACATAGTTGATCAAGGCGTCGATCCAGACATATACCACTTGAGATGGATCACCTGGAACCTGAATGCCCCATCCTCCGGAACGCTCATATGATCTGGATATGCTGATGTCCTGCAATCCTCTGGATATGAAGCTCAACACTTCATTCTTCCGGGATCCCGGCACCACCCTGATCTTATCCGTCTCGAGCAACTTCTTCAGTTGCTCTTGATAGGAGGAGAGACGAAAGAAGTAGTTCTCCTCGTCAATTTGCACTGGCTCAGTATCATGATCCGGACAGCGTCCGTTAACCAGTTCTCTCTCCAGGTAAAAGTCTTCGCAGTCTATGCAGTATAAGCCTTTGTATTTGTTCAGGTATATGTCTTCCTTCTTTAATTTCCGCCAGAAGTGATGTACCGCATTCTGATGCTTCTCATCGGTTGTCCGTAGGAAATTATCTGCAGATATATTCAATGCCGTACAGAGGTCCTGAAACAGACTTGAATTACGCTCAACCAGTTCCTGCGGACTGATTCCTTCATCACGCGCACTCAACACATTCTTGAAGGCATTCTCATCTGTACCTGTCTGGAACCGGGTCGTTCGGCCCAGTAAACGACTGTACCTAGCAACTACATCGGCTTGCACTAACTCAAGTGCAAAGCCAATGTGTGGTCGCGCATTGACATATGGTATTGACGTTGTTACGTATGTTGCTTTACGCATTAATCTCACCCCCAGAGTCTTCAGATATGAAAAAAGCCCACAAGTTCTATTACTCATGAGCTTGGTGAATCCTTAACCAGTCTGGGAAACTAAGTTTGCATCCTACCCGAACTGGTGATACACCAAGCCCGGGGCATCATCATTTCAGATGTCATTTCACGGCTAGTTTGTCCAGTCCAGTTCGGTACTAACATCCTCTTTCTCTATTTTAAGTATTGGAACGTGATGCAATTATATGGTGTTTGTTCTCTCATGTCAATACAAATACGGAGATCAGCCAGAATCAGTAAGAAGCCACATTAGTTGACATTCTGAGTTTTGGTTGGACAGGGCCAAGTTGAACATTCCCCAGAAATGTTGGGTAACAATCCAATGAAACGTGTAGTGCTCTGCACGAGAAGACGGGAAGTGACCGCAAAGTGCACAGCTGATAATCCCATGAATACATCGGACCCATCCCTGGCCAATATGCAACCCAAGGAAACATTGCCGAATTGTGGCATTGACGCCTGTTTTTCAACTGACTTATAATACTACCATTCTCCAGATGATAAGTATATGAAAGAAGCGAGAAAGGAGCCCAATGAGTAGAAAAGGAAATAGTGAATGGCCTTTACCCTTTGCCAAACCGGAAGAGGCCGGCATGTCCTCGGAGCGATTAGCACGCATCCGTCCAGCCTTGCAGAAGTTCATTGACCAGCAAAAGGTACCCAACCTGGTAACACTTGTAGCGCGTCACGGGAAGGTTGTGCACTTCGATGTCCAGGGGTACATGGACTTCGACAGCAAGAAGCCAGTATCAAAGGATACCATCTTTCGATTGTATTCCAACACTAAGCCGATTACCGGGGTCGCCACCATGATGCTCTATGAAGAGGGGCTGCTCAATCTGGACGACCCGGTCTCCAAATACATCCCTGCGTTCAATAACCCAAGGGTATGCGTGTCCGACACCACCAAAGGAGCCGTAGTTAGTCCTATCTCTATGATTCCCACTGTACCTGCCCGACGCGGGATAACTATTCGTGACTGCCTCCGAAATACCACAGGTCTGGCTACGCCACATCGTGCTCCTATGTCACTTATGAGAGAATTCTCGGATGTGATCATGAAATTGGACTGGTACCCCGGCAGTCCACCCAGCAAAGCAAGCTTTCGTGAGAAGGTCGAGGCACTGGCAAAATTGCCTCTGAGCTCCCAGCCAGGCACCGAGTTTGAATATCATGTTGGCTATCCTGTCATCGGTGTCATTATCGAGACAGTTGCTGGGAAAACACTCGAGGAGTATTATCAGGAGCGCATCTTTAAGCCGTTAGGCATGAAAGACACATCCTTCTACCTTCCTGAGAGAATGCTCAATCGTTTTCCCCCCTTGTACCAGCCAAAGCGTGAAGGCCAGGAATGGAAACTTGACATCGTAGAACGACCAGAGAACAGCGAAAAGGTGACAGGCCCGAAGATACATTTCGGTGCGGGCGGAGATATGGGTGGTGTCCTGACAACCGTTGCCGATTATACTCGCTTCACCCAGATGTTGCTTAATGGTGGTGAACTTGACGGTGTTCGCATCCTGGGTCGTAAAACTGTTGAGCTGATGACTTCAAGTCATACCGGCAATATCTTCATTCCAATGGTTGGTCATGGATTTGGTTTTGGGATGGGGGTGGGTGTGCACACAGGCGGCCGTTGGTCACCCAGAATACGTTCTATCGGTTCCTATGGGTGGGGTGGCGCTGCTGGAACAATCTGTTTCGCCGACCCCAAAGAAGATCTCCTCACGATATGCTTCACTCAGGTGCTTTACCACTTTACGATGCCTGAAAACACCTATCAGGAGGAGTTTGAAAGACTCGTCTATCAGGCTCTACTGTAAGGTTCACGGTTGTGTTGCAGATTCCCGGCTATGGAAGGGGACTCATCCGTTGCCGGGGCCAGCCTTGCCTTTGGCCTCGACATTTACTCTTCTGCGTTTGGCATAACGTTTACGTACCCACAAACCACTGAAGAAGGTCCGGTTAAGTAGATGGCGATTATCTGCTATGTCCAGCAGGTCCCTGGATATCCCGCTCTCGAAGTAGGCTACCTCAACATGCTTGCCCATGTTCTTTATAGCCTGAAGAGCATAGGCGAAATCAGAATCACCGCTGACAAGTACTGCTGTATCGTAGAAGTCATTCCAGGCGAAATATAGCAGGTCTGTAGCCAGCATGACATCTATGCCCTTCTCAACAGGTATACCCTGTGCCATTTTGGTGCTCCCCAGTCGAACCTCCATATATGGCGTCTTACGCAGGATATCAAGAAATTCCTGTTGTTCTCGATAAGCATCAGGCCTCTGAGTCGAGTCCTGGAGGACGTTATAGTAATATGTTCGGAACAAGCGCCTGGATCCACATAGCTTGCTGACAAACTCGGCGAAGTTGAGGTTGAATCGTCCCAGGTTGGCTCGCAGAGCGTGATACAGATTGCTCCCATCTATGAATATTGCGACTCTATCTTCCACAGTCTCCTCCTTTTGGGGTCCGCCGGCAACTTGCGACGGTGCTCATAATTATCTCAGACTTAACGCAATTATACAACCCGGTATACTCATTCATATAATTAATGACAATGACACGGGGCAGCCTCAGGGCAGAGTCCTGACACAACCAGGTCAGCCAGTTAGAGTGCAGGTTAGCGGGTTGTGCTATACTCACTCAATACACCTGTGATATCATGGAACCTGGATACGTTGCGCTATACCACTCAGGTGAATTGGAACGCCGTGCGCAGTTACTTGAGGCTCGACTAGCCTCCTGCGATATTTGCCCCAGGGAATGTCTGGTCAATCGATTAGAAAACGAACAGGGTTATTGCCATTCAGGGCGTCTGTCCATAGTCTCGGCGGTCTGCGTTCATCAAGGTGAGGAACCGGCCATTTCAGGAGCAAGGGGGTCAGGGGCAATTTTCTTCGGTAATTGTAATATGAGATGCGTTTATTGCCAGAACTACCAGATAAGCCAGAACTGGAAAAAGCAAAAATCGAAGGGAATGGACTGCCACACCCTGGCTGAAAGGATGCTTTACCTTCAGAATGAACTGGGCTGCCACAATATCAATTTCGTTTCGCCATCCCATTTTGTTCCCCAACTTGTTCGGGCAGTTCTGGAAGCAGTACCCATGGGGCTGCGAGTGCCACTGGTCTACAACACCAGCGGCTATGACTCCATTGCTTCTCTAAAAGAGCTTAATGGCATAATAAGCATTTACCTGCCTGATTTAAGATACGCCTCCGACAAATGGGCTAAGAAGTTCTCCGATGCCTCAGATTATGTAGCGCGGGCCCGCCAGGCTATTAGAGAGATGTATCGACAGGTTGGAGACCTGATGGTAGATGAAGCTGGCCTGGCACAGCAAGGACTGATAGTGCGCCATCTTATTCTGCCCAACCATCTGGCAGGCAGTGAAGAATCATTAACCTGGCTTGTTCGGGAGCTCTCTCCCATGGTGACCCTTAGCGTGATGTCTCAGTACATGCCAATGCATCGGGCATCACGAATAGCACTGCTTTCTCGGACGATTTCAGCCCATGAGTATGAAACGGTTCTGCAGCTATTAGCTGACCTAGGAGTAGAAAACGGTTGGGTGCAGGAAATGGGAGCGGCAGAAGAATATCTCCCTGATTTTGAACGAGAAGGCCATCCTTTTCTCCCCCGCCCTGAAAGAACGGAGGAGCATATACCTTTTCAAGGTGCCGGGGCCAATATTAATTAACCGGATAATCTTATATAAAATTCCTTATTCATCCTACTGTAACTTCGGCTTACCCTTTCACCTTCCTCCCTATGCTGAATGCTTGGCCTATAGGCTTGCCGAATGTCCAGTATTGGTTTGTCGGAAGCATAACCCAGAGGAATGGCTGAATTTTGGCTACATCGGGCTCGCCATTAGTCAAGCATGAGTCCGTAGCGTGAATTTCTTCAATTTGTCCTACGACCATTTCATGGCTCCCCAGATTCAGGATGTGCAGGGCACGGCATTCAATATTTACAGGACACTCACTAATCAGTGGCGTATTCGCAAGCTTGCCGTAAAAGATGCTGAATTTGCAGTCCGCGACTTTGTCAGTCTCCCGCCCCGAGACAATCCCGCAGTAATCTGTTTCTTCCACCAGCTCAATAGAGGGAATGTTTACGGAGAATGTGCCATTTTGCTTAACGCCTTTCAAAGTATGGCGATGGTGCTGGAAAGCGACAGAGAGCATGGGTGGACTGCTGTTTACAATCCCACACCAGGCGTATGTGGAAAAGTTTGGTTTTCCATCAACGTTGGCCCCGACAAGAAAAGCTGGAAGTGGGTAAAGAAGTGTGCGTGCTCCGATTGCTACCTTGGGCATTTACAGTAACCTCCTATTTCTAGAATTTGAATACTCACACCAGCTTCCCTTCTCCTCAAAAGACTGGGCACATATCGCCGTGTGGTATCCCCTAGCATTATAACCTGCATGACCCTACTCCGCACAGGGAAAGCCTGGCTTCGGTAACCCTAATTCTACAGGTGATACAACCATAAAGGATAGGTCATTCAGGTTGCACGAAGTGGCTCTTTATTGAGTCCTAAACAGGTTAACAACACATATGCCTGAGTAAGTCTCAGCCAGGCGCATAGATTTGCAGGTATAACATTGCTATAATTTGGGCAGAGCCAATGAGAGAAGGCTGGCCAGTGTACGTATACGGGGTAAGTAGTCCATAATGCAGGAGAAGGGATTTATCCATATTGAATAAGCCCTCCAAGCTCAAAATTGTCACTGCGGAAAAAGCCGTTCAAGCCATAAAATCGCATGATGATGTGGTTTTGGCAAACTTCTGCGGAGAACCACGCTTCCTGCCGACGGCGCTGATGAATAGAGGTCGTGAATTAGTGGGGGTGAGGTTATTTCACTTTGCCCCTTTCGGCCCGTTTCCGGACAAATATTTGGAGCCAGGAATGGGAAAACATATAAGGTGTGCCACCGCATTTTGTGGCCGAAGCAAGGCCGTAAGGCAGTTACTCACTGAGGGCCGCGCTGATTTTTATCCAGTAACCTTTGGCAATACACCGCGGTTACTCCGAGAAGGAGACTTCAAAAGTGATGTCTTCATGTTAACCGTCTCGCCACCTGACCGTAACGGTTACTGCAGTTTAGGGGTATCGGTTGACTATGCCTGGGGTGCACTTGATCGGCCACCCAGGGTAGTTATTGCTGAGGTCAATCCAAATATGCCCAGAACGCACGGAAGGTCTTTTATTCACGTTTCACAAATTGACTATATTGTCGAGGTTACTCAGCCTTTATATGAACTTCCGCAATCCCCTATTACCGATGTGGAAGCTAAGATTGGCCGGCATGTGGCTGCGCTTGTGGAGGATTGCGCCACGGTACAAATAGGATACGGCGGGGTAAGTGAGGCAGTGGTACATTTCCTGAAAGGCAAGAAAGACCTGGGCATACATACCGAAATGGTGCCGGAAGGCTTGAGAGAGCTCATGGCAGTTGGCGCAGTAACTAACGCTAAGAAAAGCATCCACAAAGGGAAGGTAGTCTGCACGTTCCATGGTGGTACAAAAAAGCTCTATGAGTGGCTAAACGATAATCCCTTGATAGAAATGCAGCCGGTGGATTATACCAATAACCCAAAAATTATTGCCCTGAATAACAAGGTAGTGGCAATAAATGCCGCCCTGCAGGTGGACCTTTTTGGCAACATTTATTCGGATTTGTTCGGTTTGAAGGACCAATATACCGGTTCCGGAGGGCAACTCGACTTTGCCCTGGGATGTGCCATAGCTCCCGATGCTAAATTTGTCACTGTGTTGCCCTCGACAACCAGTGATGAGAAGTTCTCAAGGATAGTTACACACCCAACCCTGGAAATGAACAATCCTCTTGCCTCACAGATCCCCACTATTCCACGTTACTATGCTGATTATGTCGTTACCGAATATGGAGTGGCTCACCTGAAAGGAAAACCTAATACCGAAAGAGCTAAGGCTTTGATACAAATAGCCCATCCGAATTTTCAAGGTATACTCCAGCAACAGGCAAAAGAACTAGGCTTACTGTAGATTGTTTGGTGACGGAACGAGCTAAGTCGGTAAACTGACTTTAGGAGGTAACATTGTGGCTGATTGTTAGTATAACAAAGGTTGCGTCTGCAGAGCTTGTAATTAAGCTATTTCTTGATTTGCCCCAAAATAATCTCAAGTTCCCCATCAGCGGGTCGCTCCACTATTTGTAGTACCGTGTATTTGGCACTTCGGAGCTTATCATCTATATGCTCTGTTGGTATCAACGCACGTCATTTCTTTGCAGGGTTGTGGTCGGGTGCTTTCACATAGGATGCAGATCGTTAGCATGAATGGGATACTTTTTGGACAGAAGCAACAACCCCGAATACACTTTGGCGCTCTGTGTGATATGTCAAGAAAAGCATCAGGGAGGCTGGGGGAGGCTGGTTATTATTGAAACGGCGCCACATTCTAGAGACATCCACGGGTCAGGTATCCCCGGCCCGTGTATGTCCATGGTCAAACCGGCATTATCTACTCAGTCTGACTCTACTGTAGCAATCGCTACAATAGACCGGCCTGCCATTGACAGGCTCAAAAGGTACTTCGGTCTCTTTGCCGCACTCGGCGCATATGGCAGGAAACATTTGGCGTGGGCGCCCGTAGTTGTTACCACGACTTCCATACCGCTCTGCTTTCCTTGCCTGGCGGCATGACGGACAACGCTTGGGCTCATTAGTATAGCCCTTGGATTGAAAGAACTCTTGTTCCTCAGCGCTGAAGGTGAAGTCAGCCCCACAATCGGCACACTGGATCGATTTGTCTTGAAAACTCATTGGATGACCTCCTTTCTCAAAAATTTTAGCTGGGGTTTGGGCCATCCAATACTTGATATGAATCTAACAAAATCCTAAGAAGCTTGTAATAACCTAAACTTAAACTATTAAACACATCTTACACCAAAACAAACCATTTTGCAAATAAATAGCCAAACCCCGTTAGCAAGAAGAACGCTACAACTAAAATCCAATGATTTTAGTGCACACTGATGATGTAATTTATCGCTTACTGCGGCACAGTATGTCGCCTAATTAGTAACAACTTGACGAAACGTGTAGTTTAGAACTAATCAACAATTGGGTATGTAATAGAGTTCAAGTCGGTTAAAATGGGCGGTACTGGACGACAGACAGAACTTTATGCTATTGCTCAGTTTCAGTGTATAGTCGAACCAAAATCGCTGGATTTGTTTACCTAGATTACATAGGTTATCCACAATCAAGAGTTACCCAAGCCCATAGTATCTTGGCGCTGCTAATTTCATGAGATAGTATGCAGAAAAGACAGCTCGCTGGAGGATAAAGAATGAAAACAAAAAAAAACAGAGCACAGATCGGCTTCGCTAGCTGAATCCCAACCTGCGGACCCAGTCAGCAGAACCTTTGCCCAAGACCTGTTTGATGGTATTGCCCCCTTGTACGACACTTGGGCGCAAGTGCTGACTTTCTTTCAGTACCTTCATTGGCGCAGGTTCTTGGTCTCACAAATGGCTTTTCGGCCGGGAAACCTTGTACTTGACGTATGTACCGGTACAGCCGGTGTCGCCATGGAGACTGCCCATCACCATGATCGCCAAATCGTGGGGCTCGACGTTAGCCACTCAATGCTGGAAGCTGGCGTCCGCGCCATGGAGAAGCAAAGCCTAGACGGCAGAGTCCAGCTTATCCAGGGCCGCGCTGAGCATTTACCCTTTCCTGATGAGACCTTCGATACGGTTGTCTTCACCTACCTGTTGCGTTATGTCAAAGAGCCTGATGTAACAATACGGGAGCTGTCTCGGGTACTGAAACCAGGCGGAGAATTGCTCTCGCTTGAGTTCGGCATTCCGGAAAACTCCTGGATAAAAGCTTTATGGTTAATTTACAACAAGGTCGTCATGCCAGTAATGACCATCCCCATTTCACGAGGTTGGCATCGTGTTGGCTGTTTCTTAGGTTCTAGTATCTCAGACTTTTGTCAGCGGTATCCTGTTGATCGCATCGCCGCAATATGGCGTGAAAACGGAATTCCGCTGGTAGAAACGAAACGCCTGTTTCAAGGTATATCCATTGTGATGTGGGGAACAAAACGAAGATAGAAACCGATAGCGCGCCGTAGTAATTACCTTATGGTAGACTTTCTTTGCTCCAATATGACCTTCACAG
>Ga0209121_10001987_pt1 | contig 21121 bp, 18 predicted proteins | sample Cruoilmetagenom3_FD_187292 | JGI IMG/M metagenome (GOLD analysis project Ga0209121, IMG submission 187292) | Oil polluted marine microbial communities from Coal Oil Point, Santa Barbara, California, USA - Sample 3 (SPAdes) (version 2) | ecosystem: Environmental > Aquatic > Marine > Oil seeps ...
TCGGTCGCACGAGCCTGGACCGTGTAGGTGTGATCTCCCGCACTCTGTGCGGCGTCAAGCGACCAACCATACGTCCAGTTGGTGGTGCCCGCCGCCGTATTCCATGTGTCCGCGCCAGCCCAACCGGAACCATCCCAGTACTCGGTGCCGTCGCGGATGATCTGAACTTCTACCGACGAGAGCCCTGAGTCGGCATCGGCTGCCGTCCCTGAGATCGTCTTTGTGGAGCCGGTCAGCACATCGTTGGTCAGAGGATCGGCCAGTGTGACCGAATCGAGGGAGGTATCGATCTCGACAGTGGCACCGGAACCGAATGAGTCGATCGTGCTAAAAGACGTCACAGTAGCGGGGCCTGTAACACTGACGTTGCCGTCTAGGAGCCGAGAGCCCACGATATGGCCATCAACGGCCAATGCACCGATGTCATAGACAATCCAGAAATCCGCCGTTGTCGCATCAGTGATCGTGTTCGTAAACGAGAAAACTGCAGTTGAGAGGGATGCTGGCCCTGAGAACGTCTGCGTGCTTCCGACTTGGGTGTCAGACCCGGATTCGAACGCTCCGCTTCCGTCGTCTCTCCAGATGCTGACCCCGGTGACGTCAGTCGTGAGCGCATCCACCGTGTCGACTCCTGAGACCGTGATCCCTGAAACCTCGACATCCCCATCTGTAGCTGTCATGGAGATACGATCAACTGCGATCTGCGCACCCTGCTCGCGATAGACCTTCGCTGTCGGCACGCCGGTGTTGTTGGTGCCAGAGACGGACAGGTCGGGAATCGCCACCGTATACGTGAGCTCGAACCACGCTTCCGTTACGTAAATCGTAGAAGCCTTGCCTGAGCCCTTGCTATACACACCATACGCCTCAAGAGAATCAAGGTCCGTGATCGTCCAAGATCCCGTGAAGGTCTCGGGGTATGTGGTTGCCGCCAAAACAGGCGTCACATCTCCCGTCGCGCCGGCGATGTCAGTACCACCGATAGAAATGCCGAAGTCTATGAGTTCGTCAGACCCGTTATCCGCCCTTGCAGTGTATCTAGCCACGATCTGAGTGATCACGGCTCCAGCAGGCAGCACTCCACTCGCATTCTGAACGCTGGCATGGAAAACGGAGTTGTTGTTGCTTGTGGAGTAGTGGGTTGCATCATCAGCATCATTCAGCACCGGTTGCGTGCCCGAGATCGTGAAGCTGTTGAGTCCGGAGGGGGTACCGCCGTCCGGATACAGTGTGGTGGTCGCTGCGGAGGCTGGAATTAGCCAGAGCCCGAGCACGACCGAAACAGCAAGCAACCCCACGAGCGCCAAAGCGATCGCGGGGTTTCTCCCATACCAGCTGCGAATCTGGGCTACCACTTTCGGCGCCCTCCGCTCAACTGCGAGAAAATGTACTGTGTCGGCCACATACTCATTCGGCTCGTTCGGTCCTCTCGATCGTCATCTATTCGAACGACTCAAGACGGGTCTTCAGTGCTTCGTCGTTGGGGGCGAGCACCAGTGCAGCTTCGAACGCCTGCTGCGCCAGGGCGTACTCCTTGGCATTCACATACGTCTCACCTTGGAGCTTCAACAGGGCGACGCGACTCTCATCGGAGAGATCCTGATCCTCGAGAACGGCGCCCCACTGCTCGGCTGCACCCATGTAATGGCCCAACTGAGCCAAGGTGCGCGCGAACTCATCGCGATACGAGGTGTCACGAGGAAGAAGTTCAACGGCAGTCTCAAGATGTCCGGCTGCTTCTTGAGAGAGTCCGATCACGCGCTCGAGAAGAGCGAGTCGGTAGAACGATGCATGATCGATCGGGTCGCCCTCGATGATGGCGAGATACTGCTCGATGGCACCCTCATTGTCGCCCTGGGCGGCAAGCGCAAGGGCGAGTGAACGACGCGCCTCGAGGTTCTCTGGGTCGTCGACGACCATCGCTTCCAGATCTGCGGAAGCCCCCTCGAAGTCCCCGGACTCATAGGCGTTCTGTGCCTCGCCAAGGGATACAGGGACATCTTCAGTAGCGTCGTCTGCGTCTCCGCACGCGACGATGAACAGGGAGATGAGCAGCACAAAAAGAACGAGCATGATACGGGCACGTGTCTTCTTGTGCAGGTCACTCTTTGTAGGTGTCGACATTATGGCCTCATTTTGATTGTAGGCACGCCAGTACAGTATATCTACGCACGAGCACGACGGCAAGAGAAAAACAGTGTTCTAGCAGGTATTTTTAGACGCCTTAAGAAAGTTCGTTCAGCCGAGCACAAGTGTTCAAACGAGGCAGCTTGCTCGCGAAATCAGCATCATGTTTTGTCGTGTCAGGCTGCGGCAGCCGCAGTACCTCTACCATGCACCAGCAGAAATCATGCCCGAGGGAAGAATGGGTTGATTCGACGCTCGCGCGCAATAGTCGTGTCCGGCCCGTGACCAGGGTGAACGATGGTGTCTCCCGGCAGCAGCGCTATCTTCTCGATAATCGAACGTCTAAGCACGCGCGCATCTCCGCCTGGAAAGTCAGTGCGCCCTACGCTGCCTGCAAAAACAGTGTCTCCAGCGAAGAGATGACCGTGACCGTACAGGCATATGCAACCCGGCGTGTGACCCGGCGTGTGCAGCACGCTCAACTCGACCGTTCCGGCGGAGACGATATCCCCTGAATGGAGCAACCGATCCGCGGCCTCCGTATGGTGCATGATGCCGAACTGCGCGCCGCCGGAACCCTTGGGGGTGGTGATCGCATCCGCGTCGGCCTCGTGAACATACAGCGGCGCACCTGATGCGGCTCGCAATGCGGTCGCAGCTCCGAGATGATCGAAATGCCCATGCGTGAGCACGATCGCGGCTATCTCTCGTGAACCGAGTTCGGCTGCGAGACGTGCGTAGTCGCCTGCCGGGTCCACCACCACTAACGGTCCGGTAGCCCCGTCGGACACGATCCAGCAGTTGGTGTCCAGCTCACCGAGCGTGAGACGGACGACGTCGATATCCGGGCTCACTCCGCAGCTCCTTGCTTTCGTGAGGCGTCGCCGGGAAGCAGCCTCTTGGCCTCGAAGACGCCCTTGATCGCACGAACCTCATTGAGTACGACTTGGAGCTGATCCATGTTACCCAGCTCGAAGAGGAAACGCATGGTCGAGATGCCGTCACGACTCGTGAGGATCGATGCCGATAGGATGTTCACCCCAGCCTCCGCCATGGTGGACGAGACCTCCTGCAGCAAACGCATTCGGTCCAGCGCTTCGATCACGATCTCGACCTGATAGGTCGACTCGGAGCCTCGATCCCAATCAACATCGATAATCCGTTCAGGCGATCGTAGGAGCTCAACAGCATTGGGACAGTCACGACGATGCACAGACACTCCACGCCCACGGGTTACAAAGCCGACGATCTCATCGCCTGGCACAGGATTACAGCACCGTGCAAGCCGAACGAGCACGTCGTCGATACCCTTGACCTTGACGCCACCGGTGGGTTTCCGTCGCTTGCCGCGCGGAGGGGTCATGGGCTTATCGAAGGTGAGCTCATCTGCAGGCTTCTCCTGCTTGGGCACCTCGATGGACATATGCTTGAGCAGACGAGTTGCCACGTGCTTGGGCGATATCTTGCCCGAGCCAATGCCCGCGATCATGTCGTCGTCCGAGACATAGTTCATCTCTTTGGCAACGGCGTTGAGTGCGCGACAGGCCGCCGATGAGCTCAGACCAAGCCCGTGCTTACGCATGACCTTGCCCAGCTCATCCCTACCACGCACCATGTCGTCCTCGCGACTCTCCTTGGAGAAGTGAGCGCGGATCTTTGAGCGAGCTCGGCTCGTCTTGACGATATTGAGCCAATCGCGTGAGGGCGACGAGCCCTTGTTCGTCATGATTTCGACGCGATCCCCCATCTCCAGTTCGTAGCCCAGAGGGACGATCGAACCGTTCGCCTTGGCCCCCACACAGTGGTGCCCGACCTCGGTGTGGACCGTGTAGGCGAAGTCGATGGGTGTGGAGCCTCGACGCAAGGAGACGACGTCCCCTTTGGGAGTGAACACGAATACCTCGTCTTCAAAGAGGTCGATCTTGAGCGCCTCCATGAACTCACGAGGGTCCTTGAGCTCCGTCTGCCACTCCAGCATCTGCCTGAGCCAGGCGAGTCGCTCGTCGAACGATTCGTCGCCACGCCCGCCTTCTTTGTACCGCCAGTGCGCTGCGATGCCGTATTCCGCGGTGCGGTGCATCTCCTCGGTTCGTATCTGGATCTCGAGCGGACCGCCAGCCGGGCCGATGACCGTGGTATGCAGAGACTGGTACATGTTGAACTTGGGCATGGCCACATAGTCCTTGAAGCGTCCAGGCACCGGCTTCCAGATCGCATGCACCGTACCGACCGCTCCGTAGCAGTCCTTGACTGAATCGACTATCACTCGCAGGGCGATGAGATCGTAGATCTCGTTGAAGTCCTTACCCTTGCGCGTCATCTTCTGATAGATGCTGTACAGGTGTTTGGGTCTGCCCGAAATCTCAGACTCCACTCCCACCTTCACCAGCTCACTTGAGAGTGTGTCGATGACCTCGCGCAGATAGGCCTCACGAGCTTCGCGGCTCTCAGCGACCATCTTCTGCACCTGATGGAACTTGCGAGGCTCCAAGTAGTAGAAGGACAGATCCTCGAGCTCCCACTTAGTGCTGGAGATACCCAGCCGATGCGCGAGCGGAGCATATATCTCCATAGTCTCGCGTGCCTTATCCTTGCGCCGCTCAGGCGGTAGTGCCGAGAGTGTCCGCATGTTGTGCAGTCGATCCGCGAGTTTGATCAGGATCACGCGGATGTCCTTCGCCATGGCGATAAGCATCTTGCGCAGGTTCTCGCTCTGCTGCTCCGCGAGGGTATCGAACTTGATCTTGCCGAGTTTGGTCACACCATCCACGAGCGCGGCCACCTCATCGCCGAACCTCTCCCGGATCTCGGAGATCTCGACGGAACTGTCCTCGACCACGTCATGCAGGAGAGCCGCCTTGAGGGTCGCCGTGTCCAGATGGAGCTCAGCCAGGATGAGACAGGTCTCGACAGGATGGTTGATGAACGCTTCGCCCGACTTGCGGTTCTGCCCCTCATGGGCGGCGGTGGCGAATTCGAAGGCCTCGTCCAAACCGGTCAGGTCCGCGACCGGATTGTACTTCCGGACTCTGGCTTCGATCTCCTCAAGCGTGGTTGACACGTTTCGTGAACCCCCTGGGCTCGTTCGGTGCGCGGCTGGAGCTGAAGCAGCCCTCGTCAGTCCCTCGTCGGCGTATGTGATGGAAGGATAGGTCGATTGAACCTCTTGAGCAAATCATCCGGCCCCGACTCGATCACCCACGTTCGGAACTCGCCGAACTGCTCTATCTCCTGAGCACCCTCGGTGTAGCGGATCGAGGAGTTGAGATCGACCTTCACCTCAGGACGCGGCGGTACGGTGAGCCGACGATATGCGCCGTAGCCTTCCCCTTCGACCAGTCCAAGTTCACGGAACACACCGAGGCCGGTAGAGACTCCTTTGTCGTTGAGCGCGGTCTTGGACCGACGACCCTTCACGAGATCCGCGAGTTCCTGGTTGGTGATCTCAAAAGACGACCCCTCTTTTTCTTGCAGGCCCCTGAGAACGAGATAGAGCGCGCCCAGATCCTCGCGAGCGGGAGCGCTGGAGGACAGAATCATCTCGTTGATGCGCCCGTCCTTTACCCCGAACAGCGGATGCACCCGCGACGGCGCACCGTCACGGCCTGCGCGACCGCACATCTGGTTGAACTCAACGCTGTTGAACGGCAGGTGGTAGAGCGCGACATGTCGCACGTCTGGGATGTTCACACCCTCACCAAATGCGCTCGTAGAGATGATGATCGAGATGTGGCTATCACGAAAGGCGCGCTCAACGGCATGCCGAGCGGACTTTGACAGCCCTCCGTTGTAGAACGCGACCCTATCGGCGACTTCCGGCACACGCTTGCGAAGCATCTTGGCGATGCGAACCGACTGCTCACGTGAGTTGACGTAGACGATCATCTTCTCGCCCCGAGCGGCAACGGCCGCAAGGTAACCGTCCTTGTCATCACACCCCCTGCGATCCTCGAGTATGAGGTTCTCGCGCACGGTGGGATCGGTCACGAACGACTCGATGCGCAGGATCTCCGCGATCGTCTCAGTGGTGGCGTCGTCAGCAGTGGCGGTGACCGCAAGAACCACAGGATCACCCAACTCCTGAATGACCTCGGTCATCTTGGCGTAGGCCGGACGATGGCCCGCGCGGGCCATGCCCACGTGATGGGCTTCATCGATGACCAGGAAGCCGATACGACCAGTGCGCGCGAATCGAGAGCGATGACACTCCAGGAACTCCGGCGTGGTGAGAACCACGTCGAGCGTCCCCGCAGTCAGATCAGCGAACGCCTCGTCGCGGGCCCCTTGGGCCGTCTCCCCGGTAACGGTTCGAACACCCAAACCCAGTGCCGCGAATGTGTCCTCGAGATGGAACGCCTGATCCGCGACGAGTGCACGCAAGGGAAAAACCAAGACAGAAGCCTTGTTGTGAGCCAGCGCGGTGCGGGCGGCATGCAGATGGAAGATGAGTGACTTGCCTCGTCCCGTTGCCATGACGGTGAGGGTGTTCTCCCCAGCTGCCAGATGAGCCAGGGCTTGGGTCTGAGCCGCGTGCAGTCGCCCGTCGCCAATGAACCTGCGGGTCAACTCTGCGTCCAGTTCATCGGGAGAAAGTGCTGTCAGTGCCTCGCGGTCGGCCGCCAAGACCTCCGGATCAGACTCGTCTCCGCCTGCGTCACGACGCGACACGAGCACATTAACACCGAGACTCTGTCCGTCCTGCCCTCCGGTGACATCCGTGACCTCCGCGTCGTACTCGACTCCGGCGTCCAGCACCGGCGAAAGCACCGCCGCAAGGCGACGATTCAGAAAGCCGACCTGTACGCCGCGCGCATCGTGCACTGCACAGGCGTTCGCGTCGTAGGCATTGTCCGGTTCACGCACCAGACGCAGCGGGGTTCCCGGCTCCAATCCTGCGATGACATCCTGGCGTCCCTCGAAGGTGACTCCCGCGAGCTTGGTGTGAAAACTGGGAGCATCTTGGATACCCGCGTACTCCTCACGGGCAAGAATCTCGTCGGCATGCTCGAAGAGATCGTTCACGAGCTCAGCCGCCGGAGCGTAACCGGAGGCCTCACGCAGATGGAAGTCCCTCACAAGGAGCTGCACGCGCTTGCGGCCACGCCACTCGTCCGCCTCGATCTGGAACGCGAGGTCGACCGCCGCGTCACGATCCGACAACTCCTGGATGTCGCGACACCTGAAGGCGATCGCGCCAACGGAAGTGACTCCATCGTATGCGGTGAACTTAAGGTGTGCGCTCTCCTTGCCCACTTTTTGGCGCCCATTCATGAAAACGCCGTTGGCCGCGAACGTGGGCTGGGGATTTTTGTGACCGAAGGGCTGCAGGAGCGCGAGTTCGGAGGCCAACTCGAGGCTGACCTGCTCCAGTTCGATCGCGGCATCGATCTCGCGCTTCACAACAAATGCCTCAGCTGGCAGCGTGGCCATATGACTCAGAAGACAGCTCTTGAACTCGCCAATGCGATCGAACTCCAGAGTCACACCCGCTGCAGCAGCATGACCTCCGAATCTGAGCACCAGATCCGAGCACTCGCTGATCGCCGCGTGAAGATCGACATCACCCACCGACCGTGCCGAGCCCTTGGCAATGCCATCCTCGACCGCGAACAGGAACACGGGAATGCCGTACTGTCCCACCAGCCGAGAGGCCACGATACCCTTTACACCCTCGTGCCAGCCCTCGCCCGCCAGCACCAGAGCACGGTCGCCTTCGGTGAATTCGCGCTGTGCGAGCGCAGTGGCGGCTTCATATAGATCGCGCTCGACCGACTGTCGAAGCGTGTTGTGCTCATCGAGTGAGCGCGCCAACTCCTCGGCCCGCACAGGGTCCGTTGTCATGAGCAACTCGAGCGATATGGCAGGATCGGCCATTCGTCCGGCCGCGTTGAGGCGCGGGGCAAGTCCAAACGCGATCCTGTCGGCCGTGATACTGCTCGTATCCACGCCCGCGACCACCGCGAGAGCCGCAACGCCCAAGACAGGCTCCGACCGCATGCGCATGAGACCGTGTGTCACCAATGCGCGATTCTCAGACTCAAGCGGAACGATGTCAGCCACCGTACCCAGCGTGGCGAGGTCCGTGAACTGGAGCCAGACATCCGGCTTGCCGACCAATGCGCCAACGGCCTGCACCAGTTTGAGTGCGACCCCGGCACCGGCGAGTCCGCCGCTGGGACACGCAGGATCGATCTTGGGGTCGGCGACCGGCACGTCCATGGCCACCGAGTCACCAGGTTCATGGTGATCGGTGATCACCACGTCGATGCCAAAACTCTTGAGTGTCGCGACCTCAGCACCTGCCGAGATACCGCAGTCCACCGTGATCACCAGATCGGGGCTGAAGGACCGGATCCGTTCAATTGAAGCCTCAGTGAGCCCATAGCCCTCGCGGAATCGATGCGGGACTATCGCCTGCACGTCTGCACCAAGAGCACGAAGCCCGCGAGTAGCCACCGCAGCTGCTGAGATGCCGTCGAGATCGAAGTCGCCGAACACGAGAATCGACTCCGAGTCCCCGATCGCACGTGCGACACGGGTGGCGGCGTCATCCATTCCGGGGATCACGCTGGGGCTCCGCCAGTCCCTGTCCAGATCGGGCTCCAGGAACCGACGCACGTCATCCGCATCGGTGCGACCCCTGCCCACGAGGATCCGCGCCACAATGGGCGACAGACCCGTCTCGCTCGACAGGCGTTGCACGTGGGCCTCGTCGACCGGCGCCAGACGCCACGGGTTATCGGCACTCAGAAATGTTTCCATGTCCCCCATCTTAGCGGGAGGGGCCGACATTGTGAGTCGACCCCTCCCGAATATTCACTCTGCGAACAAGATCGTACTGCTATGACGCCCGCGCGAACTTCTTCTTGAGCGCCTTGTACTTGGGCTCGCGCTCTTTCCACATGGAGTAGATCGGGCTTGCCACGCCGATGGAGGAGTACGCACCGGAGAGGAGACCGATGACCAGCGCGAACGCGAAGTCCTTGAGCGTCTCTCCGCCAAAGAACATCATCATCAACGGCGGCAACATGGAGGTCACCGTGGTGTTGATCGAACGAGCAAGCACCTGGTTGACCGACTCGTTGGCCATGGACATGAAGCTCTGCTTGACCAGCCGAGCGCCGTTCTCCTTGATGCGGTGGAACACGACGATCGTGTCGTACAGCGAGTAACCCATGATCGTCAGCAATGCGGCAATCGTGTTGGGCGTAACCTCACGTCCCATGAGCGAGTAGACACCAAGGGTGATCACGATATCGTGCACGAGCGCCACGATTGCGGTGAGCGACATCTTGTACTCGAAACGAACCGAGATGTAGAGCAGGATCGCCGCGATCGAGAGTGCCAGCGCCAACATGGACGAGCGGGTGATGTTCTTGCCCCAACCCGGGCCGATCGTGGTGACATCGCCATTCTCTTCTGTGATACCGAGCTTCTCGATGACCGCCTGATACGCGACGTTCGCCGCATCAGGATCGCCTTCACTCGTACGAACGATGAAGCCGCCGTCGTCAGCGGTCTGGATCTGGGCACCCTCGACACCTTCATCGTTGAACGCGCTGCGCACGTCCTCGATGGTGATGTCACCCGTGTCGACGAAGTGCATGACGGTGCCGCCCTGGAACTCAATACCAAACGTGAGCCCCTGGAACAACAGCGCGGCGACGCTCACCAGAATGAGGACAGCCGAGAATCCGAACATGTAGTTGCGCTTGCCCATGAAGTCGAAGATGACCTTACTCATTGGCGCCACCGCCCTTCACACCAAAGAGAGTGGGCATCTTGGGCACCACCGATTCCGCAAGGATGATCATGACGCTACGCGTGAACAGCGTGGCGACCACGAGGTCGATGACGATACCGATCATGAGCGTGAGCGCAAAGCCACGAACCGGACCGATGGCGACCATGTAGAGCATAAGAGCCGACGTGAACGTCACGAGGTCTGCATCGAGGAACGTGAGAATGGCATGCTTGGTACCAGAACGCGCCGCAGAGCGGAACGTCTTGCCCATGCGCACTTCCTCTTTGAAGCGTTCCATGATGAGGATCGACGAGTCGGCCGCCAGACCGATCGTGAGCACGATACCGGCGATGCCCGGCAACGAGAGAGCGAACCAACCGTAGTTTGAGAGGATCGCGAGTACTCCCAGGAACAGCGACGAGAAGGTGATCATGCTGAGCCATGCCATGACACCGAATCCGCGGTAGTAGAGCGCCAGATAGATCATGACGAGACCCAGGCCGATGAGCGCCGATGTCACACCCTTCTGCAGCGAGTCCTGGCCCAGCGTGGCGCTGACGCCTCTCGACTCGGAGAAGATGAGCGAAACGGGCAGTGCACCGGTCTCAAGCACTGTCTGAAGGCGCTTGGCCTCGTCGGCGGTGAACCCACCGCTGATGGCTGTGCTGCCGTCGAGAATCGCCTCACGCACCACGGGTGCGGACTCGATCTTGCCGTCGAGCACGATGGCGATCTGACGACCAATGCGGTTGCGCGTGATCTCCGCCCACTGCTTGGTGCCCTCGGAGTTGAACGTGACGGCAACCTCGATCTCACCGCTGGTGGGATCGGTACCGATCGTTGCGTCCGTGATCACGTCACCGGTGAGCAGAATGGGACCGAGAACCGGGTTGCCTGTGGCATCCGTGCTCTCAACATCTCTGATCTCAAGCTGACCGGTGGTCCCGAGAGCATCCAGCGCCTCTTCGGAGTTCTTGATACCGGGAAGCTGAACGAGCAAGGAATCAGCTCCCTGCCTCTGCACGGTCACCTCTGAGGCGCCGAGTTTGTCGATACGATTGCGCACGACAAGTTCCGCACGATCCATCACGTCGTTCGTGACCGGTGTGGCGCTGGTCTCCTGTGCGGTCAGAATGACCGACAGGCCACCTTGGATGTCCAAGCCTTGGGTGATCTTCTCATCCAAGGGCCAGAACCCCCACCACGCGACGCCGACGAGCACGACGATCAGCGCGATCGACAGCACATTACGTTGCTTCGGGTCCATTCTCCTGCCTTTCTTGACTGCTTGCCTGAACACTGCCCCTAGAGCAGTTTGATACCGTTTATCACGAGCGAGAAGTGTGCATCGAGCGTATCCGCCGCGCGGCGGCACATCTGCATGCGCGAGAGGAATATCTCAAAGTACTCCATGACCTGACTGATCTCTGTATCGATGTCTATCTCCAGCGCGATGATACGCGTATCGGAGTCAACGCGCAGAAAACTCCTCTTCGCCGCGTAGTTCACACGATCGTGGATGTCGAATGCTGCAGGGTCAGGGTTACGCACACGAGTATGGTGCACGTCGGACTTGTCGGCCAGTATCGTTGCAGCCGCGACGGGTGTCGCCGGGTCGCCGAACTCCTCTTCATGGTTGCCCAGCGCGTTCATGACGAGCGCCACTTCGCGCGGAGGCATGCCCAGCCTGTAGAGCGCGTCCTTGGACAGAAGAGCGGCTGAGATGCCGTGCTCCGTACGACCCACGCAGTTGCCGACGTCATGTAGGAATCCGGCTATCGCGGCGATCTGCACCGTGCGCTCGTCATAACCCAAACGAGCCATGATGTTGCCGGAGATATGAGCCACGAGGTTCGCGTGGCGAAGTCCGTGCTCCGTATAGCCGATCGCGCCGAGGTATTCATCCCCCATCGCGAGATAGGCCAGGAGTTCTTCGTCGCTCTGGATGTCCTCCAGCACGACGACCGTGTTCGCCTCAGTCATCCGAGAGCGGGGCCTCCTCGGTGGGCTCGTCACCCGGGGACTCATCAGCGTCGTCGGCGGCGGGTTCGACCACTCTCAGGCCAGACTCCTTGATCCCGCCGATCGCGCCCTTGTTGAACTCGATCTCCACACCCTCGGAAACGCGCAGGATCACGGTGTCCTCACCGAATCCGACCACGGTGCCGTTGATGCCGCCCACGCTCACTGCGTGGACTCCAACGGCCAGCGATGCGACGAGCTCCTTGTGCTTCTTGTTGCGCACCTGAGCCGGACGGATGATCAGAAAGTAGAACACGGCCACGAGCAGGCCGAGAGAGATGAGCTGCGGATCCATATGAAGTACCTCCAGATACTGTTGCCACGCAAGAGCGTCACGCAGAAACAGGGGTCGCTTTCATGACGCAATATCATACCATCCCCGCAGGTTCGCGCGGGACACAGTACGAGGCTCGTTCTAATAGTCGTCGGCGCCGGGTCCGTCCATCCACTCCTGCAGGAATACGCCGTATGTGTCGTTCTGGATCGCGACACGCGCCCGAGCCGTGAGATCGAGCAGGAAGTGCAGATTGTGGACGGAGATGAGCATGGGCCCGAGCATCTCCTTCATGACCACGAGATGCCGCAGATAGGCACGCGAGTAGTTGCTGCACGTGGGGCAGGTGCACGACTCGTCGAGCGGACCGAAGTCGCGTGAGAATTTCGCGTTCTTGAGATTCATTCTCCCGGTGGAGCTGAATGCGGTGCCCGTGCGCGCGGTCCGCGTCGGCAGTACGCAGTCGAACATGTCCACGCCCAGTGCGATCGCCTGCAGAATGGTAGTCGGATTGCCGACGCCCATGAGGTAGCGGGGCTTGTCGGCAGGGAGCGCTCCTGCGACGGGAGCGAGTGATTCGAGCATGAGGTCGTGCGGCTCGCCGACCGAGTAGCCGCCAATGCCGTAGCCGGGGAACCCGACCTCGACGGTACGCTCGATGCTCTCCTGCCGAAGATGGTCGTAGACTCCACCCTGCACGATCCCGAAGAGTGCCTGATCCTCACGCGAATGCGACTCCTTGCACCGCGCGGCCCAGAGAGCGCTGCGTCTGACCGCCTCGGCGACCTGGGCTTCCTCGGCGGGATAGGGCGGGCACTGATCGAGCACCATGGCGATATCGGCGCCCAGATCCTGCTGCACTGCCATGTTGTCGGCGGGTGTCCAGAAGTGCCACGACCCGTCGATGATCGAGCGAAACTTCACGCCCTCGTCGGTGAGTTTGAGTGTGTCGGCGAGCGAGAATATCTGAAAGCCGCCGGAGTCGGTGAGTATCGCGCGGTCCCAGTTCATGAACGCATGCAGACCGCCTGCGTCGCGCACAATGTCAGCACCGGGACGCAGGAACAGGTGATAGGTATTGGCGAGCAGGACCTGCGCCCCTATCTCGTGGAGCTGGGGCGTGGTCACCCCTTTGACCGTGCCGCGGGTGCCCACCGGCATGAACACGGGCGTTTCGACCGGTCCATGAGCGGTATGGAACGTGCCTCGCCGCGCGGATGTCGCGGTGTCTTGGGCGTGGAGTGTGAAATCAAAGAGTGTCATAGCCCGATTCTAGCCCAAGTGTACGCATCGCCGATGCACAAGTTGGGAAGCAACATCTCAGGCGGCTGCGCTATCCTGATACGGCAGGCGACGCCGACTGACGAGATTCATGGATTGCACATGAACCACTCGTTGAGTCGAAGCGTCCTATGGGGAGTGAACATGGTCGCACGGGCAACATCAGATGAAGCGGCACTCATAGCCGCAGCTAAGATTGGCGATGCCGACGCCTTTGAGGCGCTCGTACGCGCCCATGCTGATGCTGTCTACGGTCATGCGCTTCGTTTCTTTGGCGATCCGACTACCGCCGAAGACGTGGCACAGGAGGTATTTGTGAAGGTCTTCCGCTCGATAACCAGCTTCGACGGCAACGCCGCATTCTCCACGTGGCTCTATCGGGTGACTCGCAATGTCTGCCTCGACATGTTCCGCAAGGGCAAGCGTCGACCCACCCCTGTTGATCCGGTCGATCTGGCGACACAAACCTCTCCGGGCGATCTTGCCGACGACATCGCGCTGTCCGCATCCCTTGAGCAAGCCATCAGCGGTCTGGCGCCCGAGGATCGCGATGCCTTCAACTCGGTCACCCTCTTCGGACTCACGTATCCGGAGGCCGCACAGATACTCTCGGTTCCCGTGGGCACCGTGAAGTCACGGGTGTTCCGCGCCCGTCGCATGCTCATAGCGACGCTGGGACTGGACAAGGGAGGTGCCGCCTGATGGACTGCCTGCGTACCCAGGAGATCCTGTCACAGGCCGCCGACCGCGCGCCAGTCGAGACCGATCTTCTTCGCGAGGCCAAAGCGCACTGCGCGGAATGTCCCGAATGCGCGCGTTTCGTGCGAGGGTTGACGCGTCTGCACAACGCCCCGAAGCCACGCATGGCCCCTCATGCGCTCGAGTCCCTGATCAAGCGTGCGCGTGTCGAGGCTGAGCGCATCGAGGTCGCCCAAGCGCAGGCAAAAGCGCAGGAACTCATGGATCCGGCTGGCGACGCTGCAGCAGAAGCTGCCGCACTGACGGCATTGGCCGACCTCAAGGCGCAGGAGGCCACAAAGCGACCTCAGTCGAGCTGGGCCAAACTCTCTGCGCTGCCCATGCGCCAGCAGGCGATCATCGGGTCGGCTCTCGCCGCCGCCATCGTGGTGGTGGGCATCGTATCGGTCGCTGGCATGAGCTATCTCCTGACTCCGACCGGCACTCAGACGGCCGCCCTGGACGAGATGTCATCGGACAGCGCCGTGCGCAGTACCGACCTTGGGGCGGAGTCAGATGCGGCGGAGGCGCCACTTGCACTGGAGGAAGCCGAGACTGCGCTCGAGAATTCTTTCGTGAGTGCGTCAGAGAGTTACATCGTTTTCGACGGATGGGTCTACCGCGCCGCTGGCGCGAGGGATGTGGATCTCTCCGAACTGACGGTGGCGGGCGCCTTGAACAGTGACCTGGGAAGCGGTCGAGTGAAACCCCGGTCCGTGTGGTCCGAAGGAAACATCGTGGAGATCTTTGTACGGGCAGACAACGACGAACTGCTCGGATTCGATCTCGTGACACGACGATTCGACGGCGCGTACTTCGGTCTACGCTCGAACGAGATTGCCTCGTATGGAGAATGGCCCACTCTTCCTGCGGGTATCCCCGACCCAGTCGACGACGATGGGTCGCCCACATTCAGAAGCGCAGAAGTCGATGATGGCGGCATCACTATGTTTCCCCTGAGCGGAACCACCGCTGAGCAGGGATATGCGATTCAACCATTCACCGACAGCGAGTCCGCGACGGACAACAATCCCAACTGGACTTGGTGGCTGCCCGTTCCTACAGAATGAGCATCGCGTCGCCAAAGGACAGGAAACGATACCGCTCCTGCAGCGCCGTTTCGTACGCACGCATGATGAGATCACGTCCGGCGAACGCACTCACCATCATGAGCAAAGTGGAACGCGGCGTGTGGAAGTTGGTCACGATCGCGTCGACCGTTCCGAATTTGAACCCGGGCAGAATGTAGAGATCGGTCGACCCCTCACTCGCCCTCATGGCCTCTGTCTCCGGATCCCACGCGCTCTCCAGCGCGCGTACCGACGTGGTGCCGATGGCGATGACTCGTCCACCGTGGCTGTGCGCCCACTCGATATCCTCGACCGCACGATCGGGCACCCGGAAGTGCTCAGTGTGAATGACGTGATCCTCCGGATCGTCTTCAGTGACAGGCCTGAACGTGTCGATGCCGACATCGAGTTCGACCCGTGTGATCCGCGCTCCAGCCGCCTCGATCCGGGCGTTGAGTTCTGGTGTGAAATGCAGGCCTGCTGTGGGCGCAGCCGCGCTGCGCTCATCCCGCGCGAACACGGTCTGGTAGAGCTCGGGATCGTGGAGTTCACGGGTGATGTACGGAGGAAGCGGTATCTCGCCAATGCGGTGAAGGGTACCCATGAAATCGCCGTCGGCGGCCTTGAACTGAATCAGTCGGCCTCCTGATTCCGGCAGGGAGTCCAGAACGAGACCCGTCATCTGACCGTCACCGAACTCAAGACGCGCGCCTGGCTTGAGACGACGCCCCGGCTTGACCAGACACTCCCATGCACCGGTGTACCGCTCTCGCAGCAACAGTGCCTCGGCCGCGCCACCGGTCTCCGCCTTGACACCCTTGAGACGCGCGGGAAGCACGCGAGTCTCGTTGACCACGAGTACATCGCCCGCGTGCAGGTAGTCCGGCAGATCGCTGAAGGTGCGATGGTCTATCTGTCCACTGCCACGATCCACCACGATCAGGCGGCAGGAATCCCGCGGCTCAGCCGGCTGCTGGGCTATCGAACCAGTCGGAAGGTCATAGTCGAAGTCATCGGTGTGCACGTCGCTCCCATCCCCAAGAAGACCGCGCCCGTGCGCGGCTGGCGCCAGTGTAGCGCAAGCCTCCGACACGCCGCAGCCCAGTTATCAGTTCGAGCCGCTTTCATCAGCGCGCTGCGCAAGCCGGACCGCCTTGGCGGCCGCGCGCTCGGCACGTCGCTCGGCACGCTGGGCGTCAGCCTCGATCTCAGACAGAAGACAGCCACAGTAATTCTGCCGATACATGCCGAGCTCGCGCGAACGGCGCGTCGCATTCGGATAGCGCTCGCGGAAGTCGTGATCCAAGTACTCGACGCCCGCCTCGGCCGCTGCGCGACGCCCTTCGTCGGCTATCGCCTGAGCATCCTGATACGGACTCACGGTGAGCGTCGTCGCGATCGCGTCGAAGCCGCGTACGGCGGCTTCACGAGCCACCATTCCCAGCCGCAGCGCGTAGCACGCCCGGCAGCGCTTCTCGGGGACGTCCTCGACACCGGCGACCGCGCGCATCCACTGCACCGGGTCGTAGGCGAGTTCCACGACCTCTATCCCGGCCTGACTCGCATACTCGGCGAGCGTGTCGAAACGGTGGCGGTACTCGGGCGCGGGATGAATGTTGGGGTTGGCATACGCGACGACAACCTCATGATCCTGCGCGACGGCATCGTAGGGCTCGAGCAGACAGGGTCCACAACACGCATGCAGAAGCACCTTCACACCTCGTCGCCCCCCAACACGGCACGCAGTTCGGTCGCCGTCTCATGGGAGATCATGCCGACTTCCTCGGCCATGTCAGCAGCATGCGCGTTGAGCGCGAGGTACGCCTGCCGATGAGACTCAGGTGCCGATTGGAGCGCCTCCAGATGCGCTCGCACGGTGTCGAAGTCTCCCCTGCTCACGGGGCCAGTGAGGGCCTCTTTGGGCCCGAATCGTCTGATATTGATGGTGGTTCCTGCCACGAGTGGCACGAGCGCACGGCGTGCGGCGCGCTCATCGAATCCTGCCGAGACGAGAAGGTTGGTGGCCATATCCTCGACGGCGACGAAACCGTTGGAGGCCATGACCGCAGCGGCGTGATAGAGCGGACGGACCTCGTCGGCCACATCCACCGCGTGACCACCCAGAGACTCGACCACCGCGAGCAGCACTTCGCGCGCATCATCGTCGGCGGTGAAGCCAAAGATCGATCCGGGGAGGTCCTGCGTGGCGCGTGTGGCGGTCGCGAACGACTGCATGGGGTGGATGGCACCGATGGCGGCACCGGCTTCAGCCGCAGGAGCAAGCACGCCCAGTCCGTGGGCGCCGCTCGTGTGCGCAACCACCTGACCTGCGGCGAATCCCCCGTCGGCCGCGATGTCTGCCACCGCCGACTCGATCACATCATCGGGCACCGTCACGAGAACGAGTTGGGCCGCGCGAGCCGCAGCCGTGTTGTCGGTATAGGCCGTGCCGCCGGTCGCGAGTGCCGCAGCCTGTGCAGCCTGGAGCGTCCGAGCAGTCACCGCAGTCACGGAATACCCCGCCTCACGCAGCAGTGCGCCGACGGCCTGTCCGACGCGTCCCGCGCCCAGAATCGCAACAGTCAGGCGGTCCATGAATGCCTCCGAATCCCGTGATGTATCCGTGCGGTCGATTGTACTCTCGTCAGCCCAGAAGTGCGGTCAGGATCGTGACCACGCCGAAGAGTACGAACACCACGCCTGATATCCGCGTGAGCAGGCGCTCGGGCAGCTTGGTCCCCAAGAATGCACCCACGGCCACGGCAGCACCATCGGAGATCATCATGCCGACGATCGCGCCCAGCCAGACGGCGAAGAACGCCACGGTTGCCGAGGGCTCCACGGGCGTCCAGCTCTGGAACACCGTGCCGAACGATCGCAGGGCGGCACTGGGATCTGCTGCGATGGTCATGGACATGATCTGCGTCTTGTCGCCCAACTCCGCAAGGAAGAATGCGACGAACGTGGTCAGCACCGGCCCGAATCGCGAAGGCACGCTCTCCTCGTCCTCTCCACCATCCCCCCGCAGCGTCCAAACGCCGAAGCCGATGAACAGTGCACCGGTCACATACGCCAGAACACTCTCCGGTATGAGTCCGCCGACGACACTTCCCGCGGCGACCGACAGGAGGTGCAACGAGATGACCGCACCCAGGATGCCCAGAAGCACCTGACTCACGCGATAGCGCGCAGCGAGCATGAGCACCAACACCTGCGTCTTGTCGCCAAGTTCGGCGAGGACAACGAGCGCTGTGGTGACGATGAAGACCGCGGTCATGGGGTCCTTTCGGGGTTCAGACGAGAACGCGCGAGGGTCGCGGCGCAAATAAGAGGCGGGAACGGCTATGTGAGCCGCCCCCGCCGTTCGATTCAAACTGAGAACTATGCTTTGCGGACGTTGCTCGCCTGAGGCTTGCCGTTCTGACCGGTGGTCTCATCAAATACCACGCTGTCGCCCTCGTCGAGCGTCTTGAAGCCCTCGGACTGAATCTCACTGAAGTGAACGAACAGATCGTCGCCCTCTTCCCGCGAGATGAATCCGTAGCCCTTGTCAGGGTTGAACCACTTCACTGTTCCCTCTGCCATTCAAACCCATCCTTCCACCCCGTCAACAGGGTCACACTCATGCGACGAGACCCACCCTCATCGCTCCTGATCGGGCCTCAAGGCCCCCTTTGACAGAGTGTAGAGATTGATCAACCTGTAGGCAATGGGCGAGCGGACCAGCCGACGGACCCGGCGAACTGGCAAACGAACTATGGCTTGCCGATCAACCTAATCCAAGAAGCCGGCATCGTCGTCATCGTCCTCGGAATCATCGGAGACAGGATGCGCAGGAGGCGGAGTGAACTCCAGGTCCAAATCATCCTCTGCGTCCGCCTCCACTCCCTCATACTCGTCTTCCCGAGCCGCAGCGACTGCTGCTGCACGCTGCTGCTGCATCACGATCAAGAGCACCGCAACGACGATGACGAGCGCACCTCCCAGGATGGGCAGGAGCATATCGGACCCATCGTCACCGTCGCCGCTGGTGACGAGACTCACGAGATCATACGAGACGTCGACGGTGAAATGCTCACCTACAGGAATCGCCAGCGGGGCCACCGTGAAGAGGCGCTCACCGAACTCATTGGTCTGAGGAATGCCGGACTCAGGCGGTGTCATCCGCACCGTACCGGTATTGGGAGGAATGCGTACCGAGAAGAACACGGACTCCGACGGCACCGACTGGAACCAATCGAGTGATGTCGATATCTCGTCACCGTTCTCCACGAGCGGCGTGTAGACGGCCTCGTACTGCGCGGTTCGCGCGGTCTGAAGCGTCATCTTGACCGCAGGACCGGCTTCACCGTCGACGATCTCAGGTGTGACCTGAATATCGCTCTCAGGTCCGCCACCCATGATCTCGCCAGCCCAGATGACCTGGGCCCCATCGGGTAGCGGCAAGGCCACGTCGGCAGGAAGCTCAACGTCCTCCGCGAGCTCCATGGTCACAATGAGCAGGGTGTACCCCGGCTGACCGTCAGGCCAGATCTGTACTTCGACTGTGCCATTCTCGACAGCGGCGAACGCGGGCACCGGTATGAGCAGTGCAACCATGAGCGCCGCAACGAGCAGCGCGGAAATACGACGGTGACGAATCATGCGAGATGACTCCTTCTCATGTCGGGTCAAGTCCATGGTGCGGACGCGCTTATTCTACCGAAACATCTTGCGCAGGGTAGCCCTACTTGTCGCCCACGGCCTCGATCAGGCTCTCCATGGAAACAGGGGCGACCGATTCCGAGGCGGACGAACATCCGCCACACGAAGCCGAAGGCACCCACCATCCCATTGCGAATGACGTGCCGATGAGCGCGAAGAAGAGTGCAGTCGCAGCCAGACCGACGGCGAGCGGACGAAAGGCCTCACCCTTGGCTCCGGTGGACAGAACGAGTGCCCCGGATTCCGGACACGCATCCACGCACTCGGTGCACATGGTGCAGTGCATGTCAGCGACGCGCCGAGGGGCCGAAGCGACATCGATGCGAGAGGGGCATGCCTTGCTACAGATACCGCATGAGGTGCAAACGTCGACATCACGACGGACCTTGGTGATCCCCAACAGACCGGCGAGGCCGACGAGTGCGCCCAACGGGCACGCGTACATGCACCAGAATCGCTCGATCGCCAAGGCGCCTACGACCGTGCCCACCACGAGCCCGATCGCCAAGGCGTTCTCGAACTTGAAGTGGAACATGGCGCGGAACGGATCGTAGTCGGCGAACCAGAGGCCCATGTAACGGGCACTCATGACCACGATCAGCACCAACACGCCCCAGCGCAGATGCTTGAGGTAGCGGTGCACGCCAGCAGGCACGGTGAGCTGTCGCCCAAAGATGCGCCGGGCCAGTGCGCTCAGCCACTCCTGCACCGCACCGAACGGACAGAGCCAGCCGCAAAATGCCCCGCTGGCCAACAACGACACGATGAGCGCCGCGGCGAGCAGCACCAGGTTGGACTGCCCCACCTTGTTGATGAATCCGTCACCGGACAGCAGCGATGGCAGTGTTTCGATGGCCCCGAACGGGCAGTACGAGTCGAGCGGAGCGGTACCGCTCACCTGATGCCTGATGGCCACGTAGCTGAAGAGTCCCACCACGCCGAGTTGGATCAGCCGACGAATAGTACGGGTCGAAGACGCGAACACGCGTCGTTTCATTGCGAGTCCTCCTGTGCGAGAAATGCCATGGGCGGGACACGATTACTTCCGAGTCACCGCCCATACTATAAACCGCATATGAAGAACTTGTGAAATCGCTAACTAAAACCTTAACGCAACCTAGCCGCCCGCCGCTCTCGCCGCAGCCTTGACCGTGTTCGCCA
>Ga0209121_10001988_pt1 | contig 21114 bp, 23 predicted proteins | sample Cruoilmetagenom3_FD_187292 | JGI IMG/M metagenome (GOLD analysis project Ga0209121, IMG submission 187292) | Oil polluted marine microbial communities from Coal Oil Point, Santa Barbara, California, USA - Sample 3 (SPAdes) (version 2) | ecosystem: Environmental > Aquatic > Marine > Oil seeps ...
GATCCTGGTGACGGATCCGTTCGCGGACTGACGGGCGGGGACTGACGGGCGGGGACTGACGGGCGGGGACTGACGGGCGGGGCGCATCGCTGGCCTGCGGTCGCTCTTCGCCCGGCCGCTCTGCGCGATGAGACAGCGACGGCTGTCGAAGAGCGGGCTCAGGCGGCGCGCGCGAAGCCCTTCCAGAGCAGCCAGATCGGCATCAAGACGATCTCCCAGAGCGCCACGGTGACCACCATGAGGACCCCCGTGTCGCCGGTGCCGATCCCGATCCAGCCGAACCAGGCGAAAAATCCTGCAAGCATCACAAGCACATAGCCGACCACGCCGAGGCCCGCGAGCCAGCCGGGCAGAATCCGGTGGCGCCAGAGCGGCCAGGTGAGGAACAGGCCCGAGAAGCCGAGCAGCGGCAGCATGCCGGCGTCGAGGCAGATCGCGCTCAGCGCCTGCAGGAGTCCGACCTGGCCGGCGTTGCCCGAGGCAGACAGGCCCGAGACCGCCAGGCCCGAGACCGCCAGGCCCGAGACCGCCAGACCTGAGACCGCCAGACCCGAGATCGTCACCAGCGCCATCACTCCGAACATCATCACGCCGGATTCGATCACCCGCGTGGTGAGATAGGCCCGCGCCATGAACGGAGCGACCGGGTGGAGCACCGGCCATGCAAAGAGCGCGATGAAGACGAGGTCGACATTGTTGAGCGTCCACAGCAGCGCGCCGGTGGCGATGGCCGCGCGGTTGGCGGCGATCCGTGCGAGGTCGGCGGGGTCTTCGAACGCCGGTGCCAGGAGTGTGGCGCCGGTAATGGCGGCGGCGGCGGTGACCAGAAACAGAATGGCGATCGCGATCTCGGCAAGGCGGAGATGGGGATCGGGCACTGCGGCGGATCGAGACATGGGGTTCCTCCTCCCTTCACGCGCGTTCGGTTATGAGATAGACCCCGGCGGCGGGGTGTTCAAAAGCGCCGCGCGCGTTGGTCGCGGCGAAAGTGGACCGAAAGGCGGCGACGCCCGTGTATCGGACAAAACCGATCGGATGGGATTGATGGCATGAAGTTCAAGACCCGCAAACGGCTGGCGCTCCTCGTCCTGATCGTCGGGATGCCACTCTACGTGATTGCAGCCGTCACGGTCGTCGGTCTTTTCGACCGGCCGCCGATCCTCGCCGAGCTGGCGATTTATGTCGGGCTCGGTGTGCTGTGGATCCTGCCGTTCAAGCGGCTGTTTCTCGGCATCGCGCGGCCCGATCCAGACGCGGTGGCCGCGCCCGGGGAAGCCGGGGCAGCCGGACCCGAGGTGGCCCGAGACGGGACCGGAAACGAAAAGCCGCGGTAGGCCGCGCAGCCGGAACCGAAGCGGCCGGAAAAGAACAGCCATACTACCTGCCGGGATGTGACAGGTACCGCAGCCGGAGCGGGAGCCGGAAACGAAAAGGCGTCGCGGTCGGTGGGGCAGTCGGAACCGAAGCGGCAAGAAACGAAAAGGCGCCGCGGTCGGCGGCGCCTCGTGTTCGTTTCGTCGCGATCGCTTCAGGCGCCGCCGTCGTAGAACCGGCTGGCCTCCGTCAGGGCGAAGACGCCGCGGCGGATCTTGGTCAGCTTGCCCTCGCCCAGGAGCTTGTCGAACGCGACCAGCGCGCTCTCGCGCGACGTCGAATCGCTGCTTTGCAGGACGAGCTGCAAGAGTTCCGGGCGATTGATCGTGGCGCGGCCCACCTCTTGCGTGATGTAGGCGACGCCGGCCTCGACCAGGGTCTCGTCATCGTCAATGTCGATGCCGTCGAGGCCCCCGAGATAAGCTTCGAAACCGGGGACCAGCAGCGCAACCGATTCGCGCAACGACAGGTCTTCGTCCTCGTCGTGGTCGGCCTGCGGCTGGGCCGCGACGGCGAGGTTTGACTTGACCACGCGGCGCGGGCGCACGGGGCGCGACGGTTTGGCCAGATCCGCCGAATGGTCCGCCTCGGCGCCGGTTTCATCGATGCGCTGTTCGGACACCAGAACCAGCGGCGCAAGGCGGCGCGGCGTCCGTTCGCCGTCCGTCTCGGCCGGGCGGCGCGGGCGCACGACGCGGGCGAGATCGCGGCGGTATTCGTCCTGCGAGTCTTCGTCCTCCTTGCCCTTGCCGGCAACCGCGCGGTCGGCACGGGTGACCTGCACCGCGCGCTTGAGGTGCTGGATCGCCGAACGCCGGCGCGACGATTCTCCGCTTTCGAGCTGGGTGTTCGTCTTTTCCAGGATCCGGTCGATCGCGACATCGGTGTCGGTCATGTCGTTGTCGTCGAACGCGGTGCGCGAGGGGGCGCGGCGCGGCGCGATCTGGTCGTCGGGCGTCTCTTCTGGCGTCAGCGACAGCGGCTCGCGGGCATCGTCCCCGGTATCGCCATCGTCGGCCTCGCCGGAGTCTTCGGCGGTCCGCATCCCCTGCGCTTCGCGCTCGACTTCGGCGAGCTCGGCGGCGAGGTCGGCCTCGTCTTCCGGCGAAAGCGAGCTGTCGCCCGGCACGGTAAATTCGGCGCCCGTCTCTTCGCCGCCTGCGGCGGCGTCATCGGCGTGGTCGGCGGCGTGGTCGGCGGCGAGGATGAGCGGCTCTTCGGTGGCATCGGTGTCGGTCGGTTCTTGCGCCGGTTCGGACGTTGCGGCGTCTGAGCTACGGTCGGCGGCGAGCCCGCTGTCCTCGTCCTCTTCGAAGTCGTCTTCATCGACCGGCCGGTGCACGAGGGAACCGAGCAGCGAGCTGATCGTCGCGGCGTCGATGTCCTGGTCGTCTTCGTCTTCGCCGGCGGTGTCTTCGGGCCGGAAGATCTCCGCGTCCTCGGCCTCGTCCTCATCCATGTCGAGGGCCGGGGCGGCCTCGTCGCTCTGGGCGCGGACCAGATCGGCGATCATGTCGGGCTCGTCCTCGACCTCGGCGATGATCGCCTCCTCGAGCACGTCTTCGTAGTCGCCCTCCGACGCCGCGTCGGCGAAGAAGGCGGCGACCGAATCATCGGTCTGGACAAAACCGCCCTCGACGGCGGCCGTATCGTCGACTGTGTCGTCGACCGCGTTGTCGACAGTGGTGCGCAGGCGCAGGAGTTTCGAGATCACCGATCCCCGGCTGCCGTCCTGCGGCATGGTTTCGGCCACGGCCTGAGCGGCACGGCTGGCGGCGTCTTCATCGGCGGCTTCGCGGGCGTCTTCCTCGGCGCGCTGCGCCTCGGCTTCGGCCTCGGCCTTCCAGGCGGCTTCCTCTTCGTCGGCCTTCAGGGCCGCGTCCGCTTCGGCCCGGCGCACTGTCTCTTGCGCCGCTTCCTCGGCGCGGCGGGCGGCCGCGGTCGCGTCTTCTTCGGCGCGGCGGGCGGCCTCTTCGGCCTCCGCTTCGCGCGCGGCTTCCTCGGCCTCGGCCTTCCAGGCGGCTTCTTCAGCGGCCCTTTGCGCGGCCATTTCTTCCGCGGCCCTGGCTTCTTCGGCCCTTTCTTCCTCGGCTTTTTCTTCCTCAGCCCGGCGTGCGGCCTCGGCTTCGGCGATGCGAGAGGCTTCTTCGGCTTCGGCGATACGGGCGGCTTCTTCGGCCGCGGCCTCGCGGGCGACCTCCTCGGCCTCGGCTTGGCGGGCCTCTTCCTCGGCGGCCTTGCGGGAGTCTTCCTCGGCCTTGCGGGCCGCTTCCTCTTCGGCGGCGCGGCGGCGGGCGTCGCCTTCGGCAGCCTGTCGGGCGACCTCCTCTTCGGCGGCGGACCAGGCGTCGGCGTCGGTGGTGTCCTGGGTGTCTTGCGCGGGGGTGTCTTGCGCGGGGGTGTCTTGCGCGGGCGCGGCGGCACCTTGATCGGAAGGCGCGACCGGCAGGAGCGCGGGCGCCCCATCGGCCTGGCGCAGCACCACGCCGTTGCCGTTCGGGCTCACGCGTGCCTCGACCCGGCGCTGAACCTCGCGTTCGGCGATCCGGTGCAGGGCCTCGGCGTCCGGGGTCGGTGGTTCGGCCCCGAAATAGCGGTCATCGGCCGCGAGATCGCGGAAGTATTCGGCGATCGATGTCATCGTGGAAAACGGATCGTCGAAGCCTTCCAGCGTGCAGCTGAAAGTGCCGTAGGATACCGTCAAGATCCGGTTCATATTCACCATGCCTCGTCGCCTTCTCCCCCGATCCAGCAACAATGTGTTTATCATGACCCCCACCACAAATTTGCACAAAACCGCGAAAAGTCGGGTGTATTTCAGTGGCGGGATTAAGGAACGTTTCCAATCTGGATACAGTTAGGCATATGGAACAGAGATTTACACCCTTTTTGGACGCCGTAACCCTGTTGGGCGGAGGCGAGCTCGCGGCGCAGACCGTTTCCGAACTTTTGACATTGGCGCCGAATCTGGTGGCCTGCGACGGCGCCGCGGCGCGGGCGCTGGCGCTCGGGCACGTGCCGAAACGGGTGATCGGGGACCTCGATTCGCTGGACCCGGAGACCCGCGCGGCGCTCGATCCGGACACCGTTTTCGTGATGGCCGAGCAGGAGAACACGGATTTCGACAAGGCGTTGCGGACAACCGAGGCGCCGTTGATCCTCGGGGCCGGTTTCATGGGCGGCCGGCTCGACCACGAGCTTGCCTGCTACAACGCGCTGGTGCGCCGGCCGGACAAGCGCTGTATCTTGGTCGGCGTAAGCGACATCTGTTTCCATGCGCCCGGCCCGGTGGCGCTGGACCTCGCGCCGGGCACGCGGGTGTCGTTGTTTCCGATGGCGGCGGTGGCGGTGAGCGCGACCGGCCTCGAATGGCCGCTCGACCGGCTCGCGCTGGCGCCCTGGGGGCGGGTAGGGACCTCGAACCGGGCCACGGCCGCGCGGGTGGAGATATCACCGGCGGGGGTCGGGCTCCTGGTGATCCTGCCGCGCGCGGCGCTCGGGGCGGCGATTGCGGCGCTGGGGTGAGGCGGTGCGCAAGCGGTTTCGAAACCGCTTGGAAGCCGCTTGGAAGCGGCTTTGCCCCCCGCTCAGCAGTTCGGGACGGAGACGGCGAGGCCACCGAGTGCGGTCTCTTTATATTTCTCGCTCATGTCGCGGCCCGTGGTCGACATCGCGCTGACGCAGGCGTCGAGCGAGACGAAATGGGTGCCGTCGCCCCTGAGCGCCAGCGCCGCCGCCGAGACCGCCTTGATTGCGCCGAGCCCGTTACGTTCGATACAGGGAACCTGCACCAGCCCTTTCACCGGGTCGCAGGTCATGCCGAGATGATGTTCGAGCGCGATCTCGGCGGCGTTTTCGACCTGTTCGGGGGCGCCGCCCAGGACCGCGGCGAGGCCCGCGGCGGCCATCGCGGCGGCCGAGCCGACTTCGGCCTGGCAGCCAAGCTCGGCGCCCGAGATCGAGGCGTTGTGCTTGATGATCCCGCCGATCGCAGCGGCGGTAAACAGAAAGTCGGGGATTCTCGCGGATGTGGCCCCGGGCACAAAATCCAGCCAGTAGCGGATGACGGCGGGCACCACCCCGGCGGCGCCGTTGGTCGGCGCGGTGACGACCTGTCCGCCGGCGGCGTTTTCCTCATTCACCGCCATCGCGTAGACCGACATGTATTCATTGGCGATATGCGGCGCGGCGATGTTGAGCCCCGCCTCTTCTTTGAGGCGGGCGTGGATCGCGCCGGCGCGGCGCTTCACCCCGAGCCCGCCTGGCAGGATGCCGGTGCCCTCGAGGCCACGGTCGATGCAGGCGTTCATCGCGCCCCAGGTGCGCGCGACCCCGTCGGCGATCTCGGCCTCGGTCCGGTGGATACGCTCGTTGGCGCGTTTCATCTCGGCGATGCTCTTGCCGCTTTCGCGCGCCATCGCGAGCATCTCGTCGGCGGCGCGGAACGGGTAGGGATGGGCCCGCAGATCGGCCTTGTCGCGGCGCGCCTCGGCGGCCTGTTCGGCTGCCGTGACCACGAAGCCGCCGCCGATGGAAAAATAGGTCTCCTGCACGATCACGTCGCCCTCGGCGTCGGTCGCCATCAGCTCGAGCCCGTTCGGGTGGCCGGGCAGCGGTGCGCCTTTGTCGAAGACCAGATCATGTTGTGGCGCGAAGGCGAGCCCGGGCAGGCCGGGGGGCGACACGCGCCCGGTGGCTTTGATCCGCCCCAATGCGGCCGCGGCGGCGTCCGGGTCGTAGTCCTCGGGCAGGAAGCCCGCGAGACCGAGGATCACCGCCCGGTCGGTGGCGTGACCGACCCCGGTATGGGCGAGCGAGCCGTAGAGACGCGCTTTCAGCCCATGCACGGTGAAGGCGGAGGCGCGCAAGCTGTCGAGGAACCGTCCCGCGGCGACCATCGGCCCCATCGTGTGCGACGATGACGGGCCGATGCCGATCTTGAACAGCTCGAAAACCGATAGGAACATGGGGGGCGGGCCTCTCCTCGGGCGTTACCCGGTCATTTGATCGGAAGCGGCCGCCCCGGGGAAGGCCAAAAACGACGTGTTGCGGCGGGGAGCGGCGCAGGGAGCGGCGGTGGGAGCACCGGGGGGAGCAGTGGTGGGAGCGACGCGGGGAGCGGTGGGGAGCGACGGGGGGCGCGGTGGTGGGAGCGACGGGGGGCGAAGGGCGGGCGAAGGGTGGGCGAACTCGGACGGGGGGCCAGGGCTTTGATTTCATTACCGATAGCGCTAACTTCCGTTCGCCCGGGCGAAGTGTCAGGCGCCGGGCAGGCGGGGTGCTGTGAGCGGGGTCGGGCCAAGGCCTTCACGGTCGCAGGCGCGCGCAACCGCCGGGCGGATTTCGAGCCGGGCGGCGAGGGCGTCGAGGGCGGGCCAGCGCGCGCGCCGGAACCAGCCGGTGTGGCCTTCGGGATAGAGCGCCATCCAGCGCATCATGACCGCGGCGTAGATGTCGAGCACCGAGGGCGTTTCACCGCAGAACCAGCCATGCCCGGCGCCGGCGAGGCTTTCGAGCCGGTCGAGCGCCGCGCCGAGCCGGTCGACGGTCAGCGCCCGATGGGCGGCGACGGCGGCGGGGTCTTCGCCGACGTAGCGTGCCGGGTAGAACATCCGGCGCAGATCGCTTTGCATCCCGTTCGACAGCGCAACCATCCACGACAGGAAGGCGCCGCGCGCCGGGTCGCCCGGGGGCGGGGCGAGGGCGCCCGACGTTTCCGTGAGCCAGAGGAGAATCGCAGCCGTCTCGAAGATCGGCCCCTCCGGCGTTTCCAGGACCGGGATCTGGCCGCGCGGGTTGAGGGCGCGGTAGGCGGGACTTTTCTGGGCCGAGGCGCGCCGGTCGACCAGCCGGGTCTCGTAAGGAAGCTCCAGCTCTTCCAAAGCGATACGGATGATCAGCGAGGCGTTGTCGGGGGCATAGTGGAGGCGAAGCATGGCCCCAGTCTGGCACGGGTCGCTTGCGCCCGGTGTTCGTCCCGCGCCGATTTGCCCCTCGCAAGCGACGCCCAATCCGCTTATAAGCCGCCCAGGTTTGAGATCAGGGAGACAGCGATGGCCGGCAATCTTTCCCCCATCGACACCGCCAAGTTCGTGGCTGCGAAACGGGCGGTGGACTTCGTCGAGGACAAGATGCGCGTGGGGCTCGGCACCGGCTCGACCGCCGCCTGGATGGTGCGCACGCTCGGCGAGCGGGTGCGCGAGGAGGGGCTCTCGATCATGGGTGTGCCGACCTCGTCGCGCACCGCTGAGCTTGCAAGCCAGGTCGGCATCACCGTGGTCAGCCTCGACGAGGCGCGCTGGCTCGACCTCACCATCGACGGAACGGACGAATTCGACGGCGATCTCAACCTCATCAAGGGCGGCGGCGGCGCGCATCTGCAGGAAAAGATCGTCGCCACCGCATCCGACACGATGGTGGTGATCGCCGACCCGTCCAAGCAGGTCGAACACCTCGGGGCCTTCCCGCTGCCGGTGGAGGTGATCCCGTTTGGCTGGCAGACCACCAAGGCGCTGCTCGAAGAAGCGATCGACGCGACCGATGTGCTCGGCACCTCCGGCACGCTCAGGATGAACGGCGACGCCCCCTTCGTGACCGATGAGGGCAACCACATCATCGACTTGCACCTGCAGCGGATCGGCGACGCGCGCAAGCTCTCGCTGGTGCTCAACCAGATCCCCGGCATCGTCGAGAACGGGCTGTTCATCGACATCTGCGACCGGGTGGTGATCGGCCATCCCGACGGCCGGGTCGAGGTGATCGACATCAACGAAGGCACCCAGGAAGAGACCCGGATCGACTTCGCCGACGACGACAACATCTTCCTCGATCTGTGATCGCGGCGGAGCCGTGAGTCTCATGGAAGAGAAGGTTTTCCCCGTTCAACAAAGCTGGCGCATCCGCCGGGTGGTGGCGGTGGTGCTGGGGGTGGTGGCGATGCTCGCGGCCGGCGCGGCGGCGTTGCAGGGGCTCGGCTGGGTGTGGTGGCTGTTCGCGGCGCTGATGCTGGGCCTCGTGGTCTACAATCTGCTCGGCCTTACCCGCCAGCCCTGGGTGGTGAAGCTCGGACCGAAAGGGGTCGACGTGCGCCTGGCCACCGGCCGGGTGATGCACGCGGGCTGGGGCGAGATCGAGGCACATACGATCACGCCCGGCGGGCGGATCGGCGCGCTGCTGGTGCGGGGCGCAAAGAGGCCCGCCAAGGGCAAGGACCGCGTCCTGCGGGTGCTGCCGATTTCCACCCGGCTGATCGGGGTGGCGGCGACGGATGACTTGCTGGCGGCGCTGAAGGACAGGCTGCCGAAGCTCGAATACAGGGTGCCGAGCCTGGGCGGGGTCAAGGCGGGCTGAGCTGGGCGACGCGCCTTCGAAGGCGCGTGACAAGCGGTTTCGAAACCGCTTTGCCCGGGGCGCCGGTGCCAACCGCGCTCTGGCCTTCCCGGCGCGCCTGCGCTAGCACACCTTCGAACCACAACGTGAGGGCGCCCCATGTCCACATTCGACTACGACCTCTTCGTCATCGGCGGCGGCTCCGGCGGGGTGCGCGCCGGACGGGTGGCGGCCGAGACCGGGGCCAAGGTGGCGCTGGCGGAGGAATACCGCATGGGCGGCACCTGCGTGATCCGGGGCTGCGTGCCGAAAAAGCTGATGGTCTTCGCCTCGACCTACGGCCCGGCGGCCGAAGAGGCGCGCGGATATGGCTGGGACTACGAGGGCGGCAGCTTCAACTGGGAGAAGTTCCGCCCGAAGCTGGCCGCCGAGCTCGACCGGCTGGAAGGCATCTACCGCAGCAACCTCGGCAAGGCCGGTGTGACCGAATACAACGCCCGCGCCACGGTGAAGGAGGCGCACAGGGTCGCGCTGTCCACCGGCGAGGAGGTGACCGCCAAGCACATCCTGCTGGCGATGGGCGGCACACCTTACGTGCCGCAGTTCGACGGTTGCGATCTGGCGATCACCTCCAATGACATCTTCTCGCTCGACACGTTCCCGAAGCGCATCCTGATCGTTGGCGGTGGCTATATCGCGTGCGAATTCGCCACGATTTTCCAGGGGCTTGGGGCGCAGGTGGCGCAGTGGTACCGGGGCGCGCAGATCCTGCGCGGCTTCGACGACGAGGTGCGCGGGCATCTTGCCGAGCTGATCCGTGGTCACGGGGTCGATCTGCATGTCGGCGCCGAGGTGGAGCGGATGGAAAAGCGCCGGGGCCGGATCTGGGTCAAGGGCACCGACGGGCGCGAGGACACTTTCGACCAGGTGCTCTACGCGACCGGACGCCACCCCAAGACCGAGGGCATGGGGCTCGCTGAAGCGGGGGTGAAGCTCGGGCGCTGGGGCGAGGTCGAGGTCGATGACTACGGTCAGACCTCGGTGCCGTCGATCTATGCGGTCGGCGACGTGACCAATCGCATCCAGCTCACCCCGGTCGCGATCCGCGAAGGCATGGCCTTCGTCGAGACCGTGTTCAACGGCAACCCGACGAAGCCCGATCACGTCCTTGTGCCTTCCGCGGTGTTCACCCGGCCGGAATACGGCTCGATCGGGCTCACCGAGGAGGGGGCGCGCGAGCAGGAGCCTGTCGACGTCTATTGCGCGGCGTTCCGGCCGATGCAGAAGAGCTTCATCGGCTCTGCGGAACGGGTGCTGTTCAAGCTCATCGTCTCGAAGGCCACCGACAAGGTGCTCGGCTGCCATATCGTTGCAGACGGGGCGGGGGAGATGATCCAGCTGGCGGCGGTGGCGATCAAGATGGGCGCGACCAAGACGGACTTCGACCAGACGGTTGCGGTGCATCCGACGATGGCGGAAGAGATCGTGCTGATGAAACAGCCGACCCGCAGCCACTGAGCGGGTGTCTTCGACAGAGGGCAATCCGCGTGGTTGTCTTCGACAGAAGGCGGCCCATGTGGGTGTCTTCGACAGAAGACAGTTCACCAGGTGGCGGCGGACGGGTTGAAAACCATGGGACCAAGTCACAAATCACCGACTGTGTCCCGATTGAGACGAGAGAGGATTTGACCTTATGGCCAGTGACAATGGCGGGCCCTGGGGCGGCGGTGGCAACCGCGGCGGCTCCGGTGGCGGGGGAGACGACAAGGGCGGCGGACGCCGACCCGGCAATGGCCAGGACGGCCCGCAGATCCCCGAGATCGACGATCTGATGCGCAAGGGCCAGGAGCAGCTGCGCGTGCTGATGGGGGGCAAGACCACCCGGCGCGGCGGCGGCAATGGCGGCGATGGCGGCACCGGTGGCGGTGGCATCGGGCGCGGCAGCATCGCGCTGGTGCTGCTGGGCGTGCTGGCGGCCTGGGTCTTTGCCAGCCTGTACCGGGTCGACACCTCGGAGCAATCGGTCGAACTGCTGTTCGGCGAGCGCTTCGATGTCGGCACCGAAGGCCTCAACTTCGCGCCCTGGCCGGTGGTGACCTACGAGGTCTACCCGGTGACGCGCGAGAACACGATCGACATCGGCACCGGCACCAAGGACGGGTTGATGCTGACCGGCGACGAGAACATCGTCGATATCGACTTCCAGGTGGTCTGGAACATCGGCGACATCCAAAACTTCGTCTTCAACCTCGCCGACCCCGTCGAGACGATCACCGCAGTGTCGGAATCGGCGATGCGCGAAATCATCGGCCGGTCCGACCTCGCACCGATCCTGAACCGGGACCGGGGCGTCATCGCCCAGGAGCTGCAAACGCTGATTCAGCAGACGCTCGACATCTACGCCTCCGGGGTCAACATCGTCCGGGTCAACTTCGACCGCGCCGACCCGCCCGCAGAGGTGATCGACAGCTTCCGCAACGTCCAGGCTGCGGAACAGACCCGCGACACGCTCCAGAAGCAGGCCGACGCCTATTCCAACCGGGTCATCGCCGCCGCGCGCGGTGAAGCCGCGCAGCTGCTCGAAGAGGCGGAAGGCTACCGCGCCCGCGTGGTCAACGAGGCCGAGGGTGAGGCGCAGCGCTTCATCGCGGTCTATGACGAATACGCCAAGGCCGAGGAGGTGACTCGCAAGCGTCTCTACCTCGAAACCATGGAGCGGGTGCTCGGTGACGTCGACAAGATCATCATCGACGACGGTGCCAGCGGGTCCGGCGTGGTACCCTACCTGCCGCTCAACGAGGTGCAGCGCTCACGCACCAGCACGGATGGCGCGACGACGGCCACTTCGGGAGGGCAGAACTGATGCGACGCAACCAGATACTCATCGCCGGGGCCGTGGCCGTGGTGCTCATTGCGCTCAACGCTTTTTACATCGTCGACGAACGCGAAAAGGCGCTGCGCCTGTGGTTCGGCGAGGTGACGGCGGAGATCACCGAGCCCGGGCTCTACTTCAAGATCCCGGTGTTCCATGAGATCGCCAAGTACGATGACCGGATCCTGCCGCTCGATACGCAACCGCTCGAAGTCACCCCGGCCGACGACCGCCGGCTGGTGGTCGAAGCCTTCGCGCGCTGGCGGATCTCGGACGCGACCCAGTTTCGCCGCGCCGTGGGCGCCAGCGGGATCGAGGGCGCGCGCCAGCGTCTCCAGCGTATCCTCAACGCGCAGCTGCGCGCGGTGCTGGGCGGGGTCGATTCGGGTGCGATCCTCTCGACCGACCGGGCCGCGCTGATGAACCAGATCCGCGACAAGGCCCGGGCCGAGGCGAATGCGCTTGGCGTCCAGGTCATCGACGTGCGGATCAAGAAGGCCGACCTTCCGGAGCAGAACCTCAAGGCCACCTACGAGCGGATGCGCGCCGAACGCGAACGCGAAGCGGCGGACGAGATCGCCCGCGGTAAGGAAGCGGCGCAGCGGGTGCGGGCGCAAGCCGACCGGACGGTGGTCGAGACCACGTCCGAAGCGCAGAAACAGGCCGAGATCACCCGCGGTGAGGCCGATGCGCGACGCAACGCGATCTTTGCCGGGGCCTTCGGGCGCGACCCGGAGTTCTTCGCCTTCTACCGCTCGCTGACCGCGTACGAGAACAGCCTCAAGGCCGAGAACTCGACCCTGGTGATCACGCCCGACAGCGAGTTTTTCGACTACCTGAAGTCGAACAAGGCTCCGACAGACGGCCCGGCCGAATAAGCGATGGCGTGGATCGCGCTGGGGCTTGGGCTCGTGCTCGTGATCGAGGGGCTGGTGTTCGCACTGGCCCCTTCGCGTCTCGACGAGATCGTCGAGATCATGGCGAAGCTGACGCCGGAACAACGCCGCAGCATCGGCCTGGTGGCGGTGGCGCTGGGGGTCGGGCTGGTCTGGCTGGCGAAGACGCTCGGCGTTTGAGCGCGGCGCGACCGGGTCGGGCGGCGGCGAAATCCGTTGCGGATTTCGTGACAAAATCCGCCGCGGATTTTGTGTCGGTTTCCGCACCGGAAACCGCTCCCGCTTTCGCCGCGAGGCGGTTCGCCGCCAATTCACTTCGATGTGACGCGGCGCGACCCCCATTGTGTTGCGTCCCAGCCACCCTATCTCCATGTTCGACACAACGGGTTCTTGACCCGGACAAGTAACAGGAGGCTGCAGTGACGGCAGAGGTTCGAACTTTTTCCATTTCTCAAACCCACTCCCGGGGCCAGGCCCGGGCACTGGGCGTGGTTGAAACCCATCCGGCGCGCGCGTTCATGGCGCTCATGCTGGTGGTGGCCATGTTCTTGGGCACAGGCGCCGCGGTCGCGCGGGGCGTGCCGGAGAGCTTTGCCGATCTCGCCGAGGGCACCAGCCCGGCCGTGGTCAACATCACCACCGCGACGCTGATCGCCCAAGACACCGACACCCACCCGATGGTGCCGGAGGGTTCGCCGTTCGAAGAGCTGTTTCGTGACTTCTTGGACCAGGAGCCGGGAGAGGACAACGGCGCGCCGCAGACCCGCCGCTCGAATGCGCTGGGGTCCGGTTTCGTGATCTCGGAAGATGGCTACATCGTCACCAACAACCACGTGATCGACGGCGCCGACGAGATTATGATCGAGTTCTTCGACGGGCTTGGCATCCTCCCGGCCGAGGTCGTGGGCACCGATCCCAACACAGACATTGCGCTGCTCAAGGTCGAGGCCGACCAGCCGCTGCCGTTCGTGCCGTTCGGTGATTCCGACGTGATGCGCGTGGGCGACTGGGTCATGGCCGTGGGCAACCCTCTGGGCCAGGGCTTCTCGGTTTCGGCCGGGATCGTCTCGGCCCGGGGCCGCGAACTGTCGGGCACCTATGACGACTTCATCCAGACCGATGCGGCGATCAACCGCGGCAACTCGGGCGGCCCGCTGTTCAACATGGACGGTGAGGTTATCGGCGTGAACACCGCGATCCTGTCGCCCTCGGGCGGGTCGATCGGCATCGGTTTTTCGATGGCGTCGAACGTGGTGACCAAGGTGATCGATCAGCTCAAGGAGTTTGGCGAGACCCGGCGCGGCTGGCTCGGCGTGCGCATCCAGGACGTGACCCCGGACGTGGCCGAGGCCATGGGGCTCGGGACCACCGAGGGCGCGCTGGTCACGGATGTGCCGGACGGGCCAGCGAAGGATGCCGGTATCGAATCCGGCGATCTCATCACCAATTTCAACGGTGAGGACGTCGACGACACCCGCGAGCTGGTGCGGATCGTCGGCGACGCGCCGGTGGGCGAGACGGTGCGGGTGGTGATCCTGCGCGATGGTGAGTCCCAGACCCTCAAGGTTACGCTCGGGCGGCGTGAAGCGGCCCTTGCCGACGACGCCGAGGACGCGCCGGAAGCAGCTCCGCAGGCGCCGGTCGAGAAATCGGTGCTGGGGCTCGACCTCAGCGAGCTGACGGATGAGATCCGCGATGAGCTCGGGCTTGGCCCGGACGCCGCGGGGATCGTCATCACCGAGGTCGACGAGGCGAGTGCTGCCTGGGAAAAAGGCTTGCGTCCGGGTGACGTGATCGAGGAGGCGGGGCAGTCCCGCGTCGCCTCGATCGTCGATTTCGAGGCCCGGCTCGAAGCGACCCGCGAGGGCGGCCGGCAGTCGGTTCTGCTGCTGGTGCGCCGCGACGGCGATCCGCGGTTCGTGGCCCTGTCGGTCGAAGAGTAACCCGAAAAACAAAAGCCCCCGGGCGTTTCCCGGGGGCCTCAAGCGGGCCGTGCCACTGGGTGCGGCCCGTTTTCGTGTGGGCTGGTGTCAGCGCAAAGCGTTCACATCGGCCCGCGTCAGCCCGATGTCGTCGAGCTCGTGCTCGGTGAGACGGCTGAGCGCGCGGAAGGTCGCGAGGCGCTCGGCGCGCGCCGCGCGCGCTTCGAGGATCCGCGCAACGAAACGCGAGAGCCGGGGGGCCGAGAATCCGGTGGAAAACCGCGGGGCGGCGCCGGTGTCGAAGGTGCTCATGGTCTTGCTCCTGTTTGCAAGTTTGCCTGTGTTACGATGGGCAGATAGTCCGGTACCGGTTGTCTGAGAAGGCGCGTCGATTGCATGGCGTCATGACCTCAGCGCATAGGTGATTCTGGTGTCGGTGCATTCTCCATGCCGATGATGCATGGGTCACTCCACTTGCCGACAGATCGCAAAGGCGCACGCGCCCCGGGGCGGGGCCGGGAGGGCCGGCCGGCGCGGAAAGCACTGGCGGATGTTCGCGTTTCGTGCTAGATCGCGGCACGGCGGTCGGCCTCATGGGCCACCGTCAGAAGGCGCGGACCGAAAGCGCGGGCGAAAACCGCGACGAACGAACAGGGCAGGGGCAGCATATGCGGGTAATCGGGATCGACCCGGGGCTTCGCAATCTCGGCTGGGGCGTGATCGACACCGATGGCAACCGGATGTCGCACGTGGCCAACGGGATCGTGCATGGCACCGGAGAGGCGCTCGCGGCGCGTCTTCTGGCGCTTTACGAGGGGCTTACGGATGTCATCGCCCGGTTCGCCCCGGACACTGCCGCGATTGAACAGACCTTCGTCAACCGCGACGGCGCGGGCACGCTGAAGCTTGGCCAGGCCCGGGGCGTGGCGATGCTGGTGCCGGCACAGGCCGGGCTCGACGTCGGGGAATACGCGCCCAACCAGGTCAAGAAGACCGTGGTCGGCGTCGGGCATGCCGACAAGCGGCAGGTGGAACACATGGTGCGGCTCCAGCTTCCGGGTATCGAGATCGCCGGCACCGACGCCGCCGACGCCCTCGCCATCGCGCTCTGCCATGCGCATTTCGCCCGCGCGGGGCGGCGGCTCGAAGCGGCTGCAAAGAGGGCCCCGGCATGATCGGGCGCATCGCCGGGCGGCTCGAATACAAGACGCTGGACCATGCGCTCATCGACGTGCGCGGGGTGGGCTACGTGGTCTTTGCGACCGACCGGACCTTGGCGGCGCTGCCCGGGCCCGGCGAGGCGGTGGCGCTCTACACGGATCTCCTGGTGCGCGAAGACCTGCTCCAGCTCTTCGGGTTTGCGACGCTGGCGGAAAAGGAATGGTTCCGGCTCCTGATGAGCGTGCAGGGGGTGGGGGCCAAGGCGGCACTTGCAATCCTCGGCGCGCTCGGGGCCGACGGGGTAAGCCGGGCGATCGCGCTCGGCGACTGGAACGCGGTGAAGGCGGCGAAAGGGATCGGCCCCAAGACCGGGCAACGGGTGGTCAACGAACTCAAGGACAAGGCGCCGGCGGTGATGGCGATGTCGGCGGCGGCGCCGGCGACGGTCGCGCAGGGGGACGACATGGTGTTGGTGGAGCCCGACAGCGGCGCGCCGGCGGCGGTCCCCGTCGCGCCGGCCGTGAATGTTGCGGCCCAGTCCGAGGCGCTGTCGGCGCTGACGAACCTCGGGTATGGCCCCGGAGATGCGGCCTCTGCGGTGGCGACGGCGCTGGGCGAGGAGCCGGGTGCCGACACGCCTGCGCTGATCCGGGCCGCCTTGCGCCTGCTGGCGCCGAAAGGGTAGGAAGGATGGGGGCTCACGCCGCGCCTGGCCGTCTTCGCCCGTTCGGTTTTCGCCTGACCCGGCGAGGAGCCTCTGAAAGAGAGCGACGAGCATGACCGGACCGGACCCGACCCTGCGCCCCGCGCCGCAGCCCGAAGACAAAGCCAGGGACAATGACCGGGCGCTGCGGCCGCAATATCTGACCGATTTCATCGGCCAGGCCGAGGCGCGGGCAAATCTCAAGGTGTTCATCGCAAGCGCCAGGACGCGGGCCGAAGCGATGGACCATGCGCTGTTTCATGGGCCCCCGGGCCTGGGCAAGACCACGCTTGCGCAGATCATGGCGCGTGAGCTGGGGGTGGGGTTCCGGATGACCTCCGGGCCGGTGCTGGCCAAGGCGGGCGATCTTGCCGCGATCCTGACCAACCTCGAGCGCAACGACGTGCTGTTCATCGACGAGATCCACCGGATGAACCCGGCGGTCGAGGAGGTGCTCTACCCGGCGATGGAGGATTACGAGCTCGACCTGGTGATCGGCGAGGGGCCAGCGGCGCGCACGGTGCGGATCGAGCTCCAGCCGTTCACGCTGGTGGGCGCGACGACACGGCTCGGCCTGCTCACCACGCCATTGCGCGACCGGTTCGGCATCCCCGTTCGGCTGCAATTCTACACCGAGGACGAGCTCTATCAGATCGTCACCCGAAACGCCGAGAAGCTGGGGGCCCCGGCCGCGCCGGAGGGCGCGCGCGAGATTGCGCGCCGGGCGCGCGGCACACCGCGGATCGCCGGGCGGCTGTTGCGCCGGGTGCTCGATTTCGCCGTGGTCGAGGGCGACGGTCAGATCACCCACGCGCTTGCGGACGGGGCGCTGACGCGGCTGGGGGTCGACCACCTCGGGCTCGACGGCGCCGACCGGCGCTACCTGCGGCTGATGGCCGAGCATTACCAGGGTGGTCCGGTCGGGATCGAGACGCTCTCGGCGGCGCTGAGCGAAAGCCGGGACGCGCTGGAAGAGGTGATCGAGCCCTATCTGCTGCAGCAGGGGCTGATCCAACGCACGCCGCGCGGGCGGATGCTCGGGGCACGCGCCTGGACCCATCTCGGCATGGCGCCGCCGCCGCCGCCGGGGCAGACGGATCTGTTCGAGGGCTAGGGGACGCCGCTTCGAAGCGGCGTGGAACGCGGTTTCGAAACCGCGTTTGCCCGGGCGGCGGGGTGCGGTGTCCTGGTTCCGGGCGGGGGCGCGCGCTGTTTCGACGCCCCGTTTCGCCCCGTTTCGCCCGGTTTCGCCAAGGCGGCCAGGTCCGGCGCTTGCCCCGATCGCTTCGCCCGCCTATCTCGGTTTGAGACGAGAGGAGCCAGGCCGTGACCCCCGAAGACATCGAAAAGCTGTTCACCCGCAATGGGGCCTATGCCTTCGCGCGCTGGGGCCGTCCGATCGCGCCGGTCGTGTTCGGTGTGGACGAGGCGACCCTCGGGGTCGTCAAGGGGGCGTTGGAAGCGGTGGGACGGCTTGCGGGCCGTGAGATCGCCGAGACCGACCCCGAACTCGGGTCCAACCTGATGATCTTCTTTTTCCGGGACTGGGACGAGTTGCTCCACGTGCCCGACCTCGGTCAGATGATCCCCGATCTCGCGGCCACCGTGGTCCGGTTGAAGGCGGCCGATGCCAACCGATACCGGGCCTTTCGGTATGACAACGCCGGCGCGATCAAGGCGGCCTTCGTGTTTCTCGCGATGCGGGGCGGGCTGGAGACGCTTCCCGCCGAGACAGTGGCGCTCGGCGAGGCGGTGGAGACGGTGCTGAGCTGGGGCGAGGCGGCGTTCGCGGGCACATCGCCGCTGGCGCTGCATCCCGAGACCGGCGCGACCATCCTGCGCCCCGAGATCGCCCGGCTGATCCAGCTCGCCTACGATCCGGTGCTGCCGGATGCGGCGGATGATCCGAGCCACGCGCTGCGGGTGTTCGCGCGGATGGCACAGCATGACTGACCGGGCGCATTGGAACCGGGTCTATGCGGACAAGGCCGACGACAGCCTGAGCTGGTTCGAGGCGGCGCCGGGGCTTTCGGCGGCGTTGATCGAGGACCATGTGCGCGCCTGCGCCGCGGTCGATGTCCGCGCGGGGGCGTCGCGGCTGGTCGACCATCTTCTCGACAAGGGGTTCGCGCCGGTCACCGCGGTCGATAGCTCCGCCGAAGGGCTGGCGGTGACGCGCGCTCGGCTGGGGCCGCGGGCGGCGGCGGTCGACTGGGTGGTGGGCGACGTGACCGCCTGGACACCGCCCCGGCGTTCCCGGCTGTGGCATGATCGGGCGGTGCTTCGCTTCCTGACCGACCCGGGTGCGCGGGCGGCTTATGCGCGGGGGCGCGACGCCGCGACCGCGCCGGGGGCCGTCGCGATCATCGCCACCTTTGCCGAGGACGGGCCGGAGACATGTTCCGGGTTGCCGGTGCGGCGCTACGCGCCCGCAGAACTCGCCGCCGAGATCGAGGCGCATCTGCCGGGGGTGTGCACGCCCGTCGAGAGCCGCCGTCACCTGCATGTGACGCCCGCAGGAAGCGCGCAACGGTTTCAGTTCCCGGTGTTGCGCAAGGTGGGATGATGCGCGCTTTCATCGCCCTCGACCTGCCCGAGCCGATGCTGCACCCGCTCACCCGGTTGCAGGCGGGGCTCGGCGTGGGGCGTCAGGTGCCGGAGGAGAACCTGCACCTGACCCTGGCTTTCCTCGGGGACGTTGCCGACGGCACGGCCCACGAGGTGGCCGAGGCGCTGGACGGCGCGCGGCTGCCGGGTCTGACCGTGGCGCTGTCCGGGCTCACGCTGTTCGGCGGGCGGTGGCCGGCGGTGCTGGCCGTGGGTGCGACCGGGGCGGGGCTCGCGCCGCTGCACGCCAAGGTGATGCGGATCGCCCGTGAGACGGGTGTCGATCTGCGCCGCGAGCGGTTCCGCCCGCATGTGACCATTGCCCGCTTCCCGCGCGAGATGGGTCCGAAGGAACAGGCGCGGCTGGGCGAGTTTCTGGCGCTCAACGGCACCTTCGCGCTGCCGCCGGAACCGGCGCTTTCGGTGAGCCTCTGTCGCTCCCACCTCACTCAGGATGGCGCGCAGTATGAGCCTCTGGCCAGTTTTCCGTTGAACGGCTAGACGGGGTTCATGACCCACAGCTTCCCCGTCCGCGTCTACTACGAAGACACCGATCTCGCCGGCATTGTCTACTATGCCAACTATCTCAAGTTCATCGAGCGGGGACGGACCGAGTTTGTGCGCGCACGCGGGATCGACCAGGCGGCGTTGATGGAGGCGACGGGGATCGTCTTTGCCGTGCGCCGGGTGGAGGCGGATTACCTCGCACCGGCGAAGTTCGGCGACGACCTCAGCGTCGAAACCGAGGTCGAGGCGGTGAAGGGGGCGAGCCTGGTCATGAACCAGCGGGTGACCCGTGCGGGCGAGGTCCTGTTCGCGGCCCGCGTGGTGCTGGTGGCGATCGGCGCGGCGGGCACAGCCGTGCGGTTGCCGGCGGATATCCGCCGCTTGCTCACCTGAGCCGCCGCCGGGTCAACGCAAACGCCGGTTTCATTGGCCTTTTGCCGCGATATCGTCTAGTTTCCCCCGAAAGAGCCCCCCGTTGAACGAGGGGGTGGGACCTAAGGCGGGCACAGGCACATGGAAACGGAAACACTTGCAGCCGCGCAAGCGATTGATTTTTCAATCTGGGCGCTTTTCTTCCGGGCAACGCTGATCGTGAAGCTGGTTATTCTCCTGCTTCTGGCGGCGTCGTTCTATTCTTGGGCGATCATCGTCGCCAAGTTTCGGCAATACCGGCGCGCGCGCGCCGAGGCGTCGGTGTTCGACCGCGCCTTCTGGTCGGGCGATCCGCTCGACGAGTTGTTCGACGAGGTCGGGCCGACCCCCCGGGGCTCGCCAGAGAAGGTCTTCGCGGCCGGGATGCTGGAGTGGCGCCGGTCGCACCGGGCCGACGGCGGGTTGATCGCGGGCGCAGGGTCGCGGATCGACCGGTCGATGGACGTGGCCATCGCCAAGGAGGCGGAGAAGCTGAACCGGGGGCTGCCGTTCCTCGCCACGGTCGCCTCATCGGCACCGTTCATCGGGCTGTTCGGCACCGTCTGGGGGATCATGCACAGCTTCATCGAGATCGCCCAGCACGAGAACACCAACCTCGCGGTGGTGGCGCCGGGCATTGCCGAGGCGCTGTTCGCCACCGGCCTCGGCCTGATGGCGGCGATCCCGGCCCTGATCTTCTACAACAAGCTCACCGCCGACAGCGACGGCGTGGTGGCCGGTTGGGAAGCTTTCGCCGACGAGTTCGCCACCATCCTCAGCCGCCAGCTGGACAGCTGACATGGGCGCAAACGTAACAGCTTCGAAGCCGCGCGCCCGGCGCGGGCGGCGCCGCGGCAAACATCGTGCGATGATGGCCGAGATCAACATCACGCCGATGGTCGACGTGATGCTGGTGCTGCTCATCATCTTCATGGTGGCCGCCCCCTTGTTGACCGTGGGCGTGCCGGTGGAGCTGCCGAAAACGGCGGCGACGCCGTTGCCGGCGGCCGACGAAGAACCGCTCGCCATCACCATTTCCGCCGACGGGACGATCGCGCTGATGGAGACCGAGATCGGTCGCGATGAGCTTGTCGCCAAGCTGAGGGCGATCGCCGCCGAGCGTAACGACGACAAGGTGTTCCTGCGCGCCGACGGCAAGGTGCCCTATGCGGTCGTGGCCCAGGTGATGGGCGCGCTCAATGCGGGCGGGTTTTCGAACATTGGCCTGGTGACGGACACCGGCGGGCCAACGATGACCGGGGAACCGGCAACGGATGGGCGCTGACGCGCCGATGACATGAGACCGCGACATGAGACCGCGACATGAGACCG
>Ga0209121_10001990_pt1 | contig 21103 bp, 9 predicted proteins | sample Cruoilmetagenom3_FD_187292 | JGI IMG/M metagenome (GOLD analysis project Ga0209121, IMG submission 187292) | Oil polluted marine microbial communities from Coal Oil Point, Santa Barbara, California, USA - Sample 3 (SPAdes) (version 2) | ecosystem: Environmental > Aquatic > Marine > Oil seeps ...
GATAATTAACCTAAAGCTGAAAAAGGCAAACTATCCGATTTCATATTTTTCAAATTATTTTCCTAATTGTCGCCATACAGTAGTCGTAGCCCTGTGATATAATTACAAAAAATATCGAATTTTAATAAAACAAATAAATGTTTAAACTTAAATTTTGAAAATTATTATTGGTATATGTTAAAATGAAAATAAATATTAGGCTAAAAAAAATTACATACAGAAAGGCGTAGTATGATTGATTTACGTGAACAGATTTCATTAGGTGGAGTAAGCCGTCATGAGACTTTTACACCACGGTATGGATGGTTAAAAAAAGGTTTTGATGCAATAGTAGAAGATAACAAAGCCTTTAATGCTCAAGATTCTATTGAACGCTTAGGTGTTGGGAAAAATATGGTTAAATCCATTCGCTCATGGTGTTTAGCTTTTAATTTAGTTGAACCATATACAAATATTGATAAAAAAGAGAAAAGAGGAGGATTGAAGCCTACTGAATTTGGAAAAAAGTTATTATCCAATAATGGGTGGGATCCGTATCTAGAAGATATATCAAGCTTATGGTTATTACATTGGAATCTTTTTATTCCACCATTTGAAGCTTCTTCTTGGCCGCTTGCATTTAATTATTGTTCACTTCAATCTTTTGATCTTAGTCAACTAGCCAGGGCGATTGCATCTTCTGCGAAACAATTTGAAAAACTTTCTAATCGCGCGGAGACTTCTTTCAATAAAGATGCGTCGTGTTTATTAAGAATGTATTCTGATGGAAAAAGTAACCAAGCAGATGGAATAGAATGTCCATTTGCCCAAATCGATATCATTCGTCAAACAGAAAAACAAGACGTTTATCGGTTTGTAATTGGTGAAAAACATACTCTTTCTGAATATATTTTTATTGCTTCGTGCTTTTCTTATGCTAAATACACTCAACCAAATCAAAGATCTCTATCTTTTCATAAACTTCTATATGATTTCAATTCGCCTGGTATAGCATTTAAAGTTACTGAAACTGAGGCAGGTCGCTTGCTTGATAGAGCGGTGAAAAAAATCAAAGGAATTGAATTTGTTGAATCTATGGGAAATAGACAGCTTCAATTTGATAATGATCCAGAAGAACTTTACTGGAATATTCTATCACAATATTATGAAGAAAAAAGTGAGGGTAGTTTTGAAATATGAAAATAATTGATTTTGTTTCACCGAATTACCGTATTGCTCGTTCAGTTAATCTTGAACGTGATAGGGGACATAAAACTACAATTGAAGACTATCAAATAACAAGTAAAGGAATTGAAATACTTCGTCGATTTTTATCATCACTTAATGGAGAAAGGGTAACAGCATGGTCGTTAACGGGACCATATGGAATGGGTAAATCTGCTTTTGTTAATTTTCTTTTAGGGCTTACTGGCAAAAGAAATGCCCCATTGACTGAATTAGCAAGAGAAAAGTTAAAGAGAGTTGAGATTGATCTTGAAAAACATTTATCAAATTCAATTGATAAAGCTACTGAACAAAAAGGATTCTTTAATATTCCAATTACAGCATCATTTGAACCGTTAAATATTTCAATTTCTAAGGGTATTATTTTTGCTCTTTCAAATAATTATTTAAATAGTAATCAGCGAAAAAAGATTAAAGCACTTCCAGAATTTAAGCAATTATCAGAAATGGATTACCCTGATAACCATATCATTATTAGATGCTTACAAGCTATTAAGAATAAACTCAGAAGGCCAATTATTGTAGTGATAGATGAATTAGGTAAAAATCTTGAGTTTATGGCACATTATCCGGAGAAAGGAGATATTTTCATTTTGCAATTACTTGCAGAGTCGATAGACATTTATCTCTGGGTTTGTTTGCACCAATCATTTGAGGGTTATGCCTCAGGTTTAACAAATCATCAAAAACAAGAATGGAATAAGGTTCAAGGGAGATTTGAAGATATTTCTTTCCTTGAATCTACATCTCAGATGCTTTCATTAATAAGCTCTTTGCTGATACAATGTCCCAATAAAAATATCAAAAAAAAGCTGACAAAGTGGGCAATTTCTTTTCTCGAAAATGCCAAAAAAGATAAGATTAGTATTGTAGAAAATATGTCCATAGAAGAAATTGTTTCTCTTTACCCAATTCATCCTATTGCTGCAGTTGCATTACCAGAACTCTGCAGAAAATTTGCACAAAATGATCGAACACTTTTTTCTTTTATTTGTAGTGGTGATCCCAATGCTTTACCCGAGTTTTTAAAAAATCATGTCATTCAAGATGACTTACCATTTTTAGGAATTAATCATCTTTATGATTATTTTTTCTCAGTATCAACCTCTACATTTATTAATCGTCCTGAAGCTCAGAGATGGATTGAAATTCAAAGCATTATTGATCAGTCACATTCACTTTCTCCAATTAAACAGGCGATTCTAAAAACTATAGGTGTTCTAAATTTGATATCAAGTAATTTTTATCTAACTGCAAGTCCAGCAATATTGCGCTCTTCCCTTAAGCAAACTCTTAATATTAGTAAAGAATTACTGAATAATGAAATTTTATCTTTATCGAAAAATATCTTGCTTTTTCGGGAATATGCTCAAGAATACAGGCTCTGGGAAGGATCAGATTTCAATATAATTGATGCGATTGAAAACAAAAAAGCAATATATGAGTTGAAACCATTACAAGATACTTTACAGAAATATTATCCTTTAGCTTCAAAAGTAGCCTCACGGCATTCTTATAAAACTGGTACTTTGAGAAGATTTGAATGCAAATGGATGGATATTGAAAAATTATTGGAAAATGATTTATATTCAGGTAAAGCTTATGACGGTTTGATTGTCTATGCATTTGGTAATCAAAATAAACTAAAAAATATTCCAAGCATATGTTCTGATGGCAAACCTTTAGTTGTAATTTATTGTGCTCATAAAAATCAAATAAAAGAGCTTATTCTTGAGGCAGCTGCTACAAAATCTGTTTTAGAAGAATCTTCTGAATTAATAAATGATGGAGTAGCACGAAAAGAAACTCGTTACCGTGCATATGAAGCAGACAACCAATTAAGGAGATATATTCACCAGATTTATTTTTTAAATTCAGATGAGTCGCATTGCTTTGTAGGCAATGAGGAAAAAAAGATTCAATCATCAGGTGATTTATCATTATTACTCTCGGAGCTTTGCGAAAAAACGTATTCAAAAAGCCCTGCAATTAAAAATGAGATGATTAATTACAATAAAATATCAAGTTCTGCTGCTCGCGCTAGACGGCAATTAGCTGAAGCAATGGTTACCTATGAAAAAAAAGAAATGCTTGGAATGAAAGGAAATGGACCAGAAGTTGCACTTTATAGAACTCTATTTCTATTAACAGGACTCCATCAAAAAAATAAAGATGGATGGAAATTTGTAAAACCCAATAATAAAAATGAAAAACTTTTATTTGTTTGGAATTTTTTGATTGATATTTTAAATTCATCTAATGAGAAACCGCAAGGCATTAACATTCAAAATATTATCAATGAACTAAAGAAACCGCCTTTTGGAATGAGAGAAGGAGTTATTCCTATTTTTTTGTGTCATTATCTTATTATAAACGCGGACGAGATAGCATTGTATCAGGAAGGTACTTATAAACCGTATTTTGGAGAAGCTGAAATATCTTTATTGATTAAGAGACCTGAACTTTTTTCCTTAAAACAATTTGCTCCAAGTTTAATAAGAAGAGATGTTATCAAAACTTATTTTGAAGTGCTTAATTCAAAAGAAATATCATTAAATGATAATTTAAGAAATATTTCGCTTCTAAAAATTGTTTCTCCTTTATTAAAGTTTGTCGATAGCTTACCAAAATATAGCCGTCTAACCCGAAGAATTTCATTGCCTGCACAAAAATTAAGAAGTGTTCTTTTGAATTCTAGTGAGCCTATTAATCTTCTTTTTAAAGAAATCCCTGAGGCAATAGGTTTGCCAAACATAGATTTTAATAGCAAAGATGAGAGCCAAAAAGATACTTTTGGTAAATTACTAGAATCAGCTATCCTTGACCTTGATAGCGCATATGATGAATTGAATAAAGACATAAAGAAATATCTAATGGAAGCATTTGGATGGGATCCTACGCTAGATAATTTTCGTTTATTTAGAGCGGAAATGCATAAAAAATATTTACCAGTTTTTTCCTCTAATTTAAGTAAAGAAATTAAATCTATTGCAGGTGCACTGGTTAATGAGCAAAGTGATGATAATAACTGGGCAAGGTCAATAGCAGGGCTAACTGTTAAGAAACCAGTTCATTCATGGTATGATAGTGATATTGAACCTTTTAGGATAAATCTCTTTGATATTGCTGATCGTATTCAGTCTCTTAGAAAATTAGTATTTGTCAGCGGGGGATTTCAAGATAACAATTCTGTGGTTATTTCTTTTACTGGATCAGAAGGAAAGATAACCAGAAAATTGATTCATCTTGATGTAAGGACTCGAGCAACTATAGAAAAAGAATATACAAATATTTTAAATCAATCTGAAAAGGTTAGAGAAGCTCTTTGTTTCATTCTTTCTGAATCATTAAAGGAGAATAAGTGATGGAAAAAAGAGAAGAGAAACATATTTTAGCATTATCTGGAGGAAAAGATAGTGCCGCTCTAGCAGTTTTTATGAGAGAAAAATATCCTAAAATTCCTCTGGAGTATATCTTTATAGATAGTGGCTGTGAATTACCTGAAACATATGAATATTTAGACCGTATTCAAGCTATTTTGAATATAAATATTATTAAAATTGGTGGAGCTAATAAAGATGATAGGAAAGATTTTAAGTGGTGGTTGAAAGAAAAGAATAATTATTTACCATCCGCATTAAATCGTTGGTGTACTTATGTACTTAAGTTAAAGCCATATTCAAAATGGCTATTTGAAAATTATAGTAACAATATAATTCATAGTTATGTTGGCCTCAGAGCAGATGAAAAAAACAAAAGAAAAGGTTATATTGATAAATCTGGTATTATCGTGCCACACTTTCCATTTGTCGAAAATTTCTTAGTTTATGATGACATTAAAGCGATATTAGAAAATTCAGGAATAGGATTTCCTTTATATTATAAATGGAGAACAAGGTCTGGGTGTTATTTTTGTTTCTATCAGAGCAAACAAGAATGGCTTGGTCTTTATGATAATCACAAAGATCTTTTTTGGGAAGCTTCTTCAATGGAGAAAATAGATCCACTAACAGGTAAAAAATTTACTTGGTGCGAAGATATGTCACTGATTGAATTAATTCACAAAAGGAAAGAAATTGAAAATAGAAGGTTAAATAATAGCAGAAATACAAAAAATCAAAAATTATATTCTTCTTTAAAAGTTTACTATAAAAAAATGATATAAAAAAATCAATTAATTTAAGGGGAATATCTCATGAAAAAATTAGATGATTTAATCGAGGAAATTAAATTATTGAGCAACCCGGGGATTGGGTTTAAACCACACAAATATATAGCTTTGATTTCAGTTTTACAGCTTATTAGTGAACAAAAAATAAGAGAAAATAATATCTATTTTGATTCACTTTTTAAAGAAAGGTTTAAAAGTATATTTAAAATTTTTGGAGAAGAAATTGATTCTAATAGGCCTCATACACCATTTTTCCATTTGTCTACTACGAGTTTTTGGAAACTAATTCCCTTAAAAGGCAAAGAAGAAATATTAACGAGAACTAAGACAATAGGCTCTGCAGGTGAACTAAATAGTATTGTATTAAAAGCCAAAATAAATCAAGATGTATTTGATTTATTTAAAGATATTGAAACAAACAAAATAATTGAAAAAAATTTAATAGAATTCTTAGAAAATGGGATGATAATAAGAAGAAAAAAATGTTCTCAAGAAATAATTGAGAAAAGAGCCTATAAGGATAAGAATAATGAAACTAAAACAAATGAAAAAAATGATGTATTTTTAAAAAATAAGAAGGATGCCAAAAATGGAAAACAAAGTGCTTTTAATAAATTAAATTTGAATCCTTTTGTAAATTATTTGAATTTACTCCATAACCGGGATGCGAATAGTCAAAATTTAGCCGAATCACTTGCAACAAATAGATTTACAGGAAAGATACAAGTTTCTCACCCTCTGGTAAATACCATTGAGCAGATGTTCCAAAACGGATCCAAAAGGCATATCATTCTTACAGGTCATGCAGGTGATGGCAAGACTACTATTGCTGTAGAAATTTTTAAAAAAATTAAACATATCAGTCTGGAAGAACCTCTACAAGAAGATCTGTCAAGGCGTGAAGATTTAATATTTAACAATAAAGAAATAACTATAATCAAAGATTTAAGTGAATGGTCTACAAATGAGCGAATTAACCTTATTGCCGAGATGATTTCTGATAGTAATAAACAGTTTTTACTAATCTCAAATTCTGGGACATTATTAGATTCTTTTTGCATATATGAAGAAAAATATGATAACAACAAGGTAGGGATAGAGAGCGATATTTTATATAATCTTGACTCTTGTACGCCCAAGGAATGGACTTATAGGAATAATATATTTACAGTTATCAACCTTTCTATGATTTGTAACCTTGAGTTAGCAGAAAAAATATTTAGGCGTATGATAGACCATAAACATTGGGAAATATGTGAAGTCGCAGATTGCAAAAAATCATGCCCAATTCACCGGAATTTAAAGCTAATTTGGGAAAATGAGAGAATTATTATTGAAAGAATATTTTTGGCATATCGCAAAATGTATGAATATGGCAACCGTTTTACATTGCGTCAGCTAACAGCTCACTTGGCATATTTGATTACTTCAGGACTTAATTATAAAGATATCCAAAAAATAATGCAAAGTGCTTCTGAACCATTAATGACTGAATATATGTTTTTCAACCGCTTCTTTGGTGATAATGGGAAGGAAATTGACCAACCTGCTCAACAATTAAGAATGATCAGAGAGATTAGAAAAGAAGAGTTTGGAATTCATGTATGTCCAATATGGGAGCGAAAGATTTGGATGAAAAGGAAGAATATAGGATTTAATGTAAACATAACAGGATTGGATAATGATTTTGAAAGATTGCATGATGAAGCTATGAAAACAGATATAAACAGCTCCTATAAAGCGCGGGAACAGACACGCCGTATAATGTTTTTTCTTTATGATTTTTCAGCTGAAGACCAAGGAAAATATATAAAGACATACTTAAATTCATTAATGATATTAAAATTAATTTCCTGGCAGAAACAGAATGATGACGAATTATCATACGAAGATAATAATCTCAAAAAAAGTATATTGCATGTTTTGCAAGAATATTTTGCTGGAATAAGATTACCGGAAGGCATATCTTCCGGTATTTATTTATATATCACCTTAAATAGGGGTTCTAAAGGAATAAGGCAGAGCACTCAGGCCGTATTAGCCTGTTTCTATAAAAAAGATTTTAAGCTTCGTTTGGATAAAGAAGAAGATGGTTTAGGTGGATTTAGGAGAAATCTAGTCGTTGAAAAGGGCCAATATCAAATTAGATTTGATTTACCCATGCTTGATTACATTATGATGAGAAATGTTGGAGAGATAGGACAAAGACTTAAAAGTGCCTATGTAAATAGGTTGGAAAATTTTAAGGGTAAATTACTGCTTCTAAAAGGAGATGGTTCAGAGGATATTGTGAATATTATCCGATTACAAGCAGATTATAAATTTCACCGGCAGGAATTTAAAATAAGAGAAAAAAGGCTGGAGGTTTCAAATGATTAAACCTTATCCCCCTTTAAAAATAGAGAATATAAAAAGAGATGGAGATGACCGTAATCCTGCAATACAATTATTTGGTCGGCGCTTTTTCGTTGACCAAACAGTTCAAGAGTTTTTGAGTGAATTTTTGTTAGTAGCTTCAGTTCCTAAAAAAATTAGTAATTACTACATTGATGAAGAAAATATATTTCCAAAAATTGATATATTAAATAATTGGCCGGAAAACATTCCTTTGGAATATGCTCCTAAAGCAAGATTAAATCTTAAACTTTTTTCGTTTTTAAGTTCTTCAAAATTAGAAACACGTCACCAAAGTCATAAACAACATTACCAAGACCTTATCAAAAAATTCAGTAATTCAGATAAATTATTAACAGATAAACCAGATGATATAATGGATATATTGCAGACATTAGAAAATCTTTTTACTGGATTTCAAGGAACTGGAAGTCAGAGAACATGGTGTGCTAAAAATTTTTTACCTATTGCACGAGAATTCATTTGTGCTGAGACTCTTTGGAATGCAACACAGGCGAAAAGAGAAGATGTCAAAAACTGGGAAACAATAATTAGTCATTTTTTGCATTTTTTTTCATTGAATCGACACCGTTTTCTTGCTAGAGGAGGGGAACTTCTTTATTTGCAGATTTGTAATGCATTAAGACAAGATAAAGAAAAAATTAAAGAATGGACTTCTAACGCCGGATTTTACTTTACAGAAAATGAAATATCACCTTATTTTTTACGTGAAAAGCTTGCAAATTCAATCCAGAATTTATTGGGAGAATATTCCGGGAACTTAGGACAATTGGCTGAATTTATTGATATGGGAATTGAATCCGAAACTTCAAGTCTAACAGAATATGATAGTGAAAAAAATTCTCGGTACACAAAATGTGGATGGTGCCCGGCTGATAGTTGGCCAGAAGGCCTTTTATTTGCATTAGAAATGTCAAGAATTATAGAGGCATCAATAGATCCAATGGAACGTTTGGAGCTCATGCAAATTGCCTGCGCAATTCAGGTTCTTCGAAGTCTTTGTGCTCAAAGTGCTCGTCATGTTCCCTGGGTTAAAGAAAGAGAAAGTCATAGTAATCCATTGAATTATATATGGGCAATTTCTGATCCAAGGGGTGATCATAAGTTGTTAAAACAGGTTTCAAAACGTTGTCTAAATAACATTCAGAAAATGATATATGATTCCATTAGAATTCAAGAAATTAAGAGTATTTTAGATAAACAGAAACAAATTGATGAATTTGCATGGAAAGATCCTTATAAAGAGGCAGATAAAAGATACGGATATAAATTATTTATTACTTTAGGCAAAAGAATAGGCTTTATTACTCCACAAAGAGGACCGGGTGCCCGTTTTACATTAAATGATAGGTTAATAAGATTTCTTGTAATGTCTGTCATTAGACCTGGTGAAAGAATAAGATATAACACCTTTAAAGACTTAATCTATTTTCATTATGGAATAGCTATTGACAGAGAAAAGATTTGTGAGGCATGTGAGTGGTGTGGAAATCAAAAACTTTCTATATTAGGGAAAGAAACAGAGGAATGGTTTGTAGATATGCTTGAATCATCAGGGGTGCTTATACATTTATCAGATGCACATTCAATTGTTAGGAACCCTTTTGGAAGCGGGGTAAATAAAAAATGAGGTCTTTTGCAAAATATGTTTTTAATCATATTAAGAGACAAATTGAAAGAAATCTCTTACAGGATATTTCAAAAAATAAACTGACTATTATGATGCCAAGTATCCCTCCTGCGGAAATATATCATATTGGGAAAGAACTGAAGGAATACTGCATCGATCGGGCCGAACTAAAAATTCCTATTATAAAGGTTGCAAAGGATCTTTGTTCAGATTGGAAATCATCAAATAGTATAGAAATTAAACGCTATTGCGATGAAATTGAAAGAAATGAGTGGAATGATACAAAGGGGAACCTTACTAGTTACAGAAATCTTACAAATACGGAAAATACACTTTTAGTGATACTCCTGATAGGTGTAGATAAGATTACTGATTCTTCTAGCCTTGTAGATTTTCATCATTGTGATTTTAATAGCATTTGGGATGATCTAGGACATTGTTTTGTTCCCTGGATAAAAGAATTATTTTATGAGTTTGCTATTGGATATGAAGAGGAAACAGTAAAAAATTTTGACGATATCCTTCAGGCAATAATTGAAAAAGGTCTATCTGATATCTTACAGGTTAGCTCATTTCTTGAAAATCTTGATCTTAAGGGGGCCCAAGACGGAAAAGATGCAGAACAAATATTACTGCAAAGTTTAAAATATTTTGGATTACCCCTTTTTATTGGATATGATTTTATTTCTTCAAAGCCATTTGGATTTTATATTGATAAGGCAATAGCATTTTATTCTTATACTATGTTTTTAGAGGACCGATCACGCAAAAAAGCAATTAAATCCATTGATGGTTATATTAAAAAGAATAATGAGATTATCGATGATTTGGTTCCAAGAGAGTTTTACAAACCCTTTAATACTGTTCAGGAATTTATTGAGGGAGTTAAGGATTATATTGCAAAAGGCGATAACGAATTAAATGAAAAACTAAAAAGATGTGACTTTATAATAATATTCGATCATTTGCTTAGTTATAAAGAACCAAGTGGAAACACAAAAAACGATAAAGAAAAAATTAAAAAAATTTCTGGAAGTCCTGTCGAAGCCATACTTACAGGATTATGGAATACATTTTCAGAATATAATGTTTCTTCTTATGAAAATATAAAAGAAATCCAAATTAAATCTGAGTTATTCAAGCATGATTGTAGTGGGAATACAGCTAAAGAGCAACATGATAATGCTTATGAATATATTTCACGCTTAATAGGTGGAGTAGATTTTCTAATTGAAGAGTGGATTGTCTTAGAAAAAAATAATATTATCAAAGAGCGTGTTAAAGTTAAGTGTAAATTAATTCATGAAAAATTAGCATGCCAGTACGCTAGGACTGCAGAACCATTTTTACAGTTTTCAGTTGCCATCATCGGAGAAGATGATGAAGAAACTGTTCAAAAAAAATTTGCATGGAAATTGCCTGAGATTCATCCTTACCGAATTGCCGATGAAATGCTGCAATGGGCAGCCCAAGAGATAAAAGCAATTAAAGGATACTGTCTACCTGTTTTCAATATCTCTTATTTTGACGAAATGATGTTAGCAAAAGATGAGGAGGAAACTCACAGGGTGCTCATGCAGTGTATAGGAGATGAAAGAAATAAGCTTATAAATTTATTAAGTGCACCTGATATCAAAGAGCAAGGTTCTCTTTTAGAACCAATAAATAAACTTGCTATCCAGTATGATGAATTTTTGCAAGAAGCAGCAAATCAAGGGATTCATAGTGTTTTCATCAATTCCTTTGATAACCTTAGACAAGTATACGAACAAGCCATTGATAGCTTTATAAATAATTCCGACAACCATAATAATCCCTTAATAAAACTTTTGTATCGCTCCTTTCTTATTGTTCGAGAGAGGAAAGCATATGATAATCAAGGATGGGTATGGGATCCATATGAAAAAGCGGGAATCGTTACTATACTTCACCCGGCCTTATTAGAAATGCTCAGAGATCAGGCTATATACTTGTTTTCATGTTTTAATTTCTTGGTTTCAAATGAGTTAAAATATTCTAGACAAAGTTATTTCCGGGAGAGTTTATGGCAAAGTTACATCGACTTAGCACAAATCCAGACTCCTATCTGTGGACTAATTAGAGATAATGATATGATATTAGACACTAATGTGAGAGGAAGTAAACTTATTTATCGAATTGGTAATATAGGCAAATCAGAAGCAAGCCTTACTACAAAATTATTGCTGAAATATGATGATTTTGATGAGGAAAACATAAGTGATGCAGAAATATTTCGCCAAACCAGAGAATCTAATACATATTTAAATATATTAAAAGATTATCGTAAAATTCACCCCTATGCTAACGATGCTCTAACTTTGGCATTCTATCAAAATAGAGATATTCAACCAATTATTGCGGCCATTGATCAATATTTAAAAGATATTTTTAATAATAATGAGAAATTACAAAGAAAATATGTTTTATCAGTTACTGTTTTTTCCGAATCTAGCGATGATTCAAATGTTTCCCGTTGGATCAATCAATGGAAAGAATGTTGGGAAACATCAGAAGGCCAAAGCTCCTTATCGCATTACCGCAATACCGTGATTTCTATTTCTCATAGAATAATTAATTCTAAGGATGATTATAATCAATTTAGAGGAATAATTAATGAAGACTTCGAGGTAGATATTGTATTCTTAAGCAATTTTATATCAGCTGGTGAAAAGGGCAATGATTTTGAAAAAGTCGAACCTTATGATATTAGAAAGCACACATTAAAATTTCCAATGTTAGAAAAATCATTTTGTAGCATCAATGATCCAAGTAGAAGTCTTAAACGTGCAAGGATATTAAGTAATAGGCAATTTAGTTTATCAGCACGTTTTTCTGAACTGATGGCTCGCTTAAAACATCCGGAAACATCTCCTAACACATGTCATGTTGTTTTAGGTTTTGGCGATTATTCACAATGGCAAAGTGTTATTGATGACTTTCACCAACATTCAGAATGGGTTGTCTGTATTGACCCTAGTATTGACGAAAACCTTATCCAAAAGTCAAAAGACAAAAAGAATCGTAGAGAGATTATTGGTTTTGGATCTGGGGTAGGTTCACACGGAGAAAATAACTATACAATTTCTACAGAACAATTTGATATTTCAGATATATTAAGCAGTCTAACTGAATCAATCAAAGAAGTATATACTAGTTGGGAAGATTCATATGAAGAAATTGCTAAAAGTATATTAAAAGAAACTAAGGAATTATCTGGATTGTCTTTAATTAAAGCAACGGGAATTAGCCATTATATTAGAGATTTTATGGCCTATGCCCTTACTCGAAAATTTCTAAGAGCAGATGAAAATGTTCTTTGTAATAAACTCGTTTCTTTGGATGCATACCAGCATTGGTTTGAAACAGCCGAAAACAAAACTCGCCCAGATCTTTTGTGGATAATTGCAAGAATGGATGAAAATAATAAAATCCATCTTGAATTTAGGTTAATTGAATGTAAATTGGCAAAGATGTCAGATAGATATGTTGATAAAGCTATAGAACAGCTTCAAAATGGTTTGAAGCATTTAATTACAGTATTTATGCCACGTCGCGATGGCAATAGTATTGAAGATGACAGGCCTGATCAACGTTATTGGTGGCTGCAGATTCATCGTTTAGTTTCAAGTAAAACTGAACTGAGACAGCAAAATATGAGTAAAGCATTAACAGCTTTAGAACGTTTATCAGAGGGTGATTATAGTATTCAATGGCAAGCGTCAGCAGTGACATATTGGACTGATCAAAAGGATAGTTCAATTGCGAGAAGTAATGTGACAAGATTTACTTTTGAAGAAAAAGAACTGAATATCCCTACAGTAGCAGTAAGTAGCGATTTTGTTCATTTATTATGTACATCAAAAGTATCCGAAACATTACCTTGGGAAGAAAAGGCAATTAGTTTTGATTCTGCTATTCGAAAAGAGGGGATGGAAGTAGAAAAAAAAGATTTTAATGGAGGGGCTATATTGAAGCCCACTAAAATAGAGAAAGTAGAACAGATAGGCAAAGATGTAAAAAAAGAAATAGATTCCAATAAAAAAGATGAGATAGTTAATAATGTTCAATCCATTCCCCAAAGAATATTATTAGGTGAAACGATTAGAGGGCAGAAAAAAGTTTATTGGGAATATGGGCATAATGAATTAAACAATAGACATATGCTTATTTTTGGCGCCTCAGGAATGGGTAAGACCTATGCTATTCAGTGTTTACTTTGGGAGCTTGGCCGTGCGGGGGAAAATTCTTTGATAGTAGATTACACAAATGGTTTTTTTGATAGCCAGCTAGAATCAGAAATAAAGACGTTACTCCGACCTGTCCAACATATTATTCAGAAAGAGCCACTTACCATCAATCCTTTTAGACAACAAATGGTAAATATTGCCGGAGAATTTACACTAGAAGGCTTTATAAGTACTGCACAACGGGTAAGTGGTGTTTTTTCAGAAGTATACAATTTTGGAGATCAACAAAAATCTGCACTGTATCAAGCAATTAAAACATGGCTGGAATTTAATAAGAATCAGTCTATGGGTTTAACTGATCTTATACCACGGTTAAAAGAGTTGCAAGCACGAAAAGGTGTTTTAGGTTCATCAGCAGGTAGCGTAATCAGTAAGATTCAGCCATTTGTTGATCAAAATCCTTTTGGAATTGAAGACCAAGAGAGTTGGGATAAAATATTTAATGATTTTGACCATCATTGTCATATCATTCAATTGGCAGGATTTGCAAAAGATGCCGCACGTTTAATTACAGAGTTTTTACTTATAGACCTTTACTGGTACTATCGTGGGAAAGGAAGCAAAGATAACCCACATGTATTGGTATTAGATGAAGTACAAAATTTAGATCATCAGGAAGAAAGTCCTTTGGCGCAATTACTACGCGAAGGTCGTAAATTTGGATTCTCTCTAATTCTTGCAACTCAGATTATGAGCAGCTTAGAAAAAGATGAGAGAGATCGATTATTTAATGCAGCACATAAATTATTTTTTAGACCAGCGGATACCGAGATTAAAAAATATGCGGAAATAGCTTCAATCTTTACAAATGAAAAAATAGATATATGGATTAGAAGATTAGCAGAATTGAAAAAAAGCCAGTGCTACTCACTTGGCCCTAGTCTGAATGAGGCAACCGGAAGTTTAGATACAAAAGCCTTCCCAATCTTTATTACGTCATTAAAAGACAGGAAATAATGGATCAAAAATTAAAGAAAAATATTATAAAACATAATCGGTTAAAAAGAAATTTTCATAAGACTTTTATTCCTGAACGCCAATATATTAACGCTATTTTAAAATTTTCTGCATCAGAAGGTGCAGGTAATTATCAAGAAATAGCTTTACAAACCGGCATACCAATGGGCGTATCAAGTGGGAAAGTTCCAGCAATTTTAGAATATTGTAAAGGCATGGGATTAGTAGATTTAAGTAATAGTTACAATAAAGGCATAAAAAAGCCAGCGCTAACTACTTTTGGTCGCACAGTTTTATTGAATGATCCTTTTTTAAAAGAGGGTATAACACAATGGATTACTCATTTTAATTTGTGTGATCCAATTTCTGGGGCAGATGTTTGGTATTATTGTTTTTTAAGAGGTTTCCGTGTACTAGGTGTGTCATTTAGTATCGAAGATGTCAATAAATACTTATCAATGATATATAAAACGAATAATCCAAATCTAATTGGCCCATTAATACGCATGTATCGAGATAATTCCTCATTCAACAAATGCAGTGTTTTCCAACAGGAAAATGATTTAATTTTTAGAAGAATTGCACCAATTACTAATGAGTATGGATTAGCATATGGTGCATGGATTTTAGAACTTATGAAGAAACATTTTTCAAATCGCAATCAAATTTCAATAACTGAATTAGAAACCCAAGCAGGATGGCTTTCTATTACAGGATGGGATTTCTCGGGCGCTGCTACAGTATTAGAATTAATTCAGAGAAAAGGACTTCTTGAAGTCGATCGTACTATGAAACCATGGTTATTAAGGGCATTGAAAGATAATAATGATGCTTGGAAAGAGATATATAATGATATGATTTAGGAAGGGGTACGTTTGCAAATGTCATCAATATTTCTAAAAGATGTTATCAGATTTAGAGGAGATCGCCTTTTTGATGGAGCAGTAAATCTAAGTTGGTTCTGGGATGATATTGAAAAAAGTCATAAAGCGGCAGAATCTTTTGTTTTTCATGGTCCACAATATCATGGAGTTCAACAGTCCGATATCGGAATTAGTCATGGGCATCAACTCCAAGATACTGCTACTTTTACAAAAAATATTGTGAACGCTTGCTATGGTGATCAAGATCAACCTTTTACGCTTGCTATTGCGGGGTATGGAACCGGAAAATCTCATTTAGCCCTTACAATTGCGAATCTTTTAAGCAATCCAGATTCTGATGTAGCAAAGAATATCCTATCAAATATTGAAGATTCAGATGTAAATATTGGCAAGGAAATTAAATTAAAATTTATAGAATTCAAAAGACCATGTTTAGTTGTTGCACTAAATGGTATGAAGAATTTTGATTTAACTGCTGAGATTTCCAGGCAAATTTATAAACAAATTATTGATAGAAAATTAGATACTACACCTTTAGATGAGTTAAGACCACGGTTCTTAAATGCGATTAAAATATTAAATATTTTAAATGACTCTCTAAAAGAAGAGTTATCAAAACATTGTGATGTTTCTAATTTTGAAAGCATTCTTACTTCACTTCGTGAACAAGATGAACACTTATATTTACAGATTCATGAATTCTTGACAAAGCATGGAGTAACAATGAAAGCTATTGGTGGTGAATCTGTAGAAGATATCATTAAAACTGTTTCAAAGGAATATTGTGGCCGAGATAAGCCTTTTCAGTCATTGGTTTTCTTATTTGATGAGTTTGGTAGATATATAGAATTTGCAACAACACATAGTCAAATCGCAGGTAGTGGAGCGCTTCAAAATTTATTTGAAGGAATCCAATCTTGTACAGAAAGAACATGTTTTTTTGGTTTTATTCAATTCGAACTCAATGCATATGTACAAAGAATTTTACCTGAATATAAAAATGATATCCTTCGGTATATTACAAGGTATCAATCCTCAAACAAGGTATACCTTTCTATAAATCTTGAAACTCTAATAGCCAATCTAATACAAAAAAATGATATTACTGAAATAAATTCATTATTTGATACAGACTCTGCATTTGAAAATTCAATAGAAATTTCCAAAAATATCAGTAAATGGTTTTTGCAATCACGCAATCATGAGCTATGGAATAGACCAGAACTTTTTCATAAAGTGATCAGTAAAGGGTGCTGGCCTTTATCGCCTTTTTCAACATGGTTTCTTTATCACCTTACTGCTTCGGGTAAACATCTACAAGAACGCTCTGCGCTAGTTTTATTAGGAGGCGTTTTCCGTCGTTTTTCAGAATTTCAAATACCAGATATAAATTGCTGGTCTTTATCTCCGGCCGATCTATGGACAGATGAACTTCAACAGGAGTTCATTGGATCAGAAGATTTAGGACAACAAGGATCAATTACACATGCTTTTACTTCAGTAGTAGCTCGTTATGGTGAAAGATTATCTGAAATAAGTATAAAGATATTACAAACAGTTGTATTGGCTTCGAAGATGGGCGTCCAGGTTGATAATCGAAACGAGGCATTGTTAGCTTTAAGTAAATTATCAGGATTAAAAGAGACGCTAGTTCAACAAGAGATAGATCAACTTCAAGGTGAATACAATGTAATTGAATGGGATGAAACATTAAAATTATTTGATATATTAGGCGATACTGCTTCAAGGACTCAATTTTTATCATTCCTCAGGCAAAAAGTTCTTTCCTTTTATAATGAGGAAGAAAAATCAAAGTTATTCATGGGTAAGGCTGCCAACTGGTTTGATCTACTTAAAGATCTTGATTGTGATTTTGCAGAAGAAAATAGAATTACTACCAAGGAATGGTATTACCAAGGTATAACTTCAAATTTGGAAATGTTAGATAATAATCTTGGGCTTGCTGCTGATTATTGGGAGAAAGCTATAGCTATTGATGAACCAAGGGGTTCTATTATTTATTGCTATGTCAATCAGCACTATGAATTACAGGAAGTCATAAGCAAAAGTAAAAAACAACTTATTACTTTATCCAATGAAAAGAATATTTCAGTATTGCCTATAATCGTAGTATTTCTATATGATAAAGATGGAAAATTAGGACAATATTTAGCAGAATATTCAATTTTAAAAGATCAGATGAGTACAGAAGATATTGAAAGGTTTGGTAACCTTGTTACAGTATATAAAGAGAAAATATATACACTCATTCAAAACCAGTTAGAAAGTATATTAAAAGATAGGCTTTATATAACTTCTCTCCCACAAAAAATAGAGTCTAATCGTTTAAAGGTTTTAGCAGCAGAACTATTTAATTATATTTATTCAAATGTTCTACAATTTCCCTTTGATGGTTTTAGCACTTCAAGAGGTAATGCAGCAAATACTTGTTTTCAATTAACAAATGAATTAATGCAAGGTATTCTTGATTATAATAATGTTCTTGCTTTGCCACCCAGAGAAAAAAATCGTTCCCTTACAGTATTGAAAAATCACTGGGGAATTTTTAATAAAACTGGTTCAATTTCCAGAAAACCAAAGAATCCTGTTGTTCAAATGATATTAGAAGAGTGGGATAGAATATTAGAATCAGATAAAGAACATTTCAGTATAGGAAATGAGTTAATAAAAATTTTTAAGCCCCCTTATGGTGCTAATATTGCTTCTGCTAGTCTTTTATTGGGAGTTTATCTAGCTCCACGTATTGATAGCTTAATTATTCAAGAGGATGGAAAACAGTTTGCAATTTCCCAACTGATTCAAGATAACAATGTCTTTAAAGGCAAGTTTCTTGATATCAATAGATTGAAAAATATGGAATTAATAAAAATTGGAGATGAATCAACTAATGAATGGGAAAGAATATTAGATGAATGGGAAAATGAAGAAAGTTATAAGGATAAAAATAAATGTTTCTTAAAAGCTGAAGAACTAAAAAGTAGAATACCTATTCCAAATAAACTTATATATCGCTATGATTATTTGTGTCAACAAAGCATAGAAGCAGAAAAAGAAATCAAAAAAATGGATGAAAATATTAATAAAGGATTAATGAGAATAGAATGGGCTCAAGAGGAAGACAATATTGGTAAATTAAGTAGAGGGGCTGATGAATTATTAGAACTCCAGGAAAAGATGTTAAATGATAGACCTGCTTGGACCGATCATCAAATTAATGAATTGACTCCACATATTGAAAAAGCAAAACAGCTAATAATACAAAATTTTTCAAAGTGGCTTTCTAGGCAAATGCCAATGGGAAATCATCCAGATCAAATAGGAAAATTTAAACACTGGTTGTTAGATCTTGTTGGAGGAAATTTACAAAAACTTGGATTAGTAGAACAATTTAAAGAAATTGAAAAAAGAGCTTATGAAGTTACTGAATGGGCTGAGAAGACTGCTCAAGTAAAACAATTAGCTCGTGATATACAGTCTTTCTTGCAAATAAATAGAGAAGACGCATTTAGGATTATCCGTTTAGATAAAATAAGAGGATTAAAAAAAACAGCAGAGGAGTATATTTCTGAAGCAGAAGAATTATCTTCTGAAATTACACTGGAAATTTTGAATGATACTCTTATTCATCTTCATCAATTTATGAATAAATTAAAAAAAACGGAAAAAGAGATTAGGAATCGTGCTTCTGCTTTATGGGATACTCAAATTCATTCTGAAAAGGAACTTGAGAATCTTCATTTAGAAGTTTCTACTTTAATCAAAATATTTGAAGGATGTAAAATGGATCTCGAAGACCTGTATGCAATGGAAAAAGCTTTGAAGATGTTTCAACGATTTTGTATAAAATTAGAAGATGAAGAATTGACAGGGCATCAATTCAATAATCTCTCGGGAGAACTCATTAGAGTGATAAAAGAAAACTTTAGGGAAGAAGAACTACCATGGTCTATTGACGAAATATTACAATGTTTAATAAAAAATATTGAACAACAAAGATACGAAAAAAGTTCATTGTGGATCAATAATATTAAATCAGAATATGCTTTAATCTCTACAATGACAATAACTGAAGCAAATAATTTACATTCAAAAGCAAGCAAATCCCCACCTTTTATTACTGAACATGACATGAAAGATCTTAGTAAGATGATTACTCAGATAGAAAAGCATCTTAGTAAATTAGCCATTGAGTGGCTTCTCGAAAAATATCGTGAGCTTCCATATACTGCTAAAAAAAACTTTTTAAAAGCTGCAAAACAGATTCTTGAAAAAGAACAGCTTTAGAAGAATATAAATTAAAGCTGATTAAAATTGTAGAAAAAATTTCAGGAGATGAGATGGGAATTATAGGATACTTTAAATATCATTCTACGCTTGATTATGAGAGCAACAAATATAAAAACAGTTTTGTAAGATTTTTATATGATTTATTTTATTTCCTGCAAAACTATCTAACAATATCAAGCTTTATAAGATCTTTTTTTTATTATACAAAGAAGAGAGAGTTTTTTCATGCTATTATTATACCTTTATGGGTTTTTGGTTGGTTAGCAGGAATTATTGTATTTTATTTTATGAATATAAATAAAATGATAATTATAATATTTTATATTTACAGATTATGGGAAATTTTAATAGTGAATTTTTGGATATTTTTATTTCCACGAAAATCTCAATCAATTTCAATATCAGGAAATAAAGAAGATAACATAAGATTCATTTTTCTTTTAATTATCCAATATTTTACATTAATATTTTGTTTTGCTAGATTAAATAGATATATTTATTTTTCTATTCCCAATTCCTTTAATGTACTTTTCAACACTAGCATGACTTGGCTGTACCATAGCGTTGTTACCCTAACAACTTTAGGTTATGGAGACATTGTTCCAAACCAAAATACAATTTATTCCCAAATTTCAGTAATTGGTGAAAGTCTATTTGGTATACTTTTTATTTTATTATTTTTAAACGTAATTATAAAGCAAATGAGCTTTCGATACGAAACTGCTAAAGACATTAATAACAATGAGTATTATTGCTTTATTGATTTTGAAACTACCGGCTCAGATTATGTTAATGATTATCCCATTCAAATAGGTGCAATTCTTGTTGATATTCAAAATTTTAAAATACTTAAAGAATTCTCTTCTCTAATCAATATTCCTAAGGGAATTATCATTTCAGAAAAAGCAAAAGAAATCCATGGGCTAGAAATTGAAGATATAAAAAACGCGGCAAAAGCGAAGAAAATTTTAAAAGATTTTTTTAACAAATTTGGAACTAATTATGCATTTGCAGGATGGAATGTATGTTTTGATGTATCATTTTTTAGAAAAATATGTATTGAAAATGGTTTTAATGATCAATATAAAGAAATTAATTTTCATCATTTAGATGTCCAATGCATATTTCGGTAACATCCGGACACTGTTTCCGGTAACATCCGGACAGCATTCCGGAATTATCCGGACACCTTGTCGAATCATTAAATAATAGGTACCCTTTAATTACAATAATTAAAGGGGGCCAA
>Ga0209121_10001991_pt1 | contig 21101 bp, 22 predicted proteins | sample Cruoilmetagenom3_FD_187292 | JGI IMG/M metagenome (GOLD analysis project Ga0209121, IMG submission 187292) | Oil polluted marine microbial communities from Coal Oil Point, Santa Barbara, California, USA - Sample 3 (SPAdes) (version 2) | ecosystem: Environmental > Aquatic > Marine > Oil seeps ...
ACCGGGTAGAGGTAATTGACGTGAGGAATGAAGGCGATGTAGAATGCCAGTGCCATCACGGGCAGGAGCAGCACGTAATCAAGCCTGGGAACTTTATGAAGATTATCCGGATTCATATCGCATCCACGCTCAATACCGCTACGGGGGAATTATAAGCGGTGGACTGGCTACTTTCTGTGCTTAAGGAAATCGCCGGCTTCCTGCTCCCCGTCCTTGACAGCCTATCCATCATCAGGGCAATACTGGGCTTTATATTAATGTTCTTTCTCCCCGGCTTTGCCTGGACACTGGTATTCTTCAGTGGTAAACAGATAAACGCTCTCGAAAGGACTGCCCTTTCCTTCGGTCTCTCCATCGCCATTGTGACCCTCAGTATCCTTGTCTTAAACAGGCTATTCGGAGTCAGCATTACAGGGTTTAACGCTGTCCTGATTATTCTTGTTGTCACCATTATACCTGTGGTAGTCTATTACCTCAAGAGATTTACCCCGTGAAATAGTATTCCACGGGGCTGGCTTCATCCAATACCTGCCAGACAAATAGAAGTAAACTCAAGAAACGCCGACCAGCCTTACCCCTTCAGATTTCCCACCTTTTGCCCCACTTGCACAAGCACAAATTTTAGGCTATAATCTTACTACAATTGGAGTGCAATGGAAAGCAAGGTCACCATCAAGATACCCAGGGAGCTTTATCAGAAGCTGAGTCAGATGACAGCGGGCACCGGCTTCTCCAGCGTCACCGAATTCATTGTCTTCGTAATGCGAACTCTGGCTTCAGGTGGTGAGATAAGCGGAGAGGATAGGTTAACTCAAGAAGAGGTCAGGGCGATAAGGGAAAGGTTAAGGAGACTGGGTTATTTGAAGGAGGGAGAATGAAAGAAGAAAAGAAAGCCGTATCGCTGCCCGCCGAGCTTTACGGCAAGATTGAGGAAAGGGTAAAGACTACTGATTTTGGCTCGGTGGACGAGTACGTAATATTTGTCCTAGAGGAAGTCCTCAAGGATGAAGGAGAGGAAGAAGAGAAAACTTTCAGCAAGGAAGAGGAAGAAGAGGTAAAGAAAAGGCTGAAGGCTTTGGGTTACCTGGATTAGATATTCTCACATGATTGTAGCATGGAAATAACGCCGGCTTTATTTGCAGCAATAGCTATTACCGCCCTCCTGTGCGAGTATATGGACGCCTCCATTGGAATGGGCTATGGCACCACTCTGACTCCCGTTCTACTCATTGTGGGATTTTCACCCCTGGAGGTGGTCCCGGCCGTGCTACTGGGTCAGCTTGTTGGCGGATTTGTCGGTGGGTTTGCTCATCACAAGGTAGGGAATATAAGCCTGGACTTCAGGCAAGACAAAGAGGTAAAAAAGAGGCTGCGTGGATTGGGTTATCTGCCCAAATCCCTCGATTCCAAAATTATTTTTACTCTCGCCCTCTGTGGACTTGTAGGAGCATTGGTGGCCGTGTTCTCGGCGGTAAGTATTTCCAAGATTGCTCTCAAAACCTACATCGGGGTGATGGTTTTGGGAATAGGGATATTTATTCTCATACGACGCGGTCGCCCCAGCACCTTTTCCTGGAAAGGCCTCATCGCTATAGGGCTCCTGAGTTCTTTTAATAAGGGGATGAGTGGGGGAGGATACGGACCTCTGGTAACAGGTGGGCAAATAATAAGCGGAAGAGAGGCGAGGAATTCGGTTGGGAGCACCACGCTCGCAGAAGCCATAGTCTGCGTGGTAGGCTTCTTAGGTTATGTTTTGATTAAAGGAGACATTTTCTGGATGCTTGCTGCGGCCACAAGCATAGGTTCAATTATTGCGGCACCGTTCGCTGCCATGACCGTGAAGAAGGTAAATTCTGAAAAGCTGAAACTGATTATAGGACTGGTTACCACGGTCCTCGGCATTTTCACACTGGTAAAAACATTTATCTTATGAAGGAGGTGTCTCATGCTGGACTTAAAGGATTTGGAGAATCGGACTATTTACATAGTGAGGGAAGCGTACGCCGAGTTTAAGAGGCCGGCGGTTCTCTGGAGCACGGGAAAGGACTCAACCACCATGCTCTGGCTCTGCCGCAAGGCATTCTTCGGCAAAATCCCCTTCCCGGTGATTCACATAGATACGGCCCACAAGTTCAAGCAGATGTACGAATTCAGAGATAGGATTGCCAAAGAGTGGGGGCTGGATCTGGTTGTGTCCAGAAACGAAGAGGCACTAAAAGAAGGGGTCGGTCCCGAGAATGGTAAATTTGAGTGCTGCACCAGGTTGAAAACCCAGGCTCTTAAAGAATGCCTGGACGAGCACGGCTTTGATGCCCTGATTTTAGCCATAAGGAGAGACGAGCACGGAATAAGGGCCAAAGAGAGGTATTTCTCCCCCCGGAACGAAGAATTCAAATGGGATTACAAAGACCAGCCCCTGGAGATGTGGGACCAGTTTCAAGGATTGGTGGGGGATGGAACCCATATGAGAATCCACCCCATCCTGCACTGGCGAGAGCTTGATGTGTGGGAATATGTGAAGCAGGAAGGGATTCCATGCAATCCCATGTATTTCGCAAAGAACGGTAAGAGGTACCGCAGCCTGGGATGCAAGCCCTGTACTTTTCCCATCGACTCCAATGCGGCAACTATAGATGAGGTGGTAGAGGAATTAAAAACGACCAAAATCGCCGAGAGGTCTGGCAGAGCACAGGACAAGGAGAAAACATTCACCATGCAGAAGCTCCGCGCTCTGGGATACATGTAGGAGGGATAAACATGAGTATCAATGTAGCAGTAGTTGGGCATGTAGACCATGGTAAGTCAACCTTAATAGGAAGGCTTCTTTACGACTCGGAGGCTCTTCCTGGAGATAAAGTAGCCGAGATTCAGAAGCTCATTGAGGAATATAAGAGAAGGTTCGAGTTTGCCTACTTCCTCGATTCCTTCGAGGAAGAGCTCAAGGAGGAGCGCACCATAGATACTACTAGGGTGCTTTTCAAGGGGAGGAATTATTACACCATCGTGGATGTCCCGGGGCATAAGGAATTCATAAAGAACATGCTCACCGGCGCCTCCCACGCCCAGATTGCCATTCTGGTAGTCTCCGCCCCCGATGGAGTTCAGGAGCAAACGGGGAGACATGCTTTCCTCTTGCACATGCTGGGGATAAAGAAGGTCCTGGTGGCCATAAACAAAATGGACCTGGTGGACTACCGGCAGGACTCCTTCGAGAAGGCTAAGAAAGAAACTGCCCGACTCCTCTCTTCCCTGGGTTATTCCGAAGTAAAGTTTATACCAATCTCTGCTATGGAGGGCGATAATGTATATAAGCCTTCCGGGAGGATGGAATGGTATCAAGGTCCAACATTGATACAGTCCCTCGATGAAATAGAGCCGGAAGAGGTGAGTGAAAAGCCTTTGAGGTTCGTTGTCCAGGATGTATACTCGATTGATTCTGAAAAGATAACGGTCGGTAGGGTGGAATCTGGCATCTTGAAGAAGGGAGATGAACTTATTTTTCAGCCTTCCGGTGTGAAAGGAAAAGTGGAGAAGATAAAGCTCCCTTCCGGGGAAGTGGAGGAGGCAGAGCAGGGGGATAGTATAGGGATTGTGGTAGGATGTGAAGTAAACAGGGGAAATGTTGGAGGACACCCACAGAATCCCCCCACCCCGGTGGATAGTTTCCTGGGTGAAGTCGTCCTTCTCGAGGGAACGCTGAAGAGAGGGGACGAATTTGAGATGAAGTGTGGGACGAAGAAGACAGGTTGCCTGGTGGGGGAGATAAAGGAGAGAATAAACTCTGAGACGGGAGAGGTGATGGGGAAAGATACAGGAGAGATAGGAGAGAATGAAGCGGCGACCATCATCTTCAAGACCGAGCCCCTGGTAGTCGAGAAGTTCTCCGAGATGCCGGAACTGGGAAGATTCGTCCTGGCAAGGAAAGACAAGAACATCGGGGCCGGCGTAGTCCTGGAGGCTAAAAGATGATTTTTGTGCTGGGCATAGATGCTGCCACCTGGACGGTGATAAAGCCCAACCTGGATAAGCTGCCAACTTTCAGGAAGCTTACTGAGATCGGCCAAGGCAAAGAGCTTGTTGTCAAAGAGAAGCTGATGTCCGCCTCTATATGGTGTGGAATGTTCTGTGGCAAGACCCTAGAAGAGCACGGACATCATAGCTATGTGGTTGGCGGGAATATTGTGAAAAGGGAAGATATAAAGGTTGAGTTCATCTGGGACATCCTGCACCAACAAGGAAAGAAAGTAAAGGCTCTCAATGTTCCATTTGTAGTTCCACCCTATTCCTTCAATGTGGATTTCAAACCTGTTGGGTTTGGACTTCCAACGAACGAGAAAGAGTGGCAGGAGGAGCTTGAGAGAGTCACCGAGAAGACGAAGGAGCTTCTATCCCAAAAGCCCGATCTCCTCATCTCGGTCTACACCCTTCTTGACCGCATCCAGCACTTCCATTGGGGTGAGGGCTGTGTCTTAGAATGGTACCAGAAAGTTGATAGCAAGGTTGGCGAGCTTATCTTTGATACTGGATTTCTGGAGGATAAGCACAACAAGCTCATCATCATCTCCGACCACGGTTTCTGCTCATTTGGAGAAGCAAAGATACAAACGCTACCTGAGGAAATAGAGCACGGAAGGCTCAAAGGTGACCATCACGAAAACGCCTTACTCATAACCATAAACCTCGATTATGCGATAGAGAGACCTCAGGATGTCTTTTTCGCTATTTTATCACTCTAGCTATGCCCTCTGGGCCCCTTTTACTTTATCACTCACAATAGCCAAGAGTTAGGTTCTCATCGCTCACTACTGACTGCTGACAGCTAATCGCAGCATGTGATAAACTCACTAAGAATTAGAACTGACCTGCGACTCAGCAAGCAAAGCAAACTGATAGCTGATGGCTAGATTAGATGAATCCCTTGTAAAGATAACCAAAGGTGCCAGGATAGCCTTTGTCGGCTCTCTAACGGGCTTGCTTTTTGCCTTTATCGGCAGGCTTCTGGTTGCCAGAATTGGAACGGAAGCTGAGTATGGCGTTTTCTCCCTTGCCTTTGTGATACTTAATATCTGCGCCGTAATTGCCACCTTGGGCTTACAGCAAGGGGTGCCCCGAAGCATCGCCTATGCCCGAGGCAAAAATGATACCGAGAAGGTTCAAAAGCTCATCCCAGCATCTATTCAGTTTGGCCTTCTGGCAAGCATCTGCCTCTGCATCATCGCTTTCTTCACTTCAGATATTATTGCCATCAAAATTTTCCATGATGTTACCCTTGCCTTCCCTCTCAAAATATTCGCCTTTGGAATACCATTTTTCACTCTGATAAATGTTTTTGTCTCCATATTTAGGGGATTCGATGATATAAAGCCAACGGTTTACTTCCAGAACATTTTGAGAAATTTACTCTTCACTTTATTCCTCTTACCTCTTATTTTCTTCAGCTTGCCTTTCACTGATGTATTTTATGCCTTCCTGGCTTCTCTGGTAATATCCTGTCTTGTCCTTATAGTATATGCCGCTAAGCGGCTCCCTTCCCCTGTAAAACTTGTCACTAAACCAAGTATCAATCCAGTAGCCAAGGAACTTCTCCTCTTCTCCCTCCCTCTACTTGGCGTAGCCATGCTTCAACTGATAATCGCCTGGACAGATACCTTGATGCTTGGCGGATTGAAGAGCTCGGTAGAGGTAGGCTTATACAATGCGGCTCAGCCTTTAGCCCAATTTATTTCCGCTCCTTTGGGGGCAATGCTATTGATTTATATGCCGGTTGCGTCAGGTCTATATGCCCAAGGACTGATGTCTGAAATAAGGAGAAACTTCTCTATTTTAACTAAATGGCTCTGCTCAGCTATATTGCCCCTGTTTCTTATCTTGTTCCTGTTCCCCGAAGTAGTGCTGAACCTTCTATTTGGCGCCAATTATACTTCAGCGGCAACCGCTCTCAGAATCCTATCCCTGGGGTTTATCATCAACAATTTTCTGGGCCCCAATGGGGCTACTTTGATTGCTATGGGTGAGGTTCAGTTCATGATGTGGGCTGTCTTAGCCAGCGCCGTCCTTAATATAGGCTTGAATCTCGCTTTAATCCCACCTCTTGGCATTGCGGGAGCAGCTATTGCCTCGATAGCTGCCATAACCTCTGTCAACCTGATAAGATGCTGGAAGCTTTACTCTCTGAGCAAAGCGCAACCCTTAAGCAAAAATCTGCTCAAGCCAGCCGTTGTTTCTGTAGCATTAATATTTCCTTTTCAATTTATCTTCGGAAACTTTGTCAGCGTTGTTTGGTGGATGCTTCCCCTTCTCTTTATCCTATATTACGGCATTTATGGCTTAGCTATCTTGCTTACCAAAAGTTTTGATAAAGAGGACATTTCCATGCTTCTGGCAATAGAAAAAAGAGCAAATGTAAATCTGTCTTTTATAAAGAGGGTTCTGCGAAAATTCCTATAGTTTTCCTGATTCTTTAAGCTCTCTTATTTTCCCTTCAATCTTTTCCTTGTACCCGTCAATGGCTGGCAGGCTAAACTCCTCAGAGGCTTGTGCGGTATAGGATGCCCTCTTCACACCTTTGACCCTGAACCATGGGACTTCTACAAGTATTGGCTCTCTATTTCTTTGACCATGAGAATACCGTCCATCTTCTCCAAGGAACTCACCATGGTCTGCAGTAATTACTATTTTGCTCGAGGAACGATGCTCTAGTATCGCACGACATAGCTTAGCAGCATATGCCAACGTAATGCTAAGGTTCTCCCGATACGCCTGTCGCAGACCCCTTACACCATGTTTTCGTCTTGCAGCGTCCATTGGAGATGCTGGAGGTAATCTTAGCATCTGGCGTAACTCCCATGTGTTTCTAATGACTCTGCTTTTTAATAACAAAATCCCAAGTAAATTTACCAATCTTTCAACGCTCCCATTACTGCGATATCCCTGGCACCCTGCCAAGGGACCTTCTGTGAAGGGAGTTGGGAAACCTTGCAGGAAAAATTTTTTGGAAATATAAGGAGCATGAGGCTGCATGTAGTGTATTATGAATCTCTTTTCTGGGAATCTGTCAATTGAGCGTAAAGCAGCCTTGTTCATATTTCTTGGTGGGACAGTTCCTAACCTTTCATCCCAGCCGGATTCCCACACATCAACAATTTTGGCAAAGTGCTTTTTAGCTTCAAATCCTGCCACCTCTACTTTTGAATTAATATGTGGATTTCCAGATATGTATATAACTTGAGCATAATAACTTGGGAAAGATTGTATACACCATTCTAGAGTACCGGTGGCAGGAGAGATTCTCTTTTCTAGCCCCCCTGAAAAATAATCCTCACTCAGGTTTTTGAAATAATCATATCGACATGCATCTAAAATTATCAAATAATCCCAGTCTTCATCCATGATTTTAAGAATCCTATCAGCTTCTACTCTGAAGTTCTTGCCAATCATATCCTTTAACCTAGGTTATAGCCTCTTTGAGTCCCTTAGCTTCCTTATCTTCTCTCTGACTTTTTCTTTGTCAGCTTTAACTTCTTGATATTTCACCTCTCTCTGGGCTGGCTCGCTATCTTCCCGGAAAATCTCCTTGAGCACTCTCCCATCCATATCATCTGGCACTGGCAGACCGAACATGTGTAAAATTGTTGGAGCTACGTCGTAGATTTTGGCTGCCTCTATCTCAACACCTTGCTTGATGTCTGGGCCATAAGCGATGAAGATACCTTCCCTCTTATGTATCCCGCTGTGAATTGGATCAGGAGGTGGCTTCTGAAAGAGCTTTTCGCTGAAGCCATAACTAACGCTACATTCACCGTCTTCTACATCAAACAGGATATCAGGTGCTAAGTCTATGTATTGGCCTGTGTATAATTCATGAGGTGAATAGACTTTACCTTGAATTCCTAAATTCTGACAAGTCTCCTTGAGTTTTGCGATAATTTCTTCCTTAGTAGCCCCAAAATCTTTAGAGCCGCTTTTAAAAGGAGCAGACTGGCGATTTATGCAAATTTTCCCCACCAGTGATGCATTGGCCAGAGAGATGGCCAAACTTCGGGTAGTATCTATTTCTGAAGTAACTGGTATTTTAGGCAATACGCCTGAATCAGTAGCTTTAACCAATTTGCTATGTAAGGAGGGTGATATCCTTCTAATGGTTTCGGCAGCGATTGACTGTAGCCTACGTCCTCGAACTGACCATCTTCTTTTGAAAAGATATCCTTCTTTTTCTAGCCAGGAACCAGTGTAGAAAGTGCTACGATGAGGGCCAAAACCGTGGTCTGAAACAACGATTATGTTTACATTCCCAGTTAATGCTTGCGTCACTGAAGCTAGCATTCCATCTATCTTCTGCCATATTTGAATAAATGCATCTTTATATTCGTTTGCCTCTTCTTCCGAATAGTAAGGATGGGATGAATCAATATATCTCCACATATAATGCTGGGCAAAATCACTTGCTGAGATCACCATAGTTAATGCTTCCAGGTCACTTTGCAACAAGATTTTGATGGTTTCATGATTTATGTCCAATGTTTCAAAAATATGTTGCAAGAATAGCGAGGGGTTCTTAGCATATTCAGGGTTGCCCCAAGGGACATCTATTCGATATTTCCCACATCTCTTAAGGAGGAACTGTTTAAATTCCTTAGGATAGGAAATTTCATCTCGAGGGTTGCTACCTAGTCCGGAGAGCATAACGCCGTTAAGCTCGTAAGGAGGATATAGGAAAGGATAATTTGCTACCCCGGTTCTTATTCCGGCATTACTTAAACAATCCCAATAAGGTTTTGCCCTTTTTATGTCCATTGAGCTTACAACTCGGGTTTCAAAGTTGCCCTTACTCATACGGAGCAGAGAATCAAAGATGCCTGTCTTTCCAGGGTTCTTGCCCGTAGCTAAAGCTGACCACGCAGGGCCTGTAACTGACGGGAAGGTGCTTTCTAATATTCCATGCGCGCCTTGCGTTAATAACTGGTTTAAATTCGGCAATTTCCCCTCTGCACATAAAGGCTTAATTACCGTAAAGGTTGCCCCGTCCAAACCTACAATCATTAGTTTAATCACTTTTTGCCTCCGTACACTCGCCAGACCTCAAACTCGCCATTGGCGTAAATCTGTGCCACCGCAGGGTCTGTCCTCAATGTAGCAAAGTCCTGGCCTCCATATTGGTGAGCCTTATGCCTGACATTCTCTGGAACGAGCATAACATTTATTCTCCCAGCTTCACAAGTGAGTACATACCTGTCCTCAAACTTGAAGGTTTCAGTGATTGAGTTATTTTCATCATAACCAAAGTGTGAAGGAACTGGCTCTGAATCCAGCCGGGCTTTATTGGTGGGGGGGCAAGTCTCTCCTCCAAAGTTAAAATCCTCAAATCGCCTTAAATTAACACCTGCCCCAGCAGTAATGATATCTCTATCCTGATGCTCGCTAAACCACTCCGACCCCGCTATTTCCATTCTACTCACCTGTAAGTTGCTCTGCACAGTCCTTGGTGACCCATAAACATTGAGTACGCTCAGAACACTCGTAGCAAGGATTAAAACAGTCATAACGCCAATGAATGCCTTTCCTCTTGATCTCAGCCTGCCAAAATTGACTCGTTGCAGGTAGCCTCTAAGTATAAATTCATAAGCCACCAGACCACTCATAATAGGAGCCATCACTAAGAAGAACCTGGAAATCCTAATAGGATTATATTCTCCAGTAAATCCCCATAAGGAGAATGCTGAGACAGCAAGGGCTACGATAAATTGAATGGCATAGGTGAAACTCATTGAGTCGGACTGGCCTTTCTTATCTAGGCTTGTTCTTAGAACCATTGCCAGTGCAATTGCTGAAATAATGCCATAAATAAATATGGCTCCATACCTGTAGATAAACAGCTCAATAGTCTGAGATGTGGTAATGCCAGCCATAGCTAATGTCTCTGTTTGCCGTTCAAAAAGAGGTGCCCCGCTCCCATAAACGAGAAACTCGTGTACTGCCTTGATGCTTCCTTGAATAGCAGCATAAGAGGAATACCACACGAAGAAAGTGATAAACATGATGAGGGGGACATTGTAATTCCCTGCTATGACCGTACTGCTCTGTGAGGCAAGCTCCTTGCGATTAGCAATTTGTCGGTACAGAAACTTGGAAAGGTTGAAAGCAAGAATCAAGGCGATAGCAAAAAGGCATGTTACTGGATGAGTAAAGGTAATCGAAAATGCCAACAGAAGCAATACCAGGGTGGTTGCAGTTTTCCCCGTTCGGTTTCCTTCTCTTCTGTGGTAAAAATACAATAGGAGAGGCACCATGAAGAGAGAGAACATAGAAGGATGTATTACCGTATGGAAAAGGGAGAATACTAATGGACAGGCGAAGGCGGTTATTAATAAAGCCTGTCCTCGGTGGCTTGCTACCATTGTGGATAAAAGATACATGTTTAACAAATATACGAAAGACCAAAAGACGAAGAGCAAGTTCGTTACTGCCCCTCGGCTCAACCCGGCGATATCTAATAGACTTACTCCCAATATATGAACAACAGGGTAGAAGTTCCCTGCTCCGATATGTCCCGTGGCAATAATATCATTCATCATTCCTATGTGAGTTAAGGCATCACCTTTAGGGTAGAAGATATATCCCCGAAAGAAGGGTAGACCTAAGAAAATAGAATTGGATAAAATAACAATACAAAGCCCAGCCAGCCACAGCTTGGATCTTTCCTTAGTAAATGCCTGATGTATCAGGATACCAATCCCACAAGCGTTGCTGGCTATTATAAAGAACCAGAAGTAAGATGGGTAGGCATCATAGATGGATATCTCGTAGCCGGTGGCAGGTGGAGTAGTGGCAATAATAACCAAGGCTACAGCTATGAAAACAAAAGCGACCGTGGCTAAAAGCTTGTCAATGTTAACTCTCTGAGACACACTAGAGATTCTTGGTGATTCAATCACGCTTACGCTCGTTTGACGGGTCTCTTAATATCTCCCTATACCTCTCCACCGCCTTCTCGAAAGTGAATTCCCTCTCCACCAGAGCACGGACATTCTGAGCGATTTGCTCAAGGTTTGGGTGATTCAAAACCCTGATAATATTTCTGGCAATGCACTCTGGAGAGTTATCTTCCATGATAAATCCGGTTTCGCAATCCCTGATGACATCGGGGATTGCACCAACTGGTGTTGCCAGAACCGGGGTGCCACAAGCCATTGCCTCAAGCATGATATTGGGAAGCCCTTCAGTATATGAGGGCAAAACAAGCAACTTTAAATCGCTTAGGTATCTTGGCAGCTCATCATGAGGAATCCAGCCGACAAATTGGACTTTGTTCAGATTCTCCCTCTCTAAACCCTGTTTAACTTTATCGTGTAATTGTCCATCACCCCCCACAAAGAAGCTGGTATTGCCTCTTTCCTCCAAAACTTCTGGAATCGCTTCCATAAAATTCAAAATCCCCTTTTCCTGGCTCAAACGCCCAATATAGCCAATAAGGTTATTCCGGTGGGTCAAAGGCTTCTCTAGTCTGAACTTATTAAAATCAAGAAAATGTTCATGGGCTATCGAGATCTTGTTTCTGTATTTTTTTAAGTTCCATTCTTCGATAAGACCTGGGGAGTAGAGGATGATTCTGTTTGATAAGGCAAGATTAACTCTCTTCAAGGAACTCAGCGGTTTGTAAAGCATATCTTTTTTGATTTGCCCCTCTTTCTCAATGAAACCTCCCAAGGCTAATACGACTTTTTTGCCTAATAATTTGGCAGCCAGCATGGGCAGCAAGAGGGCTTCTCCTCCTAAGAAGAAAATCCACAGGTCTATATTCCTTGCTAATTTTGCTAATCTATATGAAATCCTTACCTGTAGATAAACATAATTCCTGACCCTCGTGAATGCATTTATGCCCATCTTATGCCTTACCGAATAGACATAGGCTTTACCATGGCCTTTCGGATTAGCATTCCCAGCAATGATATAGAGGTCGCTAGATATGGGAGATAATATTCTTACCAGATTTGATAAGAAAAGGCTCGAAGTGTTAGAAACCAGAGGAGTCACTATACCAATGCTTGGATGTTTATTTTTCGTAATTCTCTCCTACAGTTCAGCAACTCGATGATAAACAGCTTAAATATAGATTCTCTATTTGCTCGGCTATTTTCTCCCAGTTAAACTGCTCACGCACCAATAAGCTGCCCTTCTCACTGAACTCTCGTGACATCGTGTTATCGCTCAGCATGCGTAAGATTGCACTACTTAGCTGCTCTTCATTATAGGGAACAGCAAGTCCTGCTTGACCGTCAATTACATCCGCTATGCCACATCGGTCAGTTACAATCACCGGCGTGCCACAGGCACCGGCTTCCAGCACGGCAACCGGAAATGTTTCATAAACCGAAGGTAAAACATACACATCGGCGTCAACATAGGCAGTTAGTTTGTCTTCTCCATAAAGCGGACCAGTAAGCAGAACCAGCTCTTCAATTCCGAGTTCACTTATCAACTCTTTGAGCGCTGGCAGATACCCATCATCAGGACCAACGATTACCAGTTTAATGTTATCAATTTCTTTGGCAAGTTCGTCAAAGGCCATTGCTAACAGATCAAGACCCTTAATTTTATGTATTCTGCCCAGATAGAGGACTATCTTCTGGCTGTCATCTAAGCCATGCTTTCTTCTAAATTCTCCTCTTTGTGGCAAATTATCAAATTCAGTGAGGTCTATTCCATTAGGAACAATCTCAATCTTGTCTTCACTTACGCCCATGCTTTTGTACTGTTCGACTTCCATCTGGGTGACGGCGATGACCTTTGCCGCATCGCTTAGAATCCTATATCCCCAGAGCACATCAAATACCCTCTTCAACCTCTGCTTAGCCATTATTCTGGGCAGGGAGCCATGAGCCTGCAATACATAGGGTATGCCATACTTCTTAGCGTAATGGTGCACCACTATATTCTGGAAGTTGCGAGAACCATGTAGATGAATGACATCAAAATTCCTTGCCTCTTTGCGTAATTGAAGAAGCATACCCGGGGTGAAGATTAGCCTATGCCAGGCAAGCGCGTTACTGAAGTTTCTAAAGTAGTAAACTCTGATACCATCGATTTCCGAAATCTTGCTTCTTTGTCTGTGGTATTTGTCTAGGGTATCACTAGTGTAAACTGTTACCTGATGTCCTCTTCTGGCGAGTTCTCTCGATAACTGATAGGCTACCTCTACTGTACCGCCATAAGCCATGGCTGGGTAGAAAGCAGGATTCATTTGTAGGATTCTCATTATCGCGTCCCATTTGTGCTTAATAGCGTTTTAATGAACCGCCTCATGTAGATTCTTTCCGCCCCAAACATGATGCCAGCACTAGCTCAACGCATGATAAAGGGCCGATAAATCTGCGTAAATAGGCTTTGGATGATACCCATACATTAAAATAAACCAGCATGCCACGCAAATAGCTTGCAAGAGTGGTCCGCTGTAATGCGACATTGTAAGTTGGAGCAGGTTTGTTAAACAGCCTTCGCAGGAGAAAACGCATCTTTATGTCTTTCTTCTTGGTTTGCATCATATCTCCGCACCGCTTCACCTCATAAGGATCTACCTCTTCTATCTCAATATACCTATTTTGAGCTGCCTCCCGGCAAAGTTTGCTGCCAATCTTGGTTCTAGCAACAACTATTGATTTACCTGTTCTTTCATTAGCTAGTATTTCCGGTAACCAAGCATCACCACAGGAGACATCGGCTAGTTCAGCGGTATTGTCACAACACAAGGCACAACGCGGTAAGGCATAAAGCCATAGCCCGTGCAGCGAAGTCTCTTCAGAGTAAGGCACTGATATTTGCCTGCCGTCTCTTAGTAGAATTGACATCATACCTGGCCACCCCTGCCCCCGGTAATCAATCCTAGCAATATCTTGCTTTTTAAGCCTCAGTTTTTTGAGCAAGAAATCCGTTTGCCAGAAAGTATCACTGTGGGAGCAAAAAATGCCCAAGTGTAAAACTATCTTTTCCTTGAGCTTTTTATTAGCAAGCTCAGCTTTCCTCACGCCATGAATATGGCAAGGAAGACCAACAACAGCAAATTTTCCCTCCTCATTAAGGATTTCTTTCAACGCCATATTGGCTGGCACAGGACAATACTTCGATTTACAGGCGGAGATGATCTCCTCCCTCGTTCTAGCGATGAAAGGTTGCGGCTCTAAAGGGTTCTGTTCACTCATCCTGGTTACTAAAGCGCCATTAATCATTCCCTTTTCCAAGGCAAAGAGAAGCAAAGTAGATACCATACCGCCCGAGGCAGCATTATATCTTAGGTTATTATCAGTGGCATGCCCAAGATAACAGCCTTCATAATTCCCCATCTGCACATCCTCGGACTCCTTGCCAAATATATCAAGATTTAATATTTTGAAATCTACAGAATGCCCAGGGCAAACTCTAAGACATAGCCCGCAATTATTGCATCTCTTGTCATCTAATTGCGGGTAGTAGCTCCCACTTGAGTCAACATTAACCATCCTTATTGCATCCTTAGGACAGATAGCCGCGCAAGTTCCACAGCCGGTGCACAAACCACTTACGACTACGCTCTCAATGGTCTCAGTTGCTTCTTTACGCATATAAATATTCCCCAGGCTATGTCAGTTACTGTGGCGATGAATCTAGTAACTCCCCAATCAGGTTGCCATTAAGTAGTGCCTGCTCCCTGACTATTTTTGTCCTCTCCTTCAAATTTTCAGCAATCGAATCCCTGTTCTTCCACAAATCTTTAGCCTTCGATTTTAGTTCGGCAAGGAAAGCATCGTATTCAAAACCATCATCAACATCAAGAAGATAATTTCCCTGACCCATCATTTCACCAATGATTCCGTGGAACTTATTACGACTGTAGGCTACCATTCCAAGGCTTGGAATGGCCAATGATGCTGAGGCCACAAGAGCGTGGAATCTGGAGCCAATGAAGATATCACATATACCGATGATCCCTTTTAGCTCAGCGGTAGAGAGGTCGGGGGTTACCCTTACTTTGTGTTTATTCTTAACCTGCTGAGAGATAGCCTCAGTTATTGGCTTATCCTGATAGGTATGGGTGATATAAACTAGCGTGGCGTTCAAATCCTCAATAAGGAAATCGCTCAGCTCTGCCATAAGCTGAATATATTGTTGCTGTTTAAGCAGAGGGTGCATCATTGCAGTTGGTGCTATACCCACCAGAGGTCTATCATCCGGAGTGAGATTTGAACTCTCTAATATTGTTAATATTCTCTCTGTATCGGCTGGCTCCACCAGAAAGGCTAAATCAGCACTCAAATAGACACGAGGTTTGTTAACACCAAGCACTGATAAGTAATTGTGACTGTATTCCTCTCTTAAAGTTATTATATCTACCTTGTTGAGCACATGCTTGGCTAAACATCTCGGAATTTTGCCGCTGTAGGGACCGACTGTCGCTGAACAAACTATCATTGGTTTTCCAATCATTGTGGCATACCAAACGTTAAGCAAAGCAAAAAAGTTACCTACTGTGCTAATTAAATCAGCCCTATCGGTAAGCCTATCAGGTTCGATAAGATTCAAATCAATGACAGCATCATATTGGTGGCGTCTATCTTTTAAAGGCAACCTCAACTTGCGAAGGGGATTACGCAAAGCATACCAAGATACAGAGAACCCAAGACGAGCCAAGGAGTTCATAGCAGTTAGTAAGTTTGAGCTAGCTTCTCTGAACCAAGGATGCTCTTTTAGTTCAAGATTAGGATGCTCCTCTATTAAGTGCTTAGCAAAGGTATCCTTATCTTGCTTATAGTAACGGTGCAGAATGGTTATCTGGGCATCAGGTACGCTTTCTCTCAGGCACTTTATCATCCCCTCCAACCTCCCCATACTGCCCTTATTGGCAAGATGAGTCGTGTTAACTATTACCACTCTAGGCATGGTAAGTTGTCCTCCGCTTTTGTAGGTTAAATAACATGGGCAGGAAGCCTAATTTATAGTACTCAGATTTCTCAAAACTCGGCGTCTCTCTTTATGTTCTCCCTGTTCTCCGCAAGCCACTCATGCACTTTCTTCAATCCAGACTCAAATTCCATTTGCGGTTTGTAATCCAGAAGCTTCTTTGCTTTGTCAATGGAGGACAGGAGCCTGTGTTTGGCATCCCAGTCCCTTCTCTCCACATATACTACTCCTGCCTTGTTGCCTGTAATCTCATTTACCATATTCGCCATGTCTATGACCGTGTGTTCTTTGCCAGAGCCAAGATTGATAGCTTCTCCCACTGCCTCTTCTTTTATTCCCATCGCCAGCAAGCCATTTATGATATCATCCACATAAGTCCAGTCCCTGGTCTCTGTTCCATCGCCGGTGATTGGCAATGCCTGGCCCTGCATCGCCCACCAGAAGAAGTTCGGGATGACATTCCTATATCTGCCAGGGATTTCCCCGGGGCCATATACATTGAAGAACCTGGCATTGACGATGGGAAGGCCGTATAGATTATGAAAGTAGTTAGTGTACAGCTCCCCCAGCAATTTTGTTACCTGATACGGGGTATGCAAGCTGATTGAGATGTCGTACTCCTCAAATGGCATTTTGGAATCCAGTCCATAGACACCGCATCCTGATGAGGAGTATACAAATCTTTTCACATCGACAAGACGCGCATATTCCAGGACCTTCAGGATGCCCAGTCCGTTGACCATCAGGTCGGTCTCGGGGTTATCCACTGAGTTCTGGTTGGCAAAATGGGCTGCCAGGTGGAAGACAAAGTCGAGCCTATTGGAGAATGCCCTCTTCAGCATTTCTTCATCCAGAACGCTGCCTTCAATGAAGACTACATTGGGAGCAACAGGGATATTCCACTTCTCGGCAGAGGAAAGGTCATCGAGGATGATGATTTTGGCTGCTTCTGCCCTTATCAGGGCTTTGGTGAGGTTAGAGCCGATGCAGCCTGCCCCGCCGGTGATGAGAATATTCTTGCCTTTATACTCGTTTAGATAACTGTCCATCTTGTTTCTCCTTAATAGCCTCCTCTAAGATTTTCTCAAATTTGTCGGTGATGGTATCCCAGCTATTTCTCTCGACAAAGCTTCTGGCTTTTAAGCCAAGCCTTTCCACAATGCCGTTTTGTGCCAGCTCAATTGCTTTGGCAACAGCATCCTCTGGTTTATCCACATAGACCACACCGTTATCATCGCCAAACTCCTCCATCACCCCGGGAAGCCTGGTGGCAATCACTGGCTTCTGCATCGCCATGTATTCATACAGCTTTATCGGGACGATATCTTGCATCATAGCATTGGGATAGGCAGGTAGAAGCAGTATATCCGCCATGCTCATCAGGCCCGGCACCTCCTCATAGGGTCTCTTCCCTGTAAAAATAACATGATCACTTATATGCTCCACTTCTGCTAACTGTTGGAGCTCACTCACCTTGTTCGGCGCACTCCAATCGCCTTGCCCTACTAGCAATAACTTTAGATCACTTTGCCCGGCGCGGGCTAACCCTTTAACTACTTCCTCTAATCCCAGATCCTTATGAAACATGCCTATAAATCCAATGACCTTGTCATTACTCCTGATCCCCAGGGTGGAAGCAAGTTCTGTATCTCTAGGTTGACCATTAAACCGCCCTAGGTCGGCGCTTCCCCTTATCACATACGTCTTTGCAGGGTCTGAACCCATCGGGATCACGTAATCCTTCATCCGCTCGCAGAGAACCGCTACTTTGTCAGCTCCCCGTAGGGAATATCTTTCCAGTAGCTTGGCCAGTTGCTGAAAGAGGGCAAGCGACAACTGCGTATGATAGATATCCACCCAGTAATAAACAAAGGGAATATTATATCTCTTAGCTGCCCTCATACTCAAAAACGCACTCAATATGTGGAAGCCAACGATAACATCAGGGCTAAACTCTTCAATCTGCCTCTTTATCTCTCTCCAATGTAAAAATAAAAGGGAGAAGTAATCAATACCAAGCATTCTTATCACGCCCGGGCGCACAATATCCACCGCTGCGCCGGGATGTATTCGTGATACATCATTGAAGACTTGCCTTTTCGGCAATAGTCCTCTTTCTTTCTGCTCTCGCCAGTGTATCTCGTGGTCGATAACTCTGACTTCATGGCCACGCAGCGATAGTATCTCCATCAAGTGATTTTGCTGGAAAGGTCCTTTATTGATCCAGTCAGTCTCCTGAACAAGAAGGATTCTCATTTTCTTTAGATAAACCTCTGCCCTCCGGCTCTGAATCCCTTAGCCGCTTCTTTGGTAGGAAATGAATAATAGTTGCCATCTCCTTGAGGTGGGACTCCAGAGCTGTCGCCCTTCTCAACTTTTTGCAGGGCTTCTAATAACGTCGTTGCCCCCACATTTGCTACCTTAGTTTGCAGCGAGTGGAGCGTATCTTGGGGGAAAATATCAATAGTTTTTTGAAGGACAATATTCCCCATATCCACATGCTCATTCATATAATGCACAGTAACGCCGGTTTTTTCTTCCCCTTTAGCCATGACCCAAAAGCTGGGCATCATCCCTCTGTATTGCGGAAGCAAAGCAGCGTGAATGTTGAGAGTATGTTTCGTTAACTTGATTAACTCTTTCTTAAATATCTGAGGAGCAGCCACTGAAATAATTATTTCTGGCCCCAGGATTTTGAGAAGGTTCAAAGAGTCTGGGGCATTGATATTCTTCAACTTATAAACAGGAATGGAATTCCTTCTAGCAGCAGAGCCGACGGAGTAAAATCGGCCGAACCGTCTCCAGCGACCTAAGGGATCAAGAAATTTATGGTGGATGAATAAAGCCCCATAGGCAACAAAATCCCTTAGCCCAAAGACGTCATATAGCCTCTTAATATATGAGAGAGCAGTAAATCCTTTCGGTATCCCCGGCAAAACAATAACAGCAATAACCCTTTCATATTCAGCAAGCACTTTGCACAAGAACAAGGGTATATAGAAGGGCTCCTCCTGTGTCACTATAACTGCCTTCATTTGGAAACTGCCTCATAAATGTTTGTCAATTTTTGAAAACTATATCCTTTCCCTCGTAGCATGGTGATTAGTTTATCAAGGATAGCCAATCCACTTTTGCTGTTTTTATATATCCTTCTGAATATCGTGCGATAAATAAGCGGACTTTTTTCAACGGGGATTTTGCCCGATGAGCCAAGCTGGAAGAGGTCATGGAGATGAAAGTCAAACACGATCAAACTTGGAAGATTGAAAGTCTTTAATAGGTAGAGATAAGGCTTGCCAAGTAATTTGATATAGCTTAAAGCTATAGGAATTCTAATCAGGGGTGAAAACACGGCGAACGGGAATTCAATTATTCCAGGGCTATTCACACGAAAGGGCTTGGTTGGTTTTCTCAGATTATTGAAAGTGCCAGGCCTTAGAGATGGGAAGATACTTGAATCAAATTTGAATCCACTTGTAGCCAATACTTCATAATCCTGTTTGCCAATAACACCCAAAGGGGAGCGATACCCTATCGGCTCTCTGCCCAAAAATCTCTTATAAGCTTCTCTACCTTTTTCAACTTCAACTTTGGGATCCGCCTTCCCAGGTTTGGGATGTGAATAGGAGTGAAGCTCAAATTCAACATCTAAGGCAGACAATTGCTTTATCTGGGCAGAATGTGTTTCAAAAAGAGAGCCCTGGACAAAGCAGGTCAGTGGAATATCTTTCTCTTTGAAAAAGCTTACCAATTCTGGAATATGCTCAAGACCTTCATAGCTTGGCTCTTCAAGTAAATCACCGTAGTCCTGCTCAAGATCAAGCGTCAAGCAGGCCACGTTCCTGTTCTTGAGTTCAGGGCAGTTGATAATCGTACATCTACTTGAACCCATATACTCTCTTCATCCACTCAATAGTCTTTGGCATTCCTTCTTCCAGGGGCACCCTGGGGTCGTGGTCCAGGTCTCTTCTTGCTTTGGAGAAGTCCATATGCTTGACCCTGGTGGTGAAAGGCTCAGCTCCTTTATAAGTGACTCTGGAATCGTCTTTGCCCAGGCATTTCAGGATAAGGTCGGAGACATACTTTATCTCGTGTTCCCATTCCTCTTTGCTGCCGACATTGTAGACCTCCCCGGGCTTGAAATTATCAACGATATTGGCAAAGGTGCGGCAGGTATCTTCAACATAGTCAAAGATGCGCTTGTGCCCAAGGTAAACAGTGTAGGGCTCATCTTTCAGCGCTTTATAGATAAACATTGGGATAACGCCGCGGTATGGGCTGTAGTATTCATGGGGTCCGTAGGCATTCACGGGGCGGACCCGCACGGTTTCGGTGCCGAACATATCTGCCGAGTTTAAGACCTGGAGCTCCCCTACCCACTTGGTTATGGCATAATCATTCATCTGCTTTATGGGCACCTCGTCCATCACAGACTCACTCATTATCCCGTCGTAATCTCCATAGACCTCGGCACTTGAAAAGAATATCATGCGGAACTTTTTCTTCTCCTGAAGGCGAATGATGTTCTTGGTGCCGACCACATTGGTGAGCCAGAGGTTTTCGTAATAGTCTTCACCGTTCCAGCGGCCGTATTCCGCCGCCAAGTGGTAGACATATTCCGGGTCAACTTCTTCGATAACCCTCTCAAGCTGGCGGTATTTGCTGACATCGCCACGGATGTAGTTGGGTCCCTCTGACTGTCCCAGGTCACAGACCCAGACCTCGTGCCCTCTCTTCTTTAGCTCAGGAACAAGGTTTGAGCCGATAAAGCCAAGTCCGCCGGTAACCAAGATCGTCTTGGGTCCAGAGTCTTGAGTCATCAGTCAGCCTCCTTTATTATGTCAACTATTCTCTCCCCTGCCTTCCCATCGCCGAAGGGATTTCGCCAGTTATTTTCTTTGCCGAGCATTATTTGGCAGCATTCCAGGATTTTCTCAGGAATAGCCCCGGCAAGGATATTAGCTCCTACCTCCAGGGTTTCCGGTCTTTCCGTGTTGTCCCGCAGGGTAACGCAGGGAACCCCCAGAATACAGCTTTCCTCCTGAACACCGCCGGAGTCAGTTAGAATAAGGCGAGCATTATTCTCAAGCTGAAGGAAACCCAGAAAATCTACGGGGTCGCTCAGGGTAATGTTTTTTGGTTTTAAGCCAAACTCCTGCATCCTTTTCCGGGAG
>Ga0209121_10001993_pt1 | contig 21080 bp, 19 predicted proteins | sample Cruoilmetagenom3_FD_187292 | JGI IMG/M metagenome (GOLD analysis project Ga0209121, IMG submission 187292) | Oil polluted marine microbial communities from Coal Oil Point, Santa Barbara, California, USA - Sample 3 (SPAdes) (version 2) | ecosystem: Environmental > Aquatic > Marine > Oil seeps ...
GTATTGCGTTTGATCGGATTCAAGCATTCACCTGTCGGGGTGAGGCAGCGTTTGCAAAGCACAACGTGTTCACCCCGACAGGTGAATTCAATTGAACGCAACACGCTCTAGGTCATGCCACGCCGACTCAAAGCCGACCCAAAAGCCGGGCCAAAAACGAAAAACGGCGGCACCGGGAGGAGATGCCGCCGTTCTCATACAGCGCCGAACCTTAAGGGAGGAGAAAGCCCCGGCGCGTCTGAACCCGGCATCAAGGCCGGTATTTTGCGCGGCGATATCCGGGAGGAGATATCGCCGCCATGATCAGGTCCGTTCCAGGGAGGTGGAAATGGACCTGATATTCGTTAACCCGAATTAGCGGGCCGGATGGTACGCTGCCCGGTAAGCCGTGGTGCGCAGGGATGACCGGTTCAGGCCCAGATCTGCCAACTGCCGTGTGCTGAGGGCAGACAGTTCGTTAACAGTGCGCCGATAAACGTGATAGCGCGAAGCCTGTTCGCGCATTGTATGGACCCAAGCCGTCAGCGGGGCAAAAAGCATACCGCGAGGGCTGGAATAATGTGTTGCATGGGCCATGATTGCGGTCCTCTCTTTGTGAATGCGGTCGCACCGTTGCGGCCTTTCTTGCTAACAAGATAGGCGAATGCTGCGTTTGCACAATGGACTTAGTTGCAATGCCGCTATGCAGCATACGCATGTGTGCCCCAAAGTGACCGAGTGCCTTTCGCATATTCAGTGCGGGTATATATGTGGGTCGGGAAATCATGGGACAGGTTGGGCAGCCTGATGCTGCGCGTGTTCAGATGGCGCGTATTGCTCCGAATCACAGAGTATAATCGTTTATAATCACGAATCCGCCGTGCGCATTTCAGGGATCGCGTTGGAACAAAAGGAAAACAAACCCATTTCGCTGGGGCCCATAAGAAAAAAGTCGGGATATTATGGTACAATCTGGCAATGCCCAAAGCCACACAACATATAGTGTTGAGTTTGGATTTGCATCCCAGAAGTGGTCTCAACTTGGGGCTATCTCACATGTTGACTTGGGATGCTTTGCCCAGAATCGACCTGGTTTACTCATAGCATAGATAAAATTTGTTGATTTCCATGAATTCCCATGGCAAAAACCAGTCATCGGATGAGGACGAGGAAACGGGGCACCAAACGACCCCAAAACCATAAAAACAAGGTTTCATACAGGCACTTCGGTTTCATCAGACCAAGAGATCCGGCGCGCGAGCGAGCAGACATCCCCCCAGGTGGCGCGCGCAGTCGGACACCCGCTCAGCGGGACAGGGCGGCGGGTTGATCAGTGGCAGCAGATCAACCCGCCGTTTCCTTATTTAAGGGGGGCAAAGCGCGGGGCGCAAAAGAGCAAGGACGGGTATCAAGTTGGGTCTGAGTTTCAGAGGCGAGTTCAACCAAAAGGTTGACGGCAAGGGTCGGATGTCGATCCCCGCCGATTTTCGCCGTGTGCTTGAGGCCGGAGACCCCGAATATCCCGAAAAGCGATCCAACCCACGCATGGTTGTGCTTTTCGGCCCGCATCTGAAAAACTGCCTGCACGCATATACAATTGACGACATGGCCGAGATCGAGACCGGGATCCGCGCGTTGAAACGCGGTTCGTTCCAGCGCAAGCAGGCCAGCCGGATGATCCTGGGCAAGTCCTGGGAAACCGAAATCGACCGGGACGGGCGCATCGTGCTGCCCAAGGACCGGCGCGCCCAGATCGACCTCGAAGGCGAGGCGATCATGGCCGCCATGGGCGACTATTTCGAAATCTGGAACGCCGACACCTACGGGGCTGTCGAAGCCTCCGAAACCGAGGATTACTTGTCCGGCCAGCCCGATGATTTCGACCCGCTTTCGTTTATTGACGGCGCGGGGGGCGCATGACGGCATGGCTTCTGCGGCCCGCCCCGATGACATTGACCCACATGTTCCGGTTCTGCTGCGCCCGCTGTTGGCGGCGGTTGCGCCGGTGTCCGGTGTCTGGCTGGATGGCACATTCGGGGCCGGAGGCTATACGCGCGGGCTGATCGAGGCCGGGGCGGACAGGGTCATCGCCGTTGACCGAGACCCGGCGGTTTTCGAGATGGCGGCGGACTGGGCCGGGCAATATGGTGATCGGCTGGTTATGCAGCCGGGCGTGTTCTCGCGGATGGATGAATACGCCAGCGACCTGGATGGCGTGGTGCTGGATCTTGGAGTTTCCTCGATGCAGCTCGACCAGCCCGAGCGCGGGTTTTCCTTCATGAAGGACGGGCCATTGGACATGCGCATGTCCCAAACCGGCCCGACTGCCGCCGATCTGGTCAACACGGCATCTGAGTCGTCCCTTGCCGATATTCTGTTTCTTTACGGCGAAGAACGCGCCAGCCGGCGTATCGCGCGCGCCATTGTGCGGGCGCGCACCGACGCTCCGATAACCACCACCGGCGCGCTTGCCTCGATCATCGAGGGCTGTCTGCCCCGTGCCAAACCGGGCCAGTCGCACCCTGCCACGCGCAGCTTTCAGGCGATCAGGATTGCGGTGAACGAGGAATATAGAGAACTTTATCAGGGCCTTATGGCGGCTGAGCGGGCGTTGAAGCCCGGTGGCTGGCTGGCCGTTGTGTCCTTTCACTCTATCGAAGACCGGATGGTCAAACGCTTTCTCCAGTCCCGCGCGGGACTGACCGGGCGCGCCAACCGCTATGCGCCCGAGATCAAGGAAGAAGCCCCGCGCTTTCTTCTGAAACCGCGCAAGGCCATTGGCCCGGACGCGGATGAACTGGCGACCAACCCCCGGTCCCGCTCGGCCCGGCTGCGGGTGGCCCAGCGCACCGACGCCCCGGCCGGCGAGATCAACCCAAGGCATATCGGCATGCCGCAGCTTAAGGAAGACAGGCGATGAAGGGCGTGGCGTATGTTCTGGCCGCTTTGGCGGTGATTGGGCTGGCTTTCTGGGCCTACCGCGAAAACTATGCCACTCAGAAAGTGGTGAAAGACTCTCAGACCTTGCAACGCGCCATTGGGGCCGCGCAGGTTCGGTTGGGGGTTTTGCGCGCCGAATGGGCCTATCTGAACCGCCCCAACCGCCTGCTTGAGCTGAGCGAGCTGAATTTCGACCGTCTGGGCCTGTTGCCGCTGCGCCCGGACCAGTTTGGCCGCGCGGACGAAGTAAGCTATCCGCCCGATCCGCTGTTGGAGTTTAACGATCCGGTCGATGTGTCGACCATGAACGGGGAACAGTTTCCATGATCCGCACGCCCCTGCGCCCTTTGGCACGTATCCTCAAGGCCCGCGCCAAAGGCGAAAACCCGGATGTGATCGAACGCGAGAATATCCGCCGCCGTCATGCCGAAATGCAGGACCGTTCCCGTGCCCGCGCCGAGGGGCGTATTCTGGTGCTGGGGGTGTTCTTTCTGTGCGCATTTGCTTTGGTGGGCGCGCGTATGGGGCTTTTGGCCACCTCCGAAGCGGCGGAACCTCTGGCCAGTGCGGTCGGCTCATCCATCGCCGCCCAGCGGGTTGATATCGTTGACCGCAAAGGGCGCATTCTGGCCACCAATTTCGAGACCCATTCGCTTTATGCCCAGCCGCCGATGATGATTGACCCAAGCGGTGCCGCCGCCGGGCTGGTCCGGATATTTCCCGATCTCGACAAGGACCGGCTGATCCGGGAATTCACCGGCAAGCGCAAATTCGTCTGGGTGAAAAAGCGGATTTCGCCAGAGCAGAAACAGGCCGTGCATGATATCGGCGACCCCGGCCTGCTGTTCGGCCCGCGCGAGATGCGCCTTTACCCCAATGGCCGGCTGGCGGCGCATGTGCTGGGCGGGGCGTCGTTTGGCAAGGAAGGCGTGAACGCCGCCGAAGTGATCGGCGTGGCCGGCGTCGAGCGCCAGTTCGACAGCTATCTGCGCGACCCGGCCAACGGGGCCAAGCCGCTGCAATTGTCGCTGGACCTGACGGTGCAGGCAGCGGCGGAACGGGTGCTTTACGGCGGTATGAAGCTGATGAACGCCAAGGGGGCCACCGCCGTGCTGATGGATGTGCACACGGGCGAGGTGATCTCGCTGATCAGCCTGCCTGATTTCGACCCCAACGACCGCCCGCGCCCGCCCACCTCGGGCGAACCCTCGGACAGCCCGCTGTTCAACCGGGCGGTGCAGGGGGTCTACGAGCTGGGCTCGGTGTTCAAGATTTTCGCTGCGGCGCAGGCGCTGGATCTGGGGCTGGTCAACCCTGACACGATGGTCGACATCCGTGGCCCGCTTCGCTGGGGTAAGCATAAAATCACCGATTTCCACAATTACGGTCGCGAACTTTCGGTCACCCGGATCATTGTCAAATCCAGCAATATCGGCACCGCAAGGCTGGCCCAGCAGATCGGACCAAAGCGGCAAAGGGCCTTCATGGAGGCGATGGGCATGCTGGCCCCGACGCCGTTCGAGATTACCGAGGCCGCCGGTGGCAAGCCGCTCCAGCCGAAAAACTGGTCGGAACTCAGCGCCATGACCATTTCCTACGGTCACGGCCTGTCGACCAGTCCGATGCACCTGGCCGCCGGCTATGCGGCGATTGCCAATGGCGGGCATTACGTCAGCCCGACAATCCTGAAACAAAGCGGTTTGCAACATGGCCCGCGTGTCATGTCATCGCAGGCGGCTGCGCAGGCCCGTTCGATGCTGCGCATGGTCGTCACCGAAGGCACCGCCAGCTTTGGCGAAGTGCCGGGCTATGACGTGGGCGGCAAGACCGGCACTGCTGACAAGCCCAAACCGCGCGGCGGCTATTACGACAACAAAGTGATCGCCACCTTCGCCAGCATGTTCCCGGCGGCGGATCCGAAATACGTGCTGGTGGTCACCCTGGATGAACCTTCGATACATTCTTACGGCGAACAGCGCCGTACCGCCGGCTGGACAGCCGTGCCCGTGGCCGCCGAGATGATTGGCCGCATCGCCCCGCTGCTTGGGCTGCGGCCCAGGATCGCCCCAAAGGTTGCAGGGGCGCAGGTAACTGGTTTAACGCTGACGTCGAACTGATTGGGGCGGCACCGGGATATGGGATCAGCAGCAAAACACCTTGGCCAGCTGGCCCTGACCGCCAGCAACGGGCGCAATCCAACAATCACCGGTCTGGCCGTGGACAGTCGCGAGGTGAAAGTGGGCTATCTGTTTGCCGCCTTGCCGGGCAGCCGCGTGCATGGCGGCGAATTCATCCAATACGCACTGCGCATGGGGGCGGCGGCGGTGCTGACAGACACGCAGGGGGCCGAAATTGCCGCAGACGAATTGGCCGCATCCGACGCGGCGCTGATCGTGGCGCAGGATCCGCGTCAGGCGCTGGCCTATACCGCCGCCCTGTGGTTCGCCGCTCAGCCCGAGGTCATGGTGGCGGTGACCGGCACCAACGGCAAGACATCCGTGACCACCTTCCTGCGCCAGATCTGGATGCTGCTGGGCCACGCGGCGATCAACCTTGGCACCACCGGTGTTGAAGGTGCCTGGAGCGCGCCTTTGGCCCACACCACCCCCGAACCGATCACCCTGCACCGGACATTGGCGCAGGCGGTGGACCACGGCATCACCCATGCGGCGATGGAGGCCTCAAGTCACGGGCTGGAACAGCGCCGGCTTGACGGGGTTCAGCTAACGGCAGCCGGGTTCACCAATTTCAGCCAGGATCACCTTGATTACCACGACACGTTCGAGGCCTATTTCGCCGCCAAGGCCGGGCTGCTTCGCCGGGTTCTGCCAGTCGATGGCACGGCGGTGATCAATATCGACGACCCGCGCGGGCCACAAATGCGCGCCATCGCCGCCGCGCGCGGCCAGCGTATCATCACCATCGGTCAGGGGGTCGGCGATCTGGTGCTGTTGGCGCAACGCTTTGACGCCACCGGTCAGGATATCCGGTTCGCGTGGCAGGGCGCACCGTTCCAGGCGCGCCTTGATCTGATCGGCGGGTTTCAGGCCGAGAATGTCCTGCTGGCCTGCGGGCTGGCCATCGCCACCGGCGATGTGCCCGAACGGGTGTTCGAAACGCTGGGCGAACTGACCACGGTCCGGGGCCGCATGCAGCTGGCCGCGACCCGTGCCAATGGTGCTGCGGTGTTTGTCGATTTCGCCCATACGCCCGATGCGATCGCCACGGCGCTTTCGGCGCTGCGCCCGCATGTGATGGGCCGGCTGATCGCTATCATCGGCGCGGGTGGCGACCGCGATGCCGGCAAACGCCCGCTGATGGGGCAGGCGGCGGCACAAAACGCCGACATCGTTATCGTCACCGACGACAACCCGCGCAGCGAAGACCCAAGCGCCATCCGCGCCGCCGTGATGCAGGGCGCGCCGGCTGCCACCGAGGTCGGCGACCGCGCCGAGGCGATCCTGCGCGGGGTTGACGCGCTGGGACCGGGCGATGCGCTGCTGATTGCCGGCAAAGGGCACGAGAGCGGCCAGATCATCGGCGACGACGTGCTGCCGTTTGACGATGTGGAACAGGCCAGCGTTTCGGTTGCAGCACTTGACGGAGGCATCGCATGACGCTTTGGACCTCACAAGATGCCGCCGCCGCCACCGGCGGAACGGCGCAAGGCAACTGGCAGGCGACCGGCGTGTCGATCGACACCCGCACGCTGCAACCAGGTGATTTGTTCGTCGCGCTGAAAGTCGCGCGCGACGGTCATGATTTCGTCGCTCAGGCGCTGGTATCCGGGGCGGCGGCGGCCCTTGTCAGCCATATCCCTAACGGTGTGGCACCGGACGCGCCCTTGCTGATCGTGCCGGATGTTCAGGCCGCGCTTGAGGCGCTGGGCCGCGCCGCACGTGCGCGCACCAGCGCCAGAATAGTCGCCGTCACCGGCAGCGTCGGCAAGACTTCGACCAAGGAAATGCTGGCGCAGATGTTGGGCGATCAGGGGCGCACGCACGCCTCTGTCGCCAGTTACAACAACCAGTGGGGCGTGCCTTTGACCCTGGCGCGCATGCCCGCCGACACTGAATTCGCGGTGATCGAGATCGGCATGAACCACCCCGGAGAGATTGCCCCCCTGGCCCGGCAGGCGCGCCCGCATGTGGCGCTGATCACCACCGTCGCCGCCGCGCATCTTGAGGCATTCGATACGGTGGCCGACATCGCCGTGGAAAAGGCGTCGATCATGGACGGGTTGGAACCGGGCGGCATTGCCGTGCTGAACAACGACATAGACGAGGCCGCCATTCTGGTGGCCAGGGCGCAGGATCTGAAAATCCGTGACATCGGTTTTGGCGAACATGGGTCTGATTACGTGCTGAAGGACGTGCAGATCACCGGTAGCATCAGCGTTGTACAGGCCGTCGCCAACGACCAGCCGCTGCTGTTCAAACTCGCCACGCCGGGCCGGCATTTTGCCATGAACGCGCTGGGCGCGCTGGCGGCGTGCGACGCCCTTGAGGCCGATCTGGCACTGGCGGCGATCAGCCTTGGCCGCTGGACGCCCTTCGCCGGGCGCGGCGCGCGCGAGGCGATCCGCCTTGATCCGGTTGAAACCGACCAAAACCTTGATCTCATTGACGATTCTTACAACGCCAACCCCACCTCCATGACCGCGTCGCTGGAGGTACTGGCGCAATCCACGACCGACAAGGGCCGGCGCATCGCCTTTCTGGGCGACATGAAGGAACTGGGCGAAGGCGAGGTGTCCCTGCATGTCGCGCTGGCCGGACTGGCGGCGATGGCACCAATCGACACGGTGCATTGCGTCGGTCCGCTGATGCGTCACCTCTACGATGCGCTGCCCGAACACCGGCGGGGCGACTGGTTTGAAACCAGCGCTGAAATGGCACCGGGCATGGGCGCGCGGCTGCGCAGCGGCGATGTTGTGCTGGTCAAGGGATCGCTTTCGATGAAACTGGCGCTGATCGTTGACGCGATCCGCAAAATGGGCCATGCCGCGCCCCTATCTGACAAACAGGACACCTGACACATGTTATACTGGCTGGCAGCCCTTTCGGACGGCGGGGATTTCTTCAACCTCTTTCGCTATATCACCGTGCGCGCGGGCGGGGCGTTCCTGACCGCGCTGGTGTTCGGGTTCATCTTTGGCCGCCCGCTGATCAACGTGTTGCGCAAGCGCCAGGGCAAGGGCCAGCCGATCCGCGAGGACGGGCCGGAATCGCATTTTGAGAAGGCCGGCACGCCCACCATGGGCGGGCTGCTGATTGTCGGCTCGCTGACGTTCTCGACGCTGATCTGGGCGCGGCTGGACAATCCGTTTGTGCTGCTGGTGCTGTTTGTCACGCTGGGCTTTGCGCTGATCGGGTTTGCCGATGACTATGCCAAGGTATCGAAACAGAACACCAAGGGCGTGCCGGGCAAGATACGCTTGTTGCTGGGGGTGCTTATCGCCGTGGTTGCGGCGATCTGGGCCACGCATTACCACCCCGAGGCATTGCAGGGACAACTGGCGCTGCCGGTGTTCAAGGACACGCTGATCAACCTCGGGATCTTCTATGTGCCGTTCTCGATCTGTGTCATCGTCGGCTCGGCCAATGCGGTCAACCTGACCGATGGGCTGGACGGGCTGGCGATCATGCCGGCGATGATCGCCGCGTCAACCCTGGGCATCATTGCCTATGCGGTGGGGCGGGTCGACTTTACCGAATATCTTGACGTGCATTACGTGCCCGGCACCGGCGAAATCCTGATCTTTACCGCCGCTTTGTTCGGTGGGGGGCTTGGCTTCCTGTGGTACAATGCGCCGCCTGCTGCAGTGTTCATGGGCGACACCGGAAGCCTGGCCCTTGGCGGTGCCTTGGGGGCCATCGCCATCGTCACCAAACATGAGCTGGTGCTGGCCATCGTCGGCGGGTTGTTCGTGGTCGAGGCCCTGTCGGTGATCATCCAGGTGCTGTATTTCAAACGCACCGGCAAGCGGGTGTTCCTGATGGCCCCGATCCATCACCATTACGAGAAAAAGGGCTGGTCCGAACCGACCATCGTCATCCGCTTCTGGATCATCTCGCTGATATTGGCGATGATCGGTCTGGCAACGCTGAAGGTGCGGTAGGACGCGCCGCAGCGCGGCGGTAACCCCCGCAAACAGGGCTGTGGCGGGCGTACAGACTGCGTGCATATCCGGTACATATCCGCAGTGCAGCATGGGGTTTCAAGCAGTGGCGGTTGTGTTAGGCTCGCCCAAGGCGGGTGATTGAGTGGAATACTATACGGCAGTTCTTGAGTTTCTGACTGAACACAAAGATGTCCTTGGCAGCTCTGCTGCCGTGGTGGCAATTGCTGTTGTGGTATGGGCCGTGATCACCCGACCCTTCCGCAAGGAAAAGAAACTCGACCTCACCGACGACACGATTGAAAAAATCGCCCCCCGCCGCCCCGAGCAGGGTCCACAGCTTACCGTTGCCGAATTCATCCACATGCGTCGCGAGATGAAGGCAGATCTGGAGGTCGATCTTGCCACCGCTCATGCGGATGAAAAGGATTTGCTCTCTGCCCGCATCGGCGAGCTTGAAAAACAACTCGCCGACCCCGACGCCGCACTGGCCGAGGCGCAGGTGCGGGTTGCCGACCTCGAGACGCTGCTGGAACGCTCCGGTAACGACATCGGCGGTGACCGGATTGCCGAGGCGCGCGATGCGTTGGAACGGGGCGACTATTCCATTGCCGATGATCTCTTTGCCGAGATCGAGGCGCGGCGCGCGTTGGAGGTTCAGGAAGCTGCGCGCGCGGCCTTTGGCCGGGGCGAGATTGCCGAGGCCGAAGTGCGCTGGGGCGACGCGGCGGACCACTACGCCCGCGCAGCGCGGCTGGATCCGGGGTATGACACGTTGATCAAAGCGGGCGACCTGCTTTGGCGGACGGGGCGGCATAGTGATGCGATCCAGCATAACGAGCAACTGGTGGGTATCGCCAAACTGGACTTTGGCGAAGAGCATGAAAAAACCGCAACCGCGCTGAACAACCTTGCCGCAAGTTACCGGGCCAATGGCCGGTATGACGAGGCCGAGCCGCTTTTTCGTCAGGCGCTGGAGATTACTCGCAAGGTGCTGGGCGAGGCGCATCCCGCCTATGCCACCCGATTGAACAACCTCGCCGGATTGCTGCGGGCGACGGGGCGGTATGACGAGGCCGAGCCACTTCTTCGGCAGGCGTTGGTGATTGATCGTAAGACGTTGGGGGTGGCGCATCCCACCTATGCCACCCGGTTGAACAACCTCGCCGCATTGCTGCAGGAGACGGTGCGGAATGACGAGGCCGAGCCGCTTTTTCGTCAGGCGCTGGAGATTACCCGCATGACGCTGGGCGAGGCGCATCCCACCTATGCTAACGCATTAAACAACCTCGCCGGATTGCTGGACGCGACTGGGCGGTATGACGAGGCCGAACCGCTTTATCGTCAGGCGCTGGCGGTATGCGAGACGGCGCTGGGGGCGGATCATCCCACCACACAAACCGTGCGCGGCAATCTGGAGGGGTTTCTGGTCGAACGATCCCAGTAGGCTTCTTGCGCATGGGCGCTGCTCTGGTGCAGGGTGTGCCGGATTGACGAGGGGCTTTAGACAGGTTGGAATTTGACATGGGAAATTTGCTGGTTTGCGAGGGCAGGCTGTGATTCCGGTACGCGGTGTGACAGGCGCAACAGTCGCCGTGTTGGGGCTTGGTCGTTCTGGTCTGGCTAGCGCGCGGGCACTCCGGGCCGGTGGCGCGCAAACGTTGTGCTGGGATGACAACGAGGCGGCGCGCGCGAGGGCAGAGGGTGAAGGTTTTACCTGCGCTGATCTTATGAAACCGGGTGCGTTTGACGGCGTGGCTTCCCTCATCGTGTCGCCCGGCATCCCGCATCTTTACCCCGCCCCCAACCCGGTGGTGGCCGCCGCACTGGGTGCTGGCGTGCCGGTGGACAATGACATCGGCCTGTTCTTTCGTTCGTTCGCGACGCCGGAATGGAACGCTTTCGAAGTGACCCCCAAAGTCGTGGCTGTCACCGGATCGAACGGCAAATCCACCACCGCCGCGTTACTGCATCATGTTCTGGCCGAGGCAGGCAAAGATGTGCAACTGGCCGGCAATATCGGCCGTGGCGTGCTGGATATCGAACCTGCGTCCGATGGCGGCGTGGTGGTGCTGGAACTGTCGAGCTATCAGACCGAACTGGCCCGTTCGCTGACCCCGGATGTGGCGGTGTTCACCAACCTGTCGCCCGATCATCTGGACCGGCATGGCGGTTTGGGCGGGTACTTTGCCGCCAAGCGGCGGCTGTTCGCCGAGGGCGGCCCGGACCGGGTAATCATTGGTGTGGACGAGGTTGAAGGTCGCTATCTGGCCGGGCAACTGAGCGAAGGGCCGAATGACGACCGGGTGATCCGCGTGTCGGTGGCGCAGAAACTGACCGGGCCGGGCTGGCAGGTTTTTGCCCGCAAGGGGTTCCTGTCCGAATATCGCAAGGGGCGTCAGGTGGGCTCGGTCGATCTGCGTGGCATAAAGGGCCTGCCGGGCGCGCATAACCACCAGAACGCCTGCGCCGCCTATGCTGTGGCACGCACGCTGGGGCTGGCCCCGCGGGTGATCGAGGCGGGATTGCACAGCTATCCCGGCCTGCCGCATCGCAGCCAGATCATCGCCGGGGCGGGCGGCGTAACCTATGTTAACGATTCCAAGGCGACCAATGTGGACAGTGCCGCCAAGGCGCTGAGCGCGTTTACCCGCATCCGCTGGATCTGTGGCGGGCTTGAGAAAGACGGCGGGCTGGATGGGCTGAAAGGCGCGACCGGCACTGTGGCCAAGGCCTATGTGATCGGCCGAGAGGCGGCCGGGTTTGCCATGCAGCTGGATGTCGAGGCCGAGGTCTGCGGAACGATGGCCAAGGCCGTTGCGCGGGCCATGAACGAGGCCGAGCCGGGGGATACGGTGCTGCTGGCCCCGGCGGCGGCGAGTTTCGATCAGTATGACAATTTCGAGCGGCGCGGCGAGGATTTCACGGCGCTTGTCCGGGCGGCGCTGGACTGAGTCCGTGCGGACTGTATTGTAGTGCCATGCAGCGACGCGACCTGACCCGCAGATACCGGTGGGCCGGACATTGGGCCACCTACCTTGCGGCGGTTTTGGTCGTTTGGGCCGTGGCTGCCATATTCCTGTTCGAAAACCGCTATGGCACGGTATCGTTTTCTGTCTGGGCGGCGGGGTGGTATGTGTGCTGGCCCTGACCGGGCTTACGCTGGCGCTGCGGCGCGCATGGGGGCCGGGGCCGGTTGGGGCACGGCTGACGGCGTTGGGCGGCGCGGTGTTTCTGGCGCTGGTGGTCTGGCAGGGTGCCACGGGGCCACGGGGCTTTGGTACAAATCCGGCGCACCATCCGCGCAGGCAGCGGCAGTGCCGGTGCCGGTGCCTGACACGGTCGTGGTGGCAACGCGGGTGTGGATCGGCACCGATCCCGCCTGCGGCGTGGACGGGCGCAGCGATGTGGATGATTGCTGGGCATTGGCGTTGGCGCTGCAGGGTCTGACGGGGCGGATTGTCGGGATCAGTACGGTTTCCGGCAACGGCTCGGAAGCCGCCGGGTTTGCCATTCTGACCGACCTGATGGGGCTGGCGGGCGGACCGCCCGCGACCCGGCCACCGGTTTTCCGCGGTGCAACAGCGGGGCAGGGCGGTGCCACAGAGGCGTCCGCCGGGTTGATCGCGGCGCTGGAAGATGGCCCGATGAGCATCCTTGCGCTGGGGCCGCTGACCAATCTGGCCGAGGCGTTGCGCGCCCGCCCCGATCTTGCCGGCCGGATTGTCGAGGTGGTCGCGGTGGCGGGCAAGGCACCGGGTGATCTGTTTCATCCCGGTCGCCAGTGGTGGATGCATTTTCGCGACTTCAACATCTGCCTCGATACCGAAGCCGCCGGGGCATTGCTGGCGTTGAATGTGGCGCTGACCCTGGTGCCGTTCGAATTGTCGATCGGTCTGCGGATAACCCCGGACGATCTGGATTCCCTGGCCGAAAGCGGTGATCTGGGGGCGTGGCTGGCCGGCAAAAGCCGCGACTGGGCCGGGTTCTGGCGCGATGATCTGGATCAGCCGGGGTTCAGCCCGTTCGATCTGGCGGCGGCTGCCTATCTGCTGGAACCCGGACGGTTCGCTTGCGCGCGGGAAAACGCACGGATCGGCTATGATCCGTTTCTGGTGCCCTTTGGCATTGGGCGCGATCTGGAGGTTGCACCGGGCCTTGACGGGGTGGCGGTGCGGTACTGCCGTTCGGTCGAGGACGGGGTTCTGGGCGACGCGCTGGCATTGCTGGCGCGCGCGCCCTGAACCGGTCTTACCAAAAGGAACAGACCTGCGGCCCGCGCTGGATGCATAAGAAAATTGCCGCAACGCGACGCGCGATCTTAATCTGCGGTTTTGGCGATAGCGGTCCCGGCCGCATGCGCCGATGCCCAGGCCCACTGGAAATTATAGCCGCCAAGCCAGCCGGTGACATCCACCGCTTCGCCGATGAAATATAGCCCCGGCACGGTTTTGACCGCCATGCTGGCCGAGCTCAGCGCATCGGTGTCGATACCGCCCAGCGTCACTTCGGCGGTGCGATAGCCTTCGGTGCCCGATGGGGTCAGTTGCCAGTTGGCCAGGCGATCGCACAGGTCATGCAGGGACGCGTCGGACAGGTCGGCAAGGCGGCGGGTAAGCCGCAATTCGTCGCTCAGATGTTCCACCAGACGCGCTGGCAGATGGTGCGCCAGTTCGGTCGAGATTTGCCGGCGACCCTGGATCTGGCGTTGCGCGCGCAGGTTTTCGTACAGCGGCAATTCGGGGATCAAATTCACCGAGATCGCCTCGCCTTCGCGCCAGTAGGACGACAATTGCAGCACCGCCGGCCCGGACAATCCGCGATGCGTGAACAACATGGCTTCGTCAAAGCCGATGCGCGCGTTGCTTAGCCGCGCCGGCAGGGAAACGCCCGCCAACCCGTTGAATCGCTGGTCGGAAAAGGTGAACGGCACCAACGCAGCGCTTGTGTCGGTGACCGGCACGCCGAACTGGCGGGCCACGTCATGGGCATACCCCGTGGCACCCATTTTGGGAATGGATTTGCCGCCCGTCGCCAGCACCAGATTTCGCGCCGTGAGGCTGTGGGCCTTGCCCTCTCGCGTCACGCCAAGGGCAAAGCCATCGGGTGTTTTGCGAATATCCGAAGCCGTGCTTTGCAGCCATAGCTCGGCCCGGGCGCGGGTCATTTCGTCTCGCAGCATGGTGACGATCTGCGTCGCCTTGCCATCGCAAAACAGCTGCCCCAGCGTTTTCTCATGCCAGGCGATACCGTGGCGCGCGATCAGGTCGATGAAATCCCACGGCGTGTAACGCGCCAGCGCCGATTTGGCGAAATGTCGGTTGTGCGACAGGTAGTTTTCCGGCCCCGTATGCAGGTTGGTGAAATTGCAGCGCCCTCCACCCGAGATGCGGATCTTCTCGCCCGGTGACCTGGCGTGGTCGATCACCAATGTGCGCCCCCCCGTAAGGGCAGCGCACATCATGCCGGCCGCGCCGGCCCCTATGATGATCGTGTCAAACTTCATTCCCCGCCGGTTGGCGCGAATTCAGCCCAAAGGCAAGAGGAAGAGGCTGGCCTGAACGCAATTTTCACGTTAGAGTCGCCGCAACAGACCCCGCAAAGGGGCGTTAACGAGGCAGAAACGGCGGTAGACCCATGACAGAGATGGTCCATGGCGCGATCCCTGAGAGGGGTGGCGAACCTGTATTACCCAAATGGTGGCGAACGCTGGACAAATGGTCGATGGCCTTTGTCCTGCTGCTGTTTGTTGTCGGATTGTTGCTGGGGCTGGCGGCGTCTCCGCCATTGGCGGCGCGCAACGGCTTTTCACCGTTTCACTACGTTGAGCGTCAGGCAATATTTGGTGGCGCGGCGCTGGTGGCAATGCTTTTGACCTCGATGATGTCGCCGACATTGGTGCGCCGCCTTGCGGTTCTCGGGTTTCTGGGCGCGTTTGTGGCGCTGGCCCTGCTGCCGTTCTTTGGCACCGATTTCGGCAAGGGGGCGATGCGCTGGTACAGCCTCGGGTTTGCCTCGGTGCAGCCATCGGAATTCCTCAAGCCGGGATTTGTTGTCGTTGCCGCCTGGATGATGGCGGCCAGCCAGCAGATCAACGGGCCGCCGGGCACGCTCTGGTCGTTTGGATTGTGCGGGGCGATTGTGGCAATGCTGGTGATGCAGCCCGATTTCGGTCAGGCTTGCCTGGTGCTGTTTGGCTGGGGAGTGATGTATTTCGTCGCCGGAGCGCCGATTGTCCTGCTGGTGGGCATGGCGGGGCTGGTGGTGATGGGCGGCACGCTGGCCTATTCCAATTCCGAGCATTTCGCCCGCCGTATCGACGGGTTTCTGAGTGGCGAACTCGATCCGACCACGCAGATGGGCTATGCCACCAACGCGATCCGCGAGGGCGGGCTGTTTGGCGTTGGCGTCGGAGAGGGGCAGGTGAAATGGTCGCTGCCGGATGCGCATACGGATTTCATCGTCGCGGTCGCGGCCGAGGAATACGGGCTGGTGCTGGTGCTGGTGATTATCGCGCTTTACGTCGGCATTGTCGCGCGCTCCCTGTTGCGGCTGATGCGTGAACGCGACCCGTTCATCCGGCTGGCCGGAACCGGTCTGGCGGCCATGTTTGGCGTGCAGGCGATGATCAACATGGGCGTGGCGGTGCGGCTGTTGCCGGCCAAGGGCATGACCCTGCCGTTTGTTTCCTACGGCGGCTCGTCGCTGATTGCCGGCGGGATTGCGGTTGGCATGTTGCTGGCCTTTACCCGGACCCGGCCACAGGGCGGGATCGGCGATTTGCTGCGAGGGCGGGGGTGATGGGCTCACAACTCGCGGTGGGTATTTTCTTCTGCGAAGAAAATCGGCCAGAATTTTCGCGAAAATTCTGGTTTCCTGTCGCGCCCGATGCGCCTGACAATTCGGGAGGCCGCCGATGACCCAACCACTTTTAGTGATCGCTGCCGGCGGCACCGGCGGGCACATGTTCCCGGCCCAGGCCCTGGCCGAGGCGATGCTGAACGCCGGCTGGCGCGTGCGCCTTTCCACCGATGCGCGCGGCGCGCGCTATACCGGCGGCTTTCCCCATTCGACCGAAATCACCCAGGTTTCCAGCGCCACCTTTGCCCGTGGCGGCCTTCTGGCCAAGGCGCTGGTCGCCCCGCGCATCGCCGCCGGCGTGCTGGCGGCGGCGCGCCAGATGCGCCGTGACCGCCCCGACGTGGTGGTCGGTTTTGGCGGCTATCCGTCCATACCGGCGCTGGGCGCGGCGGTCCTGCTAGGCTTGCCACGGATGATTCACGAACAAAATGGCGTGTTGGGCAGGGTCAATCAACTATTCTCCAAACATGTGGCACAGGTGGCCTGTGGCGTCTGGCCCACCGATCTGCCCAGCGGTGCAACCGGCACCCACGTGGGCAACCCGGTGCGCGCCGCCGTGCTGGAGCGCGCCGCTGCCCCCTATACCCCACCCGGCGACTACCCGATGTCCCTGCTGGTGATGGGCGGCTCTCAGGGCGCGCGCATCCTGTCCGATGTGGTGCCCGATGCCGTTGCCGCTTTGCCCGGCACTATCCGCAAATCGCTGCGGGTCAGTCATCAGGCCCGCGCCGAGGATGGCGACCGTGTCACCGCCCGCTACGCTGAGGCCGGCATCAACGCCGATGTGCAACCGTTCTTTCACGACATTCCGCGCCGCATGGCCGAAGCCCAACTGGTGATCAGCCGGGCAGGGGCCTCGTCCATCGCCGACCTGACCATCATCGGCCGCCCGTCTGTCCTGATCCCCTATGCTGCCGCCGCCGGCGATCATCAAACCGCCAACGCGCGGGGCCTGGTTGATGCAGGCGCGGCCATCCTGATCCCCGAAAGCGTGCTTGACGTTGATGCCCTGAGCGTGCAAATCACCTCTGTTCTCAGTAACCCGTCCGCCGCCCAGAAAATGAGCGAGGCGGCTTTATCCCAAGGTATACCCGATGCGACAGACCGCCTGATGGCGCTGGTTATGGCTTTGGCACAAAAGGAAACCCCATGACCCCAGCAACCAAACTTCCCGGTGACGTCGGCCCGATCCATTTTGTCGGCATCGGCGGCATCGGCATGTCGGGCATCGCAGAAGTGCTGCTCAATCAGGGTTATTCGGTGCAGGGGTCGGACCTCAAAACCTCGAAGATCACTGATCGTCTGGCTGGGCTGGGGGCGGAAATATTCACCGGTCAGCGCGCCGAAAACCTGGAACACGCCGCCGTTGTGGTGATCTCCTCGGCCATCAAACCCGGCAACCCCGAACTGGACGCGGCGCGCGCGCGCGGCCTGCCGGTGGTGCGCCGGGCCGAAATGCTGGCCGAACTGATGCGCCTGAAATCCAACATCGCCGTGGCCGGTACCCACGGCAAGACCACCACCACGACGATGATGGCCGAGCTGATGACCGCCGGCGGGTTCGACCCGACCGTGGTCAATGGCGGCATCATCCACGCCTATGGGTCGAACGCCCGCATGGGGCAGGGCGAATGGATGGTGGTCGAGGCGGACGAAAGCGACGGGACGTTCAACCGCCTGCCCGCCACCATCGCCATCATCACCAACATCGACCCGGAACACATGGAACACTGGGGCGACTTTGACGCCCTGCGCGAAGGGTTTCACGATTTTGTCTCCAACATCCCGTTTTATGGGTTGGCCGTGTGCAACACGGACCATGCCGAAGTTCAGGCGCTGGTGGGCCGCATCACTGATCGCCGCGTGGTCACCTATGGCTTTAACGCCCAGGCCGATGTGCGCGCCACCAACCTGACCTACAAGAACGGCGTGGCGCATTTTGACATCGCCTTGCAGGGCGAAGATACAGTGATCAAGGGCTGCACCCTGCCGATGCCCGGCGACCACAACGTATCCAACGCGCTGGCCGCCGTGGCCGTGGCCCGCCATCTGGGCATGAAGACAGATGAAATCCGCGCTGCTCTGGCGGCATTCGGCGGGGTGAACCGGCGCTTTACCAAAGTCGGCGAAGTGAACGGCGTCACCATCATCGACGATTACGGCCACCACCCGGTGGAAATCGCCGCCGTTCTCAAGGCCGCGCGCCAGGCCTGCGACGGCCGGGTCATCGCCGTGCATCAACCGCACCGCTATACCCGCCTGCACAGCCTGTTCGACGATTTTTGCGGCGCTTTCAACGAGGCCGATGTGGTCGCCATCGCCGAAGTCTTTGCCGCTGGCGAAGAGCCGATCGAGGGCGCATCGCGCGATGATCTGGTGGCCGGGCTGATTGCCCACGGCCACCGCCACGCCCGCGCCATCGTCTCTGAGGACGATCTGGTGCGGCTGGTGCGTGAACAGGCAAAACCGGGCGACATGGTTGTCTGCCTCGGGGCCGGTACCATCAGCGCCTGGGCCAATGCGCTGCCGAAACGATTGGGGGGCGGCGATGGCTGAGCCGCTCAAACGCCGCATCGGACCGGGATTGCTGACCGCTTACGGCGTCGGCGTCATGGTCGGCGCGGGCATCTATGTGCTGGTCGGGGCCGTGGCGGGAAACGCCGGCATCTGGGCACCCGTCGCGTTCCTTCTTGCCGGGCTGATCGCCGCGCCCACCGCTTTGTCCTATTCCGAGTTTTCCACCCGCATCCCCGAAGCGGCGGGCGAGGCGGCCTATGTGGGCGCAGGCCTCAATTCGCAAGCCACGGGACTGCTGGTCGGACTGGCGGTTGTCGCTGCGGGCACGGTATCGGCCGGCGCGGTTCTGCGTGGCGGGGTGGGGTATCTGGCCTCGTCCTGGGATGTGAACATCACATGGGCGGTGATTGGTCTGGGCGTGGCCCTAACGGCGGTGGCCGTCCTTGGCGCACTGGAGAGCCTGGCGCTGGTGGCCCTGTTCACGCTGATCGAAATGGGTGGGCTTGTGCTGGTGGTCTGGGCCGGGTTCAGCGCGCCCGTGGCACCAGACTGGGGGGCCGAATGGAGCGCGCTGGCGCTGTCGCCAGTGCCGCTCTGGTCCGGTATCGGACCGGGCATTTTGCTGGGCGCTGTGCTGGCGTTCTTTGCCTTCATCGGCTTTGAAGACATCGTCAACATGGCCGAGGAGGTCGAAAACCCCACCTCCACCCTGCCGCGCGCCATCCTCTGGGCGCTGGCGATCACCACGGTGATTTACGCGCTGGTCGCGTTTGCCTCGGTGCGGGCGGTGCCCGCCGACGCCCTGTCCGGCAGTAAAAACCCGCTGGTTCTGGTCTGGCAGGCCGGGCGTGGCGGTTCGGGCGATTTCCTGTCGGCGATTGCCGTCTTTGCCGCGCTGAACGGCGTGCTGGCGCAGATCGTCATGGCATCGCGTGTGCTGTTTGGCCTTGGCAAACGCAGCCCGTTCCTGGCAATTTTCCACCACGCAAACCCAAGGTTCGGCACGCCGGTTCTGGGGACGTTGCTGATCGGCGTGGCGGTGATTATTGCAGCCATGACCGTGCAACTGGTCACCCTGGCCGAAGTCACCTCATCGATCCTGCTTTCAGTCTTTGTACTGGTCAACCTGGCGCTGATCCTTCAGAAACGCCGCGCGCCCGATGCGCCGTTCCGCGTGCCGATGGTCGTTCCGGTGGTTGGCTTTGTTCTGTCTCTGGCGGCATTGACCGTTGCCCTGCGAGGTATCTTATGAGCTGGTCTGTGATCGCCTCCGTTACTTGGGTGTTTGTCGCAACCGGCGTGGCGATGTTGCCCATGCGCCGGCAATTTGCCCCTGGTGTCATGCTGCTGATCGCCGCCCCTTTGCTGATCATCTGGCTGGGCTTTGATTTCGGCTGGCTCGTCTCGGCCGGCGCGTTGGTGGCTTTCATCTCCATGTTCCGAAACCCGCTGCGATTCCTCTGGCGAAAATGGCGCGGGCTTGAAACTGATTTCCCCCCGGAGTTCAAAGAATGACCCTGTCGCTGATCCTTGCCTGTGTCTGGGCGATTGTGGCCAATGTCCTGGCCATGACGCCCTCCAGAGACAACCATTGGCGCAACGCTTATGTGCTGATCGCCATCGGCATCCCCCTGCTGGGCTATGTGACTTACGAAAACGGCCCTTGGGTTGGCCTGGCGGTGCTGTTGGCAGGTATGTCGGTGCTGCGCTGGCCGGTGATCTATCTGACCCGCTGGCTGCGGGGGTTGGGGCGGGGGTGAGGCTTTGGCCTTGCCGTTGTATCTAACCAAACGCCACCAACCCAGACGAATTTCAAAAACCGGTCACAAGGGAACGCCCGGCGGCATCGCCGGGCAGCGCCCGGACCTCCCCCATGGGGAGGGCGCTTCGCACCCCCCCCGAGGTCCGGGCGCTGCCCTGGAGCATGTCGCGTTTCATCGGATTCACGCATTCATTTGCCGGGGTGAGGCAGCGTTTGCGCAGCATAACGCGTTCACCGCGGTAAATGAATTCGATCTAACGCGACATGCTCTAAGCGTTCAGAAACGATGTCACAGTCACAATACCAAGGCTTGCCCCACGCAAGCCAAGCGATTAGGGCGGGGACATGAACCAACCGTTCCCCCCCACCCGAGGCAAACTCACCCCCAACCGCGACCTCTCGGATCTCACATGGCTGCGGGTCGGTGGCCCGGCGGACTGGCTGTTCCAACCGGCGGATATTGACGATCTGGCGCAGTTCATGGCCAACCTCGACCCTGACATCCCCGTATTCCCCATGGGCGTCGGTTCCAACCTGATCGTGCGTGACGGCGGCATCCGTGCGGTGGTGATCCGTCTGGGGCGGGGGTTCAACCAGATCGCCATTGATGGTTCAACCGTCACCGCCGGCGCGGCGGCTTTGGACGCGCATGTGGCGCGCAAGGCGGCGGATGCGGGCGTGGACCTGACCTTTCTGCGTACCATTCCGGGCAGCATCGGCGGAGCCGTTGCGATGAATGCCGGCTGTTACGGCAGCTATGTGCAGGATGTGCTGGTCTCGGCGCGCGCCGTAACGCGGGCGGGCGAGGTCATTGCCCTTGCCCCGGAGGAAATGAACTTTCGCTACCGCCAAAGCGACCTGCCGCCCGGCGCGGTGCTGGTCGATGCGACGATGGCGGGG
>Ga0209121_10001995_pt1 | contig 21070 bp, 17 predicted proteins | sample Cruoilmetagenom3_FD_187292 | JGI IMG/M metagenome (GOLD analysis project Ga0209121, IMG submission 187292) | Oil polluted marine microbial communities from Coal Oil Point, Santa Barbara, California, USA - Sample 3 (SPAdes) (version 2) | ecosystem: Environmental > Aquatic > Marine > Oil seeps ...
CTCGATGGGCAGGCCGTGGCAATCCCAGCCCGGTACATAAGGAGCGTCGAAGCCGGCCATCGTCTTAGACTTAATGACTAAATCCTTAAGTACCTTATTTGTAACGGTCCCCATGTGAATGTCGCCGTTCGCGTAGGGCGGGCCGTCGTGCAGGACGTAAAGTGGGGCGCCGCTCCGCACCTTCCGTATTGTGCCGTAAATATCCTGTTTCGCCCATTCCTTACGCATCTGCGGCTCACGCTGGGTCAGGTTGGCCTTCATTGCAAAACCCGTCTTCGGCAGATTCAACGTATCACGATATCCTTTGCTCTTCTTATCCGACATCTAAAATATCCTCAATATTAAGAATTATAAACCAAGTAGCATAAGCCTGTAATTCCCCGCTGTCAAGGCCGCCGGCAATCTCATTTTCTCGCCAGCACGTTAATTCGCCTGAACGTCTCAAAATACGTGCCATCGGCCTGATGCGTTTCTTTAATCATTCGTTCCACCACCGCATCCCGGAATCGCTGCCTGTCCTTGCCGGCAACATAGCCCAAGAAAGGCACAAGGCTCGGCTGGTCGATCCATTTTATCATCGTTTCGGCACTTGCAAAATGCGTATCGGCGTTTCCGCTCCATACTCTCTTTTCGGCAAAGGCAACTTCGTCCAGCAGGGCCCGATACGCATCAGCCGCCGGCATATACCAGGGCCAGTCAAATTCACTGAAATAGGGCGCGTACTCTTTTGTCGACATTATCTCTCTCAAAATCCTTATCAGGTTAGTGCAGTTCCCGTCGCTTGCAAACTGAAAGCGTGCCGTACCTTGATTTTTCAGAGCTTTGAAGACATTCCTGAGAAGCTTGCCGTGGTCCATTACCCAGTGGAGCGTCGCATTGGACAAAACCAGGTCGAATTCCGACTCGAAATCAATCGCGTCGATATCGAGCATCTGGAATCGCAGATTAGCCCCGGCGTGATCTTTCCGTGCCGTCTTGACCATATTTTCCGAAGCGTCGATACCCAGTACGAATCCATCCGGCACGAACTTTGCCATCTCCGCGGTCAGAACGCCGTCGCCGCAGCCGAGATCCAGAATCCTCTCGCCGCCGGTAAATTCCAGCTCGGCAATCAGCTTCTTTCCCCACACCTTCTGCTGACTTGAAGCCTGCTTATATTTTTCGCCGTCAAATTCGAATTTCATCTCTATATCTCAAGAAACACAGTTTCCAGATATGGTGTGAATCCCATTTTAGCCCAAAACTCTATTGATATCATATTGGTTTTTGCAACGCGAGCCTCGACGCGGTGGACACCTTTTTCACAAAACCAACTCCGAGCTTCCTTGAGGAGTCTTTTACCAATCCCACTTCGTCGATGTTTCTTAGTAACAGCAAGGTCTTGAACAAGACCATATTCCTTAATCTCTAAAACGGGTGGATATTTTTCGACGAAAGCAAGGCAATATCCAACAACATCCTTGCCTGCTGCGGCCACAAATACACAGGAAGTCTCACTTGAAATATGACCTGTTATAAAATCTGCAAAACCTTCATGTCCGGTCGCTGAACGACTGAAAAGCCGATCACGTTCTCTATGGAAATCCATAAGCTCCTTCCACAGGCCAAGTATTGATGGAACATCTTCCACAACTGCTTTTCTTATGATGACTCTTCTTACCATTATGTCTCCCAGCCCGTAAATTAAAAAAGCCTTCCAAAGCTTGCTGCTCCGAAAGGCTTTTGATACCTGATTCAATAGCTTTCTCAGGGCAGCTTCAGTTTCTCCGCAATAATTATGATAATCGCATTGTTTCTATTACTATTCATAATATCCAAACCATATTCGTTCTGCGTTCGTCGTTCTGCGTTCGTCGTTCTACGTTGCCTATTTTAGTTAATATCATAATATTCGGCAAATGTCAAGTACAGCATTATAGAAAATATGAGCTTCTTCAGCACTCCCAACGTCGCTTATCATTCATCCGAAGAATCAAAATAAAAATCGGGCGTAAAGTTATAGCGGCCAGATAGTTAAGAACCACGCCTGGAGGGATTCGGACCCCCAACCTTCGGTTCCGTAGACCGACGCTCTATCCAATTGAGCTACAGGCGCAAAATCTTCAAGCTTTTATAGTATAATAAGTTGCCAAAGATAGTGTCAATGTAAATATCATCCGAATAGCGGAAAAATCGGCTATCACTCCGGAACGGTTGCTATATGAGGCTTAAAAAAGCTGTTTTAAGCCGGTTACCCCTGTTATAATATCACACAGAAAAACCATAGCTGTTTGCAAATTTAACAACCGGCAATTACTTAAAGTCAAATTAAAACAATAAGGAAAGAGATTATGAAGAATCTAACAGTCAATTCCGATCCTAAGAAATTTACCAGAAGGGATTTCTTAGGTGGCGCAGCGGCGGCCACGGCCTTCACTATTGTACCTCGCCACGTCCTCGGCGGCAGCGGCAACATCGCGCCAAGTGAAAAGGTCAACGTAGCTATTATCGGCACGGGCGGACAGGGCATAGTCAACATGAAGCAGCTTTTCAACGAGCCCGACGTTCGCATCGCTGCCCTTTGCGACATAAATGAAGTCAGCGACTACAGCATGTTCTACTATGGCGGTACGGCGGGACTTAAACCCGCTGTCGAACAGGTCCGAAAGCGGTACGGCCAATCCTGCCCGACATACCGCGATTACAATCAAATGCTCGATATCGAAGACATCGACGCCGTCCTGCTCGCCACGCCGGACCATTCTCATGCCGTGATTTCCCTGGCCGTAATCGCCAAAGGCAAGCACCTCTACTGTGAAAAACCACTCTGCCGCACCGTGTATGAAACCCGTGTTGTCACCGAGGCCGCTCGCAAGGCCGGAGTCGCTACACAGCTCGGTAATTATGGGCACTCCAGCGAAGATATCCGCCTTGCCTGTGAATGGATATGGGACGGCGCTATTGGAGATGTACATGACGTACATTCATGGACGAGCACCGGCGCTCGCCGCTGGACAAGTCTTACCGGCCGGCCCAAAGTTACGCCGCCCGTGCCAGCAGGCTTCGATTGGCAGAAATGGCTCGAACCCGTACCCGCCCGTCCTTATCATCCCGACTACGCGCCGGTGCGCTGGCGCGCCTGGTGGCAGTTCGGCTCCGGCACGATAGGGGACTTTGCCTGCCACCACCTTGACCCGGCATTCTGGGCGCTTAAACTTCACCAGAGCGAGACGTTCAGCGTCGAGGCAAGCTCCTACGGTACAACCGAAGAGACATGTCCGGCGGCATCGCTGATATATTTCGATTTCCCGGCTCGGGCCAGCATGGGATCGGTTCGTATCACCTGGTACGAAGGAGGAGTTATGCCGCCGCGTCCAGCCGAGCTGGAAGAAAGCAGAAGCCTCGGCGACCACGGCATCCTGTTCATCGGGACCAAGGGTTCCATCCTGGGTGGCGGCTGGTCGAAGTCTCCGCGTATCATTCCCGAAACAAAAATGCGGGCCTACCGAAAGCCGCCCAAGAGCCTGTCGAGGGTCAAGGGACATCACCGTGACTGGCTCGACGCCTGCCGGGGCAAGGGCAGGCCGAGCACGCACTTCGATTATTCAGGACCGCTTACCGAATTTGTACTGATGGGTAATGTCGCGCTGCGTGCCGGTAAAAAGCTGAGCTTCGACTGGAAGAACATGAATATTACGAACGTCCCCGAAGCCAACGAATTCGTCAAGCCGCACTACCGCGAAGGCTGGACAATATAGATTATATTAAGTATATGGGATTGAGCTTATGAGACGGCGGGATTTCATCGCCGGTACGGCGTTTGGCCTGGCTGCATTGACTGCGGGGGGATCGAGTCGTGCCGAAGCCAAAGGGGCAAGATACAAAGTCGCAGTTATCGGCAGGACCGGGCGAGGAAACTACGGGCACGGGCTGGACGTCGTTTGGAACGATATCGAGCAAGCTGAAGTGGTAGCCGTGGCCGACCCGGATCCGCAAGGGCGTGCCGCTGCACAGAAACGGCTCAAAGCTCCAAAGAGTTATGCCGATTATCGCCGGATGTTTGAGAAAGAACGTCCGCAAATCGTAAGCGTGGCCCCTCGCTGGCTCGACTGTCACCATGAGATGGTGCTGGCATGCGCGGAATTCGGCTGTCACGTATTTCTTGAAAAGCCCATGTGTCAGAGTCTGCAGCAGGCGGACGCAATGATAGCCGCCCTTGAAAAGCAGAACTTGAAACTGGCTATTGCTCATCAGACACGTTATAGCCCGGCGCTGGCCCATACTCGGAAGGCGATTGCCGAAGGCATGCTCGGCGATATTCTCGAGCTGCGCGGCCGGGGCAAAGAAGACCGCCGCGGCGGCGGTGAGGACCTTATGGTGCTCGGCACGCACGTTATGGATCTGATGCGTTTCTTCGCCGGAGATGCGCGGTGGTGCTTTGCAAGCGTCAGAGACAATCGAAAGCTTGTCACCGGAAAGCATGTTTGTGACGGGGCGGAGGGAATCGGCCCGCTTGCCGGTGATGAGATTCATGCCGTATATCGTTTTGACGGGATAACAATGGGTTATTTCTCGACGCATCGTGCCCGGTACGGAGCCGCAGCGCGTTTTGGCCTGCATGTATACGGAAGCAGGGGGATTCTGACGATGACAACCGGTACAGTGCCCGAAATATGGTTTATTGAGGATCCGTCATGGCAGCCGGGGCGCAGCAAGGCCCAGTGGAAGCGTATATCGAGTATCGGTATAGATAAACCGGAACCTCTCAAGTATCCGGGCCTCGATTATGGCAACCGGCTCATCGCGATGGATTTGATCCGTGCGATTGAGACGGATACTCAGCCGAAGGGCGGCATGTACGACGGGCGTGCAGCACTGGAGATGATACTGGCGATATACGAATCGCACAGGCTCAAGGCGCCGGTTGGGCTGTCGTTGAAGAATCGCAGCCATCCGCTTAGCATGCTGTCTGGAAGGGGATAGAACCTGCCGGAGCAGTCGTTGGAATATAATGGCTCGGCCTTCTTTTATGGAGATTATCATGTTTCTTAACAGACGAGAAATCGCTCTTACGGTTTTAGTATTAGTTACCGGTCTTGCAATCGGCAGCAGTGCCCAACAGGCAAATCAAGGCGACGTTCGCAGTTTCGGCGCCGCCGGCGACGGCATAACCGATGACACCGCCGCAATCCAAAAAGCCGTCAACTCCGGCCTCGGTGCGATTATGTTTTCTAAAGGCGTGTACCGTATCACACGGCCGATTGTGATTGACCTGGACAAAACCGGCTACACATCTCTGAGCGGCGGGGGAGTCGCTCGAATCGTTATGGCCGGGCCGGGGCCTGCCCTGAAGTTTGTCGGTACACATTTTAAGTCGGCCGACCCGGGAGGATTCGCGAAGAACGTCTGGGAGCGGCAGCGCATGCCGCTGATAGACGCAATCGCAATCGACGGCGGCCATCCGGAGGCGGTCGGAATCGAGGCCGTCGGGACCATGGAGTTGACGATCACACGTGTTCATATCCGCGGGGCACTGCACGGCATCCATCTTACAGGCAACAATCGCAACCTGATAATTTCCGACTGCCACCTGTACGAAAACCGCGGCGTCGGCATTTTTTATGATAACGTAAATTTGCACCAGTCGAACATAACCGCCTGCCACATAAGCTACAATCGCCGGGGCGGCATTGTTTCTCGCGCCGGCAATGTCCGCAATATTCACATCACCGGCTGCGATATCGAAAGCAATATGAGCCCCGAAACGCCGCCGACCGCAAACGTCCTTATCGACTCTGCGGACAGCCCTTACGGGACCGGCGAGGTGGCAATAACCGGCTGCACGATTCAGCATAACAGCCCTTCGCCCGAATCGGCAAACATCCGCATAATCGGCCGGAGCAAGCCTGACCGCAACGGCCGGCCCGTTCGTGAGGGCAACGTAACCATCACCGGCAATGTCCTCAGCGACGTCAAAATCAACGTCCATTTAAAAGACTGCCGGGGCGTTATCCTTACCGGCAACACGTTCTGGATGGGCTATACTCACAACCTTCTGATTGAAGACTGTTCCAATATCATCGTCGGCGTCAACAATTTCGACCGCAATCCACGCTACGATTACGGCAACAGTCTTGACGCCCGAAACAGCCTTCTCGTTCGCAACAGCGCCGATTGCACGCTTTCGGGCCTGCATGTAACCAACGTTTGGCGCTCCCAAGCCGGATTGACGATTGAAAACTGCAAGCGGATGAACATCACGAACTGCACGATTCTCGACTGTGACAGCATCGGCTTGCTGCTAAAAGACGTAGCCAACAGTCGAATTTCCGGCTGCCTTATCTGTGACAAGCGACCGGAGACCAAATCAGTTTCGCTTAAAGTTACAGGAGGCAGGGGCAATATGATAGTCAATAACCTGCTTGCCACGGCGCCGCAAATTCCTGAAAACGTCGCACGTGTGTCAGGGAACGTTCACCCTTAGTATTATGAATCGGAAGTCTCTTCTTATTGAACAGAAAAGGCTCTAATGGATGTTCGATTATTGGTTTCTGTGCTCCTGCCAGACGGCATGCAGTTTCTCGTAATGTTTTTGAGTACTCTCAGCCAGGAGAGATAAGGTATGCTTTATCTTCGCGCTGTCACCTTCGAACACCTCGAAGTACTTCTTTTCGATGAGGGCCTGTTCGAGGTGTACGGCCGTCGATAACGCGTTAATCAGCAGCATATCCTGCTGGCGTGTCGTGTTTGCCAGTTTTTTAACATATTCCGTCGAATGCTCTACAGCCCCTATCGGGAACCTCTCAACGACAAAATCCTCGGTACTTTCTTCGACTCTCGTCTGAAGTGTGTTTATCCAGTCGGCGTGCTGATATTCCTCTCTGGAGAATTTAGTCCAGAAATCCTTGTATTCCGGGAATTTATCGGCGTATACTTCGTACAACTCAGCGAGTGCCAGTTCGTGTTCCTTCATTGCTTCCAATATCTTGTCTGGTGCTTTTGCGATATTCATAACTATTCTCTCCCGGTCAAGAGTTTATACCAGAACTCATAAGGAGACTCATCTCGTAGCTCCTTTACACTATTGAAGCTCTAATCGGCATTATACGGTTGCCGGGATAAATTTTTATCAGAATCCTGTGTTTCCCTGCCGATACTGGCTATTTATCCTTGACCAGCCAGATATTGCGGTACTGAATCGGGTGACTATGATCCTGCAGGTGGATGGGCCCGGTAGCCTCGCTCTTTCCCTTCCACCTGTTCCCGGAATAGGGAATCTCGACATCTTTCTGTACTGTGATACCGTTCAGTTCGACAGTGATACGTGCGTTCTCTTTGATACTGCCGTCGGCATTGAGCCGCGGGGCCCTGAATTTGACGTCGTAAGTCTGCCACGTTTCCGGCGGCAGGCATGCGTTTACTCTGGCCCGCGCGACATTATACAGACCCGCGCAATCGCCGGAAGTATGCACAAGGCCGAATGAATCCAGCACCTGCACTTCGAACTGGCCGGCGAAGTAAACTCCGCTGTTGGCTCGTCCCTGCCCGCGGTTGTTCGGCTCCAGCGGCAGTTTGAATTCAAGGTGAAAATGCTCGATATCGCCGAACTGCTCCTTCGTATCGTTATCACCCTTGTTAACCTGCATCGCTCCGTTGTTAAGCCTCTTCCATTGGGAATTGGTCCAAGAGCCGGTGTCAGGCTTGACGCCGTCCTTGAAAGGCAGCAGCACAATCGCATCCCGGGGCGGTTTCAAACCTTCCGTCGGAGACTTCCGCACGAATTTGTCCAGCTCGAAGTGCTGCCCGTACCCGGAACGCACAGATAGACGCCCGTTTTGAATCTGGCCTGCCCAGTGATAACCACCCGATCTGTCACCGATGTACACGGTCGAACCATGCCTGTTGCCGTAAATCTCGATATTGGCACCGTCCTGGTTTTCCTCATTCGGGATTGCCTTGATCACAATGCGGTAATAAACATCGTCGCCCTCTGCTATTACTTGTGCAGATGCCTGCATCGTATTCTTTCCGTCCGGATGATATGTCCCCTTGTATTCACCCATATAAGAATTTGCCCATACGGCTGATGTAATCGCCAGAAATGCCGCTATAACGATTAAATATTCAATGTGTTTCTGTACTTTCATTTCATTTGCTCCTTATTCTATTGTTGTTAATGTTTCAACTGTGGCACGATACTATCACCCCGGGCGAAAATATCAAGTTTGTTCCCGGCATTTTTTCCTCCATTCTTCCCACATGCCGGCCATTTGTTTTACTTTCTGCGGATGCTGTGAAGCTAAATTATTCAATTCTGTCCGGTCCTTTTCGAGGTCGTATAGCTCCCAGTCAGCGTTGCCGTACTTAACGAGTTTCCAATCGCCTGCCCGAACGGCTTTGGCCTTTCCAAACTGCCAGTACAGTACATCGTGCGGCTCTCTTCGTTTTCCTCGGAAAATCGGGAGCAACGATTTGCCGGCAAGAGGTTTGAGTTTTTTATTGCCGGTTCGGCCCGGATATTCGGCGCCGGCTACTTCCATAAAAGTCGGCATTATATCGATTATGTGTCCGACCTGGTCGGTTTTAGCGCCCGGTTTTATTACGCCGGGCCAATAGGCTATGAAGGGAGTGCAGTTGCCTCCCTCGTAGTCCGTGGACTTATATTTTCTATACGGCGTATTGCTGGCATTGGCCCATTCAGGGCCAACCGTGCGGTAACCTTCGACAGGCCCCGGCGGTATGTTCGGTGTCGTATCGGGAGTCTCGGGGCAGCCGCCGTTGTCGGCGAGAAACAGGATGAGCGTGTTATCCCATTTGCTGATTTCTTTTACCTTGGCAAAAACCCTTCCTATTGCCTGGTCCATGCGGTCGATCATCGCGGCGTAAACCGCCATTTTCAGATCGAACCGGTCCTTTTCCGATTCTCTGAGCGAATCCCAGCTCGGGACACGCTCGTCGCGCGGGGACATCTCGTATTTCGGATCGAACATGCCCATTTCTATCTGCCGCTTATAGCGCTGCCGGCGAAGCTTGTCCCAGCCTGTTTTGTATTTGCCCCGGTACCGGGCGATATCCTCTGGCCAAGCGTGCAGTGGATAATGCGGCGCCGTTTGAGGAAGATACAACAGGAACGGTTTGGTTTCGTTCTTGTATTCTTCGAGTCTTGCGATGGCATAATCGGCAAAGGCATCGGTCGTATAGAAGTTCTTGTCTTCGGGGGTGTATCCCATAATCGCTTCGCCTTCGATGGCCCAACGACGTGGCCCGGCTTTCTTACGGCCGGGTTTGCCTTCGCCGGGCCTAGCTTTGATGCCGGGATTCCAGTAATTGCAGCATCCGTCCGCCAGACCGTAATACCTGTCGAATCCGCGGGTCGTTGGCAGGGGTTGTTGATGCCATTTGCCGGAGATGATTGTGCGGTAACCGGCGGGGCGAAGGACCTCGGCGAAAGTGACGCCGTGCTCCATGTTTTTTTGCCCCACAGCCTGGTCGTACTGGCCGGTCAGAAGAGTTGCCCTGGTGGGGCTGCATTTAGCGCAATTATAGAATTGAGTAAACCGCATTCCGCCTGTCGCCAGTGCATCGAGGTTCGGCGTCCTGATTTCTCCGCCGTAGCAGCCGATATCGGAATACCCCAGGTCGTCGGCCATGATAAGAATAATATTCGGCTTGGAAACGCTGCGCTCGGCTGCTTTCAAGTATTCCGGCAGGGCCAGTGATACAGCTCCAAGCCCCAGAATTTTCAAAAAATCACGTCTTGTCTCATTACCCATATTCATTCCATTTCTTTTCGTTTGTGCTGAAGGCTATGTTTGATCTTAGTATCACGCTGCTTATTTGATACTTAACGAATCCTTATCCGGCAATTTCGGAAAAGCCGCATGCGGCTCGGCCTGATACCAGAACGCCACCGATGAAAGGTCGTCCTGCAGTGGCAGATATCTTCCTTCGCTTTTCCATCCCAGCGCCTGCATGGTGACTTTCACGTCCTTTTCGAATCGTATGGGATCCATAATGTGCCAGCGGTAAAGATTGAAACGCGGCTGTTCTTTCGACTTGATCACCTGGGGCATACCGGCGTAGGGCGTGACAAACTCCTGATATTCACTTGTCCCCGGTTTGTGAAAACCGTATGAGCCGCAGAAATAATCCTCGGTTCCGGTGCCGCAAATCGTCGGGAATTCCCTGTCGCCGTCCATGAAGAACTTAATCTCTCCTTCGCCCCACCAGCCCGGGCTGTTCGAGCCCCATATCATATAGGTTCCGACGTATTGTCCCTGTCCGCGCACGCCGTCGAGAATCGTATAATCCTGTTTATACGGCAGCGGATTTACACGCCGGAATTGAGCATGCAGGTAGCCCATGTCGGCGGGAATCTCAGTCAACGTGTAATCGATCTGGTAATACAGGACCATGTCCTTTTCATCGATATTGGTCATCGTAATTTTGAAGCCTTTGCGGAAAGGCATCAGCCAGTAGCAATTGAATCCGCTGCCGGGATTCACACAAACGGCCAGAGAGGAAATTGTCGTATATTGTCCCATACCGCACGCAAAGAAATCGCCGGCGGGGCATTCGATCGAGGGAGTATCCTCGCCGTCCCAGTAGAATCGCAGAATATTGAACCGGTTGTTGCCCGTCGGGGTCATCCAGATGTGCTGGATCGCCCCGGAACCTTTGATGTCGGCCATTACGAAAGTCTGCCCGGCCTTGATTCTGACCGAAGGTGAAACTTTCCATTTTTGCCCCAGCTCGCGGGCGGCCCTGGCGCCGGTGCCTTCGGTTGCCATGCCCCCCTTGCCCTTTTCACCTGTGAAATTTTCCGGGCTGACCGAGCGCGTTTTGGCGTTCGACAGGCGGGGCAAACTTGCCATGCTCATGCTCAGGTCGTCGAAGTCCAGTTTCTGCCCATATAGCCCGGTAGATGATAAAGCAATAAACAAGAAGATGCAAAGCATCCAAATACCGAGTTTTTTCTTCGTAATTGTCGCCCCGGATTGTGCTCTAAATTTTGCAGCGAGTTTCATGATCTGTCCTTTCCTTATTGTTTAACCTTGTTCATTTTGACAATACCATCAACAGCCGGGCGATTTTGAACTCGGCGCAGACACATTAATCAATTTACTTTAATCTCCCAGTTCGATACCTCGCATTACCAACCGGTCGAAACGATACGGCGATTCGCTTGCCGCCCAGGCCATGCCGCGAAGCAGCAGTATCCGCATATAAGGATCATCGAACGTCCACGTATAGTGCCCGAGTATACAACTGAAAACCCGTCCCTTGCCATACTGATAGGTATAGAACATGGGCTCGGGTTTGGTCTGGTCGGAATCTTCGCTGATCGTCTCATCGGACGTCGCCAATATCGTGACTTTGCTGCGGTCGCCTTTCAAAGGCCAATATGCTTCGTCCAAAACATCAATCGTCCCGGGCAGGCCAAGGCAGATGGGATGGTCCGCCGCTGTAACCTTCAGGGACACTGGGCCGTGACGCCAGCGAGTATAACCATATTCCCACGCCAGTCCCATGAGCTGCGCTGCCTCGTCAACGATATCTACGCCCTCCGGAATAATCACGGCCGGGTGCAGGATGGCGAAACCTCCGCCCCGAGACAGAAACTTTTCCAGGTCCTTGAGCTTTTCTTTGTCGTACTGAATGTAACAGAACGCTGCAACCAAATCGGCGATCTCGAACTGCTCTTTGCTCGGCCAGCCATAAGCTGTCGAGACTTTAACCTTCGGCGCACCGGCGAGTCCACGATTCTTTTTGCCTTTCGGTGCAGGGCCGTAAAGATTGACCTGTTTTTCCCGCCCCGCTTTCCTTCCGCCGAGCAGTACGGCCCATCGCTTTTGCCATAACGGATAATCGTGCTCGTTTTCTGCGTGGTCCTTCTTAAATGCCACGAGCACGACGTTCAACTCACGCAGCTTTCGGTTCGACGGCGGTTTCGGGGCTCTCGCAAGGACCGCTTCGACTTCGCTGCGGCTGCGAGGTTTCGGCGCCTCGACTGCGAGCAGGCTCGATGCAAGCTGAAGGCTGATGATAGTTACGATCAGAAAATTGAAAGATATTCTGCTTTTCATGACTTATCCCTTTCTACTTACGCTCTCTATAACAAACCTCACGTACTGCTCAGCGAATATATTTCCTCGTAGCGGCTAACCGAACGATCATTAAAATTCCAATATATATTGCTGCAACGAGGCCGGATTGCAAGCAAAAAACCGGGCAACTGAAGTATGACAGCGGCCGCACAGAAATTTTTCTTGCAACGAGACGGCTATTTTGGTAAAAATACAAGTGGTGGCATTCACGGGTTTTTCTTACTAATTTGGTGGTGTCATTCCAGTTTTTCGATAAAGGCTCATATTGAGCAATTAAAGGAAGGAGGCAATAACAAATCGTAAAAGAAGTTTTCCCCGACATATATAGGTAATATTTTGCCAAACTTAAAATCATTAACAGTCGCTTTGGTGTATGGCCAGAGCATGATTGCCCAAATTTTTCATAAGGAGGATTATCATGAGCAGAAAATTGGTTTATTTAACTTCTTTTGTTTTGGTGCTGTGCGTAACGTCAGGCGCGGCGAACGCTTACCTCGTGGCGTATTGGCCTATGGATGAGGGCTCGGGCACGACGGTCGGTGACGCAACGGGCACTTGGGATGGAACGATTACCGGCAGCGTCACCTGGGTTGATGGCAAAGAGGGAATGGCTTTGGAATTCCCGGGAGGGCAGAACTATGTGGATTGTGGCAACGTGGAGATAGGTCCCGACATGACCCTAGCCTACTGGTGTTTCAATCCGGAGAAGACATTTGAGAGGTCAATCGGTCAGCACAGTGGCAACTACACGACCGATCCGGGTTGGTGCGTCTATTCGCGAAACGAGAGTGAAGGGACAGTCTGGTTTAGGGTACACGGCGCCGATGATGCGTGGAACGGAGGCGATATTATTATTCCCGACAATTTGCCGAATACGGAATGGTATCATCTGACGTTTACTTTTGACGGTACAACCCGCGAACTCAAAGGGTATCTCAACGGCGAGCTTAAGGTATCCAAGAACTGCGAAGAAGGCCGTTCCATATACCCAAACACGAACGATCTACGAATGGGCCACGTGGGGACCGGTGAGCCGTTTTCCGGCATGTTTGATGAGGTTGCCGTATGGAACCACGTGCTGACCGAGGGCGAGATACTGGCGGTAATGGCGGGACATATAGGAGGAGCAAATCCATGTGCCTTCAGCCCCGATCCGGCTGACGGCGATTTGCATGAGGATACATGGATAACTCTTTCCTGGAAACCAGGAGGTTTTGCGGTTTCACACGATATATATTTGGGTGACAACTTTGAAGATGTAAACAATGGCGTCGGCGACACGTTCCGAGGCAACCAGGGGGACACTTATTATGTTGCAGGTTTTCCGGGGTATGCTTACCCGGACGGTCTCGTTCCGGGTACGACTTACTACTGGCGAATTGATGAGGTCAACGAAGCCGAGCCTAACAGTCCCTGGAAAGGTGATGTATGGAGCTTCCTGATTCCTCCGAAGACTGCGTATTACCCCGAACCGGCGGACGGAGTTGAATTTGTCGATCTTAATGTTCAGCTTACATGGACGGCGGGTTACGGCGCAAAATTACACTATATAGTCTTCGGCGAAGATTTCGACGAGGTCAGCAACGCCGTCGCAGGCACTCCTAATGGCCCTGCAACATACTCTCCCGGCCCGCTCAAGTTGGCCAAGACTTACTACTGGCGAGTCGATGAGTTCGACGGCGTCGAGACGTATAAAGGCGAAATTTGGAGCTTTACTACCCTGGGCGCTGTAAGCGGCCCGAATCCGTCTGATGGCGCCATGGGCGTAAAGCCGACAGTCGTCCTTGGCTGGGACGCCGGAGCGGTCGCCGCTTCGCACGAGGTGTACTTCGGCCCGGATGCGGCCGCCGTAAAGAATGCAACGACAGCCTCGCCTGAGTATAAGGGGACAAAGGCGCTCGGCGACGAGAGTTATGACCCCGGCCAGCTTCTTTTAGAGACGACTTATTACTGGCGGATCGATGAAGTCAACGGCGTCAATCCCGATAGTCCATGGGCTGGCAACGTCTGGAGCTTTACGACGGGTGATTTCTTCGTCATCGACGATTTCGAGGATTATGATGCCGGCGATAACCAGATATGGTACGCATGGCACGATGGGCTTGGCTATGGTGTGCAGGGCACTGCGGATTACTTCGCCGGCAACGGCACCGGAGCGGCAGTAGGCGATGAAAACACGCCTTCTTATACCGAAGAAACTATCGTTCACGGCGGGAGCCAGTCGATGCCTGTTGCATACGATAACAACAAGCAGGGCTACTCGATGTATTCAGAGGTGGAGTATACGCTGACAAACCAGCGTGACTGGACAGAAGAAGGCGTTGCGGAATTGTCAATCTGGTTCAGAGGCAATCCGGCATCGGTTGGCAGCTTTGTAGAAGCGCCGGCCGGCACATATACGATGACCGCCTCCGGCGCCGATATCTGGGGCACTGCGGACGAATTCCATTTTGCCTCGAAGATACTCACCGGCCCCGGCTCGATCGTAGCGAGGGTCGAGAGCGTCGAGCAGACCGACAACTGGGCCAAGGCCGGCGTGATGATCCGCGAGACGCTCGATGCCGACTCGAAGTTCGCCGCGGTTTACATTATGCCCACCAACGCCGACGGCACTGCTACGAACGGATGCAGATTCCAGGCACGGCTGGACACAAATGCGGGTGCCGACAGTGATACCAATGTGGCTACAGCCGAACAGACGGCAATCGTTGCTCCATACTGGGTGAAACTGGAGCGCGACATTGGCGGCAACTTCAGAGGCTTCTACTCGGCCAACGGGTCCACCTGGCAGTCGATGTCGTGGAATCCGCAGAGCATCTCGATGAGCTCGAACGTCTATGTTGGCCTGGCATTGACCAGTCATAACGCCGGCGAGACATGTGAAGCCAAATTCTCCAGCGTACAGATTACCGGCACGGTTGGCCCGCAGTGGGCGAACCAGGACATCGGCATAGCCAGCAACGCTGCTGAGCCGTTGTATGTGGCCGTATCGAACAGTGCCGGTACGCCCGCGGTGGTTGTCCATGACGACCCGGCCGCGACGAACATCGACACCTGGACCGAGTGGATTATCCCGCTGTCGGCTTTTGCCGACCAGGGTATCAACCTGAGCAACGTCGACGAGATCGCAATTGGCCTCGGAACTCAGGGCAACATGACGATCCCCGGCGGTTCGGGCAATATGTACTTCGATGATATCCGGCTGTATCGATCGAGAGATACTGCTGAGCAATAAACACAGATTTCGATAAGGGATATAAAGCGTAAATAACTTCGGGGCCTATATCGATTTATTCAATATAGGCCCCGATGGTTCCGTAATGGATGACGATGGATTTTAGCGCCGCCATTCGGCCTTGCGAACCATTAACGGCGGCATTTGTTGCGGGCTGACCGTTCGACTGCCCGGATTCACGCAGCTTCTGCTGCTCGGATACCAGCGAATGGCAAACAGCCCGGGTTTCAGGAATAACCTTTGTTTTTTCAATCTTGCAAACGTCATATCTCGTTTTCCATTAACTTCAGCTACAGTGACTGCACCCTCCCCTATCGGCCAATTCCGGTACCAACTTTGCTATATTACAGTCAAATTATCCGGCTGTTTTATGAATGCCGGGTTCACAGGGTTGCTCTGGTTTTGTCCCTTGCTTATCTGATACGGCTCCAACTGGTCGGCTGCCGGTCAAGTTCAAGTATTTCGATACGGCTGATGAGCCAGCTTTTGTCGGGTTGTTTTTGGAAGGAAAGTCTGGCTTTTACCAGGAGAAATGATTTATAGTTTTGGGAGATGTAACTGTCTTTGTCAAAGATTATAATTACAAATAAAATTGCAGTTGCATCCGGGTCCGATATGTCTATCAGCAAACCTGTCTTTTTACTTTTATCGACCAATGGCCGTGACAGCTCTCTTTTGCAGTGGTCCAGCAAACTTTTTTTTGAGTTGTGATACGAGTCGCTGTAATTATTGATAATAAGGGGCTCAATTGCCTTGTAGTCTTCCTCTTTGACTGCTTCTAAGGCTGTTTTAATTACGGCGGTGATTTTCTCCAGGTCGGTTTGAACAAGCGAATCCACACCGAAAGCGGCGACAACTACAAACACCGGTACAAGTAACTGCCACCAGCAGCGTTTTTCAGGATAAAAGCTGCGGAAGGTCAACATGCCGAATAAAACAAGTACCGCCGCACCCACCAGTGTCCACGGCTGTTCAAAAATATCGAACATTTCTTAGAATCTCTCTTCGAGTCGACACGTTGTTCTTTATTACAACAAGAATTTTACAAATTACATCCGCAGGCTTGCTTCTTTTGTAATGCTATATAGCCAAAGGATCGATCCATCGGGTTCCATGATCCACGAAGCCAGGTTATGAACCTTCGGATCGATATCCTCAACGAGGACATCCTAATTATGGGATTTACATGGATATCCTCTACCCATATATTGAATGTCTTTATGTTCATTGGCGGGCGGCGTCATACTAAACGAGAAACTCGCCGGCGGCCCAAACATAGCTTCGTGGGACCAGTCAATGAAGCTCTTGTCGTACCACCTGTGCATTTCAGAGTGACCATCGGCAAAACCGAAGGTACTCTTTTCGTTGTGCCACATGGCCAGTGGGTCCACCCAACTGATAGGGCCGAAATGCATGACCCAGGAGCCGGTATTGAATCCTCTGGGGTCTATGTCCTCGAGGAACACGTATTTAGTGGCCGGTTTCCTTATATCAGAGTATGTCCTGGCCTGTTCATATGTCTCCTGCCACCCTTCGCCGTTTGCGCCGCCGGCGATAGAAAAACTCCGAAATGCGTATTGTCTCGGGTCCTTTTGCCTTAGGTCCGCAGGGCAGCGGTACACATCCAACGTTTTACCTGTATATTCGAAAAGTTCGCCTTGTCTTATGACATCCTTCTTCTGCTCAATCGTGGCGTTGTCGGGTGGGCGGAGTACCCACATACCAGGAGCGACGTGGCCTCCGACCAACTTATCATCATTGTCGTCTTTGTACATGAACCATGCCAGGGAGAGGGTTTTTACGTTGCTGACGCAGTGTACACGCCTGGCATGATCTTTGGCAGCCCTTAGGGATGGCATCAGAATCGCCATCAGGACAGCGATAATCGCGATAACGACCAATAATTCGATTAGTGTAAAAGCTTTTGTTTTCATTGTTACCTTCCTTCAAGAAGCCCCGCCCGAACTACTACATTTAGAGCCGGACTTAAAACAAACGAAAAATATCCGGTATTTTGAGAAGTAAAGTACCTTTGATATTACTGTAAGAGGGCATAAGCCTCATCAATCTAAAATATACAAGATTAACCGGCCTGGCGTCAAGTAAAAAACGATAAATTCTTAATATATCGGCTATAACCGGCTCTACTGAAACGCTTTGAAAGCATAGCCCTTGAGGGCAAATTCAAAATCATCGAGTTCCTCGTCCGAATTGGGCGTCCTGTAGAACTGGAAGGTCAACGGCTCGTAAAGCGACTGCTCGTTCCACTTGATTAAGCCCTCGCTGAGCCATCTGTGCGTTTCGACCCGCCCATCGGCAAAACCAAGTGTGCTGCTGTTCCTTCGGTGCCAGGTGGCAAACGGGTCGACCCACTGTTTGGACTTCGGGTACATCACCCATGAGCCCATGTTGTAACCGCGGGGATCGCATTCGGCCAGAAATACGTACCTGGTGGCGGGGCTTTTGATGTCGGAATATTTTATACACGGCAGAATCTCCCACGCACCGTCGGGATTTACACCGTTCATGCCGCCGGCAATCGAATAGGTGCGATAGGCGTACTTATGGAACTGATTATTCCTGCGGTCGGAGGGGCAACGGTATACTTCTATCTTTTTGACATAGGGCCATAGCTGGCCTTTTCTGATATACTCTTTTTTTTCCTCGATACTTGTATTTTCCCCGTTCGGCGGAGTGAGCACCCAAGTGGACTGGCCCGCGGTCGGGGTATCCCCACCCACCAGTTTGCCGTCGTTCTCATCTTTGTATATTATCCATGCCAGCGTCAGAGTTCGCACATTGCCGCGGCAGTAAACGCTTCGGGCCTGCTCTCGGGCGATGCGCAGCGATGGCATAAGAATGGCCATGAGCACGGCGATAATAGCGATAACCACCAGCAGCTCGATGAGTGTAAATGCCCTTCTTTTCATCCGTATTCTCCACTCAACACAGTGACGGCGTTATATTCCAAGCTCTTGTTTGACCTCATCGATTTTCTCGATTGCGAAGTCCAGGTCGTCTTTGCTGTGTGCGGCGGATATTTGCGTGCGGATTCGTGCGGCCCCCTTAGGAACTACAGGGTAGGAAAAACCGATAACATAGACACCTTTTTCCAGGAGTTTCTCTGCCATTCTCTGTGCTAACACGGCATCTCCGAGCATAATCGGAACGATGGGATGCTCGCCGGGGATAACATTTAATCCGAGTCCTGCAATCTTCTGCCTGAAATAGCTGGTGTTCTCGGCGAGCTTGTCGCGCAGCTCCGTCGATGCCGAGAGCATTTCCAGGACCTTGAGCGAAGTAGCGGCAATGGACGGAGCAAGCGTATTGCTGAACAGATAAGGACGTGATCTCTGGCGGAGAAATTCGATGATTTCTTTTCTTCCGCTGGTATAACCACCGCTGGCGCCGCCCAGAGCTTTGCCGAGCGTCCCCGTGATGATATCTATGCGTCCCATCACGCCGCAGTGCTCCGGAGCCCCGCGCCCGCGTTTGCCCAGCACACCAGTCGCGTGCGAGTCGTCCACCATGACCAGTGCACCGTATTTTTCCGCGAGATCACAAATCCGGTCCAGTTTCGCTATCGTTCCATCCATGGAGAATACGCCGTCGGTCGCAATCATGCGAAATCGCGCCGATTGGGCCTGCTGTAATTTTTCTTCCAGATCCTGCATATCACAGTTCTTGAATCGCAATCGCTGGGCCTTGCACAGGCGGATGCCATCGATAATACTGGCGTGATTAAGCTGGTCGCTGATGATGGCGTCTTCGGCGGTGAGTAACGTCTCGAACAGGCCTGTATTGGCGTCGAAGCAGCAGGAATATAGAATCGTATCTTCGGTGCCGAGAAATTCGGAGATTTTCTTTTCCAGTTCCTTATGTATTTCCTGCGTGCCGCAGATAAAGCGAACCGAAGACAAGCCGTATCCCCATTTTGCATAGCTATCCCGGGCGGCCCGGATGACGTCAGGATGGTCGGCCAGGCCCAGGTAGTTGTTGGCACACAGATTGAGGACTGTTTGGCCGGTTTGTATTGAAATCATAGCATCTTGAGGACTGGTGATAATGCGCTCAGACTTGTAAAGGCCGCCGTCACTGATTTGCTTTAGCTCTTCGACTATATGAGATTTCATTTCTCCGAACATTTTTTGCTCCTTGCCATCATGATTAGAGCTGTACTCTATTCTTCCGCCCAATTGAGAATAACTTTTCCAGACTGGCCGGACCGCATTACTTCGAAGGCCTCGATATATTCCGTATAATCGAAGCGGTGTGTGATTAAAGGCTCCAGATCTACTCCGCCCTGGATTAGCATCGTGGCCTTATACCAGGTCTCGAACATTTCTCTGCCGTAGATACCCTTGATTTTGAGACCGTTGAAGACGACATAATTCCAGTCGATCGCGGTCTCCGGCATGATCCCTAAAAGCGCGATCTTGCCGCCGTGGCACATGTTTGAAAGCATATCTTTGAACGCCTGCGGATTGCCCGACATCTCCAGTCCAACGTCGAATCCCTCTTTCATATCGAGTTTCCCGGCGGCGTCTTCGATTTTCTCGCTACTGACGTTCAATGCCAGAGTCGGCCCCATTCTTTTGGCCAGTTCCAGGCGATACGGATTTACATCCGTAATCACCACATAACGTGCTCCCGCATATTTAGCAACAGCAATGGCCATACACCCAATAGGCCCGGCGCCTGTTATCAGTACATCTTCCCCAACCAGGTCATAAGACAGTGTTGTATGCACCGCGTTTCCAAACGGATCGAAGCACGCCAGCACATCTTTCGTGATACTGGTATCACAATGCCAGACGTTGGAGACCGGGATGGATAGATATTCGGCGAAAGCGCCGTTTCGATTCACGCCTATACACTTCGGGTCGGTACAAAGATGCCTGCGTCCGGCCAGGCAATTCCGGCAGCGACCGCAGACTATATGTCCTTCGCCGCTGACAAGCTCACCAGGTTCCACATCGTGAACGTTGCTGCCGATTCTTTCGACGGTTCCGACAAATTCGTGGCCGATGACCAAGGGGGTCTTTATTGTCTTCTCAGACCAGCGGTCCCAGTTGAAAATATGAATATCCGTGCCGCAAATCGCGGTCTTTTGAATCTTGATCAGCACATCATTAGTGCCGACTTCAGGGACAGGAACGTCTTCTATCCAAAGCCCTTGTTCGGGCTTCTTTTTCATCAATGCTTTCATCGATTCATTTCCTCAATTCCGCAAAATGAAAGATTGCGACACTCGTGAACTGCATACGGGCAGAGCAGCTCACCACTTTATTCTCTGAAGCTCGCTTGTTTTCCGGTGGTCCGTCATATCGGGAACCAGTGCCGTTACTGTAATGAAGCCTTCCGCCAAAGATGTCATATCGGTCGGGCTCTCGTCGAGCAGGTGGGAGCCGCCGGCCAGTTGAAAGACGGTCTGTCCCTGCTCGTTTGTCTGCCGGATGTAATACTCGTCGAATCCTTTGCTGGAGTGCGGCACAACTCTCACGCCTTTCGGCGGGCCTTTCGAGAGTTCAGGAATATTGATATTGAGCACGTGGCCTTTTTTGACCGGCATAAGCTTTTTGAGGACTTCGACACAGTGCCTGGCGGCCTGCTCGTAATCCATATTCTCTTCCCTGGAGAGACTCATCGCGACGGCCGGGATTTTCAGAAATGCACCTTCCATTGCCGCGGCGACCGTACCGGAGTAGTAAACGTTGATTCCCGCGTTGGCCCCGTTGTTTATGCCGGC